>Ga0114931_10006994_pt1 | contig 13834 bp, 14 predicted proteins | sample 2SBtaG_FD_89579 | JGI IMG/M metagenome (GOLD analysis project Ga0114931, IMG submission 89579) | Deep subsurface microbial communities from Kolumbo volcano to uncover new lineages of life (NeLLi) - 2SBTROV14_V59a metaG | ecosystem: Environmental > Aquatic > Marine > Volcanic | place: Kolumbo...
CCAATAGCAAACATGCTGAATATATACCCTTGAAGATAATCAGGGTAGAGGTATTTGTTGAAAATCACAAAATTGATATTCACAGCATTCAACACCAGTTCAATGGACATCAATATGGTGATCAGGTTTTTTCTGACCAGAAATCCATAGACCCCTACAAAAAACATGACAGTAGAGACCGCCAGAACATCATATAAGCTTATTCCTTCAATCATTTTTAGTAAATTGTTTAGCAATAATGATGGCTGCAACCATCGCCGCAAGAAGCAGGATACTTACCACTTCAAACGGCAGAACATATCCATGATCACCATAACTCAATAACCTAGCCCCCACTGCCGCCACCCCATAATCTGCCTCCATGCCTCCGCCGCTATGAAAAGGGAATGTTGATAGAACGTATAATGTGAATCCTATCCCCAGAATGGAAAGCGCTCCCGACAGCACAGCTTTCGTCATACCCACAGGTTCGAGTTTATGATCCATATGAGCAGTGAGAAGAATGGCAAAAACGATCAGAACCACAATACCACCGGAATAAACCGTTAGCTGAACAGCCGCCAGAAAATTATAATTGAGCATGAAATACAATCCTGAAGTGGCAAGTAATACGAATAGTAAATACACAGCTGCCCTGAGGATCCGCCTGCTTGTAACGGTGAGAACTGAAAAAATGATAACAACGGCAGCGATCACATAAAATATTACTTTCTCCATGGTTACTCTTTCACGTCAGCCCTGATTTTAGAGCCTGGTTTGTTCAAAGTCATTGTTAGCTGCTTTCTATCAAATACAGAATGTTCAAAATTTTTACCCATTATAATCGCATCTGTCGGGCATGACAGTATGCATAAATTGCAGAGAGTACACATAGAATAATGATAGACAAATTGGTCTATTGCTTTTTTCTTACGTCCGGTCTCGGGGTCTTCTACCCGTTTGGAGATGATTTCTATGGTACCATTAGGACAAGCCACTTCACAGGCCGAACATCCTGTGCAGGCATGTTCATTATTCTCATCGTGTGGCATTTCAACAATTCCTCTGTACCGGTCGAACATTTCAAGTGATTCTCGGTTTTCAGGATATTGTTGGGTAATGATCTCTTTTTTAGCATGGGAAATATAGTACCCTGTAACCTGCATTCCCTTGATCAGGGTTTTAAGTCCATGGGCAATATCTCCAATGTATTTTAATATGGGATTCATAACATTATAGATACCATCCCATAAGGGCAATGAATGAGACAATGATTAGATTAACCAGATTGATGGGTAGCAAATACTTCCATTCCAGGATGAGGAGTTGGTCAATTCTTAACCGGGGAAAGGTCCATTTAAACCACATGATCAATCCAATAATGGCAGCAACTTTACCAAAAAACCAGACGATTGGCGGTATCCAATCCATCACAGCATTGAACACTTGCCAATGGCCGATATGAAAGGGCAACCAGCCTCCAAAAAATACCGTAGCCCCCACCGCAGCAATGATAAATAAGCTCACGTACTCTGCTAAAAAGAACATGGCAAATTTTATTCCTGAATATTCCGTATGAAAACCTGCAGTGAGTTCTGATTCTGCCTCTGCCAAGTCAAATGGTCCCCGGTTGGTTTCAGCTGTTCCGGCAATCACAAATACCGTGAAGGCAATCCAGGCAGGTATATGCCCCTTGAAAATCCACCACCCTGTCTGTTGGGAAGCAATGATTTCTGATAATTGCAGGCTACCGGCCAGCACAATCATGGCTAGCAAGGACAAGGTAATAGAAAGTTCATAACTCACCACCTGAGCGCCACTACGCAAGGCTCCAATCATGGAATACTTGTTATTCCCCGCCCAGCCCCCTAGGAGGATTCCCAGTACTCCAATGGAAGAAACCGCCGTAATATAAAATACCCCGATATTGATATCCATTACCTGCAAACCCAGAGCAAACGGTATGGCGCCAATTGCAAGGAATGAGGCCGTGACAATTATAAAAGGTGCCAGATTAAACAAAAACTTATCTGCTTTTTTTGTGATAATATGTTCTTTCATCAGAAGTTTGATGAAGTCCGCAATGGTTTGAAGCATACCCCACTTGCCCACACGCATGGGTCCCAGCCGCAACTGGAAAAAGGCAGCTACTTTTCGTTCTACATACACCAGAATTATGACTGATATTGCCACGAACAAGATAAGTACAAGCCCTATAATCGCCCATTCAATTGCCATGGTTACTCCCGGAGAGAATTGAGCTGACAAGCTTTGATGGATCGATTGGATCCAAATTGACAAGTCATATCGATTAAAATCATTCATATCACCGGTCGATATCAGGTATTACCAAATCTATAGTTGACATCATCGCTACCAAATCAGCAATTTTATATCCTCTGGCCATATGATCAATGGTAAAGAGGTTGGAAAATCCCGGAGACCTGAACTTCAGGCGGTATGGGCTTTTACTACCTTCACTAACAACATAGACCCCCAACTCTCCGCGAGCTGTTTCTACCCGCTGATAAAACTCGCCTTTAGGCAACTTGATCACGGCCTTGGTAGGTGCCTGGTACTCTCCTTCCGGAATGTTGTCTATCAATTGTTCTATGATGTGCAGCGACTCCCACATCTCCAGGATACGAGCCTTGTAACGGGCAAATGAATCGCCTTTCTCCATAAGGATCTCCTTGAACTCCACCCGGTCGTAAGCACTATAAGGATGATGCTTGCGGACGTCGCAAGAAAACCCGGAAGCTCTTCCGGTAGGACCCGTCGCTCCATATGAAATGGCATCTTCCTTACTAAGGATACCAATCCCTTCCGTACGCTCCCTAAATATTACATTGTCGGAAAGCAACTGGTCATATTCCGGGATTTTGGTTTTGAAGTGGGCGATAAATTCCTTCACACGCCGCTGAAAATTTGGGTGGATGTCAAACATAAGACCCCCTGGTACATTGTAGTTCATGGTAAGCCGGGCACCACATGTCTCTTCGAAAATATCATTGATCATCTCGCGGTCCCTGAACCCATAAAGAAAGGCTGTAAGTGCCCCCAGGTCCATGCCCATCACCCCCCACCAGAGCTGATGAGAGGCTAAACGCGTTAATTCGGCAATGATGGTGCGTATCACCTTGACCCGGTCCGGCACTTCAATTTCCAGGGCTGATTCAACGGCCAGGCAAACGGCCTCATTATTCATATTCGCTGACAGATAGTCCATGCGATCGGTGAGATGAACAATTTGCCGGTAACTGTCCTTCTCACACATCTTCTCTATCGATCGATGGATGTACCCAATATGTGGCTCTACCCTTTGGATAATTTCACCATCCAACTCGAGAACAAGACGCAACACCCCATGTGTTGAAGGGTGCTGTGGACCCATATTCACAAAATACTCCTGTGTTTTTATGCCCCTTTGCTCTTTCACCTCCGCAGTCATAGTGAAATCATATTTACAGGGTCCTCATAATCTTTCCTCAAGGGATATCCTTCCCAATCATCCGTAAGGAGTAGCCGACGCAGATCAGGATGGTTGGTAAATCGAACGCCAAACAAGTCATAGACCTCTCTTTCGAGGTACTCAGCAGTTCGCCATAGGTCGGATACGGTTTCCACTTCGGCCCTTTCCCTATCCTCTATTTTTACTTTCAAGACCATCTCATGTTCAAGGCCGGTCGAACGAAGATGATATACCATCATCATATGCTCAGGGTAGTCAACACAGGTCAGACAGAACATAAAATCGAACTTCGTCCTGTCATCATCTTTTAAAAAACAGGCAACATCCCTCAACAGATCAGGATGGATGATGGCGTTTAGGAACTGTGTATCTTCGGTTATTATTTCTGCCGTTGGAAAAACATCTGTGATAAGATCGTTGAGAGCCTGGTTATCCATTATTATAATCCCTTATCAAAATCGTCCAGCGATGGATTCTCGTCAGTGAGCGAACTGGCTTTGATCTTCTTCTGCAATTGCATGATCCCATACAGCAGTGCTTCCGGCCTCGGAGGACATCCAGGCACGTAAACATCTACCGGTATAATGTGATCGGCTCCTTTGACTACCGAATAGGTATTATAGAAAAAAGGCCCACCCGATATAGCGCAGGCTCCCATGGCAATCACGTACTTAGGTTCCGACATTTGCTCATAGAGCCGTCGCAATACAGGAGCCATTTTATTAACAATAGTCCCTGCGATGATGATCATATCGGCCTGCCGGGGAGTGGCCCGGGCTACTTCAAAACCAAACCTCGACCAATCGTGCCGGGAGGCTCCAGTCTGCATCATTTCTATGGCACAGCAGCTGGTTCCAAAGGTCAGAGGCCAAAGAGAATTTGATCTCGACCAGTTGATAATTTTATCAAACGAGGTAACAACAATATTACCACCGTTACCGGCAGGGATCACCTTCCCGGGAAAGTCATCGGGAATGGCAGGAGGGCGCTGTTTTGGATCTACTCCCATTTTAATGCTCCTTTCTTCCAGGCATAAATTAAACCGAGAATCAAAATGAAAAAGAAGATTATGATTTCAACAAATGCCACCAAGCCAATTTTCTTCATGACTACCGCCCAGGGTACAATGAATATCGTTTCTACATCGAAGATCAGGAAGAGCATGGCAAACAGGTAGTATCCTACTTTAAACTGAACCCATGATGATCCTTTGGTTTCTACTCCACATTCGTAGGTCTCCTGTTTGACGGGAGTAGGATTTTTAGGGGAAATCAAATAAGACACGACAATAGCTCCCCCCACCATCAACAGGCCCGAAATAATAAATAATATGATGGCTTCATTGCCCATATCAAGTTATTTCCCAGGTTTCACCGCTAACCAGAAGATCATTGACATTTTTAAATTTGGACGTCCGCTCAACTTCTTCCACCTGTCGCTTCATCCGCACATTGAAGGTATCTGCAGCCACCGCCCGGATAACACCGGTAACTATCGGCATTTTCAACCGGGCAAGCATCATTTGTAAGGTAGAGTCTTCATCATGCGCATCATGCACGAGAATATCCTCTTCAGTAACGCCGTTCTCTCCAATGGTCACCACTTCCAATTTAAATCCGTTTAGCCGCAAACCTTTATTGCCTTCTTTTCCAAAGATCATCGGTTGCCCGTGCACTACATGAAGCTGATGATCGGATTTCACTTCCTTATCTGTGTAGTCACCAAAGACGTTGTCATTAAAGATCACACAATTCTGCATGATCTCAATGATAGAGGCTCCGCGATGCTTCTCAGCTTCAATGAACACCTCCGTCATGGCCTTGGGCTCCTTGTCCGTGATGCGGGCAAAGAAATGACCTGATGAACCAATAACCAACTCACCAGGATTGAATGGATTATCAATCGTTCCCTGTGGAGACGATTTAGTCTTGAAACCAAGGTCTGTGGTAGGCGAAAACTGACCTTTGGTCAGGCCATAAATCCGGTTATTGAAAAGCAGGATATTGATATCAATATTCCTTCTGATGGCATGGATAAAGTGGTTGCCACCTATCGCCAGGGCATCTCCATCACCAGTAATTTGCCATACACTTAGCGACGGGTTAGCCAGCTTAACTCCCGTGGCCAGGGCAGGAGCACGACCATGGATGCTATGAAAGCCATAGGTATCCATATAATACGGGAAACGAGATGAGCATCCGATCCCTGAAACAAAAACAATGTCTTCTTTTTTATGGCCCACTTCGGGCATGGCTTTCTGAATAGCCCTGAGGATGGCATAATCACCACATCCCGGGCACCATCTGACATCCTGATCACTTTGAAAGTCCTTGAATGTATATTCGGCTGTTGTAGTGTCACTCATGATTCTTCTTCTATTAATTCAACAAATTTTTTGGTGAGCTCAGATACGGTAAAGGGCTGCCCCTGAATTTTATTGATCTGTTCATACCTGAATTCGGGATGTTCGCCCCTGAGATACTTCACAAACTGACCATTGTTCAACTCACAAACTACAATCTTCTTAAACCGTTTGAAAACATCGGCAGTATTTCTTGGTAAAGGTTTAATATAGCTGAAATGGGCTAATCCTATACTTCGATGCTCTGCGTCAGACTGCTTGGTGGCCGTCAATAAACTACCATAAGTACCTCCCCATCCTACGACCAACAGGTCACCTTCCTGTTCACCTTCTACTTCAAGATCGGGTATGAAATGGGCAACGCGTTGTACCTTCTCCTCCCTTAACTTCACCATTTTTTCATGATTGTGGGGATCATATGATACATTGCCAGTAATGTCTTCCTTTTCGAGTCCACCTACCCGATGTTCATATCCCGGGATGCCTGGTTTTATCCAATAACGAGCCAGGCTCTCTGAATCTCGTTCATACGGTTGCCAGTTCACCATATTGGGCTTAGGTTCATGCGGCGAAATGGATTCGAGGGAATCCACTGTTTTGATCCTCCAGGGCTGTGATCCATTGGCTACATAGCCGTCAGAAAGCAATATTACAGGTGTAACATGTTCCATGGCCAGCTTGGCCGCCTCAAAGGCCATATCAAAGCAATTCGCTGGTGATGTGGTGGCGATTACAATCACCGGGCTCTCGCCATTCCTTCCGTACAAGGCTTGCATAAGATCTGCTTGCTCCGTTTTGGTTGGCAGGCCCGTAGATGGACCACCGCGCTGGACATCTACCACTACTATTGGCAACTCAGTCATAACGGCCAGACCCAATGCTTCACCTTTCAAAGCTAGTCCAGGACCCGACGTTGTCGTTATGGCAAGGTCACCTGCAAATGCAGCCCCAATGGCAGCGGTTATGCCGGCAATTTCATCTTCTGCCTGGAATACCTTTGCACCAAAATGCTTATGACCGGCGATCTCATGGAGTATATCCGAAGCAGGAGTTATAGGATAGGAGCCCAGAAACAGTTCTTTACCTGCCTTTTCCGCTGCGGCCAGGAAGCCCCATGCCGTGGCCTGATTTCCCATGATATTTTTATAAGTGCCCGGCTCCATATCTGCTGGCAGGATAGTGAATGCAGAAGACAACGCTTCAATGGTATCCGCATAGTTATATCCGGCCTTAAGGGCCTTCATGTTGCCCTCAAGAATGAATTCCTTTTTTGCGAATTTTTCCTTCAGAAATCGTTCCGTATAATCCATAGGACGGCTGAACATACAATAGACCATACCAAGTGCAAACATGTTTTTGCTACGTGTAATGCTCTTGTTGTCAAGACCTATTCCTTCAACCGCTGTACGGGTAAGAGATGTAATTGGCGCTTCGATGACATGATAATGTTTCAATTCGTCGCTTGTTAACGGATCTTCTGAATAACCTGCCTTTTCCCAGTCCCTGCGTTTAAAATTATCCGAATCAATAATGATCGTTTTCCCACGAGTAATGGACTCCATGTTCGCCTTTAAAGCTGCCGCGTTCATAGCCACCAAGACATCCGCATTATCCCCTGGGGTGTAAATGTGTGTTTTACCTATATGTACCTGAAATCCCGACACTCCGGCCACGGTGCCTTGAGGGGCACGAATCTCTGCCGGATAATCCGGATAGGTGGCTATATCATTCCCCAATAACGCTGAGGTCCCGGTGAATTGGGTACCTGTCAACTGCATGCCATCGCCTGAATCTCCTGCGAATTTGATCACTACTCGGTCCAGTTCCTGAACAGCGTGTTTTTCTAAAGTCTTCCCCATTTTTTCATCAAAATATTACGCGAATTTATTTTGTCATTTTTTCTAAAAATATGAGCTAAATCATAGCTTCCAAAAGATTATTCTATCTAAGTTTAAAATTTACCCCGGGAACAATAAAATTTTTCATTCCCAATTGGAGCATGTCAACGGTTGTTTAAAATTAGCACTTTTCCTGCCGATGGCTTTGATTAAAGAGTTTTATAAAGTAGGTAGATTTATGTATATATATGATAATCAATAATATATGATATTTATTTTTTCAATGCATTAGTCTTGTAATTAATATCAGCGGAGAGATGCTCATAATTATTTAACTTCAAAAAAAATTTATCTCTCATGAAACAATTTTTATCATCATTTGGTGTCATAATAACACTGCTTTGCTTTTCCTGTATGCCATCAGGAGAAAAGGACACGCTTTCCACTGGTGTACAGGAGAAAGTGGTGGTGGTTCGCGATCAGTGGGGGATAAATCACATCTATGCCAAAAACCAACACGATCTTTTTTTCGCTCAAGGATATTTTGCTGCTCGGGATAGGTTATTTCAGTTCGAGATCTGGCGTCGTCAGGCTACAGGAACAGTAGCTGAAATACTGGGTGAAAAAGCCCTTAAGCGAGACATTGGAACCCGGCTTTTTAAATATCGAGGTGATCTCCAGGAGGAGTTTAACCATTATCATCCGGATGGAAAGGCCATAATAGAAGCTTACGTCGAGGGTGTCAATACTTATATTCGCAAATCCCTGGCCCAACCTGATTCCCTGCCGGTGGAATTTCACGTGCTTGGAATTCAACCTGAACTCTGGACCGCAGAAGTGGTGATCTCACGACATCAGGGCCTTCTTGGCAACATCAACCAGGAACTGAACATCGGTATGGCTGTTGCCAATGTTGGAGCAAAAAAAGTGAAGCAGATCGGGTGGTTTCATCCTAAAGATCCGATACTGGATTTGGATGAACATATAGACGGGAAGATTTTGTCTCCAAAGATTCTGGAACTCTACAATGCCTTTCGGAAACCGGTGCATTTCTTGCCGGAAGATATTGATATGGCCAAGTCCGATCGTGTTCCCCGATCAGAAATCGAATGGTCTTCCATTGGAAGCAATAATTGGGTTATCAGTGGAAAACGTACAAGTTCCGGCCACAGCATGATGGCAAACGATCCACATCGTGCCATAGCTGTTCCATCTCTTCGGTACATGGTGCATCTTGTAGCCCCGGGATGGAATGTCATTGGCGGAGGAGAGCCTGAAATCCCCGGAGTATCTATAGGGCATAATGAATATGGCGCCTGGGGGTTAACGGTATTCAGAACAGATGGCGAGGACCTCTATGTGTATGACTTGAATCCTGCCAATCTCAACGAGTATAAATACAAGGACCAATGGGAAGCTATGTCGGTAGTCTATGATACCATTGCAGTGTTTGATCATGATGATGTACCAGTTGAGCTGCGGTATACACGTCATGGGCCTGTCACCTATATAGACAGCACCAATTTCAAGGCTTATGCTGTGCGCTGTGCCTGGCTGGAGCCGGGTGGATCGCCATACCTCGCATCTCTCCGAATGGACCAGGCCAAAACCTGGAAGGAGTTTAGAGTGGCATGTAGCTATAGTAATATCCCCGGCGAAAACATGGTCTGGGCTGGGGTCGATGACACCATTGGCTGGCAAGCGGTTGGCATTGCCCCCATACGGAAGAACTTTAGTGGATTGGTACCTGTACCCGGTGATGGCAGGTATGAATGGGAAGGTTTTCTGCCCATCCGTGATAAACCTCATCTGTCGAATCCTGACGCAGGCTTTTTTGCAACAGCAAATCAAAATGTCACTCCTGATACCTACAAATACTGGGATGCCATTGGATATAGTTGGTCCGACGACTATCGGGGCAACCGTATCAATGAAGTGCTTGGGGCCAACAACAAGGTGAACATGGCCCTCATGAAGTCTCTACAAACGGATTATTTGTCCATACCTGCACGTACCCTCGTCCCTATCCTACAACAGCTGAACTTAAAAAATGACCGGTTGGTATCTGCCAGAAAATTTCTGGATAACTGGGATTACAGGCTTGAACCAACTTCCATCGCGGCCGCCATCTATGTAGAATGGGAAAATAGTTTGAGGAGTGAAGCCAGGGAGCGATTCGTTCCCAAAGATATCCGGAAACTCATCAGCCCTCAAATTACCCGGGTAATTGACTGGCTACGGCATCCCGAAAATGCGTTTGGCAACAATGGACAGAAGAAACGAGATGATCTCCTCAGGGAAGCATTTCGAGACGCTGTTCAGCAATTAACCCAACGCCTGGGAGAGGACATGACATCGTGGCAATATGGACAGCTCAGGAATAAGCATGTGTATATCCGTCATGCACTGGGAGATATCGTTGGTGAAGATTGGAAAGACAAGATGAATTGTGGCCCACTGCCCCGGGGAGGTAATTCCTATGTACCTGGATCTACCGGGTCCAGTCTCAACCAGACAAGTGGCGCCAGCTTCAGGATCATTGTGGATACAGGAAATTGGGACGATGCCTGGGCCATCAATACACCGGGGCAATCCGGTAATCCGGAATCTGTCTTCTACAAGAATCTGTTTGAATTATGGGCGAATGATGACTATTTCCCCCTGTATTTTTCAAAAGGAAAAATTGATTCTGTCGAAGTGGAAAACATCATTCTTGATCCTACTATCGACTAGACAGCTTAACCATTTTTCTTGACCAGATGAGAATTTCGGGGTTGATATGTGCTTGTGATTTTGGCAAAATCGTTTTACAAAGTTACTTTCATCTACGGGTTTTCAATGTTCTTCTTATTTGGTTTACCTAAGAGGTTTTTTCTTTATTTCATTTATGTTCTTTTGCCCAAGGGACTTTTTCTTCCCCCTCACCACTCCATCCCGCACCTGAACATCTATTGAAGTATATGCCTTTGAAATCCAGAATGTATAGAACTAATAGTTCAACATACCAAATACCTAACTGGAGAGCCTCATACTTAGCTCTGTAATGCATTTTGGTTATTTTCTTTCTTTTTTCTTCTTGCGAATGCACAATTGCATTTCTTATTTGAACAATCGTATCAGGACCGTCAATAATGCCATCCAATTCTTGTAGTTTTTTAACCCGGAAAATCCAACAGAATATTCCATCCAGTGGGCTGCCAGATGTTAAATTATTGATAATCTGTTAATTAGGTTTCAGATAAACTTTATTTATAAAAAACGCAATACCCAAATATGGGTGTTCAATATTAGGCAATATGCAGGGTTAACCCTTTCATATGTAATTAATAATCAATAGTTATCAACCATTTTAAATCGTTATTCTTGGAAGTGTCATGAATAATGCGGGTTAAACGCTTTAGGAATTTCATGGCTAACATTTATTTGAGAAAGCAATAATCTTATCTTGTTCGAAGCTGCAATACTATGAGTATCATTTCCTCTCAAAATCTTTTTATTTTCTATTAGAAGCCAATTGTATATTAGTTCTAAAGCTGTTTGAATCATAATTATAGAACCTTCAGCAAATCCTGAATGAACTTGGGAACCACTCAAATGAAATTTTACCAGTTAATTCAATCCTGGTTTTCTTATGTTCCAATACAAATGGTCCTTTGTAAATTGGAATGGCCTCGTTGGCTTCTTTCATCTTTATTGAGGAAGCAATGATTTCAGGAATGTCTTTATATTTTTCTCCTAATTCTTTTTTTGTCATTTTCCTTCCACAGCTTTTATTTCCTCATCTGTTAATCCATAAAGCCCATACACCAACTCATCTATCATCTTCTCAGCATGATTAATAGCACGGTGAATTTGCTGCCGTTGGCTATCAAGTTTTGTGATATCTGTTAACAATTATCCTCAAAAACCTGAAACCCATAGTTCTCGATAAATGCGTCATACTCTTGCTGGAATGTTTTTTTGCTGTGATGCGTTTCCTGGTTCTTAATGTAACTTCTTACTGTTTTAACCTGGGATTCGCTGACAGAGACAGCAAAATACTCATCCTGCCATTCAAATTTGGACTTTATCAGTTTCTCGCTGTTGAGCCAAAATGAGGACTCACCCTTTATCAGTTGCATTACTTTGCTGATGGTTTGATCGTTCTTTAGTCGGAAAAGGCAATGAACATGTTCCAGATGTCCATTCACGCAATCCATGAGGATTTTTTTCTTCAATGCGTTTTGGTGGATGTGTTCAAATACAGTTGGCCTTATTTCTTTGTCCAATAGCTTTGTACGGCTTTTTGTAGCCCACACTGCATGTATCCATATTTTTACAAATGGCATATTTTATTTTTTGATTATCCTGTTAATGGCTAAAGCCAAATTTATAATGTTAATATTCAAATCCCCGACTTAAAAGTCGGGGCAAAGATTGTTTTTGTTTTTTTAATTCTCTTAAAAGTCGGGGCAATAATGTTTCACCCCTGAAGATGGCTTTATCCCGATTCTAAATTATTCGAATTGTACCTTTGCTCTGTGCTTTAGCTCGGAGATAAATGGTATGTTTTACAATACCGGCTTTAGCCATTAATTACTGTGCTTCAATTATCCCAATCTCCTTCTCACTCAATCCATAAAGCCCATAAACCAACTCATCTATCTTCTTCTCAGCATGATTAATAGCACGGTGAATTTGCTGCCGTTGGCTATCAAGTTTTGTGGTTTGCAACTGTTCGTTCAGTTTCAAAAGATTGTCAACGAGTTTGACTATTTGGTTATGCTTACCTTTTTCTTTAGGATTACTAAAGTCAATTGATTTTATAGGTAACCTCTCAACGTAAATGACCTTTATTTCTGCAAACACTTTTCCTACCATTTGTGGATTCTGCAATTCAAAGATTCTTTGCAATAAAGATGAGTTCAAAAGTCCTAACAGGTATTCATAAGAAAGTGGTTTAGTACTCAATTCGTGTAGTTTTATAACATGGCAGGAGTTTACACAGATTGAGTTTTCGTTCTCTACACAAGATCGTAGCCTATCGTCCGTTCTTCTCATCAAAATCTTAGGGCTTTCAAAAAGTTTAGGGCTACGGGGTGCAGCCAGCCAAGGTCATAATCAACATATTCACGAGGTGGGGCTATGTAATATCGTGATATGTCGAGACCTCTGTACAGTTTTTTCCATCCTTGCGGTTGACCAGCTTTTGTGGAATAGGGTCGATCTTTCATTGTTTGCGCTGTCTGTACAGGACTTCCCTTACCTTTTTCATACATCTTAACTCCTGCTTTTACTTGAGCGAAATTGCTCAATGTAGGCAAACTTTCAATCTTTTTAAGTAATTTCTTATCTGCTTCAGAGTTCCGATAATCAATTTTAAGTAAATGGTTTCCTAAGAAGGATAAGGTTTTACGAGAATAGGTTCGGTCATTAACCTTTATGGTGATATTTTCGTTTGAGTGTTTCTCATTGATCTTTTGATTGACCATAAAAAACACAAGCGTATCAACAACCGCAGCTTTGAATGCCCAGCCTGATTGCCAGATTTCGTTCAAGGTATTTTCAGTTAGCAGCCAGTTTCTAAAATCATTGCAGCTTTCCAAATCGCAAAAAGTGTTCGGAACAATATAGGACTGTAACCCCTTTTGCTTAGAAATGTATTTAGCCAAAATCATAAAAAGGCAATAACTATCTAGAAATTTCTTCGCTTGGGGATATTTTGACAATAGATAACTTGTTTCCTCTTTTGAAAAAGGAATACCATAGGGAGGATTTCCAATTACCGAATCAAACCCGCCTTGTTTGAAAACTTCAGGAAACCCTACATCCCAATCAAATGCGTTAATCTTTTTCATTTGCTCAGGGAACAAGTCAAGATGCTCGTCATAAAAATCATTGCCGATAAGAGAATTTCCACATTTAATATTACTGTCAAGATTAGGTAACACCCGTTCATGGAATATGGTCATTTGTTTACTTATGGATGCCTGTGTTTCTCCTTCAAGGGCTTTGAGCAACAGGTTCAGTTTGGTGACTTCTACTGCTTGGGTGTCAATATCAACGCCAAATATATTGTTTAGTAGGATTCGCTTTTTTTCGGCAGTGGTCAGGTTGCCGTCCGGTGTCAAAGGATTATCCTTTTTTTTACCCCCTCCCCGCTTCGCGGTACTCCCCCCAAAAACAGGGGGAGAGTTTCTAAGG
>Ga0114931_10006995_pt1 | contig 13833 bp, 10 predicted proteins | sample 2SBtaG_FD_89579 | JGI IMG/M metagenome (GOLD analysis project Ga0114931, IMG submission 89579) | Deep subsurface microbial communities from Kolumbo volcano to uncover new lineages of life (NeLLi) - 2SBTROV14_V59a metaG | ecosystem: Environmental > Aquatic > Marine > Volcanic | place: Kolumbo...
ACTTTTCGAAATTCACGGTAAAGGCCCGCATAGGTATGTTCCACGTGAAACACTCCCCAATCGAGAAATTTTCGCCGATCCGATGGCCCACCGTTGATGATCCGTTGGCTTTCAGGATGAATCAGTTGGATAGGAAAAACGCGAGCAATTTCAGATATAGATTTTATTCGACTCCCATTTAGTTTGACCGAGGTATTATGGCGGGTTTTTTGGATACCTATATTTCCGGTGACGTCGTGTTCCTTTATAACAGCGAATACCGTGCATTGATCCTGGTTTCGCTGGATCAGATTTCCCCCCATGGACTCCTTAAATGATTTTCCATTAAGTAAAAAATAAATACTTTCCAATAGGCTCGTTTTCCCGCTGCCATTTGCACCGACCAGAATATTACATTGTTCGTGGGGGTTGATATCTAATTGAGAGAGGTTTCGAAAGCTGTCAATTCTCAGGGTGAGAATTTTCATGTTTCACGTGAAACATACTAAACGCGCATGGGCATAACGACATAACGGCATTCACTGTTTCCTTGTTCCATCATCATACAACTACTGGCCGAATCAATAAATTGAAACTCCACTTGATCTTCCTTGATTGAATTAACGACATCCAACAGATAGCTGATATTAAATCCAACTTCAAAACTATCACCCTGGTAATCCACGGGTAACTCCACCTCTGCCGTTTCATGTTCCGTATTGTTCACGATGATATGGATGACGTCGGGTTCCAACCTCAACAGTACGCCTTTGTATTTTTCACTGGCCAAAATAGCTGTGCGTATCAGGCTTTGTTTGAGTTGTTCACGATCAGCCAGCAGTTTGAATTTTCCGCCAACCGGTAAAACCCGCTCATAGTCGGGATAATGTCCATCGACCAATTTACTGATAAATTGTATGTTCGGTAATAAAACTTGAAAATGGTTCTCATTAAATTTTATTTTGACGCTTTCTTCCACGCTATCTAATATGCGAAGAAGTTCCTGTACGGCTTTCCTGGGTAGTATAGTTTGTACTTTATCGTCCCCATTGACTTTGGTGATGGGTTTTTCACATAACGCCAAACGGTGTGCATCGGTTGAAACCGCACGAATAGTATTCTCACCAAACTCCAATAACATGCCATTTAAAAAAGTTCGAACATCCTGGATAGCCATAGCAAAATGTGTCCGATCCAACAGATCCTTGAATGCCAATAATGAAATCTCATATTCGTTGGAAAAATTATCCGTGTCCAAACGAGGAAAATCATCGTACGGGAGTGTATTCAGAGTAAACCGGCTACTGCCCGACGTAATATGAACAAAATTATCTTTGATTGAACATCGAATAATATCCTGACTGGGTATGGATCGACATATGTCTGAAAACTTTTTTGCGGGAACAGTGACCATTCCATCCTCACTGGATTCAAGCTGCAATTTCACCATGATCTCGATTTCCAGATCGGTTGCAGTGACGATGAGTTCACCCCCATGAACATGTAAAAGAAAATACCCCAAAATAGGGCTGGTCTGCCTTTTCTCAACAATATTGCTGATGTCTTGAATATTCTTGGCTAATGTTTCTGCATGAACTTGAAATCGCATGGTCGATATCGCCTGTTACCAAATATAAATAATATATATTAAATAAAAATATATTACTTAATAATTACTATTATTAGCCCTGTGCAAAACGTGAATAAGTCCAGTTTTCACTGTATTTTCAATTAGCTGGATGACTGTCTATCTGTGAATATCTTTTCCGTTTGATAGCGAATAGCCTGTGGAAAAAATGTTGGTAAAATAGCTCTCCGACATATACAACTTTTTCCACAGGCTTTGAACATTAAGTGGTTATGCTTCTTAACAGGTTTTGATAGTCATCACTTATACGATTATCAATCTCACGCAATTCCTGAACTTTCCTGCAAGCGTGTAAAACAGTGGTATGATCTCGACCACCAAAGGCGTCACCGATTTCAGGTAAACTGTGATTGGTTAATTCCTTGGCCAGTGCCATAGCCACCTGTCTCGGCCGTGTAACCGACCGGCTGCGTCTTTTTGATAACAGATCCGCGACTCGAATTTTATAATATTCGGCCACCGTTTTTTGTATATTCTCGATGGTGACCAACCTGTCTTGCAAGGACAGCAAGTCTTTTAATGCTTCTTTAGCCATCTCCAGGTTGATGCTTTTGCCAGTGAATTGAGCATTGGCGGCAACCCTGCGTAAAGCTCCTTCCAATTCCCGTACATTGGATCGAATTCGCTTACCAATAAAGAACGCTACTTCATTGGGCAGATCCACGCAAAATTGCTGGGCTTTGCTCATGATAATGGCGACCCGTGTTTCCATTTCCGGCGGTTCGACGGCAACGGTCAGACCCCAACCAAAACGCGACTTTAAGCGTTCCTCCAGTCCGTTGACTTCTTTCGGGTAACGGTCACAGGTCAAAATGATTTGCTGTTGTCCTTCCAACAAAGCATTAAACGTATGAAAAAACTCCTCTTGTGAACGTTCTTTATTTGCAAAAAATTGAATATCATCAATCAGCAATGCTTCCACAGAACGGTAGCGACTCTTAAATTCATTGATCGCATTGTGTTGCAGTGCTTTCACCATATCAGCAACAAACCGTTCAGAATGCAAGTAAACCACACGACTAGTAGGTTTTTTGTTAAGCATGAGATTACCTATCCCATGCATTAAGTGGGTCTTTCCCAATCCCACACCACCGTATAAAAATAGGGGATTATAAGCACCCCCCGGGTTTTCCCCCACCTGCCTGGCGGCGGCCTTGGCCAATTGATTGGATTTGCCCTCCACAAAGGCATCAAACGTAAAATCCGGATTGATGTTGGAGGTAAATCCATCACTCACATCGGTTTTCTTTTGCGAGCGAAGTTGTACACTGCTGTTTCTTGATCCGATACTTAAAACGACACGGGTACCTGCGTTAAAACTGTCCACCAATTCTTCGATGTCTTGCAAATAGTGTTCCTTAACCCAATCGAGTACAAACTGATTCGGGGCAAGCAAACGCAAACAATTCGTTTCTTCGATGGCCTGCAAAGGCCTTAACCAGGTATTGAATTGCTGCTGGGGTACGTAAGTTTCCAAGCGCTGTAAACATCGCTTCCAGGTTTGCTTCATATCAATTAACGGTACCTCGTCTTTCAAGATCTGGCATCCTCCCACAATTTGTAAATGGAAAACGGCCAGTCTATACCCGAAAAACGTGCTTCGCTAGACCCGTTTTGAGATAATTTTTTAGGATTTCCAATCAGTTTTTAAACAACTCAAGCCCTCCAAAGGCTTACAAAGTGTTTGCAAAATGAAACTGAAAATGCGCCAATTGTCATACATTTTACGGGTGTTTTCAGCGCCGATTTTTGGCATGGGAATGCGATCAGACATAATGGCACCATGGGCGGGAATTGATGCCCTCGGGCGCGCATGCGCGAAGCGATTAAGCTGAGTTGACAAAAGCCGCTATTTCAAAGTACCTTAAGCGTCTTTTTTAAAGCATCAGCAGCAGCGAGCGAACCATGAAGAGGACATTTCAACCCAGCGTTATCAAACGTAAACGTACGCACGGATTCCGGGCGCGTATGAAGACCCGAGGTGGCAGGATGGTCATCAAGTCCCGGCGGGCAAAAGGCCGTGCCCGGCTTGCGGTTTAGTACTGCCTGTGAGCAGTCCTTAAACCGTGGTAAGGAATCGCCGCAGGCGTGAACGGCCGTTTTCCGCGGCACAGTCGCATCCTAAAAACCGGACAGTTTGATCGCGTATTTAAGTCAGGTAAAAAAAAACGCGTTCATTCGCTGCTTATTTTATACCTTGAGAATCCATTGGGTTACGCTAGATTAGGTTTCGCACTGTCAAAAAAGCGGGTGCGCCACGCTGTGCAGCGTAATCGTGTTAAGCGGGTGGTGCGCGAAAGTTTCCGCCGACACAGGGATATTCTTCCAGCTCTTGATATCGTGGTTGTTGCCGGAGCCAATCTGGCGGCATGTGAGAACGAAATGATTTCAGCCGATTTTACGGCTTTTATGCAACAACAATGCAAAAAATATTCATCGGTCTAATCCGCTTCTATCAGCTATTTATCAGCCCTTTATTGGGGCCTCGATGCCGGTTTTATCCAAGTTGCTCCGAATATGCCAAACAGGCAATCAGGGATTTCGGTGTGGTAAAAGGCTCGTGGTTATCAGTTAAGCGCCTTGCGCGCTGTCACCCATTATGCGCCGGCGGTTTTGATCCGGTGCCCAAAAAAGGCGAGTAATTTATGGATACCAATCGCCTGTTGTTAATTATGGGATTGTTTTTCGTGTCATTCCTGATTTACCAAGCGTGGCAGAAAGATTTCGGTCCCAAACAACAGTCCTTTCAAGCAAGCGGTACACCCGTGCAACCTGCCGACTCCACCGTGGGACCGGCGCCTGCAGGGCAGCCAACGACGCAAACCGACGGGTTACCGTCGCCGGCAGAAGGTCAAACACAGTCCCCACCACCTGTTTCCGCAAATGCCGTCAGCACGCAACCCGGAAAATTGATTCGTATAAAAACCGATTTATACAGCATGCGAATCAATTTAAACGGCGGCATCATCGAAGGGCTTAAATTACTGGCTTATCCTCTGGAGCAAGGCAAGTTAGATAAACCCTTTCCCTTGCTGGATAACCAGCCGCCACGGGTTTACATGATTAAATCCGGCATGATAGACGCCAAGCGGCAAAGCTTACCCTTACCCGGTGCTTCATTTGAGGCGGATAAAGACCGCTATGACATGGGTGATAAAAAGGAATTGACCGTGGCGTTGACCTGGGAGGGGGAAAACGGCCTGCAGGTGACCAAGCGCTTTATATTCGAACGGGGCAGTTACGTCGTCAAGGTGGAGCATCAGGTTGTCAACGGCGCCAGCGGCCCATGGACCGGCGGTACTTATGTTCGTATTGAGCGGGACTTCGTTAAAAAGAGCGGAATGCTGCCGACCTATAAGGGGGCTGCACTGTACAGCGATGAGCATAAATTTGAAAAAATAGATTTTGACGATATCAAGTCTTACAAATCCCATCACCGCAGCCAAATTCGTAAGGATATTCAGCACGGTTGGGCGGCGATGCTGGAACATTATTTCGTCACTGCGGCCATACCCGATAAAGACGAAAGGGTAACCTATTTTACCGATACTAACTACAGCGAACAGAACAAAGACAACAACCGTTACTGGGTGGGCTTGGTCACACCGCAGAAGCGCATTGAACCGAAAGCCGATCAAACCTATGCCGTGCGCTTGTATATGGGTCCGAAATTGCAAAACGTTATGGTTAACGTGGCCCCCGGACTGGAATTAACCGTCAATTACGGCATCTTGACGGTGATCTCCGATCCATTGTTTTGGCTGATGAATTGGATTCACAGTTGGATCGGTAATTGGGGTTGGTCCATTGTGTTTGTCACCTTAATCATCAAATTGTTGTTTTATCCGCTGTCGGCCGCCAGCTACCGTTCCATGGCAAAAATGCGGACCATGACACCAAAAGTTCAGGTACTGCGCGAGCGTTATGCCGATGACCGTCAAAAGATGAGCCAGGCGATGATGGATCTTTACCGCAACGAAAAGATCAATCCATTAGGGGGATGTCTGCCCATAGTCATCCAAATACCCGTTTTCTTAGCACTGTACTGGGTGCTTTTGGAAAGCGTGGAATTACGCCAGGCTCCGTGGATGTTGTGGATCCATGATTTGTCAACCCGTGACCCTTATTATATTCTGCCGATCGTGATGGGCGGTACGATGTTTCTGCAGCAAAAACTCAACCCGCCACAGATGGATCCGACTCATCAGAAGATCATGCAGATGCTGCCGATAATCTTCACCTTGTTTACCGCCTTTTTTCCGTCCGGCTTGGTTCTTTACTGGATGGCCAACAACCTACTCTCCATCGCCCAACAGTGGATGATTACCCGCCAGATAGAGCAAGCGAGCAGAAAGAAAACATAATCCAGACATGGCCGATACCCCGTCCGATACCATTGCGGCGATTGCCACACCCGGTGGTCGCGGTGGTGTCGTTATCGTGCGTATTTCCGGGCCCGCGGTTCAAGGAGTTGCGGCACGCCTGATCCGGCACATACCGCCGCCACGCATGGCGACGTTAACCCCTATCGTCGATGCCGAAGGACAACTGCTCGACAATGGATTGGCGTTGTTTTTTCCATCACCTCATTCATTTACCGGGGAAGACGTGCTGGAATTACATGCCCACGGCGGACCGGTATTGTTGGATATGATCTTGCAGCAGGCCATCGGTGTGGGTGGTGTTCGATTGGCTCGGCCGGGTGAATTTACCGAGCGCGCGTTTCTAAACGGAAAAATGGATTTACTACAGGCCGAGGCGGTTGCCGACTTGATTGAATCGGCTTCAGCCGATGCGGTACGTGGTGCCGCAAAATCCCTGCATGGCGAGTTTTCAAGGCAAGTAGAAGCATTACGGCTGAAAACAGTGCAATTGCGGGTCTATGTGGAAGGGGCTATTGATTTTCCAGACGAGGAAATCGATTTTCTAAGCGAAGGCAACGTCGCCAAGCGGCTACAGGATTTAGTGACGGATCTGCTTGCCATACTCGCCAATGCACGGCAAGGTGTATTGCTTCGCGACGGTATGCGGGTGGTGATTGTCGGCCAACCCAATGTGGGTAAATCAAGCCTGATCAATCGTCTGGCCGGTGAGGAACTGGCCATTGTTAGTGAACTGCCCGGTACCACGCGGGATATCATTCAGCAGCAAATACTGATACATGGTATGCCTGTTCACGTGGTGGATACCGCAGGAATTCGCCGGTCGCGGGATGCGATTGAGCGTGAAGGTATCAAGCGTGCCCAAGATCAAATGCAACTAGCGGATCGGCTATTACTGGTAGTCAACGCAGCCGAAGGCATAACCCAGGAAGATCAAGCCTTGCTGCAACGCGTACCGGTTGATCTACCGGTGACTGTCATATTCAACAAAATTGATCTGGCCGGCTTGGCGCCGTCGGTTGGACAGGAAAAAGTATATCTTTCCGCCAGGGACGGTCGTGGTATCGATGGACTTCGTCAACATCTGGCGCACTGCATGGGCCTGTACAGCGGAGCCAACGGTGGAGTTTTTTCCGCCAGACAGCGCCATCTCAATGCCCTGCAACGCATGGAGGCCGTGCTTTGCAAAGCGGCACAACAATTTGATCGCGATAGCGCCGGTGAATTGCTGGCCGACGACTTGCAGCAAGCGCAGCGCATTCTGAATGAAATAACCGGTGAATACACCAGCGATGATTTATTGGGAGAAATATTCAGTCAGTTTTGTATTGGTAAATAAGCAATAAAAAATGTCTGGATTTTATTTGCGGGTATGTTTGCAATTGGCTGGGATGGCATAAGCCTGTAAAGGCCTGTAAAGCTAAGGGGACAGATAACGAATATCGTTATTCGTAATGACTATAAAGCCCGTTGTTCACTGAAGCGAAAACATAAAAGAACATAATTACAGTCGCTTATCAGTGAAGGATAGAAAAAAAATAAACAAAATAGAAAGCTGGGCTATATCATTTGTCCCTTCTATAATCACATATTATATAAAACTATATAATTCAAATAGTGATTTCGTTATACTAATTTTACTCTTTATCTCCAATCAGAAATAACACAGGGCGATATTCTATGAAATGTCCAAGCTGTGGAATGATTTACCCCGTCTATGCCAAGCAATGTCGCTGTGGGCACCGCTTTCAGATGCAACAACAATCCAGCGGTGGGAGTGGTGTGATGGTTAATGCTCAGGTGCATGAGTCGGTACCTGTTTCCGTTAGATTGGGAGCGAAGTTCTTTGATGTTGTTATTGCGTGGAGCCCGCTTTTATATATCGTTGTAACCGGCAACAGCAATACGTTGTTTATGCTGGGCGCAATAGGATTTTTCTTGATTTACGTATTGACCGCCGACTGCCTGATTAAAGGCCAGAGCATCGGTAAACTAACCGCCAACCTGGTGGTTATCAGTACCGTTACAGGTCAACCGTGTGGCTTTGCGGAGTCCGTTATACGTAACATCCCCATGGTATTCCTGGTTTTTTTGCCGTCGGCGTTTATGTTGTTTAATCCCGTTGGCGCTGTGATTATGGGTGTATTATCGATCATTGGTTTGATGGACTTATATACCCTCATGACTAAAAGACGTCGCTTGGGTGATATATTCGCCAACACCGACGTGCTGAGTTTGGGTTGATTGCCTCGAGCCGGCCGTCTATCGCATACGCAATCTGAGTTAACATAGAGTACCAGGCAAGCGACGTTTCCTATCCGCACCGCGTTTACCAAGCACATGCTTGTGACGAAATTGTAACCCCCATCCCGTTATCATTGATCAAACATCAAACCAACAAAAAGGGAGAGATCGATGCGTCAGTTTGGGTTACTTATATTCGCCCTGGGACTGGTGGTTTCTTGCCAAGACGATAACACGGCTAGCAACGCCATTTCCTGTCAGTATGAAGTCGGCAAAACGGGGTGCGGGGGCGGATCCTTCGGTGCCTTTGATTCTCGTTGTGCCACCATTGATGATCCCCGTGACGGCTATTCAGCCGATCAGTTTTGTGACAGTTTCCGGGGTACAGACACGTCATGCGCCGGTGGTTGTTGCGTGAATTTTAAATTCCGAAATGCCATGGCATTTAATTTAACGTACGTGTAATTAATAATTAATTAGCTGTAAACCGGTGTAAAAAACAAAGCATAACAGAGAAATGTAAGTATCGGACGCATGAAATGTTCCTAAGTATCGTGCTTGAAATCGTTCTTAAACTTACGGCGGTCTCTAGTCGTCGCCGTATCCAGGCATTCACCTACCAGGGTTGCTTTATGACCGTCAAAATAACGTTCGATTTCGAAAAAACCTTTACGGCAATAACCGATCTCGCGCAATTTTAACTCCATTCGCTCGGTCAGTATCGAAAAGACACGGTAGCGCCGGCCTCGATCGAACGACTCCGCGTTGCCGGATGTGTGATCGCCGTTTAGTGGTATGGGCACATTGATGATGAGGCTGAACTCAAAAAACTTTCTGCCGTTTTCAATGATGCGGGTATGTATCCTCTCGGTAGCCTGTGGCATACCACCGCTGAGGCATCCCATAAAAAACAGTGAAACAAAGACAATAACATACCATCGGTAAGGTAGGTTGGGCATGATGTTTAATCGCACGCAATGCCGTTTTGGCTGGCAATAGATACCCTATTATGACCAGAATTGAACTACCTGGCAAATCGTCACAAAAACAACAAAGCTAAAGGTCTATGGCGTCTATGGCTTTACCATTGAGTCGGTAGCAAGGAATTTTGAAGTGTTTCGGGCCAACAGCGCAAGGCTCCGTTACGGTAACGTAAGGATCCGGGTCATACTAAATCGTCAAACAGTGTCCGAAAAAATTCCCGGCGGGTAGTCGTACCCCGGGTGACGGAATAGGGTGGGATGAACGTCCCGCAAATCGCACTTGTCCCCATGCCCCATATTGACTACCATGATTCCAGGTACAAGCAAAAATGCGAAGGAATACAGTGCGTCGACTATCTCGTCTGCTGATGTTAATCATCTGTATAGTGAATTCACCTGCCTGGGCAAAAAATGATTTGTTGGCGTATATACCGCAAGATACACTGTATGTGATGGGTGGGTTTGAACCGTTACCTGAAAAATTTCTAGCTTTGGCCGATTCTCCTATGTTTCACACTATCATGCAAACAGCTGTCCGCGCCATTCAATCCGATGGCAGTCCGGATAATGCCGTAAGAAAACTCTATAGTGTCTACAGCAAGGATATGCTGGATATGGGCATCCAACCGCTCCTGGCGGCGAGCGGAATCGACGTTAGCCGAAATTATGTCAGTTATACGGTTGGGTTGTTAGCGGTGACACGTATGGCCGTTAAAGACCCGAACACATTTCGTCAGTACCTACAAACCTTGGAAAAACGCGCCGGCGTCTCCCCGCAAATGCGGGCAATCGCGGGTATCCATTATCGATTTTATGCGGTTGACGACAAGCCCGGAGGCGTCGGTTATGTTGTAGCCATTCACAAGGACCATGTCGTATTAGCCGTGGATGTAGGTGACAATCCAAAGCGGCTGATTCAAGCGATCGGCCTGAAAAAGCCGGATCGACCCCTGGCTATCAACCCCCTGCGATCCATGGTTAAAAGATATCGCATCAAACCGTACTATTTTTTTTATAGCCGCCCTAAGCAAATTGTCAAAGCCGTTTTCGGTCCTGACCGGCAACTATTTCAGTACCAGCAGATCCTTTCGCCGCAAGCGGGACAAAACTACGCCAAGATAGCCGATGTAGTGGCCAAATCCGGTTGTGAAAGTGATTTACTGCGCATGGCGGAAAACTGGCCGGCTGTGATCATGGGTCACAAAACATTAAGTTTTGATAAAAAATTCACTTACGATATGGTCGCCGGTATCGATAGCCGTGATACGGAAACACTGGGCTACCTCAAACAATTGACTGGTTTTTTGCCTCGGTCACTGTCCGATCTAAATAAGGATGACGTTTTTTCTATGGGGCTGGGGATAAACATGGATCAATTGATCCCTGTCGTTAGTCAATGGGTGCAATCGGTTCAAAAACAAACCTATCAATGTGCCGGGCTGAAGGGTATGCAAGCGGCGTTAAAAAAACCGAATGTACTGCGACCGGTTGCCATGCTATCCGGTGTGACAGCGGGTATTGGTGGTATGGCGGTAACACTTTTTCAGTTACAAATGAGGGAACACGCACCGAAAGGTCAAATCCAGTCCGTGGATTTGGCCTTGTACTTGAATTCGGGTAATCCGTTAAATTTAGCCAGCCGTATGCTGGCCATGATTCCTCAAGCTGCCGGGCAGGTACCCGCCAAAGGCAAGTGGACGCATTTCCAGGTTCCGTTAGGTGAAACGACAAATATTCCGGTCAATGTGACGTTGACCGAGCGGGATATTCAAGTCAATACGGGAGAGCGATCGGGAAAATTCATGAATGGTAAAACAAAGCAAACCACATCACGGCTGTTTGCGATGGCTTTCAATATGTCGCGTGTCATTAAGCTGGCATTGCGAAAACCTCCGAAAGAATTCAATGAACAGCAGCGCATTATGTTACGGACCATGGCCGATATAAACTTGAAAATGTCGATGACCATGCAGGCGAAAAAAGATCGTATTGTTTTTGATATGAACATGACGGACTAGGCGGCTGCCTGGAAATGACTGCCCGGGAACAGCCCGATCACGCTTTTCAAGACGCGCTATGAAACCGCCCTGGCCCCTCGACTGCCGCATCTTGTGGTCACAGGGTACCGTTATTGTTGCATTCAATTGATAGAGACAGGGCTGGTCCCTTTTACCATGTATGCACAGTATCGCACCCGCGCCTTGAATGCACTGAGCATCAACGCGGGACTTCACACGCGTAGCGTACGCAATAGTCGTCGCATATTTAGCAGATCCTTTTTGTCTTTTACCGCACTGAATCGGTAATGTTCATAGCTTCGGGAAAACGCCGCGAGTATACGGGCCTGTTTCGGATGATGTTGGATCAGTAAATTAAGGTGAGCGCAACTGCTGCGCGACGGTGGTTTTGAAAAACCGCGTTTGGCATACATTTGACACAGTTTAAGGAACAATGCGACTTCAGCCGGATTGGGTGGCGGTCGGGAAATCAATAAACGGGCACCGACCAGCAACACAATACCGCTGCTTAACAACATGGCGTAAATAAGCATTTGGCGTTGGCTTATTTGGCCCCAACCCAGGTTATAAAAAAAACGTTTTTGACGCGTACCGTTGTAGGCCGCTACAGTATTCTGAAAGCTGGTATTGATACTGTCCAAATAAAACCAAACCGGCCGCCAATACCGCTCAATCCAGAAGGTCGGTGACGTTGCGCTATGGGAACGAAATTCATCAATCCCGGCACTCAGTCGATGGGGCGCGATTAGCGCAGTGGGATCAAATCGTTGCCATCCTTCACCCGCAAGATAGACCTCCGTCCAGGCATGAGCGTCCTTTTGACGCACGATATAATAATCGCCGGCCGGATTATACTCACCGCCCTGGTAACCGCTGATAATACGGGCGGGAATACCCGCGGCCCGCATCACGTAGACGAATGCCGTGGCAAAATGACCGCAGAATCCGGATTGGGTTTCAAATAAAAATTCATCGACCGGCGCCGAGCCCAATACAGTGGGGTGCAAGCTGTAACGAAAACCCTGCGATTTAAAATAGTGAAGTACCCGTTCCACAAATGCCCCGTCACTGGTGCTTTCACGGCGTAAACTCGCGGCCCAATTCAAGGTGCGGGGATTTTGTCCCGGTGGTAGTTGCAGGCCCATGCGTCGTTCAGGAGCTTGTGCATCCAGCCGATACCGGGGAACGGACGTGACCTCATATCGCAAACGCTGGGTAACGGGATCATGGGCTTTAAGTTGGAAATCCCGATAAAGTCCACCTTCAACCGGTATCTGCAACGGAACATCCAGGCTAAACAACCACGGTTTACCATGCGGTTCGAGAATGACGCGGTATCGCACGGCGACGCCTTTCGGGTGTACATGGGTGGTGGAATACAGTCGTGGTTGGGGGGTTGGAAGCCAACGGCGACCGTCGGTTTGCCAGAATACCAGAGCTCGCCAATACAAAAGTTGTTTGGCCGGTGCCGGGCCAAGAAATTTGACACGAAAGGCTATGTCGTTGGATTCGGTGAGTTTGGCGATGGAGCCGGGAACCATCTGTTCACCAAGACCGGTACGCGCCTGGCTTTCGTCCAGCGGTGCATGCCACAAGGGATAATTCAGTCGGGGAAACAATACAAATAGAATTAAGGCGCCGGGAAGCGCGGCTAAGAAAATGGCCGCCCCGGTACGCCATGGGAATAGGGATGGGTATACGGCGTTGAGGGTGCCGGGCATGGACGGATCCGGCGAATCCAACGCCAGCCAGGCCTGTGTGATGCTTACGACACAAGCCAGAGCGGCTGCGGCCATCAGCAGGTTTTGTTCGAATAAAAACAATCCCGCGGTCAGAAAAAAACATAAGTAGATCACCAGCACCGCATCCCGCCGTCGTTTTACTTCCCAGGCTTTAAGCCCACACATCAGCATAAGCAGACTTACGCCGGCATCACGACCGGTAAAACTCTGGTAGTGGACAAACACCCCCGCCGATCCCAATACCACCGCCGCTACCAGCAATACCTTGGCGCTCTGAGTACCGGCCCGAAACCGGTAGCGCCTAAGCAGCCAACTGTTGGCAACTAGAAAAACGGTCAACCATAACGGCAGGAACGGGCTGTAACAAATGGTTAAGCCGGTAACCGCCAGGAACATACGCCATTGCTGGCCCTGATGCAGTTGAAAGTCGGCTTCCTTGAAGCTAATCATACAAAGCCAGCGTTTGCATAACGGATTGGCAATGGTGCTGTCCCAGCGTGGCGTCGAATCCACTGTGGGGTAAGCGCATACCGTAAGGAATGCATTCCTGTTCCGCCTGAACCACCGCAAAACTCAACATGCTCAAGCGCTGTTCTTTGTCACCCGGCAGGTAGTCCCAATCCAATAGCAAGGGATGCTGTTCATGAATCGGCTCAAATTGCTTGGCCAGTACCGGTTGATGGGGAAGCAGCCGTTTCCACAAAATGCGGCCGGGTGAATCCCCTTCCCGGTAATACCTGATTCCTGCAAATTCCTCGTCCTGGGGCCGGGCATGCGGACTACCGGTAAAACGCCAGTCCCAAGCCAGCGGTTTTGGATAAACCAAGGTTTTGGTAT
>Ga0114931_10006996_pt1 | contig 13833 bp, 16 predicted proteins | sample 2SBtaG_FD_89579 | JGI IMG/M metagenome (GOLD analysis project Ga0114931, IMG submission 89579) | Deep subsurface microbial communities from Kolumbo volcano to uncover new lineages of life (NeLLi) - 2SBTROV14_V59a metaG | ecosystem: Environmental > Aquatic > Marine > Volcanic | place: Kolumbo...
AGCGTTTTTCATATACTTCTTCAAATTTTCTCACATTATCCCGATAGTGCTTCAAAAATTTTCATCGCCTATAAAAAACGCTGAAAATCTTGATGCGAAGTAATTTTTAGAACCCCCCTTAAGCTCCCAATGGTTTTCGACCCATTTAAAAAAAGAATGGTGCATTCCGGTTTTCTTGATCAGACCATGTAAAAGTAGTGTTTTTTTAAAAAAAATCCAAATTATTGCATTTAAATTTTCCCAGTCAGCACCGTGGGGCGGTTTGCCGGTCTGCCTGTACATTGCCAGCGGAGGGCCCTCCCCCATCTTATTTGCAGCACCGGACCACCTTGTTATTTGCCCATGGTTCGTTCAGGGCACACCTAACTTCTTTTAAAACCCATGAATTTTCAAACTACTTTTCCATACTTTTGTGCGCAAATCAATAACCACTTATGACACTGATCAAATCCATCTCGGGAATCCGCGGAACCATTGGGGGCCGTGCAGGCAATGCATTAACACCCCTTGACATTGTTAAGTTCACAGCAGCCTTTTCCTCCATCATGATGAAAAACAAAAAAAACAAGAAGCTGACTTTTGTGGTTGGCCGCGATGCCCGGATTTCGGGAAAAATGGTGGAAGACCTGGTGATTGCCACATTAAGCGGCATGGGTGTTGATGTAATCAATGGAGGGCTTTCAACTACGCCCACTGTGGAGATGGCTGTCATTGTTCAAAAAGCCGATGGCGGTATTATCCTGACGGCAAGCCACAATCCCAAACAATGGAATGCCCTGAAACTGCTCAATGAGAAAGGCGAATTTCTTTCGGCAGCAGAAGGCGAAGAAGTTTTAAAACTGGCTAAAAATGAAGATTTCAACTTTGCGGAAATTGAAGGCCTCGGTAAAGATACCACTGACAAAAACCTGATTGATGATCATATCAAACAGGTTTTGCAACTAAAGAATGTTGACGTTGACCTTATAGGACGGGCAGGGTTCAGGATTGCTGTTGATGCGGTAAACTCAACCGGTGGCATTGCCATTCCGGGGCTTTTAAGGGCTTTGGGCGTAAAAGACATTATTGAAATCAATTGTACACCAAACGGGGATTTTCCGCACAACCCCGAGCCCTTGCCCGAAAACCTGACTGAAATATCAGCTGTTGTTAAAGAAAAAAATGCCGACCTGGGGATTGTGGTTGATCCGGACGTTGACCGTCTGGCACTGGTCATGGAAAACGGGGAAATGTTTGGTGAAGAATATACTTTGGTGGCAGTTGCCGATTATATTCTTGAAGGCCACCCGGGCAATACCGTATCAAACCTTTCTTCCACACGGGCGTTGAGGGACATCACGGAAGCTGCCGGAGGACAGTACTTTGCCTCGGCGGTGGGCGAAGTGAATGTGGTTGCCAAAATGAAAGAAAAAAACGCACTGATCGGGGGCGAAGGCAACGGAGGGGTGATTTATCCGGCATTGCATTATGGCCGCGATGCATTGGTGGGCGTTGCTTTGTTCCTCACCTTGCTGGCCAAACGGAAAACCACTGCCAGTGCATTGAGAAAGGGTTATCCTGATTATTTTATTTCGAAAAACAAAGTTCAATTGGAAAGCAGCACCGACCTGACTAAACTTTTTGAGAAAATCAAAGCCCGGTACACTTCTTTTCCTGTATTGACAACAGACGGCGTAAAGATTGAATTTCCTGACGGATGGGTACACCTGCGCCCTTCAAACACCGAACCCATCCTGCGTATTTATGCCGAAAGCACCAGCCCTGTGAAAGCACAACAATATGCCGATGAAATTATCAGGCTGGTGAAGTCGTAAAGGAATTGTTGAAATACTTTTACGGTGGGTAAAGAAGAGAAAAAATTAACAGTAATTTTAGATATTCGTTGACGATTAGACAAATAACCTGCCCGGACAATCCATCGAAAAGATAGCTGATTCCATTTTTACTGATAACTGAAACGCGAAGCAATATTTTATAACCTATACCTGATAACCTTAAATTTTTTTTATCTTTCGCAGGTCAAATAAATGAACAGTTTTATGGCACGCCGAAAAAAACGAAAAAAATATAAGACATTAAGTTTCAAACTATCTGCACGCCAGATGAAATCGCTTGACAATTATTGCAAAGCCAGGCGTACTACGCCAACCAAACTCATTAAAAAAAGCATCCGTGGCTACATTGAACATTTTGCCAAAGAAGTTCCCGAGAAATATCATGTGTCGCACAACCAACTGGATATGTTTGAAAAAGACGAGGAGACCATGTCCATGTTTGATTAAATCCTTTTAACCTGAGTTTTTATTTCCTTTTCACCGAATCTTCAAACAATTGCCGGTTCAATATGGACCTGCCGAGTGTTATCTCATCTGTATATTCCAGGTCATCGCCGATGGCCACACCGCGGGCAAGCATGGTTACTTTAATACTGAATTCGCTGATAAGGCGGTAGATGTAATAATTCGTTGTATCTCCTTCAACTGTTGCAGGCAGGGCCAGGATTACCTCATTAATGTCTTCTGTATTAATACGCTGAACCAGGTGCCGTATGTTCAGGTCATTGGGGCTGATATTTTCGATGGGGTTGATCACCCCCCCCAAAACATGATACAAACCGTTGTACTGTGAAGTGTTTTCAATGGCCAGCACATCGCGGATATCTTCTACCACACAAACTGTGTTTTCATCCCTTTTGTGGTTGGAACAAATCTCACACAATTCACTATCGGAAATGTTGTTGCATTTTTTACAAAAAACAATTTCACCCCGCATCCGTTGGATGGCATGGGCCAGGTTTTCAGCAAACGGCGGTTCTTCCCTCAGGATGAACAAGGCAAGCCTCAATGCTGTTTTTTTTCCGATACCCGGCAACCGCGATAATTCATTGACCGCCGCCTCCAATAATTTTGATGAATATTCGTTCACATCTTAAGCATTTACCCAAGACAAAAATAGATAAATTTGTTGCCCATAAACAGGATAACATGATTAAACGCATTCTCATCATCACCGCCGTATTGGCCCTCCCTATTTTGATGTTCTCACAGGAGCTCAACCAGGTTGACGACCTGAACAGAAAACAGGGAAAATGGAGGAAAACATACCCCAACGGCACCATCCGTTACCAGGGGCAGTTTCACAACAACAGGCCCTATGGTGTTTTTAAATACTACGATGAAAATGCCAACCTGAAAGCCATTACGGTTTTTTCGGATGATGGGATAATAGGCAGGACGAAAACTTTTTATAAAACCGGCCAGTTGATGGCGGAGGGAAAATACATCAATCAATTGAAGGAGAGCACATGGTTGTATTACAGTGACATTGACAGTTGCCTGATAGCCAGTGAAGAATACAAAGATGGCGTGTTAAACGGCAAAAGCATTTCCTATTTTCCAAAATCAAAACAACCGGTAAGGATACTGAATTATAAAAACGGATTAAAAGAGGGGGCGTTTCAAAAGTTTTTTAAAAACGGGCAGATCATGACGGAAGGCACTTATAAGGATGATTTGCTTGAAGGGGAATTTATCCTCTATTACAGCAATGGCAACATTGAACAAAAAGGAAAGTACACCAAGGGGGTTCAGACCGGAAAATGGCAGTATTTTGATGAAAACGGGCAGCCTGTCAGTGAAGATGAATACAAAAGTGGAAAAGCAAATACGGGCGAAAGGGATAAATAAATCCTTTTTCTCAGAACCGCTAACCCGCTCCGGAGTTTACGGATAGGAAAATATTCAGAAAATTAATTTTCAACTGATCTTAAGCGGGTTTTTTACCTTTTCTTTAAGCAGGGCATGATCAATCACATCCATCATGTTGTCCACATAAATAAAATTGAGGCCTTTGATAAAATCTTCTTTGATATCCATGATATCCTTTTGATTTTCTTTTGAAAGGATGATATCTTTGATCTTTGCCCTTTTGGCAGCCAGGATTTTTTCTTTTATGCCCCCAACGGGCATAACTTTTCCGCGCAGGGTTATTTCACCTGTCATGGCCATTTTAGCCCTGACTTTCCGCTGAGTGAAGGCAGAAGCCAGTGCCATGAACATAGTAATACCCGCTGACGGGCCGTCTTTGGGTGTGGCTCCTTCCGGAACATGGATATGCACATTCCATTTTTCAAATACCTCACTATCAATACCTAAAAGATAGGAATGGGCTTTGAGGTATTCAAAAGCGATGCTTGCCGATTCCTTCATCACATCACCCAGGTTGCCTGTAAGTTTCAGATTTCCTTTCCCTTTACTCAGGCTAACCTCAATAAATAAGATCTCCCCCCCTACTGCCGTCCAGGCCAGGCCGGTAACTACGCCGGCAATCTGATTGTTGATATCCTTTTCTTTCTGGTAACGCGGAACACCCAGTATCTCTTCAATGTCTTTTACGGTCAAAGCTGAATTGTAATCTTCTTTCATGGCAATATATTTTGCCCTGTTCCTGATCACTTTGGCAATTTGCTTTTCCAGCATCCTCACACCGGCTTCTCGTGTATAGTTGTCAATGATAAACTCCAATACCTGTTTGTTGAACTTCAACTGGTTCTTTTTAACACCATGTTCTTCCAGTTGTTTCTGTATCAGGTGCCTTTTGGCAATTTCAACTTTTTCTTCCAGCAAATATCCGCTCAGGTATATAATTTCCATCCTGTCCTGCAATGCAGGGTGGATGCCATTCAAAGTATTGGCTGTGGCAATAAACAAAATATGTGAGAGGTCAAATTCCACTTCAAGATAATTATCGTGAAAAGTATTGTTTTGTTCCGGGTCGAGAATTTCAAGCAGGGCTGCCTGCGGATCACCCGTAAATGTATTTCCACTGACCTTGTCAACCTCATCGAGCATAAACACAGGATTGGATGAATTGACACGCTTGAGATTCTGCACTATCCTTCCCGGCATGGCCCCAATGTATGTTTTTCGGTGGCCGCGTAGTTCTGCTTCATCACGCACTCCCCCCAGTGACATCCTACTGTACTGCCTGCCGAGTGCTTTGGCAATGGATTTACCAAGCGAAGTCTTTCCAACCCCCGGGGGGCCCACAAAACACAGTATCGGGGCTTTCATATCATTTTTGAGCATCAGAACAGCAAGGTATTCCAGGATTCTGTCTTTAATCTTTTCAAGCCCATAATGATCATGGTTAAGCACTTTTTTAGCATGGTTCAGGTCAAGGTTATCCACTGTGTACTCATTCCACGGGAGCTTTACAAACAAGTCAAGATAATTCAACTGAATGGAATATTCGGCGGCAGAAGGGTTCATCCGCTGCAAACGTGTCATCTCATTTTTAAATACCTGGCCAACTTCTTTAGACCATTTCTTTTTCAGGGCCAACTCATTCAGCTCGTTGAGCTCCGTTTCGTGCGGACTGCCACCGAGTTCTTCCTGAATGGTCTTCAGTTGTTGGTTCAGCAGAAAATTACGTTGCTGCTTGTCCATATCCACCTTGACCTTGCTTTGGATATCATGTTTCAGGTCGAGCAACTGCATTTCCTTTACCAGGAGCTCCAGCACGGATTGTGCCTTTTCTTCAAGGTTGGTCATTTCCAATAACTGCTGTTTGACAGCATTTTCCACTTTCAGGTTGGAACAAACAAAATTGATCAGGAATACAGGGCTCTCTATGTTGTTAATAGCAAACGCAACTTCGCTGGGAATAGAAGGTGATTTTTCGATAATTTGCAGGTTAATGTCCTTAACCGAAGAAATAAGCGCCTGAAACGTTTCATTATCCGGGATGACATTATCCTGTTCAAATCCCTTTACTTTAGCTGTAAAAAAAGGCTTGTCTTTTACCATTGCCAGCATCTCAAACCGTTTCTTACCCTGGATAATCGCCGTAGTGTTGCCATCGGGCATCCGCAATATTTTTATCAAACGGGCAACCGTACCTATTTTGTTCAGGTCCGTAAATTTCGGGTCTTCCACCTCAGGGTCTTTTTGTGCAACAACCCCGATCGTCCGATTGCCTTCATAAGTTTTCTTGATCAGCTTTATGGATTTATCCCTCCCCACAGTTATAGGAATGACAACACCCGGAAACAGGACGGTATTTCTTAATGGTAAAATCGGAAGTTCCTCAGGAACTTCTTCAGAATTCATGATCTTTTCATCTTCACTGGACAGCAGAGGAAAAAATTCAGTCTCTGCATCCATGATATCCGACAACTCAAATCTGTTTTTCATATATTTTCTTTATCAGTCAAAATGACAGCCCCCCCTTTTATGGCGGGAGGCTAAAAACAACTTAATCTCCTGATCAGCCTTTCTTTGTCCATTTAAAGAGGCTCAGTAATTCTTGCACATTAAAGGAATAGTCAATTAATATGCCAATCTAAAAATTTATACTTAAAATCAGATTTTTTGTTTCTGATGGGAGTAGTTTATTTGAGCGTTTCGTTGTAAATATGTGTAAGTATTTCTTTCTCAATCTGATTAAACTCTTTATTCCTCCGCTTCATGATGGCAGCAGCCACATCAAATGCTTTTTCCAGTTTAAATCCTGTCATGTGATGAGGGCCTCCCCAGGAAAAAGAAGGGATAAAGTTGCGCTGAAAACCCGATCCGAAAAGATTGCATGAAACCCCGACAACAGTACCCGTGTTAAACATAGCATTGATGGCAGTTTTGGAATGGTCACCCATGATCATACCGCAAAATTGCAGATTTGTTTGTACAAATGTTTGTTCGGCATACGACCATAACCTGATAAAATCATAAGTATTCTTCAAATTGGAGTTGTTGGTGTCAGCACCGATATTGCACCATTCACCGATGACAGAATTTCCAAGAAATCCGTCATGGGCTTTATTGGAGTAACCAAAAAATACGGAATTGTTGACTTCGCCGCCAACTTTTACAAAAGGCCCCAGGGTGGTTGGCCCGTATATTTTGGCATCCATCTTTACCTGTGCATTTTCGCACATGGCAAATGGCCCGCGGATTTTACCGCCTTCCATCACCACTGCATTTTTCCCGATATAAACGGGACCTGATTCGGTGTTGATGTATGCAAATTCAATATCTGATCCTTCTTCAATAAAGAGGTCTTGCATGTCGCCCCTGAAGAAGTTGGTTTTGCTCAAAGGTGCCGATTTTCTGCCATCGGTCAATAGTTTAAAATCATCCCGGATGGCTTGTTCGTTTTTTGCGAAAATATCCCAGGTGTTTTCAATTTTTAGATGTCAATTTCCGCTTGAACCGTAATTGCTTCCTGTCCGGCATCGTTTTCAACACCTTCTTTACCCACCCTTTTCGCAACAATAAAATCATCTTTGATAAGTTGTTCGCCGGGTTTTAAACTCCAGATCAATTTCAGCAGTTCAGCCGACGGAACAACCGAACCGTTGATGAGCAGGTTATCGTTCCCTTTCAACAGGGGGTATTTTTTCGACAGATAATCCTGGGTTAAGGAAGAAGTTGTGGCTTTAAGGTACCATTCCCATTTTTCACGGATGGTTAATATTCCAATCCTAATGTCAGCTACCGGCCGGGTAAAGACAAGAGGGAGGAGTTTTGTGCGCTGGTTGTCATCAAAAAGGATGTAATTCATGTTGGGGTATAATTTGATCTTATTGCAACAAAAATAAGAACATCACGCTTACTTCCGACCATAAATAAAAAAACCCTTGCGAAAGGCAAGGGTTTCCCTGTAAAGTTCTTTATACTATTTTGTCTTTTTTTCAAAATGTTTTTTGTAACGGTTCTTGAATTTATCAACCCGTCCGGCTGTATCCACCAGTTTCATCTTACCCGTAAAGAACGGGTGGGATGTATGTGAGATTTCAAGTTTTACCAAAGGATACTCTTTTCCATCTTCCCATTTTATGGTATCTTTGGTATCGGCAGTTGATCGGGTAAGGAAGGCATAATCATTTGACATGTCTTTAAAAACAACCAGCCTGTAATTTTTCGGATGAATATCTTTCTTCATTTTATTATTTTTTTCGAATTCAAATTTGGGGGTGCAAAAATATTAGCTTTCAATTAAATATCCTAATGTTTGTTGAAAAATATTTTATCCTTTGAAAAATCCTCAACCACCCATTGTTTTTCAAGATATTAGAGAGATTATTTGTTTCTTGAAAGAAAGGAATTTTTAGACTCCCCCTTAAGCGAAAACAGAAATTTCAGGGTATCAACCCCATCGGCATAATCCCACAAACCGGGGAACTGGCTTTTTCCAAACGGTACAGCATTGTCCAATCCGCCATCAGAAGAAACAATGCATTGAATTTTATCAGCATTGGCCTTTAAAAGTTTTCCAAGTTCCTGAATGGAATCGTAATATTCATAATAAAGCACACTAACCGGTGAAGCAAACCGGTGATCTTCAACAAGCAGAAGGTTTCCCGTATCAAAATGTTCTCTGCCGTTTACAAGGTAAATGGCTTTGTTATGTTCGTAATTGTTGAAATATTTGTAGTGTTCATTTATTTTCGGGGTTTTTTCAAGAACTTCTAAAAACGCCTTAAAATTGTATGAACGTGGAACGAAAATCTTTGAAACATTCCTGCATCCCAATCCAAAATACAGGAAAATGTCTTCAGCCAGTTTCTCAAGTTCCTGTAAGGTTTCGTTACCCGCTAATACGGCAACGCCGTTTCGGTTGCGACGGATGATGTTCGGGTATTTTCCGAAATAATAGTCGAAATACCGCGAAGTGTTGTTGCTCCCGGTGGCTATTATTGCATGGAAATTTTCCAGTTTTTTATTTGTAAACTCAATATAATTTTTGAATCCCGGTTCAATATCCACAAGAATACCGGCAAGGGCAGGCAAAAGTTTGTTGTCATCATCCGACAGTTTGGCTATGATCCGGTTACCGGTAATCAGTACCGAAAGAAAATCATGAAAACCAACCAACGGTATATTTCCGGCCATCACAACTCCTATATTATAGACCTTTTTTTTTCGCTCAATATCTGCCGCGTAAGGCTTGAGCCAGGTTTCCAGTTTATTTTTTTCCAGGTTCCCGGCAATTGAGGCCAGCATGACCCTGACGTTGGTTTCAGTGAACCATCCGTTGAAATGGTGTGCATCCTGAACAAGCCTGCTTAACACATCGTAATGTTCCGGCAAAACCTTTACACGGGTATGAATATCCTTTTCATCGTTTAGAACGGCAGCGATTACCAAACCCAACCTGGAGAATGCGTCAATTCGATTTTCAGCGGAGATCATAGTTGAATATTTTTGCAAAGATAAACACATCGCATTAACGCATTTTTTTCGGGAAAGTAAATCGTGATTTCCACAAAAGAAAGCTCCGGGGCACCGGCCTAAAATTGATAAAAAAATTAGAACCATTCTAAACTCATTCAGTATGACAACATATTAGTATTATGATTAATTTTGCCCTCCCTAAATTAAACATCAGTTAACAGGAATCAGATGAAAAAATATAATTTTTATGCAGGCCCGTCAATTCTTCCGGAATACACGCTGGAAAAAACGATCGAAGGCATTCAGGATTTTGCAGGTACCGGACTTTCAATCATGGAAATATCGCACCGCAGCAAAGAGTTTGTTGATGTTATGGATGAAGCCCAACAGCTTTTTTAGGATCTGCTTAACATCCCCGCCGGTTATCACGTACTCTTCCTTGGCGGTGGTGCCAGCACACAATTTGCCATGGTTCCATTTAACCTGCTTGGCAAAAAGGCTGCTTATCTCAACACGGGGGCATGGACCAAAAAAGCCATAAAAGAGGCCCAGGGGCTGGGAAAAGTTGAAGTTGTTGCTTCCTCAGAAGACAAAAATTTTAACTACATCCCCAAAAACTACACGATCCCGCAGGATGCCGATTATTTTCACATCACGACCAACAATACAATTTACGGAACGGAAATAAAAAATGATATCAACTCCCCCGTGCCTTTGGTAGCCGATATGTCATCGGATATTCTCAGCCGGCCGGTTGATGTTTCAAAATATGCTATTATTTATGGTGGTGCCCAAAAAAACCTGGCCCCTGCCGGAGTGACCTTCGTGATTGTTAAAGAAAGTGTTCTTGGCAAGGTTGACCGCTATATCCCAACCATGTTAAATTATAAAACCCACATTGATAAAGGGAGCATGTTCAATACCCCTCCTGTACTACCGATTTTTGCAGCCCTTCAAACCCTGAGGTGGCTAAAGAAAAATGGCGGTATTGAAGAAATACATAAGAATAATGTTTTCAAAGCAAGGTTGTTATATGACGAAATTGACAGTAATCCGATTTTCAGGGCAACCATACCAGACGAAAATGACCGTTCGCTGATGAACATTTGTTTTGTGATGAAAACCGGATACGAAGGACTTGAAAAACCATTTCTCGATTATGCAACAAGCCAGGGAATGATCGGTATAAAAGGACACAGATCGGTTGGCGGGTTTAGGGCATCCACTTACAATGCCCTGCCGGTAGAAAGTGTCAATGCATTGATTAAAACCATGCAGGAATTTGCAAAACAAAATATATAATTGAATTTTATATTATTTTTGCGCCGAAAAATTAAAATAAAATGTATAACATATTGGTAGCCACTGTCAAGCCATTTGCCCCCGCTGCTGTAAAACAGATCAGGGAGGAATTTGAGAAACCCGGTTATGAATGTTTCTTTTTTGAGAAATATAACAGCCAGGAAGAACTCATCGAAGCGGTAAAAAAAGCAAATGCCCTTATTGTAAGAAGTGATAAAATAACCCGGGAAGTGATCAATGCTGCTGAAAACCTGAAAATAGTTGTCCGTGCCGGCGCCGGTTACGACAACATTGACCTGAAAGCCTCTTCCGACAAAGGGATAGTGGTGATGAATACGCCGGGCCAAAATTCAAATGCCGTAGCAGAACTAGCCCTCGGCATGATGGTTTTTCAGGCGCGAAATCATTTTAACGGAACTTCCGGAAGGGAACTGAAAGGCAAAAAATTAGGGATTCATGCCTATGGCCATGTGGGTCAACAGGTAGCCCGTATTGCCAATGGGTTCGGCATGGAGATATACGCCTTCGACCCTTTTATTCCCGGTGAATTGATGAAAAAAGACGGTGTTAATATATGCAAATCCGCTGAAGAAATGTATGCCATGTGCGATTACATCAGCCTGCATATTCCGGCCAATGAAAAAACAAAAAATTCGATAAATCACAACCTGCTTTCAACCATGAAAGAAGGTGCTGTTTTGGTGAATACCGCTCGTAAAGAAGTAATTGACGAAGCAGGACTGGAGAAGATGTTTGAAGAAAATCCGGGATTTCAGTATGTGGCGGACATTGCCCCCGGAAATGCCGGGTTGTTACAGGAAAAATATAAAGACCGCTGTTTTTTTACACCAAAAAAGATGGGGGCACAAACCGCAGAAGCCAATATTAATGCGGGAATCGCTGCGGCCAGGCAAATAATTAACTATTTTGAGAGCAATGATACAACCTTTGTTGTAAATTAGCGGTCTGATACAGAAGATCCCAAGCTAAAAACTAAATAATCTTAATTGCTTTTTTGATGCTGCAAAAAAGCAGAAGTGTAATTTTACAATTGTTAAACTTAACTAATTTAAATCATGTCACAACAAGAAGAAGTGAACACAGGAAGAGTGGAAAAGACAATGACGTTTTTCAGATTTGAGGATCTCAGGGTGTACCATAAGTCACTTGATTACATCAACTGGCTTCATGATGCAAGTATGCTTTACCCCGAAGATGATAAAACGGGACTAATCAAGCGTTTCAACGCCTCAGCAAGGAATATTTCCTTTTACATTACTGAAGGCTCATCCCGAAACAAGAGCCAGTTTATTTATTTCCTGAAAATGGCAAAAACAGCCATTCGCGAATGCATGGTCTGTACCAGTATTGCATTTATGTCAGGAAACCTGAGCGAAACGCATGAAGATGAATCAAGAAACCAGCTAATGGAATTGACCAAAATGATTGGTGCCCTGATCTCCTCACTCCAGCGCAGTAGCGGCAACTACAACAACTACGGTGAACCCGGGCAAAATGGCAGGGATCACCACGATTATGTTCAACCCTATCCAGAACATGCCCCGAGTGAAATGCACAACAGTTATTAGTATTTGTTAAAGAATCCGTTCAATCCGTCTTTATTTATTTTTAATTGTAAATGAAGACGGATTTTTTATTTTTGTCCTTCCAAAAATTTAAAAATCCCAGGTATGGCAACATTAAAAGCATTTAAAGGCCTAAGGCCTCCCAAAAAAATCGTCAGTGATCTGGCATCCCGTCCTTACGATGTGCTCAACTCTACTGAAGCCCGTGAAGAAGCAAAAGGAAATCCCTATTCACTGCTTCACATTATTAAACCTGAAATTGACCTGCCGGAAGGTGTCAGCCTGTATAGCCAGCCGGTTTATGAAAAAGCAAAAGAAAATTTTTACCGGTTCAAACAAAAGGGCTGGCTGGTGCCCGACAAGGAAGAACACCTTTACATATACGCCCAAACCATGTTTGGCAAAACACAATACGGAATAGTTGGTTGCGCATCAGTGGATGATTACCTGAACAATGTCATCAAAAAACATGAATTGACAAGGCATGATAAAGAGGAAGACCGCATGAAACATGTACGCATAACCAATGCCAACATGGAACCTGTTTTCTTTTCTTACCCTGCCGTTGGTGAGATTGACAGGATAGTGGCTGATTTTGTCAACAACAATGAACCGGAGTACGATTTTAAAGCAGACGACGGGGTGGGCCATCATTTTTGGGTGATCCGCAATAAAGAAATTATCAACCGTATAACGCATCTCTTCGATAAGATCCCCTCTACTTATGTGGCAGACGGTCATCACCGAACTGCGGCTGCAGCACTTGTGGGAAAAGAGAAAAGGGAAAATGACCCTAATTATTCCGGTAATGAGGAATATAATTTTTTCCTTGCAGTCCACTTTCCTGATAACCAACTAACTATTATTGATTACAACCGGGTGGTTAAAGACCTCAACGGCAATACAACAGACGAATTTCTTGAAAAACTGAAAGCAGGATTTGTTATTGAGGAAAAAGGTACCGAAATCTATAAACCTGAAAGCCTTCATAACTTTTCCATGTATCTTAAGGCAAATGGTATTCGCTGACAGTGAAGGAGGGCAATTTTGACGATCATGACCCGATAGGTGTACTGGATGTAACCATCCTGACCAACCTTGTTTTGGATCCTGTTTTGGCAATCGGTGACCTGCGTAGTTCAAAACGCATTGATTTTGTCGGCGGAATACGTGGCCTTGAAGAACTGAAAAGGCGTGTTGACAGTGGTGAAATGAAAGTTGCTTTTGCGCTTTATCCTGTATCAATGAAACAGTTGATCAACATTGCCGACAGAGGGAAGATCATGCCACCCAAAACCACCTGGTTTGAACCCAAACTGAGATCGGGCCTGGTGGTTCATGAACTGGATTAAACTTTTTAATTTCATTTAAAAGATTTTAAACATGGAAACAAAAGACAAAGTTTTACAAACATTAAAAAATTCTGTCAAACCCTTAAAAGGCAGTGAAATTGCAGAGATCAGCGGCATCGAAAAAAAAGCGGTAGATAAAGCCATCAAACAGCTCAAAGCCGATCAGCTGATTGATTCACCGAAACGTTGTTATTATTCGGCCAGGTAAATCTCAAAGCAGTTTATTATAAGTGCTTGTTAAAAAATAATCTTATCATTTTGACTTGTTCTTTTACATATTTTCATCGTTATAAAAGTCTTAAATAAACTGTGGCTATTCGCAACTTTTATGCCTCGAAAATAAAAAAAATAACTGCGTCAATTCTGTAAACTTAATTTCTTAACAAACATTTAGTCAAAAGTAATAAAATTTAGATAGTA
>Ga0114931_10006997_pt1 | contig 13833 bp, 12 predicted proteins | sample 2SBtaG_FD_89579 | JGI IMG/M metagenome (GOLD analysis project Ga0114931, IMG submission 89579) | Deep subsurface microbial communities from Kolumbo volcano to uncover new lineages of life (NeLLi) - 2SBTROV14_V59a metaG | ecosystem: Environmental > Aquatic > Marine > Volcanic | place: Kolumbo...
CGAAACAGGTGCCACCCTCGTGATTCTCGGTGCACTCGACGCTCTCGAAACAGGTGCCACCCTCGTGATTCTCGGTGCACTCGACGCTCTCGAAACAGGTGCCACCCTCGTGATTCCGCGCGGGGCGGATCACCGGATGCACGTTCCACGGGTCATCGCGCACCGCCCAGCGACGGGTCAGCCACAGGTGGTGGTCTGCTCGTGGAGCGCGGTCAGCAAGTCACGCGCTTGCCAACGCATGGGGCTCTGAGGATGGGCGCTGAGGAAGCTCTTGAGCGACTTCTCGGCATGGTCGCAGTCGCCGGCATCTTGGGCGATCTGCGCCTCGAGCAATTCGACCTGCTCGGCCAGTATCGGCTGGTCGAGACGGGCGGCCAGCGCGTGGGCCATGGCCGCGGTCTTGCGGGCCCGCGCGAGGTCGCCGCCGAGGCGCTGTGCATCGGTGGCCATGGTGAGCAGCAGCAACCGCTCGGGCTCTGGCCGCTCGAGCGCCAGGAGGTGATCGTAGAGCACCGCTGCGCGCCCACCATCGCGGCGACGATGGAGCGTCTCGGCCAATGCCCGCAGCGCCGCCGGCTCGCCGCCCGCTCGAAGCTGCTCGAAGCGCTCGAGAGTCTCCTCATAGCGCGCCACCTCTTGGCGCACAGCCTCGATGAACTGCGCCAGCGGCAGGTAGCCAGAGACCGCACCGACCTGAATGCCGCCAGCATCGAGAATCAGCAACGTTGGCAAGCTGTCGACCCCATAGGTGCCCTGCATGCGGCTGCCCACGGCGCCATCCTCGACATCGACCCGCAGCAGCTCGAAGTGAGCAGCAAAGGCCTGAAAGTCCGAGGTTGAGAAGACCTTGCGCTCGAGCGTCTTGCACCAGCCGCACCACTCGGCGTAGAGGTCGACCAAGATGAAATGACCGTTGGCCCGCGCTTGGGCCTGAACCTTGGCCAGATCATGCTGCCAGAGCGGCCCGGGCGTCGGTGCGGCGGCGGCGGACGGCGCCCACATCAGCAGCGCGAGCAGCGGCAGCGCTGCTGATGGCGACCGGCACCCGCGTCCCGGATGGCTGGTGGAGATCGTGGGCACTTGGCCCTGGCGACGCTGCTGGACGTGTCGATGGAACCTGCGGATCGGCAACATGGCGAATCCCCCGACCGCGGCGAAACCCCTCGAACGGCTGGGCAACGGTCCCGTCGGCGTAGGGTCCCGTCCGCGATGCGCGGCGATGATACCATGCCGGCCGCATGAGACTGGCCGAACGCGCTCGCACACTGAGCGAATCCGCGACCCTGCGGGTGACCCGCAAGACGGCGGAGCTGCGCGCTGCGGGTCGCGAGGTGATCAGCTTCGGCGCCGGGGAGCCGGACTTTCCCTCGCCGCCGGTGGCGATCGAGGCGGCCCGCCGCGCCCTGGCGGAAGGCTTTACCCGCTACACCGCCGCCGCTGGCATCCCCGAGCTGAGACAAGCCTTGGCCGCGCGCTATGGCGAACGCTGGGGTGCCCCGTGGACGGCAGACGAGACCCTGATCTCGGTGGGGGCCAAAGCAGCGCTTTTCCAGTTGATGATGCTGCTGCTCGAGGACGGCGGCGAGCTGGTGCTGCATATGCCGGCCTGGGTCAGCTTCGAAGCCCAGGCGCGTTTCGCCGGCGGCCAGGTGGTGTCCGCCGAGACCTCGGTCGACGACCGCTACGCCATCCACGCCGACACCCTGATCGCGGCGATGGGACCGCGCACGAGGGCCGTGCTGGTCAACACACCGTGCAACCCGACCGGCGGAGTGATGTCCGCGGGCCAGCTCGAGCGCCTGGCCACGGCATGCGCCGAGCGACGGGTGGTGCTGATCGCGGACGAGACCTACGAGCGCTTCGTGTACGACCGGGCCGCAGCCTCGAGCGCCGCCGCGCTCGCAGCGCGATTCCCCGAAACCGTGACCGTGGTCGGCTCGTTTTCCAAGACCTATGCCATGACCGGCTGGCGGGTGGGCTACGTCCTCGGACCGCGCGCACTGATCACCAAGCTCGGCGCGCTGCAAAGCCATGTGACCTCGAACCCGACCTCGTTCGCCATGCGCGGCGCCCTGGCAGCGCTGAGTGGTGCTGAGGACGATGTCCGGCGCATGATCGAAGCTTTCAGCCTCCGGCGTGATCTGGTGGTCGACCGCCTGGCCGCCATGCCGGGGGTTCGCGTAAAGCCGCCGGCCGGCGCCTTCTACGTGTTGCCCGATATCTCGGCCTTGTTTGGTCGCCGGATCGATGGCTCGGTGGCCTTGGCCGAGTACCTGCTCGAAACAGCCGGCGTGGCGGTGGTTCCGGGGATCGCATTTGGCAGCGACCACCACATCCGCCTGTCCTTCGCCAGCGCCGAAGCCGAGCTCGAAACCGGACTCGCGCGCATGGCCAGCGCGCTCGCCACCCTCGGGCCCTGACACCTTGCGGAGAAATGCCCCATGCCCTCAACCCCGAGCCGCCGACGCCGAACCTTCGCTCTCGTGGTCTGTACGCTGGTGAGCACCCTCAGCGGAATCCTTGCAGCCTGCCGCAGCGAACCGGCCGCGGAAATCACAGCCGCAAAACCGACCCTCGCCGAGACCGAGGCCTTCTTGGCCGAAGCCGAGGCCACGCTATCGGAGGTCTCGGTGGCGGCCGAACGGGCGTCTTGGGTGCAGTCGACCTTCATCACGCACGACACCGAGCTGCTGGCCGCCGAAGCGGCGCGTCGCCACACTGAGCTGGCGGTTCGGCTGGCCAACCAGGCGCGGCGTTTCGACCGGCTCGAGAACCCGACCCCGGATGTTGCACGCAAGCTCAAGCTGCTCAAGCTCGCGCTTACCCTGCCAGCGCCCGCCAATGCCGACGACACCGCCGAGCTGGCCCAGATCGACGCGCAGTTGACCAGCATGTACGGCAGCGGTTCGTACTGCCCCCCGGGCGGCGACTGCCAAGATCTCGGCGCGCTCTCGCGCACTCTGGCCACCGAGCGTGATCCCGACGTCCTGCTCGAAGCCTGGCGTGGCTGGCGCACCGTGTCGGTGCCCATGCGGCCGCTTTATGAGCGCTACACCGCGCTCGGCAATGCCGGCGCGCGCGCGCTCGGCTTCCCGGATCTCGGCGCCATGTGGCGTTCGAAGTACGACATGGACCCCGACGACTTCGCGCGCGAGGTAGACCGCCTGTGGAGCCAAGTGAGGCCGCTGTACGAAAAGCTGCACTGCTACGTGCGCGCACGCCTGGCCGACACCTACGGTGCCTCGATCGTGCCGGCGGACAAGCCGATCCCGGCGCATCTGCTGGGCAATATGTGGGCACAGGATTGGTCCAACATCTACCCGCTCGTAGCGCCCTCGGGATCGGCGGACGCTGGCTACGATCTGAGCGCACTGCTCGAAGCGCATGGCTACGACGCCGAGAAAATCGTCCGCCGCGGTGAGCGCTTCTTCACCTCGCTCGGCTTCGCACCGCTGCCCGAGACGTTCTGGCAGCGCTCACAGCTCACCAAGCCGCGTGACCGCGATGTCGTGTGCCATGCGAGCGCCTGGGACATCGACAACGTCGATGATCTTCGCATCAAAATGTGTATCGAGGTCCGGGCGCAAGACTTCTCGACCGTGCACCACGAACTCGGGCACAACTTCTATCAACGTGCCTACAACCAGCTTCCCTTCCTCTATCTCGACAGTGCCAACGACGGCTTTCATGAGGCCGTGGGTGACACCATCGCGCTCTCGGTGACCCCCAAGTACCTGGTCCAGATCGGTCTGCTGGCACACGAGCCACCGGTCTCGGCCGACCTTGGCTACCTGCTGCGCATGGCGCTCGACAAGATCGCCTTCCTGCCCTTCGGCCTGCTGGTCGACCAGTGGCGCTGGGGGGTGTTTTCCGGCGACATCCCGCCCGGTCAGTACAACGCGGCCTGGTGGCGACTGCGCGAGAAATACCAGGGCATCGCGCCACCGATCGCGCGCAGCGAGGCCGACTTCGACCCAGGTGCCAAGTACCACGTCCCCGCCTCCACCCCGTACATGCGCTACTTCCTGGCCGCCATCCTCCAATTCCAGTTCCACCGTGCCCTCTGTGCGACGGCCGGCGACCACGGGCCACTGCATCGCTGCTCGATCTACGGCAGCGAGGCCGCGGGCGAACGCCTGCAGAAGATGCTCGCCATGGGTCTCTCGCGCCCTTGGCCCGACGCGCTCGAAGCGCTCACCGGCCAGCGCCAGATGGACGCCACCGCCATCCTCGACTACTTCGCGCCACTCTCGGACTGGCTCGACGAGCGCAATGCCGGTCGCACCTGTGGTTGGTAGCGATACTGCGCTGCGGGCGGCGGCGGCAGGCCCGCGGTCCGACTGCTAGCCGTCCGACCGGAAGGACTCGACCACTGCTCGGATCTGCGCCTCGACACGCGGCTGCCCCGCGCCGGGCACCCGATAAAGAAACACGTAAAGCGCCTGCTCGCTCTGCACGATGTGGAGACCGAGCACGGAGGCGCCCTGGGTGCTCGCCTCAAAGCCCGGCGGCAGGCGAAAGCGCAACCAGCGCGCCTTCAAACCACCGACATGGTACAGCTCGTCGGTGACCACCTCGGCGCGGTCGGGACGACGCACGACCTCGCGCAGGGTATCGAGACGGCGCGCGCTGCAGGCGACGGTGACACCACCGATGACGAAGCCGAAGACTGCCGACGGTTTGCGCGCGGTGGCTGCGGGCGAAGCGCGTTCGCCGAGCGTCAGCCGGCAACCATGGCGTGGGTTGAGCAGGTCGCGACCCTCGATGCGGTAGCTCGCTGCCGCTTCCCGCGACCGTGGCGCGGGCGCGCGCTGCGGCGAGATGCGCGCGAGCCAGCCGCGCCAAGCACGCGCGACCAACGACACCGGTCGCAGCAAGGAAAGCCGCATGCGGACGCGGCGGCGGCTGCGCGCCAGCTCCCGCAACAAATCGGGCGGGATCTCAAAAGTACCGGTCTCAAGTGCGCCGCCGGTAGGGTGGAGCTGGGTCACACGCTGGGAGTGGAGGTCGATCGCTCTGCGTCCGCGGGCACGATCAGCACGCTCGTACAAAAGCTGCTCGACCGCGTGCACCGGGCCGCTGGCGTGGCTGCCGGCCTCCAGCTCGTCGTAGCTGGCGAGTGCGCCGGCAGCACCGATCTGCTCGCAGAAGGCGCGGGCGATCTCTTCCTTGAACGGCGTGCGCCGGTGCATCAGCGTCGCCACGCCGTCCGCACGCTCCGCGAGCCCGAGGTGCCGGCAGACAGGCAGAGGCTCCGCCCACGGCCGGCCGGCCGTACCCGGCGGCTCGTGCGCAAAGCTCACATGGTCGCGGGGGTCTGAGCTATAGGTCCCGGCGTAGTCGCCGTCGACAAAAAGATCAAATCCCCAGGTCGTGCTGTCATACACCCACAGGTAAACCGTGGGTGAGGGCACCTGCTGCAGCTCATGGATCAGCCGCCGCTCCTCGTCGAAGTCGCTAAACAGCACCACCGTCCAATCGGCCAGCGAGAGCACGAAGGCTGCACGCTCCGACGCGGCGTCGAGATCAAAGAGCGCCGGGCGATCGATGCGCTCGAAACCCCTCGATCCCAGCCAACGACCGAGCGCTAGCTCGACCTCTTGGCGGCGATCGCCGGGAAGACAGATGCTGCTGTAAAAGGCTCCCATCGTGGTGCCGCGTGCGCACCGATCGTCGGGCTTGCACGATCCCCTGGTTCCAGGTGGCAATCATACGCGAAGCGACGCACCAACGCGCAAAGCCGCTCTCGACCTCAGCCGCAACCCCCGGCGCTCAAGCCGCAAGCGCGATGGCGGTGACATGGAGTGCGGACGGTTCCGAGGCTTCCACCCAGGCGACCAGCAGGCGACCGTGATCGGCGACCAGGCGCGCAACGCCCGCGGCGCGCGCCGGTGAGGTCAGCGCGATGGTGTCCACGGCCTCGAGCGTGCCGTCGGCTCCGATGCGCGCCAGCCGGAGCTGCGCCCGGGTCGCTGCCGAGGATCGCGCCAGCCAGGTGACGTAACCATGATCGCCGATGAGCGCTGCGCCCACGCGGCCGATCGGTCGTGCACCATCGAGCAGGATCGGCGGCGCAAAGCTGCCGCCACCGTCGTCCGAGAAAGACACCTGGACCCTGGCCTGGTCCCCCGCGGCGGTAAACCATGCCACCATCACCCGCGCGCCATCCGCAGCGATCGCCGGACCATTGACCGGGCAACCGGCAATCTTCCAGCCGTCCTGGTGCACGATCACCGGCCGCTGCCAACCCGCGCCGGTGCGCCGTACCACCGCGATGTCGCGAATCTCTTCGGCCGTCCGGTCGCGAAACGCCACCACCGGTCCGCCTGCCGCCATCGCCATGGCGGTCGCACAGCAATCGCACGAGGACGAGGCCACCAGACGCCTGCGCACCACCTCGGCGCCTTCGAGACGCGCAGCGCGCATCTGCATCAGACCACCCGAGGCAGTCGCTCGGCCGTCGAGCCAAGCTACCTCGACACCACCTTCGGCCGAAGCCGCGAACGATACAAAGCCGTGCTCGGTCTCGGAACGGTCGTCGTGCAGCAGGCCCATACGCTGCCAGTGCGCGCCGCCATCTTCCGAGCGCGCAAGCTGCGCGCCATAGGCATAGGTTCCCGGTCCAAGCTTCTCCAGCCAATGCGCGTACATCGTCCCGTCAGCCGCCTCGATCACGGCTGGTGTGTCCGCCCAGTTGGCGAACAGACGGTCGCTCGCCACAACGTCGACGGGCGCTTGCCAGCGGTCGCCAACAAGCTGGCTGATTCGCATGCGCTGCCCGCCACCAGCAGCCTGCGGTTCGAGCCACACCAAGTGAATGCCACTGGTTCCGGCCGACAGGCCCGGGGCCATGGCACCCGGACCGGCGGGTGGGTCGAGCGCCCGCAAGACTGCGGCAGGCAGACCGCCTGCGGGCGCCGGCACCGCCTGGCCATCTCCTTGCGCCGGTCACTCGGCCGCCCGCGGCTCGGTGCACGCACCGAGCACAAGGAGCAGCGACGCCAGCACGCAGGCTGACAGCAGGCAGGCACGCAGAAGGCTCGGCAAGAGGCGGCGGGCACCTCTCATACGACCTGTCTCACTCCGTCGATACGAATCTCAATCTCCTCGATCGAGGGACCTCCACGCCTGCCATAAGATGGCGGCAGGAGGTCCGCGGCTGGACCCGGCCGCGCCAAGCTACCATGACCACACTCCCCGAGCTGGACCGCTTCATCGAGCGCCTTCGCGCGGGCGGCCATCGCGTGACACCCGAGCGCAAACGCCTTTTTCGCGAGGTCTACCGCCAACATGGGCATCTCGATGCGGACCGGCTGCTGCGCGCCATGAAGGAGCGCGGGATCCGCGTCTCGCGCGCCACGCTGTACCGCAACCTCGAGCTGATGGCCGAGCTCGGTTTCGTTCGCAAGCATCGCTTGGGCGGCAACCGACTGCTGTTCGAGCACGTGCATGCGGGCCAGCGTCACGACCACATCGTGTGTACCGCCTGCGGGCGGGTGGCGGAGTTCGTCAGCCCGGCGATCGGTGCCATGCAGCGCGAGATCGCCCGCGCGCACGGTTTTGACCCCGATCGCCACACGCTCCAGATCTACAGCCACTGCACCGACTGCGAAGCCCATGGCGAGACGAGCTGAGCGCGGCATCGCCCGCTTGCTGGTGGCGAGAGCGCCGGCAGTAGTGGCCACCATGTGGGCGGCAGTGGCCACCATGTGGGCAACCGCAGGCCGCTGGTGAGCGCCCGAACAGGCTCGAATCCGCGTTCCGCCGCGATCGAGCGTCATGGCACAGTTCTCGCTATCTGCTCGGGTGCAACCCAGTACGGCTCGACCCCAAACGTCGGGCCGTGCGCGACGACATCTTCCCTTGACCCGCGCCAGGCCGATCGCCGCAAGCGCGGGTTTTTTTTATCTCTCGAACTCGCCTGCCAGCCCAAGTCGCGACAGTCGATCCCAAGCAAGAGCCGATCCCGTGAAGCAGCAAGGGCGAGAATGGCTTCGGCGAAAGGCGCTCAGATGGGTTGTTCAAGCGCCAGCCGGCACAGACGCTCGACCAGGCCATCGAACGAAATTCCCGCCGCTGCAGCGCTTTGCGGCAGCAGGCTGGCGCTGGTCATCCCCGGTAGGGTGTTGGCTTCCAAGCAGTAGGGGGCTCCCTTTGCATCGAGCCGAAAGTCGATTCGCGATACATGTCGCAGACGCAATGCCTCATGAACCGCCAGCGCCAGCGCCTGGAGACGTTCGGCGAGCGCATCGTCGATGGCGGCAGGGAAGATTTCTTCGGTCATGCCCGGCGTGTATTTGCACTCGTAGTCGAAGATGCGATGCCGCGGTCGGATCTCACCCACTGCCAGCGGCTGGTCACCGAGCACGCCGACACTCAGCTCCCGCCCCGCGATGAATGCCTCGACCAGCACCGTAGGATCGTGGCGCCGGGCACGGACCACCGCTGCCTCGAGGCCAGCCAGCTCGTCGACCACGCTCAGGCCGACGCTCGAGCCCACGCGCGACGGCTTGACCACCAGCGGCAGACCCAGCGCCGCGATCGCGGCCTCGGACGGCGTGCCATGGCGCGGCCACCGCAAGCCATCCGGGGTCGCCACGCCGGCATCCCGCATCAGACGTTTGGCGATGTCTTTGTCCATCGCCAGCATGCTGCCCAAGGAGTCGCTGCCCACGTAGCGCAAGCCGGCCAGCTCGAGCACCGCCTGCACGCGACCGCCCTCGCCGGGCTCGCCGTGCAGCACGATGAACACCAGATCTGCGCCGGTCAAGGCGTCGAGCCGGGTCAAGGCGGCGAGGTCCTCGCCCGTAGCCAACGCCCGCAGCGTCTCGGCGCTCGGCGGCTGGCGGGCCACTGCACCACCGAGCAAGGAGGCCTCGCGCCGAGCGTCGAGCGGACCGCTCGCGGTATCGATCACGGTGACGCTGTGGCCGAGCCGGCGCAATGCCGCCGTCACCTCGCCGGCACCGGAAAGAGCCACATCACGCTCGCCGGTCGAGCCGCCGGTGAGCACGGCGATGTGCGTTCTCATCCCGCGGATCCTACTTCGCCCGATGCCGTGTTCTGGGCCACGGACTGCGTGGAACGCGAGGTTGCTGCCGCTGGCGAGCAAGCCACGGCGGCCGCCACCGGCAAGCTCCAGATGGACAAGCCATGCAGCTCGATCTGGGTGAAGCCAGCGGCGTGGAGCAGGCCGGCGACGTCGATCGGCTGGCAGTCGACGATGTGCGGAAAGTGCCGGTGCATGAAGCGGAAGACGCGCTCGAGCGGACGCTCTTGCTGGCCGGAGGCGTTCATCGCGGCGATCCCCAGCCGGCCACCGGCTCGCAGCACACGCCGGATCTCGGCGAGCAGGGTCGGGATCGTGCCGGCGGGAAAGAGCTCCAGGGTGAAACTCATGAACATGGCATCGAAGCTGCCATCTGGGTACTGGATTGGCGGTACGGCCTCGCGCCGCAAAGCGACGCGCGTGGCGAGACCCGCACGCTCCAGTCGTTTGCACGCCACCTCGTGCATGCCCGAGGACAGGTCGATGCCGACCACCGCGCCGTCCTCCCCCACCGCCCTGGCCAGCGCTTCGAGCCCATGCCCGGTGCCGAAGCCCAGCTCCAGCACGCGCTCCCCAGGCGCTGCCGCGAGCAGCGCCAGCGCCCGATCCCGCACCGTATGCTCGCCAGCGTCCGCCAGCAGATCGTAGGCCCGACTGAGGCGATCGTAAAACCGCTGCGTCGCGCGCAACGACTCGGCCCGATCGTCTTCTTGCGTTCGTGTGTCGCCCATGATCTTGCGCAACCGATCGCTCGCTTCGCCGGTGAGCCCACCGGTCCGCGTCACCCTGCGGCCATGGTATCGCAGCGCGCTCAGGCGAGGTGGCGCCTTCGCACCAGCACCCGCACCACGGCGAGCAGCACCAAGGCGGCTCCGAAGGTGGCGACGATGGCGGCACCGGTCGGCAGGTCGAGCTGGAACGAAAGCGCCACCCCCAATGCTGAAACCACCGCACCCATCGACCAGCCGATCGCCAGGCGCACCGACAGGCGTTCGGAAAACAGCATGGCGGCGACCGAAGGCACGATCAAGAAGCAAAACACCAACAGCACCCCGGCGATCGCCACCGACGAGGTGACCACGAAGCCGAAGGAGACGTAGAAAAGGAAATCCCAGTAGCGCACATTCCAGCCTCGGCGCTCGGCCTCGGCGAGGTTCATCGAGATCAGCAGGAAGCGCCGGCGAAAGACGAAGTGAAAGGCGCCGACCAGCGAGTACAGCACTGCGGTCTTGAGGATCTCCGGCCAGCCCACGGACAGGATATTGCCGATCAGCATTTCCTTTAAATGTCCGGTCTCCTGCGTCGCCTTCGACATCACCAGGATCGAGAGCGCTGCGGCCACCGCGTAGGCGATGCCGATTATCGCTTCTTGCGGAATGCGTGTCTTGCGATGCACGCGCAGGAAGGCGAACACCGCCGCACCCAGGAAGGTGAAGGCCAGCGAGCAGACATACGAGCCGGTGGCATGCAGGTCATAGCCCAGCAGGTACGCTACCGTGGTGCCGAAGGCCGCGATCTGGGCCAATGAAAGGTCGACGAAAATGACCCCGCGCTCGACCACATGCACACCGAGGTAGGCGTGGATGCCGGTGAGGATCAAGCTGGCGACGAACGCTGGCAGCAACAGCTCGAAGACCGTCACGACACGCCCCCGAGTGCGCGTACCAGGAGATCGAGATCGGTGTCGAACAGGTCGAAGTAGGTCTTGATCTCTGGAATGCCACCGACCGAGGGATAGAGCGTAACCACCGTCGCGCCCGTGCGTGCCGCGATCGACTTCGGGGTCTTGGTGTCGAAATACGGCTCGACCAAGATCACCGGCACATGCTGCGCCTGGATGCGGTTGATGATCTCCAGCGTGTGGCTCGGTGTCGGCGGAATACCCGGTTTTGGCTCGACGTTGCCGACGATCTCGAGCCCAAAGTGCTTGGCGAAGTTGGGCCATGAATCATGGAAGGTCACCACCTTGGTCCCAGCGAAGGGTTTGAACTTGACCTGCCATTCGACCAGCTTGGCGTCGAGCGTGGTGTCGAACGCGGACAGGTTCTCACGATAGGTCTCCGTGCCTTTGGGGTCGATCGCCGCCAGCTTGGCGGCGATCGTACGCGCGATGATGCGACCATTCTCCGGATCGGTCCAATAGTGTGGATTTCCGCTAGGGTGAACGTCACCCATGGCGCGGGTGATCTTTTGGGTTGGGATGCTAAGGATCTCGCAGCCGATCGAGGCATCGAGGTAGGCAGCGTTTCCGGGGTGGATCTTGCTGTTTCGGCTTTGATCGATCAAGGGCGGCAGGTAGCCGATCTCGAGCTCCAAGCCCGCTACGATCAACAGGTCAGCGCGAGAGAGATGAAGCACCAGCGAAGGCTTTGCATCGACGTAGTGCGGATCCTGGTAGCCCTTGGCGAGCGCGAAAGTGTCTACGCGATCACCGCCGATGGCCTGGGCGATGGCGGCAAAATCTTGCAGCGTGGAGACCACGCGCAGCTTGGCCTCGAGCACACCAGCGGCGACCAGGGCACACGCCGAGCCGATGACGCAACATCTCAAAATACGGTGATTCATGGTGAATACCTCAAAGCTCAGAATGGATGGGCGCCGTGCGCGCCGACGGCAAACTGCAACTGCATCAAGAAATCGTTGGTGGTCAAGTCCTCCGCGAAACGACGCCGGCGCAGCTCACCGCGCCAGCGCAGGAACTCACTGAGGTCGAAGGTGAACGACAGTGCCTGGCCGGTATCGCGCAGCGAGGCGTCGGCCGCGCGCTCCGCGGCCTCGAGCCGGGCGCCCAAGGACCAGCGCTTGGCGAGGCGATACTCGCCTGAGAGGTACCAGCCGAAGGCATCCTGGCGTCCGCCCGGCTGCTGGCGCTCGCTGCGGTAGGCTTCGCCGCGCACGATCAGCCCGCGGTACGAGCCCGTGCGCAAGGGCTTCCAACGGTAGGTGAGATCGAGCCCCGCCAGCGCGGTGTCGGCACGCTCTGCTGTGCCGTTGGGCCCGAAACCGTAGGACAGGCCGATGTCCAGGTTGCTCGCGTCCGTGAGGTCGCGAAAAATCCGGTAGTGACCGTTCAGGGCCAGATCGCTGGTCTTGTCGGCCTGAAAAAGCCCGGGCGAGTCGCCGCGCATCACCTCGAAGGTCAGCTCGGTGAAGGTATCGCCGACCGGCAACAGGCGGCTAAGCGAGACACCGGTGCCGATCCAGCCCTCTTCGCCGCCCAGCAGGTTGACCACCGGCAAGGGTTCGTCCGGCCACGGGAGGGTATGCAGATGCATAGTGTTGACCTTGCCGAAGCTGGTGCGCATGCGACCGACCTTGGCCAGAAGCTGCGCCGGCAACGCAGTGAAGGTGACATAGCCCTCCTCGACCTCGACCCCTTCTTCCCCAAAGGACAAGAAGAGGTCGGCGCGGGCGTAGGGATCGACCACGGCCTGGAGGCTGATCTCGGACTCGCGCAGGCTGGCATTCGGAAGGTCACCATGGCTGCCCTGCCCTCCGACGGCAAGGAAATTCCCGATCAGCGATATCGCGGGGTTGAAGTAGTTGCCGCTCTTCTTGGCCGGTGCAGCGGTCACCGGCGGCGGTGCCGGGGGTGGTGGTGCCGGCGGCGGCATGGCCGCCCGCTGCTCAGCGGCCGTGCTCAATGCGGCGAGCTTCGCTTCCAGGGCGGCGATACGTTGCTCGTACTCGCTACGCAGCGCGTCGATCTCCTGGCGCAGACTGGCGACCTCGGAGGGTGGCGCTGGTTGCCCCGCGGCCGGCCGGGCCAGCGCCAGCGAAAAGGCCAGAAGGACCATGAGCGGAGAACCTGCGAAAAGGGCGCCACCCAGGCGCCGCAAGGCTCGATGCAACGGCATTGTTCATCCTCGTGTTGGGTGCTCGTCTCCGGTGTTGGGCGTCGGCTCGCGGCGTCGGGGCGGAAGGGGACGGCGACGCGGAATCTGGCGGGTTGTTCTCCACGGGCTCGACCGAGCGCCCCAGCAGTGGGCAGCCGAGCTTCGCGCCGCAGGCTATCAGCCTTCGCCCGCCTCCCGACAGCGGTTGCCGGAAAGCTTGGCAAGACGGGGGCTGACGGCATAGGGGGCTTGCGTGACCCGCGGCGCGTGCTAGCATACGGCCACGCACGTTCCTGACCTTGCTTGCCAACGATCTGTTGTCCGTTCGAGAGACTGATCCAGCCTCCGGCCTGTTTCCCTGGTCACCTTCCGTCCAACCCGCCCTTGACACCGTTCGAGGCTCTGAAGCTCCCGTATCCGAGGCTCCTGCGATTCGCCCTCGTGCCAAGGCGCAACCTGTGATCGCCATCCGCTTCGCCCGATCCCTGTACCCCTTTCGCTGTCATGGCATCCTGCCCGAGGCTGTGACCTGCGTGACCTTGCCGCAGTGGACGGTCCACCGCGGCGCTTCCCGATAACCCAACGCCAACATGGAGACCCCCATGCGCATGTATGTCGGCAATCTTTCGTACCAAGCCACCGAATCCGAGCTTCGCGCGTTGTTCGCGCAGTATGGCGAGGTCGTCTCAGCCCGCATCATCACCGACCGCGACACCGGCCAGTCACGCGGCTTCGGCTTCGTCGAGCTCGCCGATGATGAAGCTTCCAACAACGCCATCAGCGAACTCAACGGTAGCGACTTCGGCGGCCGGCGGCTGGTGTGCAATGAGGCACGCCCGCGCGAGCCGCGGGGTGGTGGCTACGCCGGTGGTAGCAACCGCTGGTAGCCGGCAGCCATCCCACGCACGGGTTTCGCGACTCGGGGCAGCGGCAGGACCCTGCCCCCCC
>Ga0114931_10006998_pt1 | contig 13831 bp, 10 predicted proteins | sample 2SBtaG_FD_89579 | JGI IMG/M metagenome (GOLD analysis project Ga0114931, IMG submission 89579) | Deep subsurface microbial communities from Kolumbo volcano to uncover new lineages of life (NeLLi) - 2SBTROV14_V59a metaG | ecosystem: Environmental > Aquatic > Marine > Volcanic | place: Kolumbo...
CCCTAGCGCCATTTGGAAAAGATCTGCCTGATTGTGCTGGGTTGGCTTTAGCATGATTGGTCCTCCTCTCCCACATTCTATCCAATCCGTCTTTCCTCACCCACTACAGATGACGAAGAGCCAGCCTTTTGACCGTTCGTCCGTTTGCAGGCATGGAAATCCTCTATTCTCCTGCGGCTTGTAACACACGTCGGTACAACACTTCGCTAATCCAAAACGGTCATATACAGATAAAAAAGAAAAAAATATCCCAATACCATCATAGCTTGTAAATTCGTTCCAAGGCTAAATACGTGGATCAGAGAAAGTCCGCCAGCCAAAAGCAATGCCAAGCCAGGCCAAAACAACGCGGGAAGGCGAATCTTCGCGTGGCGATTCATCCATAGCTGCACGCCCCATATCGAGAATATCATTAGCAGGCCATTAGGAAAAGTGTTATTTTCGTCTGGTTGTACTCAGTGTTGTCTATATCTATCATTAAAGGCAACAAGAAAATTACTCCACCCGATATGGCGGTTTGCAGTAAACCTGACACATAAATCATCGTGTTTTTTGTAAATTTTCAGCGACCAGATAAAACCTTCTCCAGATGATCTCGATATCTGTGAGGCTCCCAGCGGATGCCCCACTTTTGCTCAAATTTCTTGCGATTTACCTCGAACAACCGCAAATACTCTTGCTCGCCAAATTGCATAAAGGTCGCACTATGGAAATGATGAACGAAGATATCCTCGCTGCAGATGATCTTGTAGCCCGCACGCCTCACCCGTAGCGCTAAATCATCGTCTTCAAACATGCCCACCTCAAAGCGTTCGTCCAACAAGCCTACTTCATCGAACAGTGTGCGCCGCATGGCAACACAAAACATGGCCAGCATTTTGATATCAAAACACTGACCTTCGTATTTCAGAGCCCGACACTCGGCAAATCTCTCCATTTCCTCCAAGCTAACATAACTCGTTTCTATCCTAGCTTCGTTTCCTGCAGAGTTCGTCACTGGCCCTACCATCCCAATTTTGTAATCCCGTTCCAAGTGCCTTATAAACCGCCCTAGCCAGCCGCGGGTCAAAATTGTGTCGTTGTTGAGCAGCACGATGTACTCACCCGTGGCTGATTGAATGCCCTGATTATTAGCCCGTGCGAAGCTCTCGTTGCGATCATTAAGTATTAGCTGCACCTGCTCATGCTTGTGGGCGAATTTTTCCAGGTATTCACGGGTACCATCTGTCGAAGCGTTGTCCACTATGACGATTTCAAAGTTCGGCAAGAGCGTGTTGCGGAAGATGCTCTCTATGCAGAGTTTATTTAGATGGAAATTATCGCGAGTTATGACAACAATGCTGGCTTTTTTGTATATTTGGCAAACAGCATATTGAATACACACGAAACGCTCCTGCCAGGTGTTTCGTTGGGCAAAGCGCTTCCGTTTCGCGACAAGTTCCACGCTATTTTGCTGCATTGCCCGCTCAATCTTTTCTGCGGATTCTTTGGAGCCAGTAGCCAAAGAAACCAGGCCTTCAGCTTCATAGGGAACCAGCTCCGGCAACGGTATCGAGACGATCGGCTTCCCCGCACACAGGTATTCATAGAACTTGACGGGGTCCGTGGCCTCGGTCAAGGGTGTCAACTTGAAGGGGATCAAACAAACGTCGTACGCCTGTAAGTACGTGGGTAACACTGAGTAAGGTTGCTCTTCTATTAGATGCACATTAGCCAGATCCTGAAGTGGATGTAGCTGCGCTCCATAGGTGCTACCCATCAGCACAAAATTCCAATCGGGTCTGAGGCGCGCCATACCGGCAATCAATTCTGTATCAAACCAATCGGAGATCGCACCGTAATACCCGATGATGGGTTTCGATAAAGCAGCCAGTCTAGCTGGCACTGGGCCAATGGCAACGCTGAAATGGTCGAAATCGCAGGCATTAGGTATGAGAAGACAGTTGGCATTGTAGCGCTGCTGCTTTGTCAGCAGTTGCTGTGATGTTGCCATAACCAAATCGCTGTCCCGGCTGAGCGTCTCTTCTTCTTTGAGCATCATGTGATCATTTGTCGAGAATCCAGAATGTTCATCCATGCAATCATAGACAATCTTCCAGCAGAATTTATCATGTAGTTGAAAGACCAGTGGCCTCCAAAACGGCAATTGTACGAGGACAACCGCTTCAACAATACCATGGTCCCAGCGCAGGCGATCGAAGGTTTCCAACCATTGCTGCAGGGTGGACTCATCTATCTGATCGGCATAGATATTCAACGGAAGAGGGCTGTGCAGTTGCAACTCCACAATGTTTTTCTCGATTGGCGTAACCGTGTACTGACCATCTTTCAATTTCTTGCCGTCGTCGAAGTTGGGTTTTAAATAGAAAATGCGATGCCCATGTTTTGCGAACTGTCTTGCAAGCTGCTGAGGTCGCTGGAAACGGAAGCCCCAAGCGATAATCGGTAAGATAATGACATCGTATCGATCTGTACGGGGTATCTCAGCCGGGCGAATTGATCCGACAAGCCATTGCTGGCGAGGTTGCCAAGGAGGCAGTATCTGATGGAAAATTGTACGCTTGATCCACGCCTTAAGATGTATGGGAAGCCACTTTCGGGCCAACTGCCATGCATTATCTTTTGCAATCCGCAATAACTTAAGGTGGCGAATGTGCCAGTAGATAGCGACTAGCCCATCAACGATACGATAGCGCTTCCAACTCAGCCTCTGTTGCAGTTGCTGCGCGGCTTGTTTCCGATCCCTCAACTGAGTTCTCAGATCTTGTGTGATCTGCTCATTTTCCACCACACGTTGTTCCCATTCATTTATCCGGGTTTGCAACTGTTCCAAATCTGTTTGACACCCCGCTGAATATCGACCGAAACTATCAAGCGCTTTCTGAAGCGTCTCGTCTAAATCCCTCCGGTTACGAAAACCTTTGTCTTGGGGGCCCACATATAATCGCAAGGTCAAGTAAAGCGCCTTCGTTGGAAAGTCAAGCTCAGGCTTATGTATCGTATCCACTACAGAAGTGTGATAATGCTGTAATCCAACTTCTATAAATTTCTCCACAGCACTTTGAAATTCTGTCTGTTCTGCTAACTCTGGGTTCTCCAAAAAACCAGCTAGACGTTGAAGTTCTCGTTGCCGGTGTTCCATAATATCTTCATAAAAGACCAAGATCCTCGCTTGCCCTGTGGTATGCTCTAAAGCAGAACTGACATAAGTCAGCCAGAGATTGACCCCTTTTTCAAAAGAGAACTCATCACGCTGCGCCAGCGAACGCGCCACATCTATAGGGTTTCTTAAGCAGATGACGTATCGCATCGGCGATACGAGCCGTTGCCAGAAGGGCAATGTCAAGCAAGTTCGCGGATCCTTCCAGCCCCACAACTTGGCGGCACCAAAGTCCTCTAGGATTAAGGCTCGCGCTCGTTGCCTCAGATGTGCGAATTTTGGCATGCCTTCCCAGCCTGAAGGGAAAGCAGGCGGTTCGTGCCAATTTCCTCCACCCTTTAAGAGGATCTCATCGTTTAGGTCGACCATCGACCGATGTTCCCAAAACCCTTTTGGGTTGTCTTCAGCAGATCCGCTTAAATGCTTTTCAGTTCCCAAGTAGACGCCCAGCAGATTTAGGATCCCAGCTATGGCCGAGGTTCCACTTCGATGCATTCCAAGTGCACAGACAACGCGTACCTCTGGCGTCTGTGCAGAATCAGGCATGCTTAGAGCATCCTTTATAGATGTTTTCTCGTAGAGAGTGTATGTCACCTCATTCAGGCACCCAATAGCCAAATTTTTCAAGAGCCATTCTGCCAATCTGATTCAGTTCAACCAACATCCCCTTGCTCTGACAAAGCCTTTGCCAACGCCCTATAGATTGGGGAGGAGTAACTTCTAGTTGCGAAATTGTCTCCGGATCACCTTCTAAACCAAAAAAGTCAAGGATGCGGCGAATAGTCTGAATAGGCTCAAGGCACAAATCTTCAAAGCGCACACGCATATATTGTCCACGCAGATTTTCCTCACCATAATTCGCCGCAAGCAGATTAATCCGACTCCATAGCGCTATGGATTGTAAGGGTTGACTCCAATTCATTTCGGTGGAATTCAGAAATGCACCGCCATGGCTCGAGAGTTGGTTCTGATTGAGAGAATACGCCATATCTCGCCCGTCTCGCACGACGTGCAAGAACCTGAATGCGGGAAACTGGCTATGCCAGAACGGCAAGAGATAGATGCTTCGTGGCGCCTTCCAGCCCCATGCTTTCCTAGCCCGCAGCTGGGTCTCCGCAGTTAGGGGCGCGCAGTGTCTCTCAGTCACAGCGTGTAAATCTTGACTCATCTCAGCCTGGAGATCTAAGGGCAAGGGAGGAGTCCAGCAGTCAGTCGACTGGATGAAGGGGTTGATCCAGTGGTCGAAGTACGCTTTGAAATCCAACGCATCCTGAGATTCATTGTGATGAGTGCCGATGAACATGCCTCCACGTTGCGCAATACGTGCGACAACTCGTGTGCCAGATCCACCAGTTGCGCCGATAATATTTGGACCAGTTGGAAGGTGCTTAGTCATCACAAGCGAATGAGGTTCTTTCCTGGATTGTTTATTTGCCTGCTCCTTGATAACCCAACTTAGTTAGCAATGATGAAAGCAGGTCATTGATAATGCGTTGTTCTTCCTGAGTCAGATTCTCTTGCCATCTACCCATTCTTGTACGGTGATTTTCCCGATACCAAACGGCCTGATGTTGAGCGTGATAAGAGCCAGAGGTTGAATCCTGAATTTTGCTACAAAACCCCGTAACTTTTGGATGCTGTGGCAGTTCAAGATAAGAAAGAATCCTACAGGCTACATTCTGAGGCTGGCCAATTAAATCTTCGTACCGCACTTGTAAATGAGGCACTACCGTTAAATCTTCTAGAGCAATTTCCATAATCTCTTTCCAAGCCAGTGCACAACGCACGGGGCCATCATAGTGAGAGAAGAGTGTTTTCCATGACGGAGGTTTAAGATGGGACCACTGTTTTTCACCACAGCCCGGAACCATGGAACATGCAACGTCACGCCCATCTCGAATGATATGGATGATCTTGGCTTTTGGAAAGATCTCTCGAACGAAAGGCACCCTTAGTATATTTCTCGGGGTCTTTTCCAATAAGAGATGCACAGAACCTTTTTGTTCCTCAAACCACTTCAGAATTCGTTTCTTGACATTCGGAGTCGCATGTTGGGCAACCAATCTGTGGCTGTCATCCGCACCTAAACCAGCCAATTCCCAAATATGGTGCGCCTCAAAGATATACTTCACACCAGGATGAGCGACGATCAGTTCTCCGAGTATACTTGTGCCTGAGCGAGCACAACCAATGATTAAGGCAATATTCATAATCTAAACCCTTTTGGCACTACCCAAGAGTCAATTCAGATAGTCATCAAGCGTGGTGTCCTTATTGCGGGTATATGACCAATTGTCAAAGTTTTTGATCGAACTAAGCAATCCATGTGTGCTCCATCCTGCCTTAGTAATGAACTCAATTAAAGGCATTACCACATTCAGTGAGGTAGTTGGCAACTGGATCTTTTTTCGCAACTTCTGATAACTGTAGGCAAAGCATTCCATGCCTGCAGCTATACCAGCGCTAATCTGCGATAGATTGCCGGAACCCGTTATTCTGGAATCCTCTACGGCTACCACGCAACCCTCAGGAGAAGTTGCCAAACCAATCACCGATTGGTGTGGCGCCGAGAAAAATAGCTCGATTCCAACACGATTGTCATAAATGCGCGCAACGAGCTCGGTAGAAATCGATGGGGTTGAGATCAGCGCTGACATCCGTCGCGTCTGTTGACACTTCAGTCGTTCTGGTGTATCTGCTAAGCAGAAGTAATAGCCAAAGACATCGATATCTATGAGATTTTGAATAGCCGACTCAAAAGCACCTTGGGTTGTACCATTCCATCCGATATCAATCAACGCTACCCGGTTGCCTTGTTGAATACCGAGCATTTTGAGATAGGCAAGTAAGGACCGTCGATTGCGTCGGCATATCTTCAATATTTCCCAACGATATGCATGTAGGAATTTTTGGAGATGCAAAAATTGAGAATGAGTAACGGTGGTATTAGTACCGAGCCCAATGTCTTCCATTACCTTGTTTGCTGGTGCAGAAACGCCAATTCTCTCTAGTAACTCATATGGTGATAGTCCTTCACTTCCAGACAATAAGAATGGCAAGAATTCGGTAAAGTTGGCTTCAGTTATTGTCGCAAGCGTGAAAGCCACACGGGAGCCTAGAAAATAGTCGAATCGTGGTAACTGACTATCAGCACGTAATCTGGCAATACGATCAAGGATATAGCCATCGCGCGCTAAAAACAGGATTCGGTCAATTTTGTCGCGCTGCGCCTGCTCAGTGATCCAGTCGAGGAACCCTACAGCTGCTGGCCCTCCATAAAGAAAACCAAGCTCCTGGTAGGTGTCTGCCCGAATCTGGATATTATGCTTACGCAGAAGCCCTCGCGCTAGAGAAGCTTCTGGTGTATAGTGGTGCAGCTTTGGAGGGCATCGATATTCTCTATAATAAAATGTTGTCAGACCTTTAGCTTTTGCCTGTTTAACATCTGAGTCCAGATTGTCTCCAACATGCAGAATTCGCTCATGCGCAAGCCCTAATTCAGCAGCTACAATATCGTACAATTCGCCGTGGTCACGTTTGGTTGCATTTCTAGCAGAGGAGATAAACATTGGCACAAGGGCAAGACCATACAGTTGGAACGCTTCTGTGAAGAATTCAATAGGAAGATACATGTCTGAGGACAGTACAACCGGCTTGCCAGACGCTACCGTTTTCACAAACAACTCGATCAACTCTGCATTAGGGTGAATAAGCGAAAGTTCAAGCTCGTACTCAGCTTGCATCAACTCTTCCGGCTGAACAACAAGTTGATCAAAACAAGCGTAGATGCTGGCCAAAGTAATTTCATTGAGACCCACATGATGCATGCGACGGAAAGCTTCAATCTGTGCTGCTTGGCGCATGCTGCGAAAGTTATTGATCCCGAAGCGTCTACCAATAATGTCAAATACATCCTCTGGGGCGAGCAGTGAGCGGACGAAAAGCGTGTCAAAAAAGTCAAATGATACGGCAGCGGCAGCAGTGATCTTTTGTTCAAGTTCGAGCAACTCAGGTAAAGGTCGACTGAAGAAATAGCCGGGGCCGAAGGTGGATGCCGATTTCTGCATAGTGGTAGTTATCCTATAGTTTCGAAATTAATTCCGTTGGGATGTAGGTTCGGATTGTGAAATGGGTCGTGCTGAAAATAGCATGGGTGCGTGTCAAAAAGACGGCGTTTTTCCTTTTCCAGTCTGGCGTGTTTCTCCTTGCTGAGATGATCTACGCCACGACTGAGAGACTCATGATGAATCAGCCTGACAGCTTGGCACACCACATTGAAATAACCTGCTTTATGCAGCCGAAAACACAGTTCGATATCGTTATAGGCAATGGGGAATGTCTCAGCGAAACCACCAACTGACTGGTACTTTACCCTTTCTACCATTAGGCAAGCCCCTGTCACCGCGAGCCAATTATATTCCAATAGATTCCGTAAGAAATAGCCCGGAGAATCAGCATCTTTTCGCAAGAAAGCATGTCCAGGCCCATCTTCCAAGTTCACCACACCAGCATGTTGGACTTGGCCTCCTCCTGGATACAGAAGCTTCGCACCTACCGCACCGACGTGTGGTAATTGAGCGAAACCCGCCATTCGTTCCAGCCAGTCGGCAGAGATCACCTCGATGTCATTGTTCAAGAACAATAAAATATCCCCACGTGACGCATTGACGCCAATGTTATTCAATTCAGAAAAATTGAATGGCGCATCGTGACGAATCACGGTGGTCTGTGGTCTCAACCTGATCTGTTCTAGATAGGAAAGTGTGGCAAGTTTGGTGGAACCATTATCCAGCACGATCAATTCATAATTCCGGTAACTGGACAATTCGATTATCGAGTTGAGGCAGTGAGACAACACTTCACCGTTATCCCGGCTGGGAATAATAATCGAGATCAAGGGCTCACCTTGGGGGTGATAATTGACCCGAAAATAGCTTTTGAATTGTTCCAATGGCTCAACCGTTCCAAGTAGGCCGCGACGCTTCAAGGCAGCTTCGCGTACTCGCCTAGATGCATTAAGTACATAAGCCTTTGCCTCAATATCTGCAGCAATCGAGGCCGGAATAATACGCCAGTGGTATAGAACCTTGTGAATGTGACTAATGCGATTCGTCTTCTCCGCCAGTCGCAACACTAGATCCCAATCCTGACATCCGTCGTATTCGGAGCGCAACCCACCGATTTCCTCCAACAGGCTACGCCGGATACAGGACACATGGCACACAAACATGGTGCTCATCAAAGTATCTGGCGACCAGTCTGGCTTGAAATGCGGTTCCACGAATCGCCCTTCTGGGGTGATCTTGTCTTCGTCACTATAGATGTAGTCCGGGGCATCGCGATTGATGCACTGCGCTAGCTCGAAAAGACAATCTTCGGTCAGTTCATCGTCATGATCAAGCAGGACGATGAACTCGCCTGTCGCTCGGCTCAGCGCTGCGTTGGTAGCTCCGGCGATCCCCTGATTGTTCGGGAGAGTCAATACCAGAACCCTTTGATCATAAATGCGGGCCAGCTCCGCCTTAGTTTGTGCAGATGTACTGGCATCATCGACAAGAATAAGCTCCCAAAGGAGGTACCACTGAGATGTCACTGAATCTAAGACTTTCGTTAACAGATCAGAAGCTGTATTATAAACTGGGGTAACAATTGAGAAAGTCGGTCGCTGCCCCATGGCTTCAATAATTTGATTGAGGTCGTCGGGTCGGCGTGGTGGAATGTAGGTATACTCCATTGGTCCAGTTGCGAAACAGTAGCCATGTTGCGGATCAAACGTGATCCTTGATGCGGAAAAATCGACACCATATCCGTCTGCAATCGATGTCTCTCGTTGCAGCAGATACTTTAGCATCTGAAAGTTCGTGTTAGCTAGTCTAAACTTAACCCTGTCAAGACCTTCTCGCTTTAATACTCCAATGCCTTTTCGAATCGTTGTCCTGATACCTCCAATACGTCGCATTGTGAGGAATGTGATGGCACGAATGAGCTGCGCTTTCTTCATGTAGCGCAAGAGGAATGGGTCGGGTGCTGGCTGGCGACCTTCTGCTTTGCCATAGACCATATAATGCTCAAAGGGACGCATGCCACTTGCGGCAACATCGGGATTACGCTTCAGGTACCAGGTAGCGTCAAACCGTTTTGGTACACTCTCCCGAATTTTATGTGTGAAGTTGCTATTTCTTTGTAACAGGAATTTAACTGCTCTCAAAGGGCGCGTTAAACGCCAAGAGATTGAAGCTAACATTTTGTTAACAACACTGTTGCGTTCTGCCACCGCCTGGTTAAGACCAGCGATTTGCTCGTCACGTTTGGCCATCGATTGCCTCAGATCGGCAATCTGCTCATCTCGTTCACTGAACGCTCCCTTTAACTCTTCTGCCTTCTTTGTTTGCTCTTTTAGCTGTCGTTTCAATTCCGCAGCGATAGCATTCTGTTTCTGTAACTGCTCACTAGCTTGATCCAGTTGCTTGTTCAGTATTTGGGTATTCTGTTGTTCAACGCTGTGCTGTTGCTGAGCTTCTTTGAGGTTCTCATTGAGTTCTGCAAGTTCCCTTTGATAGGCTTCCTGCTGTTTCTGTAACTGCTCACTAGCCTGATCGACAAAGTCAAGATGGGGTAATAATGGGATGAATTCTTGATAGCGCTCATAGAATTCCTCACAGATTTGTTTAACTTCTTTACTGTTTGCGGGTAGTCTATCTTCCGATAGCTGTTGAAGATGCTGATAAAGGTCATGGATAAATGAAGGCACGTGCTCTTTAGCCGAAAGCTGTTCAGGCGCAGCAGCATAATGACGAAGTGAGATTGTCAGGAAATCTTTTGTAAATTCGTTCAGTGCCTCTGAATTGGCCTCTGGCTGAGGGAGATCAAGTGCCTGGCTAATCCGGGCCAGTTGCTCGACCGGTGAATAGAGGGTGGCCTCGTAAGATACAATCACCCGTTGTTGTCCTTGAGTACCACACATAGCAGCCATCATGTGTTTAGCCCAAAGCATCAACCCTTTTAATTGGTGAAAACCATCCCGCTTCTTGAGTGAGCTGGCCACATCAAGAGGGTTCCGAAGTACGATTAGGTAACTTGCCCGCAAACCTAAATGAGTAAATATTTCCTGCCATATTGGAAGCAAGATCGCAGTACGAGGATCTTTGAAAGCAAAAATCTTATTTTCGCGAAGTTTGCTTTGCAAAAGCTCGGAACCATACTTTCGCTCGAGACGCCATTGCGTGCACAACAATCCTTGACTATCAATCGCCGATACGCTATGCCAGTTCGAATCCAACTTTTCAAGGAGGCTTTTGTTGAATGCATAGATCTCAGTATCTTCCCAAAAACCCCTTTCGTTGTTGCCTGGGATGCCTTCCATAAGTTGTTCGCCAAGGTCAACTGAAAGAACCTTTAACCCTCGTGCGATAGCGCTGGTCCCGCTGCGGTGAGAGCCGAGTACCACAATAATCCGCTTCTTCACATCATTCATGTGCTTCCCTTACTGGCTGGTCGCAAAGTTGTATCATAGCCGTTCTAAAACGCATCATTGATTACGGTATTCATCAGCTATCATTCCGTCTTGTAAACAAACGGCTCGATCACAAAGCATATTTACTGTTTCCTTATGGTGGGATACTAGAATTACCGTTTTGCCATGATTCTTAAAATTCGATAACCAACTAATACATTTTGCTTGAAATTCTTCATCGCCAACAGCTAAAACTTCATCAATCAACAAAATCTCAGGATCGAGATGGATTACTATAGAGAAACCCAACCGAGCACGCATTCCAGATGAATAATTCTTAACGGGTATATCGATGAACTTTCCAATCCCTGAGAAGTCAATGGCTTGAGGATAGATTCGTCTTAATTCATTTCTGGAAAGCCCAAACAGCGCGCCGTTCAAATAGAAATTCTCTTCGCCGGTCAGTTCTGGATGAAACCCTAACCCCAATTCAATTAAAGGCACAATCTTATCTCGCACAGCGACTTGTCCCGTTGTAGGAGTTAGTATCCTTGCAATCACTTTTAAGAGCGTACTTTTCCCAGAACCGTTGGGGCCAAGAATACCAAGGGCTTCTCCATGTTCGATTTTCAGATTAATATCTTTCAATGCCCAAAAGGGTTCTTTTGGCTGTTTCGCTTCTCGCGCAAAATACTGCAGCATCTGCTCTTTAATCGTGGTCACATGATGGTGTTGCAGCATAAATTCCATACTGACATCGTTTAACTCAATCACTGATTGTGTCATTTAGAGGGCCTCTGGAAAACGGTTTTTCACTCTTCCAAACAGGTAATAACCAATCACAATCGCGCTTATCGCCCAAAAAAACATCATTGCCCAATTCACTAAACTTGGCCACTCCCTGAGGTAAAACAGATCCTGATAGGGGATCGCGAATGCCACCATAGGGTTAAGTCTGAACCAGTTCCGCGCCCAATCTGGAATCATCGTAAAGTTGTATATGATAGGGGTTAGCCAAAATAGCATGAGCAACAACACGTCAATTAAGTGCTTGAGGTCGCGGTAGAAAACGTTCAAAGCAGAAATTGCCAACGATATGCCTAAGACAAATACAACTTGTAGAAGCACAATAAACGGATAAATCAGTTGGCCAATCCAGAATTCACCCCCCAGTGGAAGATAAGCAAATATAAAAACAATCATGGTCAGGCCGAAGGTGATGAGTTGAAACACAACAACCGACAAAGGCAAGACTTGTCGAGGGAAATAAATCTTGTTGATTAAATTACTGTTCCCGATGATGGCATCTGTAGCTGCGATGGTTGTAGATGCGAAGAAATTACAATGGAGTAAGCCAATAACCAGAAACAACGTGAAGTCTTCTAATGGAATCCGAAGGATGAAACGAAAAGCGATCGAGTAGACGATAATCATCAACAACGGATTCATCAACGACCACAGGAATCCCAAGGCTGAACCGCGATACTTCAGCTTGAATTCTTTGGCTACTAGATTTCTCAGCAGTTCTCGGTATTTGAGCAGTTGGTGCAATTGCTCAAAGCCCCCCCATTTTGGAAAACCAATGTTCGTTTTAGTCTGCTTGTAAAGGCGATCAATCATGTCGAGAATACACCAGTTGATAGTATCGTTGATAATCGCCGGAAGTCACTTCTCTTACCCAGGATTCGTTCTGCAAATACCAATTGATTGTTGATTTTAACCCATTACCGAAGCCATCACTTGGCTTAAACCCTAGTTGCTGTAATTTGGAGAAATCCAAGGCATAACGCAAATCATGGCCAAGACGATCTTTGACAAACTTGATCAGCGATTTCGGTTTGTTGAGCGAGTTTAGAATCAACTCAACGATTTCGATGTTTTGTTTTTCGGCACCACTGCCGATGTTGTATGCCTCACCCGGTTTTCCTTTCTCAAGCACAGCAAGGATTCCCCGGCAATGGTCTTCCACATGGATCCACTCGCGCACGTTGCTGCCGTCTCCGTAAACGGGCAGTGATTCATTGTTCTGTGCCCGGTAGATCATCAATGGAATAAGTTTTTCCGGGAACTGATACGGGCCGTAATTATTGCAGGCGCGGGTAACGATTATGGGGAAGCGGTATGTCTCGTGGAACGCCCGGCAGAGCAGGTCGCCCGAGGCCTTGCTGGCGGCGTAGGGGCTGTTGGGCTGGATGGGCGATTCCTCGGTGAAGTACCCTTCGTCGATCGTGCCGAACACCTCATCCGTGCTGATCTGGATGAAGCGGGCGGCTTTGAATTCCGGTTTCAGGTCTCGCCCCTCCATCCACAGGCGCTGAGCGCACTGGAGCAAAACTTGCACCCCTTGAATGTTCGTTTGAATAAACGGCGTGGCGTCCAGAATGCTGCGGTCAACGTGCGATTCCGCCGCGAAATTGATGACCACATCAAAGCGTTCCGTCTGAAACAGATAGTCCACCAGCGTTTCATCGCCGATGTCGCCGCGCACGAAGCGGTAGCGGGGGTGGTCCTCCACGTCCTGCAGGTTGGCCAGGTTGCCGGCGTAGGTCAGCTTGTCGAAGTTGACGATCTGCCAATCGGGGTGGGCGTTCAGGGCGTATCGGATGAAGTTGCTGCCGATAAAGCCGGCGCCGCCGGTGACCAGGACGCGCTTATGGGTGTTTGATGGTTGTGTGTTCATGGTGTCTCGCTTTGGTTTTTACTGGATCCCCGCGTTCGCGAGGATGACGGTCAGTGGTGTCTGAGATGGTGGTTCGCGATATTGAGATTGATGGGAACGGGTGTTTCTTTCTCCCCCTTTCTCAAAGGGGGCCGGGGGGATTTGACTATGACTCAGTCTTTACGTTGCCTGGATTCCAGCTTCGCTTCGGCTCGCGCTCTGCTTGGCCGGAATGACGAGGGTGTCTTCATTCCTTAGTCCACACAGCTATCCTGCAGCTTAATCTACAGAAGATGCCACAAGATCAACTTCAAACTGAACCCGCTTGTCCAAGACTTCTGTGGCGTCCAGGACTTCAAGGCCAATTAACTTGCCATCCGCGCCAAAATCGACATGAACTCCCGGCGTTACCGTCTCCGTTCGTGCGGACTTGGTCCCAACGACGCCAAACCATAGATAAAGCAAATCGCGCTTCGTATCGTATTCGATCTTCATCGTCAAGCACCCCGTAAAACGCCTTCATGCTTTGGTCAAGCGAGAAGCAGTCGCTTCCCCTTAG
>Ga0114931_10006999_pt1 | contig 13829 bp, 11 predicted proteins | sample 2SBtaG_FD_89579 | JGI IMG/M metagenome (GOLD analysis project Ga0114931, IMG submission 89579) | Deep subsurface microbial communities from Kolumbo volcano to uncover new lineages of life (NeLLi) - 2SBTROV14_V59a metaG | ecosystem: Environmental > Aquatic > Marine > Volcanic | place: Kolumbo...
AAGCCTTTTGACCCCCATTTCCACGAAGCCGTTGCCAGCGAGATTTCCGATGAGGTTCCGCCAGAGACGATTATTCAAGAAGTTTTACGCGGATATCGAGTGGATGACAAAGTTATTCGTCCCTCAATGGTTAAAGTTGCGATCGCAGATACATCTCAAAAAAACTCACCCGAAAAGGAAGACCTCCCAAAACTAGAGCTAGACTAAAAGGGAAAAAGATATGAGCAAAGTTATAGGGATAGATTTAGGCACTACTAATTGCTGTGTTTCCGTTATGGAAGGCGGTGCTGTCCAGATAATTCCGAATAAGGATGGCGGCAGGACTATGCCGTCCTCAATAGGATTTACGGAAAAAGGCGAGCGATTAGTAGGTCAAATTGCAAAACGCCAATCTGTTACGAATCCAACGAATACAATTTACGCCATTAAGCGGCTAATTGGACGCAAATACGATTCACCCGAAGTGGAGAAGATGAAAGAAACTTCACCATTTGAAATCGTAGAAGCTCCAAACGGCGACGCTCATATCGAAGTGCTCGAAGAGGTTTATAGTCCGCCAGAGATATCGGCAATGATTCTTCAGAAACTCAAGGAATCAGCCGAAAAATTCTTGGGAGAGACGGTAACTGAAGCAATCGTAACGGTTCCGGCGTACTTTGATGACATGCAGCGCCAAGCAACCAGAGATGCAAGTAAAATTGCCGGTCTTGAGGTTGAGAGAATTATCAATGAGCCTACGGCAGCAGCCTTAGCATACGGTTTTGACAAAAATAAATCTGAGAGAGTTGCTATTTATGACTTGGGTGGTGGTACATTTGATATCACCATCTTAGAAATGAATGAGGGCGTTTTCGAGGTTCTTTCGACCTCCGGTAATACCTTCCTTGGCGGTGAGGATTTTGACGAAAGAATTATTAATTGGCTCCTCGAAAACTTTAAGGAAGAGCACGATGTCGATTTAAGAGAAGACCGTTTGGCACTTCAAAGATTAAAGGAAGCGGCAGAGCGCGCGAAATGCGAATTGTCGTCCGTTTCAGAAGCGACGATTAATCTACCATTTATCGCCGCAGATTCTGCTGGACCGAAACACGTTAATGCAGTACTTACCCGCGAAAAATTCGAAGAATTGGTTGCGGACCTCGTGGAATCATCAGTCGAACCATGTCAAAAGGCACTTTGGGATGCGAAGTTAGAACCGGATGATATCGATAAAGTTATTTTGGTTGGTGGACAAACGCGCTCTCCTGTAATTTCTAAGACGGTAACGGAGGTGTTTGGTAAGGAACCTTCCTCTGAGATTAACCCGGATGAGGTCGTAGCGATGGGCGCAGCTGTCCAGGGCGGTGTGTTAACCGGAGATATTAAGGACATTGTTCTATTAGACGTTTTACCTTTATCTTTAGGATTGGAAACCCGTGGCGGATTATTTGTAAAATTAATTGAGAAAAACTCAACGATACCACTTAAGAATTCGATGAGTTTTACAACCGTTGTAGATAATCAGCAAGTGGTTGAGATACATATTCTACAAGGTGAACGTGAAGTAGCGTCTGAGAATCGGAGTCTCGGAAGGTTTGATCTTGTTGGGATTCCCCCTGCGGCGCGTGGAGTTCCCCAAATTTCCGTTGAGTTTGAGGTTGATGCCAACGGAATTGTTAACGTTTCCGCAAAGGATAAGTTGACGGGATTGGAGCAAGCCATGCAGATTACTCCTTCTTCAGGGCTCACGCCGGACGAAATTGATCGTCTGATTATGGAGGCTGAAAAGTCAGCTGAATCAGACAAAGCTATGAAAGAGATTATTTTGGAGCGCAATCGAATAACCTCTCTGGTTGAAAACACTCAAAAAACCCTCTTGGAATTTGGAAAAAATCTTTCGGATGAAGAACAGCAGAGTATAGTTGAAACTTTACAGAAAGCAGAGGAAGCGATGGGTGACGAAGATATCGAAGTTATTAAGAAGACTCTTGGAGAAGTTCAAGAGGTAGCCGGTAAATTGGCTGAGTCCCTAATGGCAATGGCGTAATTTTTGATTCGCAAAAAAATTACTGTCTTGCTAAAACAATATAACGCCAGTTCCATTAAACCGGACTGGCGTTATTCTAATTTGTAATATATTTTAGTACATTATTTTTTTGGATAGGTGTTTAGTTTTTATTTATGAGTAAAAGAGATTATTACGAGATTTTAAGTGTGGAAAAAGGGGCTTCCGAAAGGGAGATAAAGTCGGCGTATCGAAGGCTGGCGGTAAAATATCATCCTGATAAGAATCCGGACGATAAGGAAGCAGAAGATAAATTTAAGGAAGCGGCGGAAGCCTACGCGGTGTTGTCGGACTCTCAAAAGCGCTCCCGTTATGACCAATTTGGGCATTCGGGGCTTGGCGGCGCAGGCGGTGGAGGATTTGATCCCGGTTTTTCAAACATAGAAGATATTTTTGATCTTTTTGGTTTCGGCGATATGTTTGGAGGCGGACGCGGTGGTCGCTCGGGTGTTCAACGCGGCGCTGATTTGAGATACGATTTCGAAATCACTTTGGAAGAAGCTGCAAACGGGAAAGACGCCAAAATTGAGATTCCGCGTCTCGAAAAATGCGAGGGGTGTGAAGGAAAAGGTGCAGCTGAGGGAAGTTCACCGGAAACCTGTATTACTTGTAAGGGAGCCGGACAAACGCGCTTTCAACAGGGATTTTTTAGCGTGATGCGAACCTGCCCAAACTGCAACGGTAATGGACAGATAATTAAAAATCCGTGTAAAGAATGTTCAGGTGCGGGAAGAATTGAAAAGCACAAGAACCTTGAAGTGAAAATACCGGCAGGGGTAGATACCGGTTCCAGGCTTAGAATCAACGGCGAAGGAGAGGCGGGAGTTGGTGGAGGTCCGAGCGGCGATTTGTATGTTGTAATTCACGTTGCGGAACATGAACTATTTGAACGGCAAGGAGCGAATCTGTACACTTCTGCGACAATATCATTTACACAAGCCGCACTTGGTGCTGATATTCAAGTGCGAACATTGGATGGTGAAAAGGAACTTAAGATACCAGCGGGGACGCAAACCGGCACGGTTTTTCGAATCAAAACGAGTGGCATGCCGAGTTTAGGCGGTCGTGGAAAAGGTGATTTATATGTTGCTGTTACACTCGTAACTCCGAAAAGCCTCTCTCGCGAGCAACGCAAAGTCTTAGAGGAGCTAGCTGAGATAGAGGATATGGATTTCCAAGACGAAGGTTTTATGGACAAGGTGAGAAATATATTTAGCTAGGTTTTTGTGTGGAACGACATAAGCCCCAGCTAGCTAAATTCGCGGTACTCAAAGAAACTGATCGATAGATGGTAAAAAAAACAACCGTAGTTTTATTTCTGCTAACTGTTTTCTCTCTGCCGTTTGTTAATATTTTTTATCTAACTATTTTTGAGCAAAAAGTTTTGATCACGGAGTTGCTGTTTCTTCTAACAGCACTCTTTTTTATTTCCTCAGTTCTCAAAACGGAAATGAAGTTTGAAATCAGAACTTTTTATTTCCCTCTCATCCTCTATCTTATAGCCTTAGCTTTATCCGTTGTTTTTAGTACTGATTTGAAAACGAGTTCCATAAAATTTGTTGGCGTGACCTATTTGGTCGGTTTGGCAGTTTTGGCTTTTAATTTAATTAAAGATTTTAAGATTGCTAAGTGGGTGTGTTTTGTTTGGCTGGTGGGTAGCTTTTTGTCTGCTTTTGCAGCAATCGTAACTATATTTCTCTTCTATTTTGATCGTTCTAATCTCATTTTCAATTATACTCTTTTCCATTACGGAACCCTTCCCGTTGGAAATTATCCAAGAATTCAAAGTACATTTTTGAATGCAAATATGTATTGTCACTTTTTGAGCATTTCATGGCTGCTTTTGTTCACTTCACATAAAATGAATTGGATCGGCAATTATGTTTTGTGGGTGCTGATCGCCTTTTTTTCAATTGCTTCCGCATTTACTATCTCGCCAAGTCTCGGAGGAATCGGGCTTGGGCTTGGACTTTGGTTTTGGATTAGCTTAAAAGGGAGGAACAAGCGGGTTCTTGCTACAGGAACCCTCGTCATTGGAATATGTTTCGCGGTAATGTTTCTGATTGCTACAGTCGTAACTGTCCAAATTCCAAAAGATACTACGTCGATTCCGAATGCGATTGACAAACTCAAATTCGGATCATCCGTTAGGGTAAGAACTTGGAAAGCCGCCGCCGATACCTTGTTTGAAAACCCGATTTTTGGGCGAGGATTAGGAACCGAATCTGTAGAAGTTAGATATTTGTCTCTTCAAGGCATAAGACAGAGATTAACAGATGCTCACCAGTTATTTCTAAATATCGCGGCTCAAAGCGGGATTATTGGCTTGTTGGCGGTTCTGTTTCTAGGTTTTTGGCTGCTAAGAAATGCCTTGCCTTTTGAAATGAAAAAAGAAAAGGATGTTCTTAGAACCGGACTCGGGATTGCTTTTTTTAGTAGCTTCTTTTATCAGGGATTAAGCGGTTCTTTTGAGGATGCAAGGCATCTATGGGTCTTAATTGGGTTTTTAGGTGCAGTTAGCCAAGATGGTTTTCCTACTGCACCCGTAAATCCTACATCAAGCGAGACCGAACTTTCTCACTAACTGTTTTTCCATCTACTGTTTGTCCAGAAAGTTTAGCAAGTACTGTTTTCATTACATTTCCCATGTCCTTCATTGAGGAAGCCCCTGTTTCGCTAACCGCTTGATTAACCGCCGCTTCTATTTCTTCGTCGGTTGCAGGTTTTGGTAAATAAGTTTCGATAAAAGAAATTTCAAGGGTTTCTTTTTCCGCAAGTTCCGGGCGTCCGGCGTTCTCATATTGTTTAGCGGCATCTCTTCTCTGTTTTACAAGAGTATTTAGAGCTTTGGTAATTTCCTCATCAGTCAACGCCTCGCGTTTCTCGATTTCCTTGTTCATTATATTGGCTTTCACCATTCGCAAAACAGAAAGCCGATCAGCTTCTTTCGCCCGCATTGCCGTTTTAATGTCATCGATAATTGTTTCTTTTAAACCCATACTAATTTACCATTTAATTCTTTTCATTTATGATTCAAATCTTACAGTTCGTGTTTTTCGAATAGTGAAACGCGAAGTAAGCAACCGAGTAAGTAATAATAAATGCTTGATAACAAATGTTCAATGACGAAACTACGTTGGCAGTACGGAATAATAGCAGGCATTTTTTTGGCGATTTTTGCTAGTTATCCACAGCTTAAAATGCGGTACATGCAGGGTGAAGATTGGCAGGGGCATTATGCATATAATGATATTGATGAGGTCGCTTATGCCTCGTATCTAAAGGCTTTGATTGATGGCAGACCTCGTAAGAACGACCCATATTCCGGAAGAGACGAATCTTCGACTAAACCCCAACCTGAGTCCTTATTTTCGATTCAATTTGCCGCGCCCTATACGATTGCGATTCCGGCTAGAATTTTGGGCATCTCAGCTTCGACTGCAATGATTTTGACAGGCGCACTCGCAGGTTTTTTTGCAGCGTTAGGTTGTTTTTGGGTTATAGGATTGCTTACGGATGACTCCTTTTTCGCCATGACTGGAAGTCTTGTTGTGCTTTGCGGAGGAGCTCTTGCCGCCGGTGAGGGGGCAATCGGCGAAATTCTTGGAACAGGCGTTTCATACCCGTATTTTCCTTTTTTGCGTCGTTATATTCCGGCGGTTCCATTTCCTGTATTTTTCGCGTTGTTGGCTACGGTTTGGCTCCTTTTGACGAGTGAAAATTGGGGACGGCGAATAGTTTTGTGTTTAGTTGCCTTTGCCTGTTTTTCGTTTCTTGTTTTTTCATATTTTTATATTTGGACAACTGCCTCCGCCTGGCTATTTTGTGTTGCCGCGCTTTGGCTCCTATTTCGCCCGAAAGGCTGGTTACAGGATTTTCAAGGGTTAATAGTTCTCGGTGTGACCTCTCTTGCGCCGTTAGTCTTGTATGCCTATCTGCTGTCCCAACGTGCTAGTACGACGGATAGCGTCCAACTTCTTGTTCACACCCGCCAAATTGATTTCTGGCGTTTTCCCGAATACATAAGTGTTTTAATCTTAGTAATAATTTTTCTTGGGATTCTACTTAAGAAGATTGATACTAAGGATAAGGGAACGATTTTTTCGATTTCTTTGGCTCTTGTACCGATTGTTATCTTTAATCAACAGCTATTTTCGGGGCGCTCTTTACAGCCTATTCATTATCAGGTTTTTATCGGGAATTATGTCTCAGCTCTCGCTCTAGTTGCGACAATTGGGATTCTTTTGCGTAAATATCTTAAAATCGAGACAAAATTATCAAAACTCCCAATAGCACTCATTGCAATTTTAGCTATTGGATGGGGTTTTGTTGAATGTTTCTATACGGTTCGGGTTTTGGATCGTGCAAATGTTGTCCGAGACAAAGGAATTCCTATTGCAAAACGATTAACTGAGTTATCAAAAGAGGAGCCCGATCCTCATCGAACTACAGTTTTCTCGATTGGAACGATCTTTAGCGACGACGCGCCAACGTTAGCTCCGCAGAACGTTCTGTGGTCTAGACATCAACATATCTTTGCCGGTTTATCGGCTCGGGAAAATAAGGAGCGTTATTACAGATACCTTTATTACCAAAATTTGGACGAGAAATGGCTAAAAAATAGACTAATAAAGGGTGACTTTGTTTCGATGATTACTCTTTTTGGATGGGCAAGGCATTCTAACCGTTTGAGTGCAGCTTCAAAGCCGCTCACGCGTCGGGAAATTAACGAAGAATCCAAACGTTTCGGGGAATATATAAGAAAATTTGGAGAGAGGGAAGCGTCTAACCCTAAACTTTCCTATATTGTGGTTCCAAAGGACTGGAAAATAGATTTCACAAATCTTGATAAATGGTACAAACGTGATGATGGAGAAACTATCGGGATTTACAAACTTTACAAAATTAAACTGAGAAACGTAAATTAGAAAACAAAAAAAACCGCCAATTCAGGCGGTTTTTTTGTTTATTTGTAATAAATACCTAAGCGGCTAAAAGATCGTTCGAAACTTCTGCAAACACTCTTCTGCCATTTAAAGCATCATCAATAATCTCTCTAACTGCAGATGCGTCAGGGTTTACGTCCATTCTTGCACAGGCTCGTAAATGTCTAACGATTCCCTCCGATGCTATTTCTAATGCATCATCAACTAATTTCGAAAATCGACGCGCTTGGATGTGATCAATCTGCAAGATTCTATCCTGCAATGTCATTGGTTTAGCTGCTGCCACGTTATATTTCCCCTCCTTTTTATTGGAAAAATTCAATGTTGTTTTGTACTTACAAAACCGATTGTGAAAATTATCTCAAAGTACCGCAAACCTAAAAATATCCTCTATCGATGAAAACACATAATTGCAATATTTAGGTGAAAACTCAGTCTGAAATGCAAGCCTGAAAGTAATGTTGGTTACTTTAAACAACTTCGAAAAAAAAGAAATCTTAACAGACTTTTAACATTTTGTCCACTTTTTTTTTCGGCTCTTTTTCAATGGTATTTGGCGTTTACGGAAACGCTGAGCGTGAAGACGAGGGTTTTAACATTGTAAAAAATATTTGACGTTTGTTTTGTTAAAGGTTAGTATAAATATAGCTCTAATGAGCGTGAAATCCATCTGTTTAAATCTCTTGTCTTAGATTAAAACTTCGTCATCGAAACCAAGAAATGCAAAGGAGAAATTCGTGAATTTTCAAAAATATAAGAAAATAGATAAGTGTGTTCTACCGTTGTTGATGCTTCTATTAGCATGCAGCGTGTTTGCACAAAAAAGTAAGAATAATGAGCCTTCGACTATTGTTTACAAGGGGCAAGCGGCGAAGGAAATGGGAGTTGTAGCAGGAGCAAATTTCTACTGTGCGGGTTATCTTCAAAGCGCACCCGTTGATACGAGTATTGAGGTTGTTGGTGCTGAAAACGAAAAAGATCAGAATTTTTATGCGCAAGGAGATTTTCTATACATAAGTGCGGGCAGCGGCAGCGGTGTAAAAGTAGGCGACATGTTTTCGATTTTTCGCCCAAGAGGTAAATTTAAATCCAAATTTTCTAAGAAAAAGTTAGGCATCTATATTGAAGAGATTGGCGGAGTTGAGGTCGTAAGAGTTAGAAACGAGGTTGCGGTCGCAGTTGTTAAAAATTCGTGCAGTGTTATTCTCCTCGGCGATTTGTTGAAAAGGATGCCGAAGCGCGAGAGTCCAAAGTTTAAGCAGAGACCGGCTACTGAAAGATTCACCTCTTCTTCCAGCAGTGTTTCAGGTCGGATTGTCTTGGCGAAAGATGGACGGGAATTAATTGGTCGCGAACAAATCGTGTACGTGGATCTTGGAAGAGAAGACAATGTGAAAGCCGGAGATTATTTGACGGTTTTCAGACCGCTTGGAACGGGAAACACATTTAAGAAAGTTTTAACCGAAAGCATGGATAACAAGGAAGGCGGTTTTGAAAGCAGTCGTTATCGTGGCGGTAGATATTCGAATCAAGCACCACGCAAAGCCGGTTCAAAAGCAGATGGAAGAATTGTTTCCAGCGAAAACGCAAAATCCAGACGACCGAAGGGACTTAGAAGAGTTGTTGGGGAATTAGTAGTTTTGAAGGTTTCGGAAAAAACAGCAACAGCAGTCGTTGTAAGGACAGCTTCAGAAATTCATACCGGAGACCATGTGGAAGTTCAGTAATTTAATAGTAAAACAGATTTATACTATTCTGATTTTTCATTGGAATTAACTAAGACGGCATTTCCTGCCGTCTTCTTTTTTTTGTTTTCATCGTAGAAAAATTTGAAGTAACCGTACATTGACCAACAAGCGGTCAAAACTGCAAACCACAAGGCACCCCGTCCAACCAAATAACCAAATACTTTCCAATCGTTTGTCGTTAAGGAAAGTTTTAGTAGATTATAAAAAGCTGTTTGAACCTCTGTTACTTGCCAAAAAAAAGCGGGGACATCCCATCCAAAATTGGAAACCGGCGGCGGGGAATTTGCACCCGCCACGAGTAACGCGACAATTGCCACGCATTGAGCCCACATTTTTATTTTCCCAACTTTTTGTGCCGAGATAATGATGCCTTCGGACGCGGCAACCGATCGCAAACCCGTTACTACGAATTCTCTGCCAAGTATGACGACCACAGCCCAAGCAGGAGCAAGATTTTTTTCGACCAACACTATCAAAACACCTGAAACAAGCAGCTTGTCGGCAATCGGGTCAAGGAGCGCACCAACCTTAGAAACTTGTTTTCGGCTGCGTGCTAAATGTCCATCCAGAATATCTGTAAATGAAGCGACGAGAAAAATAATGATGGCTAATGGATAACTTTCGATTCCAAACCACTTTTCAGAAAATGGCGTTAGCAAAACAAGCACCAAAAGCGGAACTAAAAAGATTCGTACTAAGGTTATGTAAGTTGGTAAATTCACTCGTTAGTCAAAATCAAATCGATAAACTTAAGTTTAGTTTTCGATTGCAAATAGTGTCAAGAATGAAATTGATTTGTATCTGATTTTAGTCACCCAGATTAGGATACGAGCAAGGTGTGACTATTAATATAGTTGCACTTCTGAGGCATCGAGATCGTTTTGTTATCACTATTTGGTTAAACACCTTTAAGACATTAGGATCAAAGACTTTACTCTAAGTTTTGATTCCCCGAATCTTTATCGTCAACGAAAATTACATCAACATGATTTATCTTCACTACTGTGCGGACAGCATTGGACGCATGCTTAAGTTTTGGCGGGAGAAACGGGGCTTTTTCGGGATTTGTTCGGAAGGCTTTTTCGATTTCCCTCATTGCTCTACTGCTTTTGGGAGGTTCGATCACTTCGGCGATTCGCGCCAACCCATTGCCGAATACATCAGCAACTAGTACGACTTCGTCATCGTCCATCCCTCCGCGAGCGATTGATTCAGTTAAAGCAAAGAGTGCTCCGGTCGGATTAATTTGGGGGGTTCGCTCTCCAAGAGCGACGCTTGTGTAGTCGGCTGGAAGCGTTAGGGTTTCCTCGATGCCTTTTGTATTCGAATCTGCCAATAAAATGGGAGAATCAATAGAATTGTTTTGAGCGACGAGTTTATCCGTTGCGTCTTTTGTTGTTACCAATACGCTTAAGACAAGAAACGACAAGACCAGAGCTGAGAATGTACCTACACTATAAGGCATTAGCCAATAAGTAAATTTATCCCAAAATCTTTCCCGCGGCGCAGTTGTTATTCGAATCGCAGGGGAGTCGAGTTCGACGGCTATTGCCGATCTAACCGACTGCAGTAATTCACCCGGTATTTCCGGTGTCGAGACCATTCGCATATCGTTTCTTAACTCACGATATTCCGAAAGTCTTTGGCGGCACAAAGGACAAACAGGCAAATGCTCCTCAATCGACAAGCGTTCGTGATCATCTAGTACGCCGTCTAGATAAAGAGGCAGATTAAATTGTAAATTCTCGCATTTCATTGGCTTAAATAATGTCGAACTTAAATAATGTGTATCCGTAAAGTGCAACTCAAAATTCGACACAGAAAAAAATAGGATGAATGGCTCACTGACCCCGGCAGTTTTCATTACAAATAGTAGAAAACCGTGCTAGTGCTCTTTAACCGATTTAACATTTCATGAGAACTAATAACCCGATTATGCTGATTACATAATATTAGCTAAAAACTCTCCTTGCGTGCTCAATAAGTGCAGAAACATTTGCTGACTCTTGACCCATCTTTCGTTTGGCACCGATTTGGATTAATTCAAAAGTGAAACCGGGGCGAGTCAACCATTCATCTTATTCAAGTTATTGGCGTGAATGTCACACCCCCAATAACCAATTTCAAATATCAAAAACCTTTCAGTTTCTTTCTCAATTCTTCTCGTCCGCGAGCGATTCTAGATTTTACTGTTCCAAGATTTATTTCTAATGTGATAGAAATCTCTTCGTAACTAAAACCCTGTATATCGCACAAAACCAAGACATCTCTGTAAATATCGGATATTTCAGACAAGGCGCAATACAAGCTTTCTTTACGTTCTTTTCGCAAAATATCTTCCTCGGGGTCTGAAGAGTCGTCCGGAATCGTTGTTCCCAAAGTCCTTTCGCTTGTGCCAACTGGCGCATCTAACGAAACTGTCTTATCTCGTTTGCGACTTTTCCACCATCTAAATCGATTACGCGATTGATTTATCGCAATTCGGAAAAGCCATGTTTTTAGCCCAGATTCTCCGCGAAATTTCGTTATCGCTTTTAAAGCCAGCAAAAAGGTCTCTTGTGTAAGATCGCTGGCTTCCTCTTTATCTCGCGTAATGCTGATCAATAATCCGTAAACATCAGGAGCGTAACGAGTTACCAGAGTATCAAACGCTTTTGCATCACCTTGTTTTAACTTTTCAATGAACTCTGATTCGTAAGCAAAACGGACGGATGTTTTATCGTTCGTCAGAGCGACATTTCCTAAATCTTCTTCGTCAAATGTTATCGACTTACTGAAGAGCATCTTCCGTTTTTTACCTTACTCGCTTTCGAGAGTGTCTCACTTGTCAGCTCGCGTTCTATCTGCGAACTATATGATTAGACACGCCCGTTTATTATTTGTTCCCAATAAGCAAGAAAAATCTTATATTTTTGGCTTATTGCGCAATATTCTAAAGACTACTTACTTGCCCATGCAACCATTTTACGTTAAATTGACTCTTTTACATAAAAAATCAATTACTTATTATATAACGATCAGGCAAGTTGAATTTGCAATATTTTTGAAATGGCAATAAAGAAGAAAAAGCGAAGAAAGAAAAGACGCCCGCAAATGGTTGAAGTGGAGCAGGATACGCCCCAGCCAAAAGAGGCATATCAAGACGAATTTCAAACTACCGTCGGCGATAAGATTGAAGAGCTTGGCGAGAAATTTGTCGGCAAAGGAAGAACGATTCTATACGGAATCGGGGCTCTGGTATTTGTTGCCCTTTTAATGTGGGGCTATCATATTTGGAGTAACAGAACAAATAACGCGGCTCAGGCTGCACTCGGGAAGGCTATTGAAACTTCTCAGGCACTCGTTTCTGATGCGCCCGTTCTAGCTGGCGTAACGTATCAGACATTTAAAACGGAAAAAGCCAGATCTGAAGCTGCAATAAGTGAATTTCAGGAAGTCGCGGACAAATACGGTAGCCCTTATCGGGAAAAAGCTCAATACTTTATTGCTGTCAATCGTTTACAGATAGATCGTACTGCCGGGATTAAGGAATTAGAAGAGATCGCTTCGGGATCGGGCGATGCTTCAATTTTAGCGAAATTTGCGTTGGCGCAGGCTAAAAGCGGCGACGGAAAACTGGATGAAGCCGCCAAAATTTATCAAGAACTCTCGCAACTTGAGAACGCTATTATTTCTAAAGAGACAATTGATTTCGAACTTGCGAAAATTTATGAGAAACAAGATAAGACAAAAGAAGCTGTAGATCTTTATTTTGATATTGCTAACAAGGCGAACGAAGCCAAGGATTCTGATGGGAAGCCTCTTCCTCAGAGCCAAACTGCCGGAGAAGCAAAACAGAAATTAGAAGAACTAGCGCCTGAAAGAGCTAAGGAAATCGTGGTACCCGAAACTCCAGTCGAAGGAGCAAGTTAGTTTTGGTGTTTGTTTTTAGGAAGTAAATTTGAGAGCGGAGATGCTCTCATTTTTATTTCGAAAAATAGACATTTTTGTTTTTCTTTCGTTTGTTTGAAAAAATTAAAATTATCTTGGTCATTGAGCATTTGTATTGAGTAACCTAATTTGAAAAGAAGGATTTGTGTGAGCGAATTTGTACCAGCGAAAACACCTGAGATTTCTACTGAGAAATCCATTATCGCCGAATTAAAGGGTAAGTCGGTAAATATACGTGTGTCTCCGAATAGCTATTTTATCTCATTGTTTTTGGCTACTTTTTTTTCAGGGTTTCTGGGGTATATGCGTTTTGACCAAAGTGCGCTTGTATTGTTGATATCAAGCTTTGTTCTAATCCCCCTACTGATTTGGACGGATCGCCTGGTTTTTGACGGGGAAAAAATCACCCGAACGGGTCTTCTGCCGCGATTTTGGGCGAAACTCAACAACACTCAATATAGTCTGTCTTTAGATGAGATCGAGCAGGTGGAGACACAAGCTATGCGCGCTGTGAAACGCGGCGGCAGTATTTTTTATCGGTACCGGACATCCATAAGAGGTAAAAACTTAAAATTCGTAATGTCATCGGGTGGAGAAAACTACCGCAGAATGGTGAAGAAGTTCTTTCCGTTCCTTTCCGAAAATGTGTTAGACAATAGGTCAATAGAGTTGCGTGACTATATTAATGAATCGACGGAAACATTGATGAAAGCTGAGTTTGCTAAAATTCCTTCAACAGATGTGCTTGAAGATTCCTTAAATGAATTCACCCTAGCGGATAAGAGTTTGCGTTTGAAACGAGACAAATCCAAATGCAGTAAAGATCCGGAAAAAGCTGCCTATCTGAGAAAACTGGCAAATGAATTGAGGGTGTCCGGTAATTTATTGCAAGCACTTGAAGCTTTTCGTAGGGCTTTGATAATCACGCCGAGGAACGGTTGGCTTTTGTTTGAATTTGCCCGATGCTTACATTCTTTTGCGGGAGCGGAAAAAAACGAGAAGCTGGAGAGAAAAGCGCTGGCAGTTTTGAGACTTGCAGAAAAAAGAGCAGACAACGACGAAAAATTGCTTTCACGCCTTGGCGAAAGCTATTTCCAATATGGGGATCGCCGACGGGCAAGCAAGGCGTTTCCAAAAGCAATTGCTGCTGCCGAAGAAAGT
>Ga0114931_10007000_pt1 | contig 13828 bp, 13 predicted proteins | sample 2SBtaG_FD_89579 | JGI IMG/M metagenome (GOLD analysis project Ga0114931, IMG submission 89579) | Deep subsurface microbial communities from Kolumbo volcano to uncover new lineages of life (NeLLi) - 2SBTROV14_V59a metaG | ecosystem: Environmental > Aquatic > Marine > Volcanic | place: Kolumbo...
ACGCCATCGCACTCGACTTGGCCGCTAGGGCATCCGCCGCCGCTGCTGCTGCCACCACAACCGACCATCCACAAGCCCAGGCTCGAAAGCAAGGACAAGCCAAGGAAAAAATTCTTCATGGCAGCCGTATAGTGGCATCCACCGCGCGCGTAAAGGCATGAGGCCTAGCTGGACGTACTTTCGGCACCTAGATGTTTCTGCGGACTACACCCCCGTCATCCCGCAGTGATCCTGGCCTTGCAGAGCCCGCCCCGTTACGTCTACAACAACCAACGGAAAAGGGGACAGTCCCCTTTATGAAAGGGTTCATCACGTGACCGCGGACGCTGCAGCCCAGGCCAGCCCGAGCTCTATCCCGACTAGACCCATCCCTCGCAAGAAGGGGCACTGGTTTTGGGGGTGCGCGCTCGAGCTGGCGGGCGAACGCTCTCAGTTCCTGATCGACGGCCACGACGAATACGGCGACGTGTTCATCTCCCGCGCCTTGGTTCGCGACCTCTTATTCGTGCGCGACCCGGCAGTGGTGAACGCGATCAACGTCAACTACTGGGCGGATTTCTACAAACCGGACTACATCAAGGCCATGTGGAAGCCGTTTCTCGGGAACGGTCTGGTTCCGAACGACGGGGAATCCTGGAAGCGCCAGCACAAGCTCATCATGCCGGGGTTTCACAAGAAACGCGTCGATGCGTATGCGCCGAGGATGGTCGAGTTCACGGAGCGCATGCTCGCTCGCTGGAAAGAAGGTGAGCGCAGGGACATGCGAGTCGAGCTCAACGCGCTCGCCCTCGAGGTGGTCGCCGACACCTTGTTCGACATTGATATCGGCAAGGGCGACTCGGACACCATTCGCAGTGCGCTAGCGGACATCAGCGCGATCTTGGTGACCGATGCCGACAAGATGATTCCGCGGCCCAAGTGGTGGCCGACGGCCGAGAACCGAAGGAAGATGCGCGCGATCGCGAAGATCGAAGAGATCATCCGGCGCGTACACGAAGAACGGCGGACCAACAAGACGGATCGAGGCGACCTCTTTTCGCACATGGTATTCGTCGAAGACGAGCAGGGCGGCATGTCCGACAAACAGCTTCGCGATGAGGCCATGACCTTGATTTTCGCCGGGCACGAAACCACCGCGCACGCCTTGACGTGGACTTGGTATTTGCTCGCCAAAAACCTAGATAAAGTGGCCAAAATGCGCGAGGAGCTCGGCCGCGTCCTGAACGGGAGGCGGGTCACGGTGGAGGACCTCCCAAACCTTCCGTACCTAGAGATGGTCGTGAAGGAATCGCTTCGGTTGTTGCCCTCCGTGTGGGCTTATGCGCGTCAAGCCCAGCGTGACCTCGTCATCGACGGTTACGAGATCAAAAAGGGACAGACGGTGACGATCAGCCACATCGCGATGGGACGAAACCCGAAGTACTACGTCGACCCCGGGGAGTTCCGGCCGGAGCGTTGGACGCGCGAGTTCGAGCGGAGCTTGCCGCGAGGGGCCTACACGCCGTTTGCGGGCGGTCCCCGCGTGTGTCTCGGCAAGCAGTTTGCGATGATGGAGATGCGGATGATCCTGGCTACGCTGCTTCAGCGCGTCGACCCGAATCTTCCCGAAGGCTTCGAGCCCGACTTCGTGACGGAGCTCTCGATGCATCCAGGTGAACGCGGTATGCAGACGGACGTGCACTTCTACGAGCAAGACGCCCGGCGCTGACGAGTCTCGTTAAAGGAGTGCGAACCCTCATTCCGTGATGTCACGCATGACGGTGACGCCGCCCAGTGAGCCGAGATAGAGCGCGCCGTCGGGGTGCATGTGTACTTGGCCGGCGATGGGATTGAAGGGCCTGCCATCCCCGATGTAGGCGCGAAAGATTTCCTCGCCCGTTGCCCAGTCATGGGCGCCTATATAGAAGAGATCCGTGTCCGTGACGGCCGGGTCCGCGCCATAGCCCCAGATGACCCCGCTCTTGGTCGCGAGCTGATTGCTGTTGATGATCGCAGTGTCGTTCTTCCAGACCTGCTCACAGCCGGTCGGGTTGCCGTCGCCGTCCCGCACGACCCGGTATCGTTCGAGGCCTGGGAACATCGTGTTGGCGAGCGCAAAAGGACCTTTGAAGCCTCCATTGTTGGCAATTACCAAATCATCGCCGTGGCCGATCGAGGAATTCTCGGTGGCGCTTTCACCGGGCCGGAACAGCGGCTGCTTGCACACCTCCATGCCCGAAGCGCGATCGATGACGAGAAGGTTGATTTGGCTGTCCGCGTTGTCACAGATGGTCACCAAGTCATCCTCGGTGCCGAGCAAGGTGGGGCTGGTCCCCGAACCGGGCAAAAGTCCACCGATGGTCGTGCCGGAATCATAGGGCGTGCGCCAGTCGACCTGGACTTCGCCCTCCGCGTCCGCCGAGATTCGGTAGAGCGCTGCGCAGGTCACCATGTAGATCCCGTCCTGGTCGACGGCGATCGAATTCTGCAGGATTTCGGTGTCGTCAGCCAATGGGCAGTCGTCGAGATCGCTTGCCAAGTCGACTGTCTTCACGGCTGCCGTTTCCAGATTCACGTAACCGACCTCGCCCGTGGTAGCCATGAACCAGAGTCGACCCTGGTAACCGAGGACGCTGTCTTGAAGCAGGGCATTCGGACGAATGTGCGACGACATGTCAATCGAATAGTCCTGCACGAACTCGGGCACACCGCCGGTCACTTCGATGTGATATTGCTGCAAGTTGTTTGGCGGACCGATGATGATGTTTTCGTCATTGTCGACGGTGAAGTAAGCACCTCCTGCGGCATTTGGGATGAAAGGGCGCGGGCCGATCACGCGTTCGGCCACGATATCTAAGTTCTCATTGTCGAACAGAACAAGCGTGACACTGATCGACGCTTCGGCGTTCCCGATGAAACACGAACCGAGGACGTAGCCATTGCGCAATATCGTCATCTCCGCGCAGATCCCTACGAGGTCGCCGAGAAGGTGGGTCGTGACGTCGATAGCAGGACTGGTTGGGCCGGGGCGATCGTAGACCCCGGTATTGTAGTGGTCATTATGGATCCGCGAGTCACCGTCGTTGTTGAGTAGGGGGTGCGGGGGGATATTCTTGGCGGTCGCTGGCCTGGGAACCACCGCATCGCCTATGAACGGTTCGATGCCGAGCTCCTCGGGAGTCTGCCGTGGCATGGGGATCGCTTTGCGGATCGGCGCAAACCGATCACCACTCGAGTCGGTGCTGCTCTCACCGCAGCCCGCGCCACATAGCGCCACGAGAGTTGCGGCTAAGCAAAGAGAGAATGCTCTATGAGGAGAAAAAGAAAAACAGCGCATGGCGGGCTCCTTGGACGCATCGACGCCAGTAGCAATGCGTCCGCCCTGCGTGGCACATAAGACAAGATATGTCAAGTGTATCATCTGGAGAAAAAGGGGACCATCCCCTTTTCATAAGGGTTAATGGTTAGAGAGGCAGGCGTGAAGCGCTGGGAAATACACGGCCTAACGTCGAGGCGCGTCCGCGTCTTCGACCCGGAACAAGTGACCGCGCGGGGAGTGCCCGAGGCCGACCCAGGTTCGGTTGGGCTCGAACCGGATGCAGTCGAGTCGATTTGGTCTGCGGTGGTCGACTTCTACAAGACCGGGTTTCATCCGGCGCTCGGCCTGTGCATTCGAAGGCGCGGGGAGGTGATCCTGGACCGCACGATCGGACATGCACGCGGCAACTCGGCCAAGGGCCCCAAGGACGCCCCACTGGTGCCAGCTACGCCCAAGACGCTCTTCAACTTTTTCTCCGGTTCCAAGGCCGTCACGGCGATGCTGATTCATCTGTTGGCGCAGCGAGAGCTGCTGCATGTGGACGAACCGGTTGCCACGTTCATTCCGGAGTTCGCCCGCCACCGAAAGGATCGCATTACGATCCGCGATCTCCTTACACACCGTGGCGGTATTCCAGCTGCGCCCCCTGGTGTTGCCAACCTCGACCTGCTGCAGGACCCACAACAGATCTTAGAGATGATCTGTGACCTCGAGCCGACGTACAAACCCGGACGGGTTCCGGCCTATCATGCGATCACCAGCGGCTTCGTTTTTCAGGAGATCATTCAATGCGTTTCAGGCCTTGGCATTCGTGAGTTTCTACGCAGGGAGATCTCGGAGCCGCTCGGCATGAGCCACTTCAACTATGGCGTTCCAGAAGAAAGGCTCGACGAAGTCGCAATCGATGTGTGCACGGGACCCAAATTGATCTGGCCGATGAAAGACATCTTCGAGAAGGCGCTCGGGGCGTCACTCGAGGAGCTGATTCATCTGTCCAATGATGCGCGCTTCCGCACCGGGGTCATCCCATCAGCCAACCTCATCGCAACCGCGGACGACATCTGCCGCTTCTTCGAGCTCCTCGTGGCGGGCGGCACCTATGAGGGCGTTCAGATCTTCTCCGAGTCCACCGTGCGTCGAGCAGTGCAGCCACAAACGCGCTTTCAGCTCGATCGGATGCTCCTATTGCCTATGTCGTATTCCATGGGGTTCATGCTCGGGACGGATCCAGTCGGCCTCTATGGGGTCCAATGCGGCAAGGCCTTCGGGCATGTCGGGTTGAGCAACATCCTGGCCTGGGCCGATCCGGAGCGCGACCTCGCGGTGGCCTTTGTCAACTCGGGCAAGCCGCTTTTCGCCTTGGAAACCTATCATTGGCCAGAAATCATCCGCCGCATCAGCACCCGAATTCCGCGCGACAGCCACAGCTTTTTGGATTGACACATAAAACATATTATGTAATCTGTATCAAATGTCAGCCAGCGCGACCGCCGTTACGGTTCCTGAGGACAGCAAGTCCAAGCCGGTTCGTGAACGCCTTCTAGACGCGGCCGAGGGCTGCCTAGCGCAGTTCGGCCCCCAAAAGACGTCCATGGAAGACGTTGCGCGCGCCGCCGGCATGTCCCGCGCTACAGTCTATCGCTACTTCGAGAACCGCGACGCGCTCTTGCTTGGTGTTGTATCACGCCAAGCCTCGAAGCTCGCAGCGGAGTCCCTGGGTTATCTCTCTCAGTTCACCACCATCGCGGATTGGCTGGTCGAAGGCTTGTTGTTCACGCTGCGTGAGATCCCGAAGCGGCCGGTGTTTGCCTCTCTGGTGACTTCTCTCGATTCTCGCGCATCGGGCAGTCTCTTGCTCGGCTCCAGCGGCCTCATCGAGATAGGCGTCAACGTGCTACGCCCGATGTTTGCGAACGCCAAAGAGCAAGGCCTGCTTCGCGACGACATCGACATCGACATGCTGATCGAATGGCTGCTCCGCGTGCTCTGGACGTATCTCAATGCGCCGAGCCAGGTCGCCACCGACGAAGACGGCATGCGCAAGCTTTTCCAAATGATGCTCATTCCCGCGGTCCTCAAGGATGGTGCTTGCTGAACCCGAGACGCGCTCAAAGGAACATCGCCATGGCAGACATAGACGCAATCGTAATAGGCGCCGGACACAACGGCCTCACAGCGGGCACGATGCTTGCGCGGGAAGGGCAAAAGGTCCTCGTACTCGAGAAAACCAATTGGCCCGGCGGCATGGCGGCCACCAAGGAGCTATTCGAGGGCTACAAGCATAGCGTCGGCGCCTGGGCGATGATCGTGCTCCATCAGCAGATGATCGACATGCTCGATGTGGAGAAGTTTGGCTTCAAAACCATCGTTCCCGACACTTCGTACTGCGTTTTTGGGAGGCCGGAAGACAAGTGTTTCATCGCTTACAACGATCCGATCACGATGGCGAACAAGCTCGCCGAAGATCACGGGCCCGACGCGATGCGCGGCCTCTTCGATCTGTTCCAGTATCTCCGCATCTACGGGAAGATCGCCGACGCGGAGCGACTCAAGGTGCCAACGGCGATCGAGAAGTTGATCGCCGAGGCCGAGGATGCCGAGACGAGACAGGCTCTGCAGCGCCTCTGCTACGGCAGCGCCATGGACATCATCCGCCAGTTCTTCCCCGATCCCCACAAGCATCGCACCATCCAGGGTTCGCTCGCGGCGATGTCGATCGACGGCACGCACATGGGTCCATACACACCGGGCGGCGCTGCCTCGATGGCGTTTCACTACACGGCGTCCGAAGCGATGAACGTGTTCAAGCTGCCCGTCGGCGGCATCGGTGCGCTCTCGGACGCATTGGTCCGGGCGCTTGAAGCCGAGGATGGCGAGGTTCGCTACAAGGCTCAGGTCAAGCGACTGCTCATCGACGGTGGAAAGACCGTCGGAGTCGAGCTTCGCAGCGGCGAAAAGATCACGGCCAAGGTCGTGCTTTCGAGCATCGACGCCAACACCACCTTTCTCAAGCTGGTGGGTGAGGAGTATCTCCCGTTCCCGTTCTCGCAGCGGTCAAAGAGATCGACTATCGCAACGGCTATATTCAGGTCCACATGACGCTGAAGGAAGAGCCGGAGTTCACCGGGCATCTCGCCTTTACCAACGAGGACAAGCTCAAGTGGCTCATGGCGTACATCCCATCCGCCGATCACGTTTCCAAGTGCTGGAACGAATACAAGAACGGTAAAATCCCAGAGGATCCGCTCGCATACTGCTACTTCCCGAGCATGATCGACCCCACGGTGGCGCCTGCTGGCTACCACACAGCGACCTTGTTCTCGCACTATTTTCCGTACGACACACCCAAGGACCGGCTGCGCGAGGACGCGGCGATCATGGCCGATCGTGCGATCGAGCAAATGGCGCGATACGCGCCGAACTTTCGCGACTCGATCGTCGACAAGCTCGTCCTGACGCACAACTATTTTGAAAAGACGTTCGGGATCACAAAAGGCGACTTCTGTCATGGCTTGCTCGAACCGGGACAGATGTGGGCCCGCCGGCCGGTACCGGGATACGCCGACTACCGAACCCCGATCGACAATCTGTACATGTGCGGCGCAGCGTGTCACCCCGGTCCAGGTGTGACCTGCGTGCCTGGCTACAACGGCGCGCGTGCCGTGATCGCGGACCTCGCGGGCAAGGAAGGTGAGCTCGTCGCCGCCCAGTAGCGGCGATGCGGCAAGGGTGACATGGAGCTGCTCACGCGAATCGAGTCGAACTGGCTCATCCTATTGATTCCCTTGATCGCTGGCCTGGTCGGTTGGGGCACGAACGTGTTGGCGCTCCGGATGACGTTCTATCCGGTCGACTTCGTCGGCATCCCGCCTTATCTCGGCTGGCGCGGAGTCATCCCTAGCAACGCCGAGAGGCTTTCGCAGTCTTTGATTCAGCTCCTCACCGAGAAGCTCCTCGACGTCAAAGCGCTCTTTGCCGATTCTGAAGAGGAGCTCGCAAGGGATCTGGACCCGATGGTCGAGCGGATCACCAAGCAGGTGGTGCAGGAGATCTCGGTAGAGATCGCGCCGGAAAAATGGGCGCGGTCACACCAGGCGCTTCGCGACTACATCATCGAGATGATCGAACGGAGCAGCCGCAAGGTGGTCCTGGCGATCCTCAGCGATCTAAAGGACAACGCCGACGAGGTCCTCGATCTCGAAGGTGTCGTCATCGATGCGATTCGCAAAGACGCAGGCTTGCTCGGCCATGTCTTTACCGAGGTCGCCGGCCCGGAGCTCAAGTTCATCGAGCGCTCGGGTTTCTGGTTTGGGCTTTTGTTCGGCGTTTTACAGATGCTCGTATGGGTCTATTACCCGGCCTGGTGGGTGCTGCCTGCAGGCGGCTTCGCGGTCGGCTACATCACCAACTTCCTTGCGCTCCGCTTGGTGTTCGAGCCGCACGCTCCGATCAACTTCGGGCTGTTCCAGCTCCAGGGTCTCCTTCACAAGCGCAAGAACGAAGTCGCCGAACGTTTCGCATCCGTCATGGCCGATGATGTGCTGAGCCCGGAGAACATGCTGGTGACCGTCACCGAGGGCTCATCGAAGGACCGCATGTTCGGTCTCGTCGAGCATCGCATCGGGGTCGTCTTCGAGGAGTACAAGCGCGATCCCATGACAGCGATGCTGATGCCGCCCGAGCGGATCACTCGAGCCAAGGAAGAGCTGCTCGAGCAGATGCAGACCCGCAAGCCCGAGCCTGACGGCTTGATTCATTCCTTCGTCGACAAGGCAGTTGCCCTTCGCGCGCAGCTCAGCAGCAAGCTCCAGGCCCTCGACGCAGAGAGCTTCGAGGCCGTGCTACGGCCAGCCTTTCGGGCCGATGAGTGGAAGCTATTCGTGACTGGCGCCGTGCTCGGCACCATCGCTGGCGTCCTTCAACTGCTTTACCTCTTCGGGGGTTCACTGGGATAGCCCCAAGGAGCATGTGACATGGCCACGACAATCACGGAAGACTGCACCTCCTGCGGCGCTTGTGAAGACGAGTGCCCGACCAATGCGATCTCGCTTGGCGACGAAATTTTCGTCATCGATCCGGATAGATGCACCGAGTGCGTGGGTTTTTTCGACACCCAGCAGTGCGCCTTGGCTTGTCCGGTCGACTGCTGCCTTCCGGATCCAGCCCGCGCGGAGACCGAAGACGCGCTTTTTGCGCGGGCCAGGACCGTGGACGGGATCATGCCCGCCGCCGAGGAGCTCTCCGCCGAGACCTCACACTTCCGTGCGGGCGAGGCCGCCGAATGAGCACCGAGGCAGACGAGGCGATGCAGGTCGCATACGATCCGATTTACGATCCGTTCAATCCGGATTTGATAGCCGACCCTCATCCGTTCTATGAGCGCTTGAGAGATGAGCACCCGGTTTACCACAACGAGCGCATGGATTTCTACGTCTTGTCTCGTTACGACGACATTTTCCGTGCGCTTCGCAAGCCGCAGATTTTTTCGTCTGCGCAGGGGCTCACGCCCGCCAAAGACGAGATCAGCCAGCTCGGGATTCCGCCGACGTTCATCATGATGGACCCACCGGACCACACGCGGCTTCGACGCTTGATCACCAAGGCGTTCACGCCCGATACCGTGAAGGAGCTCGAGCCGACCATCCGGCAGTTCGTCGTCGACCATGTCGAGGCCATGAAGCAAAAGGCGGCCGATGGTGAAGAGGTGGATCTGATCGAGGCGATTGCGTCGCCGCTACCCACCATGGTGGTTGCCGACATTCTCGGTGTTCCTCCGGAAGATCGCGCGAAGTTCGATCCTTGGTCCGATGCGATCACCTCTGCTTCCGCGGATTTTACGCTCGACATCAAGCAGGCCATGGGCGCCGTTCAAGGGTTGGTCACGTACTTTGGCGCGATGTGCCAAGCGCGCCGCGCCGATCCCACCGAAGACATGATCAGCAAGCTCACCCAGGCAGAGATCGACGGCGACACGTTGACCGATTGGGACATCATGGGCTTTTGCTTCGTGATGATCGCCGGCGGCAATGACACCACGACCAACTTGATCGGAAATTCGATGAAGTTTCTCCACGACTACCCCGACCAGCACAGGGAGATGATTCAAGACCCGTCACTCATTCCAAACGCGACCGAAGAGCTCCTCCGCATCGAGTCCGTGGTGCAGGGGCTGTCGCGCACCACGACGAGGGAAGTCGAGTACTATGGCCAGACGATTCCGGCAGGCAGCAAGGTCCACAACCTCTATGCCTCCGGCAACCGGGATCCGCGGCATTGGGGCGACAGCGCCGATGCGCTCGACATTCATCGCGAGATCGACCGACACTTCTCATTCGCGCAGGGGCCGCACTTCTGCATCGGCGCGCATGTCGCCCGCTTGATGGTGCGCGTTTATTTCGAAGAGATGGGTTCCCGCATCGGCGAGCGTTTTGAAATCGACTGGGACAACGCCGAACGACGCCATTCCGCCTTCACGCGCGGCTTCACCAAGATGCCGATCCACATCCGCACATGAGAAATGCTCTAGGTCAGGCTGTCGCTTCGAGGATCACGACCGGGATCACGCGCTCCGTCCAGGCCTCGTAATTGGCGAAATCCCGATAGTGGCCGACGAGCTTCGGCCAAAGCGCCGCACGCTCTTCGGGCGAGGCGGTGCGCGCCGTCATCTTCATCTTGCGACGCTTGATTTGGACTTCGCATTCCGGATTTGCCTGGAGATTCTTGTACCAGAGCGGATCTTTCGGAAGCCCGCCCTGGGAGGCTACTACCACCACGTTCCCCGCGTCTTCGATGAAAAGCAGCGGCGCCGTTCTCCGCTGCCCGCTCTTGCGTCCGATCGTCGTTAGTAGCAGCACCGGAACGCCCCAGGGAAACGCGCTCCCAACCCGCCACTTCGAGCCCAGCATCCCTCCGGTCCAGCGATAGATCGCCACGTTCACCTTCGACATGGTCTTGATGATCCTGCCTACGTAAGGCTTATCGAGGCCTTCAGGCTTGGGCTTGGTCTTCACGAGGTCGGTGGCCATGGTCGGGTCACTCCTTGTTTCCCCTCTGCAGCAGGGTGAGGTAGACGCGGTCGACCGCGCGCAAGGGCAGCTTTTCGAGCGATGTTCGCAGCGGATCTGGTTTCACAGAGTAGACAGGTTTCGGCCGCTTGGCGCTCAGCGCGGTTTCGATGACCTGGGCCAGGATGTCGGGGTCGTGGGCGGTTTTGATCTGCTTGGCAGCGAGCCCCTTGAGCTTGTTGAGCACCTGGGCGAACCTCGTCGTTTCGCTTTCCGCCTGAGTGAACGCCCGCTCGATGCCGGCGACCATCTCCGTGCGAAAAGGTCCGGGTTCAATCGTGATCACCTTGATCCCCAGCAACGCGAGCTCGCGCCGAAGCGCCGTTGAATAGGCTTCGATGGCGTACTTGCTCATCGCGTAAGGTCCGTTGAATGGCGCTGCGCTCTGCCAGCCGGTCTCGGAGCTGATGTTGACGATACGGCCGTGCGCCGCTTCGACCAGGGGGAGGAACTGCTTGTTCACCCGATAGGTCCCCATCACGTTGACGTCTAGAACCCGCGCGAGCCGCTCCTCGGGAATGTCGGTCAACGAGCCCACGCCCATGATGCCCGCGAAATTGACGATGCCATCGAGGCGATCGGTGCGGCTTGCGATTGCGTCGTACGCGCTCTCAATGCTCTCGCGGTCCGTCACGTCCATCGCGATCGGCACCACATCGGGGTCATGCATCGAGGCGCGGAGCAAGTCCTCACTGATGTCAGCGGCGAACACCGTCCAGCCGTTCGCTACGAGACGTTCGACCGCAGCATGGCCAAGCCCTCCCCCTGCACCGGTAATGAGTGCGCGCTTTCCTGTCATAGGGCGTCTATAGATCGCGGGAGCAGCGTTTCAATCCGCCTGTGATGAAAGCCCAGCGAGGACTCATGGGTCAATTCACACCACGCGCCCGATCGCCCCAGAACTGCTTACGCAAGGCCTTCTTGTCGGGTTTGCCCAAGGCAGAGAGCGGAATGGAGGTCACGAAGTCCACGGACTTGGGCGACTGCACAGAGCCTTTTGCTGCCTTTACCGCCGCCTTCAACTCGGCCGCGAGCTCCTCGCCGCCTTCGTATCCCGGCCTGAGAATGACCACGGCCTTCACCGCTTCGCCCCACTTTTCCTCGGGTACGCCGATGACCGCAACCTGAGCCACAGCCCGATGCGCGGAAATCACATCTTCGATCTCGCGTGGGAACACATTGAACCCACCGGTGACGATCATGTCCTTTTTGCGATCGACGATGTAAAGGAAGCCATCGTCGTCGTAACGGCCCACGTCACCCGTATGCAGCCAGCCCCCGGAGAATGCCTCCGCCGTTTGCTCGGGCAAGCCGTTGTACCCTTCCATCACCAAGGGGGCGCGCACGCAGATCTCTCCGGCTTCCCCTTCCGGGACGGGCCGATCGTCCGGGCCGAGAAGCGCGAGATGAACCCACGGGCTCGGTCGGCCACAGGAGGCAAACCGCTCCGGCTTCGAGAGGTCGTGCTCCTTCTTCTTGAGGTGCGTCAACGCCATCGGCGCTTCGGACTGGCCGAAGCACTGGAAGAAGATCTGGCCCCATTTCTCGACGCCATCCCGAAGGCGTGCCGGGCTCATTGGTGAAGCGCCGTAAAATAAAGTCTCGAGGCTCGACAGATCTGCGGTCTGTGCGCGGGGATGATCGAGAAGCGGATAGATCATCACTGGGACCAGGAATGTAGCCGTGATCTCGTGCTTCTCAACAGCGTCAAAGAAGAGATCCGGCGTGAATCCCTGGAGCGCAACGAACGCACCGCCACTCTGAAGCGTGGGCACGACGAAAGCGGCGGCGGCGTGGGACAGGGGCGTTGCGATCAAGAAGCGTACCTCCTCCGGCCACTCCCATTCCGCCATCTGGACGATCGTCATGTATGCGGCCGAGCGATATGGTTGACGAACACCTTTTGGGCGCCCCGTGGTGCCGCCGGTGTACACGATCGTGTTGAGGTCCTCGGGTCCGATGTCTGGCGCGACCAGTGGCTTCGGGTCGAACGCAGCCGCGAGTGCATTCAAGTCTTCCCCTGCCTGACTGGGGCCGAAGGCGAGCAAATGCTTCAATCCAGGAACCCGCTCCTTGAGCTCTGCAGCGCGGGGTTCAAACACGGTGGGGTCGTAGACCAGTGTCTCGATCTCCGCGTCCTTCAGCACATAGGCCTGGTCTTCCGCGGACCCGAGCGGGTGCAGCGGCGTGTTGCACGACCCAATCAACATGTTCGCGCAGAGGTTGTAGAGAACCTCTGGGCGATTCGCCGACAGGACCGCCGTGCGCGACCCCTTTGTGATACCCATTGACTCATACGCCTGCGCAAACCGGCTCGCATGCGCGCGCACCTCCGCGTAGGTAATCGTTTGCTCTCCGAGAAACAAAAAGGGACGATCGTCGTAGCGATTGAGCCCATCGATGATCAGATGGGGCAGCAAGGGCATGTCGAAAAGGCGTTCGTTCGTCATTGCGCGGTCCTTTTTACTCGATCTTCGTTTTCCCCGTCCTGGGCGGCGAAGTGCCGAAGGAGGAATTCTTTGACGGTGTCCGTGAATACGTCGTTGCGGTCGTCGGCCACCATGTGATGGGCGTCCGCGAGGTCTACGTACTCCGCGTGCGGCACCATATCGAGGAACTCTGCCGCAGTTTCCTCTGATACCAGGTCACTCAAGCGTCCGCGGACCAGCAGGGTCGGAACGTCGAGATTGCTGAGGTCCCGCAGCCGTTCTTCGAGCCGCCGATCGTCCTTTTCGGTGAAGGGGTTCGGTCCCATGGTCCTCAGCATCGCAGGGTCCCAGTGCCAATAGTAGCGACCGTCCTCCCTACGCCTCAGATTCTTCACCAGCCCCGAGAGGTCTTTCGGGCGTTTCCTATGGGGTAGGTACTGCGAGATCGAATCGGCGGCCTCCTCCAGCGAAGTAAATCCGGATGTTCCGCCCTTCATGAACCCGATGATACGCGCTACCCCATCGGCCTCGAGCCGGGGAGTCACGTCCACCAGAACCACAGCCTTCGTCACCGACTCTTCCTGTTCGGTTTCGACGAGAAGCGACGCGATGCCGCCGAGAGATGCTCCGACCAGAATCGGTTTCTGATCGAGCTTCGCAAGCACGTGTCGCAAGTCCTCGACGAAGTCAAAGACGTGGTACTGTCCATTGTCAGCCCAGCTGCTTTCGCCGTGCCCGCGGTGATCCATGCAAATCGTATAGAACCCGTGCTGCGCCAGCGTCTGGGCGGTGTTGCCCCAAGCGTGTCGTGTTTGGCCCCCGCCGTGGAGGAACAGCACTGGTTGGTGGGTCGGATCACCGTGCACATCGGCAGCGATCGATATGCCGTTCGGTAGGTCGAAGCGAAGCGAGGGAGCCGGTGGTGCAAATGGGCTCGTCATCATCACCTCAGGAAACGGCCTCTACGCGGGGCCAGTCGCAAACAGGATGTGCATCGGTCAACATGTCGACGACACGGTGTGCGATGCAGCCCGGAA
>Ga0114931_10007001_pt1 | contig 13827 bp, 8 predicted proteins | sample 2SBtaG_FD_89579 | JGI IMG/M metagenome (GOLD analysis project Ga0114931, IMG submission 89579) | Deep subsurface microbial communities from Kolumbo volcano to uncover new lineages of life (NeLLi) - 2SBTROV14_V59a metaG | ecosystem: Environmental > Aquatic > Marine > Volcanic | place: Kolumbo...
AATATATTTTATAATACCCCCGCCCGACGAAAATTTTTAAAAACAGAGACAACCGAAGCGCGTCATATTTCGCGAACAGCGATGGGTATGGCTATCGGACGCTGGGATATTGGATTTTCCTATAGTTTGAACAGTCGTAATATTTTGTCTCTTCCTTCCGGGTTGAGTTTGGAAGAAAGAGTGTCGGCTGTTTTGGGAGCGGGGGAAAAGATGGTTAAAGTAGAGGGAGAATCTGGTCCGGTTAAAATTACAGGTTATATTGGCACTCCGGAAATGGTGCAAAATAATCGCTACGGACAGTTTATTTTTATTAACAATCGCTATATTCAGTCGTCTATTTTATCTCATGCTCTTCGTGCCGGGTATGGTGAGTTGATTCCACAACGAAGTTTCCCCATAGGAGCTTTATTATTGCAAGTCGATCCTCACGAAGTTGATGTCAATGTTCATCCTACCAAAGCCGAAGTGCGCCTTTCCCGAGAGAGAGAGATACACGATGCCGTTTATCACTTGGTCAAAACTTCTCTACAGCAGGACGGTATTATTCCTGTTTTTAAAGGAGCAGATTTTAATAAAAAAAATAATGTTGACTATACAAGAACGGATAATTTTCATCAGAGCGAAAATAATCAAACATATATTCCCGGTATTCGCTCTCAAGAAATATCCGATCCTAAATTGTTAGCGGATTTGTATCATCCTCCGCAAGAGGCTTTCTCAGCATTATCGGCTGAACCTCCGCTTGTTAATAAAAAAACAGGTGAAATAATATTTGAAACGAAAGAAAAAGAACCAACGATAGAGGAAAACGCCACAGTTTCTGCAGACTTTCGTTTTATCGGATGTTTTGCGGATTTGTATCTTCTTTTGCAATCCGGTGATGACCTCTATATCATCGATCAACATACCGCTCACGAGAGAGTTTTGTTTGAAGAAACGTTATTGAAAATAGAAAATAAATCTATGGAAGGTCAGAATATTCTTTTTCCCGTGCAATTGGAGTTGAATCCCGAAGAGTGGACTGTTTTTGAAGAGTCTTTGGAGATGCTGAACAAGTCCGGTTTCTCGGTTGCTCCATTTGGAGGAAGAACAATTAATATTGAAGCTATGCCGGCAATACTCTCAAAGAAAGCTCCCGAAAAAGTCTTTTCCAAAATTATAGATGATATTGCTTCTTTAAAAAAGTCTGGTTATGATTTGAAAAAAGCGATGGCACAATCTATCGCTTGCCGTTCGGCGGTAATGGCTGGCGACCGTTTATCGGAAAGTGAAGCGCAATCTCTTATTCAACGGTTATTGCGGTGTGAAAATAAATATTCTTGTCCGCACGGACGTCCTACTTTTATCAAAATAAATAAATTAGATCTGGATAAAAAATTTGGCCGAAGATAAGAAAGAAATTATTCCCATTATTTGCGGTCCTACCGGTTCGGGCAAGACAGAAGTCGCTATAAAATTAGCGGAAATATTACCATTCGAAATTATCTCCGCCGATTCCCGACAAGTAATAAAATATCTTAATATTGGCACGGCTAAACCAACCAAAGAAGAAAAACAAAAAGCTAAATTTTATCTTATTGATATGGTTGAACCGGGAGAGAGGTATTCCGCTTTTAAGTTCACCGAAGATGCCAATGATGCTATTGTTATTATAAAAAATAATAATAAATTGCCCTTGATTGTTGGCGGCACGGGATTGTATTTGAAAGCTTTAACCGAAGGGGTTATTGAAATTGAACAAGATGATTTTTCTATTCGCAAAAAACTGGAGAAACAGTTAAAAGAAAATGGTGCTGATAAATTATATGAATTATTGCAAAAAATTGACCCTACCGAAGCATCGAAAATACATCCCAATAATAAGGTGCGTTTGATTAGAGCCTTAGAAATTTATTCCCTTACCGGAAAATCAAAATCGGAAATTATGGAAAGTAGTACTTATCGGAGAAGTCAGTTTGATTTTATGTATTATTGCCTGATTCCTGATAGAAAAAAAATATATGAAAGAATAAATCAACGGGTTGATAAAATGATACAAAACGGATTATTGGAAGAAATTCAAACCCTTCTTCAAAATGGTTATAAAGATTCAATAAGGAAAGCTAATGTTATCGGATATAATGAATTATTAAACTATGTTGAAGGAAATCTTTCACTGTCCGAAGCAGTAAATATGATTAAGCAAAATAGCCGTCGGTATGCCAAACGACAAATAACATGGTTTAAAAATCAAACCAGATGTAGCTTATTTAAGAATACTTCCGAATTATTTGGAAAGATAAAAGAAGATTACAAAAATTATTCAACATAAAACCATAAAAAACTTGCTTCTTAATATTATGTTTGTTATATCTCAACGAGTTAGCTTAGTTGATATAAAGAGCATTAACTTTTCGACCGATAAAAGAGATAATAGAATATAATTTTTAAATGATATTGGTTTTTCTATGAAATATTTTTTATATAATTCCTTTTTTGTCTTAATTATTTTATTTTTGACTAATTGTACCGGTAAGAATTCTCTTTCTTCTCCGCAAATTTACGGAAATCATGATAACACTGAAAGAGATTCCAGCTCTGCCATATTTGTCCAAAATGATCAAAATAATAATGATACTTTGCAAGAATCATCGGACAAACCAATATTGGAATTATTATTAGATGACAACCCTCAAACAGATACAACAAATAATGCTGATTCTACTTTTGGAGGGAATGATTATACCGGATATCAGGATTCAACAAATTATGACAGCAATAATATTTTCTATGGCACTGTTGCTGTTGATGATTCGGCTACTGCTGTCGATGATGATATCTGGCGTCAATTTGATTTAGCCGAAGAATATCATTCTATGGGAGTTATTGCCAATAGAGAAGCAAGTTGGGAAGAAGCGCAGTATTATTTTGAGAAAGCCTTAAAAATATTGGCTAACATGGATGTTGATACCGATTCAAGCTTAACTCCCGAAGCTACTAAATATTCCGAAATTTTGGAAAACATTATTTCCGATTATCAAGTTACTTTACGTTCTTTGGGTAAATTAAATAGTGATGTTTCCGTATCTGTCCTCGTGGAACGGTTTAACGATTTATCTTCAAAATTGGGCGCCGACTCTTTACATGTTTATCAGAATGAGAATACCAAAGTTACTTATGATATTCCCATTGTAATGAATGAACGTGTTAAAAGTTCTATAATCTATTTTCAAACCGTGGCTCGTGATGCTTTTTATAAATACTTAAAAAGGTCAAAAAAATATACACCAATGATGAAACACATTTTAGCTGAATACGGCCTACCTCAGGATTTAATTTATTTGTCATTGGTCGAATCCGGTTTTAATCCTCATGCTTATTCTTGGGCGCGTGCTATGGGTTTGTGGCAGTTTATCTCTTCTACCGCTCGTCTTTATAAGCTCAAACGAAATTGGTGGCTTGACGAGCGAAAAGATCCGGTAAAATCAACTCAGGCAGCTTGTCGCTTCTTAAAGGATTTATATACTCAATTCGGGTCGTGGGAATTAGCTATGGCGGCTTATAATGGAGGCCCCGGAAGGGTAAATAAAACGATTAAAAGACAAAAAACTATAGATTTTTGGAAAATGCGCTTAAAACGCCAAACAATGGATTATGTCCCTCTGATTATGGCTGCGGCTATTATTTCCAAGAATCCCGAAAAATATGGCTTCTCTAATATTAAGTATGAGAAAGAGGTTGTATGGGATACGGTCGTTATCGACAGATGTCTCGAATTGTCCGTTGTAGCTAAGGCACTGGGATGTTCTGAAAAAGATTTAAAAGAATTGAATCCGGAGTTGCTTCGTAAATATACTCCCCCAGATACCAAACATTATGTGTTGAAAATACCCAAAGGGACTCGTCCCAAATTTTATGCGGCTTATAAGAGTATGCCCTCCCCGAGAGAGACCAGTTGGGTGCGCCATAAAATTAGAAGAGGGGAGACAATTAGCACTATCGCCGCTCGATATGGTGTCTCTCAATACGCTATTATGGAAGCTAATAACTTTGGAAGAAGATCAAGGATTTATGCCGGGAAATCTTTAATCGTTCCCGTTCCGTTAGACCGAGATTATACACGACGTCATAAAAAAAGAAAAAGCAATAATTATAAAGCAAAGAATTCTATTTATGTGGTTCGTGAAGGTGATACTATGTGGGATATAGCAAGAGCATTCGGGACCTCGATTAATGACTTGCGGCGAAATAATTACCTTGGTGGGACTTCAAGAATCTATGTCGGTCAAAAGCTGAAGATTCCCGCCAATGCCACTAAATTTAAAAATAAAAACTTCAAAAGTTCCCATTCAAACAAAGTCTATGCTTCTAAAGACAATGATAAAACATCAAATAAAATCAAGAGACAAAGTAGCTCGTTAAAATCATATAAAGTTAAAGCAGGTGATACCATTTGGGATATTGCTCGTAAATTCGGAACAACTACGAGTAATATTAGACGGCTGAATGGTTTGGGTCGTTCCAGTAGAATTTATCCTGGTCAGATCCTTAAAGTTAATAATAGTGATACCAAATATGTGGTTCACAAGGTAAGGCGAGGGGAAACTTTGGGAGCCATTGCCAGAAGATATAGGACATCTATTGCCAAGATTCGTGCTATGAATAATATTGATGACCCCGATCAATTACGAGTTGGTGTCAAACTTAAAATCTTTTTAAATTAAGAGATGTTATGGCTAAAAAAAGAGAAGTAATTGTTATTGTAATCATAGCTGTTTTTTTTATGGCGGCTATTGGTTTTATGGGGATGATGTTCGTTGGTGTTTTTTCTCAACAAGGAGAGTTTAACCTTACCGGTTTAGGGGGAAATGTCGGAGTGGTGGAAGTAAACGGAGTTATCGATGAACCCTCAGGACGAAAAGTAATTAAGTTGTTGGATAAATGGACGGATAATAATTCTATTAAAGCAGTCATTATTCATATTAACTCTCCGGGGGGCGGTGTTGCTATTTCACAGGAGATATACAATGCCATCAACCGAACTAGTGAACAAAAACCGGTTGTAGCCTCTATGGCTTCTGTGGCGGCATCGGGAGGATATTATATCGCTTGTGGGGCTGATAGAATCGTTGCCAATCCTGGAACTATCACCGGCTCAATCGGGGTAATTTTTGAGTTCTATAATTTACAGGGTTTGATGCAAAAGGTGGGGGTCAGTATGGAAACGGTAAAATCCGGCGAGCTTAAGGATGTCGGTTCGTTTGCCAGAAAAATGACCAAAAAAGAAGAGCTTATGTTACGTTCGGTGGTGATGGATACGTATGAACAGTTTGTTGAAGTTGTCGCCAAAGGAAGAGGGAAAAACGTAGAGGATATTTATCCATTGGCAGATGGTTCCATATATACCGGTCTTCAGGCGTACAATTTAGGTCTGGTTGATACTATCGGTGATTTTAATGAAGCGGTAAATATCGCTGCCAATTTGGCTCATATTGAAGGAAAACCTAAAATTGTCAGACAATCGGAACGTAAGAAAATATCAATTTTTGATTTAATAGGCAATATTTCAAAGATTTCAAAGGTTTTCAATCAGAATATAGAATATCCGTTTACTAAACCACAATTATTATATTTGTATCAATAAGGTGATATAGATTATTTTAATGAAAAATGACAAAATAAATATATTTATTAAATATTTTCCTTTTCTTTTGCAAGTTAATGTGGTATCTTTACTCACCCCAAAGAGTTATGAATGGTTAACGCTTTTATTAGATAGAAATGAATAAAAGAAATAGTAAAATAAATAAAAATGATTTTCGGGAGGTTTAAATGACTAAAGCCGATTTAGTTGAAAAAGTTGCCGAAAAAACCGGTCTTACCAGAACTGATGTGGCTGTTGTAGTTGATTCGTTCTTAGATACGGTAAAAAAATCACTTGAAAGCGGCCATAATATTGAAATCAGAGGTTTTGGTACTTTCAAGGTAAAACTTCGCAAAGCTCGTAAGGCACGTAATCCTCGTACCGGGGAAGTTGTGCCCGTTCCCGATCGTAAGGTTCCTGTTTTTAAACCTTCGAACGAGTTCAAGAACATGATAACCAAGCTGGCGATTTAAAAGTGAATCAATGTAACATGGAGGATTGATGCCAAGCGGAAAAAAACGTAAGCGTCACAAAATCAAAACTCATAAACGGAAAAAACGTAGACGCTCCAATCGTCATAAAAAGAAAATAAGATAATTTATCAAAATACATGAGCATATTAACAGGATAATTTTCCCATTTTCTTGGAATAATATTCCTAATTTTGTGACTGTTAATTAAATACTAAAAAAAACAATACGCTTCTTAATTATTTATAAGAAATAGATATACAAGAACTTATAGGTATTTATATTTACAATCTGCCTGCATTTTTTATGCAGGCATTTTTATTGCCATGTAAAAATTGGTAATGTATAACATATTTAAAAGCTTTTTTATAGCTGTATTATTATTTGGAATCGTTTTCGAGGTTCAAGCTTCAGAGAAAACGGATTTTTTGGTTAATGATGATGGCGGTTCAACATCACAAAACGATTCTAAAGTAGCTGTTGCCGGTAATCATAGTTTTGTTATTATTTGGGTTGACCGACGCGATGGCACCAGTGATATCTATTTACAAAGATATGATAGTGATGGCGACCCTATCGGTTCCAACACTAAAGTAAATGATGATATAAATAATTCTTATCAATTTGAACCGGCTGTTGCGGTCGATTTATCAGGTCTGTATTCTGTGGTTTGGAAGGATTATCGTAACGGAAATTATCCTTTCGACCCGGACATTTATTTTCAACGCTTCGATTCATCGCTTTTAGCAAGTGGTGGCAATATTAATTTAACTACCGAATATCCCGATTCTACCAAAGAATCCCCAGATATTGCTTTGGCACCATGGGGAGGGGGAGTGGTGGTGTGGTCTGATTATCGTAACCGTAATTGGGATATTTATGGTCAAATTATTTCTTCCAACGGTAGTTTTATCGGAAACAATTTTAAGGTCAATGATGATAGCGGTATTAATCAGCAGCATGCTCCAAAAGTAGCTGTGTCTCCTCAAGGGTGGTTTGTGGTGACATGGTATGATAATCGTTTGGGGAATGATGATATTTATATCCAGCGTTTTGATTCTTTGGGAAATAAACTGGGAGTGAATGTGAAAGTGAATGCTGATTCTCAAGGAGCAAGACAAGCTTTTCCGGATATTGCCACCGATGGTGCCGGTCATTTTACCGTTGTTTGGGTGGATTGGCGTAACGGGACCTATCCTTCCAATCCTGATATCTATTCGCGAAAATATGATACTTTGATGACCCCCATAACCGATGAAATCATGATAAATACCGACAATTCTCAAAAGGCACAACGGGAACCTTGCATTGCCGCTGACCGCATGGGAAATGTGGCTATTATATGGGCAGACTCTACTTCTTCTTCATGGGATATTGTGGGACAAATGATTGATGTCGATGGTGTCGTCAGGGAAACCAATTTTCGGGCAAATTCTTTTACAGATAGCTTACAGCTTCATCCCGATGTCGCTTTGGATGGTCAATATCGGTATCTTACGTGGTCTGATAACCGCAACGGGAATTTTGATATTTATGCTTCTATTCAGAAATACAATGACCCTTCTCTTGCCATAGATCCCACTTCTTTAAAATTTGAAATGCAATATGGTGATTCACCTCCTTTATCTCAATCGGTAGTCATAAATAATTTTGGTTATAACTCTCTTAATTATTCCGTATATACCAATGTTTCTTGGTTGACGATAACGCCAATATCGGGTCAGACTCTGGATACAATTTCCATAACCATCAACACTGATACTCTGACCGCGGGAACTTATTTTGGCATATTAACTTTTGTAGATAACGATAATCATGATTCTACCGTTACGATGTCCGTAAGGCTGGATGTTTATTCACCCCAAATCAGTCTTTCTCAAGATTCTTTAATGTTTCATGCTTTTCAAGGAATAGATGAAATATATAGTGATAATGTTGTTGTTGAAAACACTGGGAACGGTTCCTTTAATTGGGTCGCTTCCGAATCTTCAAATTGGATAAATCTTTCATCTTATTCCGGACAGGATAACGATACCGTTCGAATTAACATCACGCCGGTAAATCTATCAACGGGAACTTATACTCAGCCGGTTGTCTTCGAATCACATGATGGGGCGGGGTCATCAGATACTTTACTTGTCACGGTAGTTGTTGTCGATAATATACCCTATATAAACCCTCAACCGGATAGTATTTTTATATATACGGACAGCATAAATAATCTTGATACCTTTATCGTTGTAAACAATGCCGGAGTTGGAATATTGAATTGGCAAGCCCAAGTTTCTTCTCCATGGTTGAGATTAGATAAATCAAGCGGTTTAAGCGGTGACACCATTCGTTTATCGGTGGCTGATTATTCTCTTGATTTCGGATTATATAATAATCAACTAACAATTATTGATAGCGCCTCTTTTAATAAAAAAACGATAGTGCCCATAATTATGGATTATTTTGATTGTTCGGAAGATACCATTAAAATTGAACCAACAACAATTGACAGTTCCCAATCGGGGAATACGTCTATAATTTCAAATTTAATCAATGATATAAAACAAATAGATTTAGTTTTAAAATATGATAACCGTATGTTACGTATTGATTCCGTCGTTAAAGGATACAATCTTTCACAAAATATTGATTTTGTTGCTTATATTGACTCTTTAAATGGAATGCTAAATTTCAAATGGGCAATTAATAATCCTGATAGTATTTTGGTAGCGGGAAATCACCAACTGGGAGAATTGTTTTTTACGTCAATAGGTCAAATCGGAACGACATCAATTGATACTTTAATCAGTGACACTCTTTTTTCCCAAATTACTTTGACCAACGACAAGAATGTTACTCCTATCTTTAAAGTAGGACAAATAACGATATCTTCTACTACCGATATAAACGATAATAACTTACTATACATACCTTCAACTTATACATTAAGCCAAAACAGCCCCAACCCCTTTAATTTATCTACCTCTATCGAATATGAGTTGCCAAAATTATCTAAAGTATCTCTTGAGATATATAATATACTGGGACAAAGGGTTATAACTTTGGTTTCCAAAACACAACCTGCCGGACGATATCGGGTGAATTGGAGTGGTCGCTTTGAAAATCAAAGAATAGCACCTTCGGGAATTTACTTCTACCGCTTAAAAACTGATGAAAAATCATTAGTGAAAAAAATGATATTGTTGAAATAACTATTATTATCATCGTTCTTTCTTTATATATTTCAATTTCAAGCAACTTTTTCTCTTTTATGGCGTAAATGTATTTATAGCAGTTGATTGGTTTGGAGGATAAATATGAGAATTATAAAAATAGCTATTTTCACCTTTTTTTTCACCTTAACTTCGGGTTTGGTTGTAATAGCCGGTAGTTGTAATAGAATTTATGGACAGGTAACCACAGTTGATGGTGACGTTTATAAAGGAATGATTCGCTGGGATAGAAATGAAGGGAATTGGTTTGATGTTCTTGATGGTGATAAAGAATTACCGGATAAAGATAACCATAGATCTTCTCGTCAAAAATACAGTGAAAGAAAAACCACTATCGAGATTTTTGGTATTAAATTCCATCCCCATAAAACAAATTGGAGTTGGAGTTCCAATATTGCTCAATCGGGCATTCGCTTCGGTCATCTAAAATCCCTTGAAGTTATAGATGATAACTCGGCAATGTTAACGCTAAAATCAGGTGAAAAGGTGAAGCTTTCTAATGGTTCCACTGATATCGGTACGGATATCAGGGAAATAATTATAGAAGATCCTAACAAAGGTGAAACTGATTTGGAATGGGACGATTTGGATAGAGTGGACTTTTTGCCGTGTCGTACTGATATGGAATCAGATTTTGGTGAACGGTTATATGGTACTTTAACAACGCGTAGGGGAGAAGAATTTACCGGTTATATTTGCTGGGATATGGATGAGATATTCACCAACGATATTTTGGATGGTGATAGTAAGGGTCGAAGGCGGAAAATAAAGTTTGGTAAGTTAGAATCAATTGAACGTTATAGCTCCAGTGGCGCCACGGTTACATTGATGAATGGTGATGAAACCCTTCTCAGAGGAACAAATGATGTCAATGATGGTAATAGAGGTATTATTGTATCCGACCCTGGTTTCGGACAGGTTATAGTCGAGTGGGATGAATTTGATAAGCTTGATTTTAAACAACCGCCTCAAAATATTTTAAACTATGATGATTTCGATGGTGGCCGTCCTTTAACCGGTACCGTATATACAGAAGATGGTGATAGTTATACCGGAAAAATTCGCTGGGATGATGACGAGGAGTACACTTGGGAAATCCTCGATGGTAAGTATCATGATATTGATTTTGATATTGAATTCGGGTTAATAAAAAAAATTGACAAGAAGTCTTATCGCTCAGCCATAGTTACCGTATGGGATGGCAGGACATTCCGCCTTAGAGACTCAAACGATGTCAATGAAGAAAATAAAGGTATTTATATTGAAATAGACAATGGGGAAGAGGTTGAGGTTGACTGGGAAGATTTTAGCCGTTTGGATTTGACTAAAAAATAATATAAATATTGTAATCTACCTAAAGTAAAAGTAGGTATAGCCATAAAAAGTATAGGGGCTTAAAAATAAAATTGAATAAAAATGAAAAAGATATTCATAATGGCAATTTTATCTTCATTGTTAATTGTTAATAATATTCATAGTCGGATTGTGTTCGATTATTCAGCGGCAGAATCAGTTTTAGAACATTTTGTTGATAATCAAAATAATGTAAAATTAATATTAAAGAATCCGGCGTATCAGCATATTTTATTACACAGCCAAAAATATTCTTCAAATCCGTTAACAGAAGAGAACTTACGGAATTCATTGAATGGGAAAAAAGAAGGTTTCGATTTTTTATATGTAAAAGAGCGAAAAGATAAATACATTCAAATTATTAAATATTTAAAAACTAACGAACAGGAAATTATCAATATATATGCAAAATTTCCATTGAAGTATCTTCCTAAAGATTATAATCAAAAAGCAACCATATATTATATTATCGGTGGATACAATGGAATTGCATTCGATGATAAGATATGTATAAATATCGATTATAAGCAATTCAGAGAAAATTATAACGAAATAAAACTATATATCGCCCATGAACTATTCCACCTTGGGTTTGAAAAATATCAACCATTGCCGAATATCTTTAAAGCCAAAACAGTAAAGGACTTGAAGAAGATTGTTTTGTACAATACTATGAACGAAGGATTGGCAACTTTGACACCATATCATAAACGGATTGAATTGAACGAAATATTCGATTATGATTATAAAATTTTACTCGATACAATCGCATTAAATAAAAAAATAAATCAGTTCGATGTAGTCCTTGCATATTTAGATAAAAATAAGGACAAAAAATTAACAAATGAGATTTTAGAAACCGTACTTGGACAATGTTCAGGTGATAGACTTTTTTACATTGTCGGTTGTTATATGGGACTTGTAATTGAGGGAAAATATGGGACAGAAGAAATAAGAAAGTTAATCAAAAAGAAACCGGAAATATTTTTTTCAGGTGTTTAATCAAATTATTAGTAAAAATGGTGGTTGATAACCCCTATAATGGAACAAAAATAGGGGACTCTTAACTTTAATTGATATTTATTTTACAGAGAATTCGGATAAAGGTACAGTACGATCTTTCGCGATAATTCCAGGATTAAGAAACCATTCAATCCATTTTTGGACGTTATTACGTTTTATTTCAGCACGAAGTATTTTCATCCTTCTTTTTCGTTCTTCAGGGCTCATTATATAAGCGGCATAAATGGCATCGGCAGTTCCATCCAAATCGTAGGGGTTTACCATAAGAGCTCCTTTTGAGAGTTGATCGGCAGCACCGGTAAATTCCGAAAGAATCAACACACCATTGTTGTCAATGGAACTGGCACAATATTCTTTGGATACCAAATTCATTCCATCACGAAGAGGAGTGATAAGAGCGATTTCACAAGCACGGTAATAACCCAAAAGTTGTGTCCGATTTAATTCATGAAACATATAATGAATAGGTATCCATCCTTGCTTCGAAAAGCGGCTGTTGATTCTTCCGGCAAGACGGTCAAGCTGTTCTTTGAGTTCTTGATATTCGGGAACATCTAATCTACTGGGTACTACTATTTGAACGAGGTTAATATTTTTATGGACATCGGGATATTTCTCCAGCATACGCTCAAAAGCTAAAAATCTTTCCGGTATTCCTTTGGTATAATCAAGACGGTCAATACCCAAAATTAACTTCCTGCTGGGCAGATTCTCATGAACAAACCAAGCGGCATCGGCAACTTCATTTGATTTGGCATAGTCGTTAAATTCATGAAAATCAATGCTAATGGGGTAGATTCCCAAAATTATAATACGTCCATCCAAATTAACTTCCGATTTCCTTTTATATACTTTTACCGTTGCTCTGGGGACTAATCTTTTGACACATTGAATAAAATTGCGGCGGTCATCGGCCGTTTGGAAACCAATATGGTCATATTCCAAAAGACTTTGAATTATTTCGTTTTTCCATGGTAAGCGTTTAAAAAGGTCGTAAGATGGAAAAGGTATATGAAGGAAAAAATTTAAGGGAAAATTTATTTCCATATCTCGTAAGTAATGAGCTACCAGCATTAATTGGTAATCATGAATCCAGATAAAATGTTCCGGACGCATCATATTGACAATTTCACACGCAAATTGTTCATTAACTTTAGCATAACGATACCAATTTTCTACTTCAAAGCTGGTATATCCCAATAAGTCATGAAATAAAGGCCAAATGGTTTGATTTGAAAATCCACGATAATATTTTTCTATATCTTCATCAGTTAAAATTACCGGTTTCAGATTATATTCTTGTTGTATGCTGTAGTCTTTCAAAAGTGACATAATAGGGGCATCAGGGCTACAACCAGGCCATCCTAACCAAGTACCATGATTTTTTTTCATTAACGGAGCTAAAGCAGTAATTAAACCACCGGAACTAGAGGATACTTGCCATTCCTCATCTTTCTGATTAATAACTACCGGCAGTCTGTTGGAGACGATTAATAATTTTTTTGACGAAAGCGTTATTGATTACTCCTTTTTTTTAAATGATATTGGAATACCGCGTTGCTTGAATTCCATTTAAATATACAAATATTAAAACTTAATAGCAAATGTGTTTATTAATTTATACAAATGAATTTATAAAAAGTATTAAGAAAAAATATAATGTGAATTATATTGATTTTACTTTTGTTGTGTTTTTTGCTCTTATTATCAGATATAATCCGATAATTATTATCGGAATGCTTAACCATTGTCCCATATCAAGAGGTATATGCGATTCGAAAGCCGACTGATTTTCCTTTAAAAATTCTACTAAAAACCGAAAAGTGAACATCCCTACAAAAAACCAACCTAAAATATATCCCGGGTGAATGTTACTTCTGTTTCTTTTATAATATCGAAACAAGAGGAGGAAAATTATAAAATAAGCCAGAGCCTCATAGATTTGTGTCGGGTGGCGAGGAATCATATCCACTCTTTCAAAAACGAATGACCAAGGGAGATTGGTAGGCTTTCCGATAATTTCCGAATTGAATAAATTGCCTATCCTCACAAAAGAAGCCGCCAAAGCAATGGGAATCACCAAGCGGTCAAATAACCAGAGATAAGAATATCCCGGACTTCTTTTGACGAACAG
>Ga0114931_10007002_pt1 | contig 13826 bp, 12 predicted proteins | sample 2SBtaG_FD_89579 | JGI IMG/M metagenome (GOLD analysis project Ga0114931, IMG submission 89579) | Deep subsurface microbial communities from Kolumbo volcano to uncover new lineages of life (NeLLi) - 2SBTROV14_V59a metaG | ecosystem: Environmental > Aquatic > Marine > Volcanic | place: Kolumbo...
ACATCCAGACCGGAGGGGCCACAGCCGGCGTTTTTGGCGCCGCGCACGAACGCGACGAAGCGCTGGCTGATGTTGGACCGCGAGGCGTTGCGCAGGCCGAGGACCGAATCCGAGCCGAAGCCGGCAACGTACAGGGTGTCGCGTTTGCCGTCGTAGACCAGCGCGCGGGGTTGGTGTACGGGCAAAATGGCCTGGGACGTGTGAATCGCTGCGGGCAGCTCGGGAGTCTCGCGCAAGAACGTGATGCGGTGCTCCACCGGCATGTCGAAACGGCCGCCGCCGCCATAGGTGCCGCGGTTTTCGAACCGGGTGTTTTTGTGTGGCGTGCTGATCTGGTGAGCGATCAGCGCCAGGCCGTTGCCAAGATACGTCGCGGCGAACGCGTTGCGTACGAACTTTCGGCCGACGCTGGGGTCACTCGGGTTCTTGACCCGGTTGAAGCGATTGGGCGCGCGTGGGTTGGTGGCGGCGCTGAGCGCGTTGAAGTGCACGACCGGTTTGCTCCGATCGGCCTTCAGGCTCAGGCGGGTGACACCGCTCTCGCTGAGGAACGTGACCAGGGCGCGGCGCCCGTCGGAGGAAATGGCGATGCCGCGCGGTTCGGCGCCGACCGGAATCGACCACAGCTCGACGCCGGTGCTGGTGTCGAGGGCGCTGACGCGCCGGTCGGCGACCGCGGTCACGAGCAGGGTGCGGCCGTCGGGGGTCAGGGCGAGGCCGAATGGCTCGGTGTGTGTGGGAAACATGGCGAGGCGCTTGAGCCGCCGTGGCCCGGGGCGAACGACGACGATGTGGTCGCCCAGGCGATCGCTTATGTACGCGCGGTTGCGTTTGCGGTCCACCACCAGCTGGGCCGCGTCGTGGTGGATCATCATCGCGTCCAGGCGCTTGCCCTTGTTGTCGACCAGCAGCAGCTTGCCGCTGTCACCGTCGATGACCAGTGAGCCGTGGGCCAGCGCGGCGATGCGGCTGCCGCGCAGCGACGATGGTTGTGCCTGACGTGCCGCCCCGAGTGGCGAGGCTACCGGCTGGTCGAGCATCTGAAACACTGGCTGCCGGGGAACCCTCCGCCGGATCATTCGGGGCCGGGCTTGAGAGGCGGTGACGGCGAGCAAGGCGCCGGCGGCGCCGACGATGACAGCAGTGCGCACGATTCCCATGTGGGGGTGAAACGCACTGCCCCGGCGCAAGATCTACGCGATCTCGAAGTTTACGGTTCGCGCTCGCACAGGGAGGCGTAGGCGCGGGTGCAGCGGCGGTCATCCCAGGTTCCACCGATCTCACCCTCAATGATCATGCAGTTTTCGCCGCCATCCGGGTCCGCATTGTTGGGCTCGCCGTCGCGCCAGTTGTTGTAGACCAGGGCCTCGCCAGATATCCACACCCAGACGCCTTCGACGTCGATGTCGTTGCCGCCCATCCACACGTCGAGAATCCCGGCCATGGGCGTTACCAGCTCGTTTTCCGCGGCCGAGGTAATCACCGCCAGATGGGTGTCGCCGGCCAGAGCACCGCACTGCATGCGGGCGTCCACCCAGGTGCGAACGGTCTGGAACAGCATGTAGCAGGTGCCGGTGTTGGGGTCGACCACGTTGACGTCGCCGGCATCGCAGGGCATGGCGTCCGGCAATGGGCCGTCGGGCAAGACCGCGTCGACCACCACCGCATCGGGGCTGCTGGCGTCCGCACCTGTGCCGGCGTCCGCCGCCACCGTGGGATCACCGAGGCTCGCTTGACATGCCGCGCTCGTCAAAGCGAGCAATACTGCTGGCCATTTCATCGTTCTGGTCGCGTCCCGGCAACGCCCGACGAGTGTAACGCGTTTCGGTGGTCCCAGGACAGGCGCTCGACACACACCGACATTTACCTACAGATCGTGTTACCAATACAGGGTTGAAGGAAACCATGGAAACGCTGCGCGCCGAGTATGCGGGCGCGCCCCTGCTCGAAGATCTGGTGGAGCCCGATCCGGTCGATCAGTTTCGCCTGTGGTTCCAGCACGTGGTCGAGCTCGGCATCGATTTGGCCAACGCGTGCACCCTGGCGACGGCCACGTCCGACGGTGTGCCATCGGCGCGGGTGGTGTTGCTCAAGGATTTTGATGACCACGGCTTCACTTTCTACACCAGCTACGTCGGTGGCAAGGCGCAGGATCTGGAAGCCAATCCACGCGCGCAGCTCAACTTCTGGTGGAAAGAGCTGGCGCGCCAGGTGCGCATCCACGGCAGCGTTACCCGGGTTTCGGCCGAGGAATCCGACGCGTATTTCGCGACCCGGCCGCACGACAGCAATCTATCGGCGATGGCGTCGCGGCAGAGCAGCGTGGTGGCCAATCGCCGTGTGCTGGAAAAACGGGTCGCCGCGGTGCGCGAAGCCAACGACGGCGGCGAGCTGGTGCGGCCCGACACCTGGGGCGGCTACCGCGTCGCACCCACCGAATTCGAATTCTGGCAGGGCCGGGAGAATCGGCTGCACGATCGCATTCGCTATCGCCTGAGCGACGGCGAATGGGTCATCGAGCGCCTGGCTCCGTAGCGTAGGCGCTCAGAGCATCCGTTTCGTCGCGGCCGAATTTTTCCCTTGACATAGTGTCTTTAAAACACTAACTTAGTGTGTATATGACACTAATAATGCCAAGCCCCGTGAATCTGGCCGAATTCGAGCTGGCCGCCGGCACTATCCCCGGCCGGGAGCACATCCGGCTCAAGCGTGGCTCCCAGGATGCGCTGGCCTGGCACCACCAGGACGACTGCCTCATCGCCGTGGTCTGTGATGGCTGTGGCAGTGGCGCTCACACCGAAGTCGGCGCCAAGCTGGGCGCGCGGCTGTTGGTCAACGGCTTGCGCGCGCGGTTGGCCGACGGCGCAGTGGCTGACCGGGAGCTACTGCTCACGGCGTTGCGCTGCGACGTGCTCGCCCATCTCGAGTTTCTGCTGCCGGCCATGGGGGGCGATCACCGCGATGTCGTCGCCGATTACTTCTTGTTCACCATCGTCGGCGCGGTCATCACGCCGCGGCGCGCACTGGTGTTTTCCATCGGCGACGGCGTCGTCGCGATCAACGGCCGCCGCGCCAGCTCGGCCCATTCACCGCCAACCAGCCGCCGTATCTGGCGTACGAGCTTCTGTGTCCGGGATTCGTCGAAGCCTGCCTGCGCGTTCACGCGTGCGAGCAGACAGGGGCGTTGCGCACGCTGGTTCTGGCCAGCGACGGCGCCGAGGACTTGCGCGACCAGCTCGACGAGTTCGCGCAACGCGACTTGTTCTTCCGCAACCGCGACGCCGTGCGCCGGCGCCTCACCGTGGTCAACCGCGACCGCGAAGACCACCGCGGCCCACTGGTCGACGACACGACGCTGATCGCAATTCGCCGCCGGAGCAGGCCATGAGCGTCTACGTCGCCAACCGCAAGCTGCGGCTGAAACCTGCCGACGCCATCGGCAAGGGCGGCGAGGCGGATGTCTACGATATCGGCAATGACCAGGTACTCAAGCTGTTCAAACCCGCGTCGCACCCGGACTACGCCAACGCGCCCGATGAACAGCACGCCGCCAAACAGCGGCTCGACGTTCATCAGACCAAGTTACCGGCGTTTCCCCACAACCTGCCCGCACGGGTCGTCGTGCCGGATCAGCTCGCCACCGACAGAAAGCGCGGCGGCCGCGTCATCGGCTACACGATGCCGCGCATCCGTCCCGCCGAGATGCTCTATCACTTCGGCGACCCGCGTATCCGTCACCGGGGCATCAGCGCGGCCCAGCGCAGCTACGTGTTGGCCGACCTGCGCGCCAGCGTTGCCGGAGTTCACGCCGCCGGCGTCGTCATCGGCGACTTCAACGATCTCAATGTGCTGGTCAGTTACGACAACGCCTATCTGATCGACGCCGACAGCTACCAGTTCGGCGGCTACGTGTGTTGTGTGTACAGCGACCGGTTCGTCGATCCGGCGATCTGCGATCCCCAGGCCACCGGGTTGGTCCCGGCCGCGCCGCACTCGGAGCTCACCGACTGGTACGCGTACTGCGTCATGGTGTTCCGTACGCTGCTGTTCGTCGGGCCCTATGGTGGTGTCTACAAGCCGGGGAAAAAGGGCAGGCGCGTGGCCCACGCGCGACGGCCTCTGGAACGGATCAGCGTGTTCGATCCGAAGGTCGTCTACCCCAAACCCACGGTGCACTACCGGGTATTGCCCGACGATCTGTTGCACTACCTCGAAGGCGTGTTCGTGCGCGACCGGCGCGGGCCGTTTCCGGCCGAGCTCGTAGACGACCTGCGCTGGACGACGTGCACTTGCTGCGGCCTCGAGCACGCGCGCGAGCTGTGCCCGACTTGTGCGGCGGCGCACCAGTTGCCGGCGCGCGCCAGCGTGCGCGTCCGTGGAGCGGTCACGGTCGATCGGATGCTGCAGACCGCGGGCGTGATCGTCGATGCGCGCCTGGCCGGCGACTGTCTCGAGCTCGTCAGCCGCGGTGATGGCGGCCTGTGTGCCGAGGACGGCACCGTCCTGGCTGCGGGCGAGCTGGGGCCGCACCGCTGGGCAGCGCGCTGGCAACGCGGCGTGGCGGTCGGCGAGCCCGGCCGGGTGTGCCTGATCGAGCCCGAGGAGGCGCCACAGGTCATCGCCACGGATCACTGCGCCGGGCAGCCCGCGTTTGCCCGCAACAGCCGGCACCATTACTGGCTTTCCGGCGGCCAGCTGTTCCGCGACGGCATGCTGGGGCCCGAGCCCATCGGCGGCGTCGTGTCCGAACAGACCCGGTTCTGGGTCGGCGAGCGTTTCGGTCTCGGCTTTTACCGCGCCGGCGCGCTGTGCGTGGGCTTTTGCTTCGACGCCGACCGTGGCGGCCTCAACGACCGGGTGCAGTTGCCGTTGCGCGGCCAGCTGATAACCGCCAGCTGCCAGTTCGGCGGCGACCGTGCCTGGCTGTTCGTCACCGAGCGCCGCGGCGCCCGCATCAACAGTCGCTGCCTGTTGATCTCGTCGGCCGGCGAATTGCTCGCCACCGCGCGGACCGAGGCCGCCGAGGGCGAGTGGCTTCATGCCGGCGCGGGCGGTTGCGCCACCGCCCGGTTTCTGTTCGCTGCCACCGACGACGGCATCGTCAGGGTCGAGCGCGACGGTGACCGCCTGGTAGTGACGCGCCGGTTTGCCGACACGGCTCCGTTCGTCGATGCCGCGTGCCGCCTTCACCTCGGTTCCACCGGAATCTACGCGGTCCACAGCCATCGCGTCGATCGCATCTCGATAAAGGAGACCTCATGACCACACGAAAACGACTTCCGCTTCCTTCCAACTACAAACCCGGCAACGCGGCCAAGTGGGCGTACGTGCCCGACCAGCAGGCGTTGGCCGACAGCGCGGCGCCGTGGCGGCGCACCAATGCCATTCGACCGTCGGCGGTCGACGAGTTTCGCGTCCACCTGCTGTTGATCGACGTGCAAAAGGACTTCTGCTTCCCCGAAGGCACGTTGTTCGTGGCCGGGCGCAGCGGCACCGGCGCCATCGACGACAGCCGGCGCATGGCCGAGTTCATCTACCACAACCTGGACGTGATCTCGGACATCACCACGACCATGGACACCCACTTTGCCTACCAGATCTTCTTTCCGTCGTTCTGGCTCGATCACGACGATGCGCCGCTGCAGCCGCACCGGGTCATCTCGGCCGATGAAGTAGGGCGGGGCGACGTGCGGCCCAACCCGGCCGTCGCCAAGTGGTTGTGCAACGGCAACTACACGTGGCTGACCAAACAAGTGCGCTACTACTGCGCCGAGCTCGAGCGAGCCGGCAAGTACCAGTTGTACCTGTGGCCGCCTCATTGTCTACTCGGCAGCGCGGGCCACGCGCTCACCGGCGTGATTCACGAGGCGCGCATGCTTCACTCGTTCGTGCGCGGCGCGCAGTCCTGGGTCGAGGTCAAAGGCGGCAACCCGCTCACCGAGAACTACTCGGTGCTCAGCCCCGAGGTGCTCGACCGCCACGACGGCGCGCCGCTGGCCCAGCGCAACAGCCAGTTCCTCAAGACCCTGCTCGAGGCGGACGCCGTGGTCATCGCCGGCCAGGCCGCGAGCCACTGCGTCAAGAGCTCGATCGACGACTTGCTCGATCAGATCCTGGCCAACGACCCGGCGCTGGCCAAGAAGGTCTACATCATGACCGACTGCATGTCGTCGGTGACCGTTCCCGACGGCAACGGCGGTTTCGCCGCCGACTTCACCGACCAGGCCGGGCAGGCCATTCAGCGCTTTGCCGACGCCGGCATGCACCTGGTCAAGTCCACCGATCCAATCGACAGCTGGCCTGGCATCAACCTGTAAGGAGCAACGACATGAGCAAGAACAACAACAGCAAACCGAAGCCCGCGGATCTGACCGCGCTGTTCAAATCCGCCAAAGACGACGGCACCCTGTCGAACCGCTCGGCCAAAGCGCTCAACGTGGTCGACCTGGGGGCGCAAATCCAGGCAGGACTCGGCATCGCCGTAGACGATGTCGAGTCGAGCGAAGTCGTGCTGGTCACCCTGATGCCCGACGACTCCGGATCGATCCGTTTCGGCGGCAACGCCCAGGCGGTGCGCGATGGCCACAACCTGGTGCTCGACGCGCTGGGCCAGTGCAAACAGTCCGGCGACATCCTGGTGCACAACCGCTACCTCAACGGCCACGTGCTTTACCCATATACGACGCTGGACGCCTCGATCCGGATGGACAGCGCGAATTACGATCCCACTCTCGGGACGCCGCTATATGACCAGACCGTGGTGTTGTTGGCGACCGTGCTGGCCAAGTCGCAGGAGTTCGCGGACAACGGAGTGCCCGTGCGAACCATCAGCCTGATCATCAGCGATGGCGCCGACGCGGGGTCCAATCGCGCCACACCGCGTCATGTCGCCAGCCTGGTGGAGGACATGCTGCGGGCCGAGAATCACATCGTCGCCGCCATGGGTATCGACGACGGCTCGACGGACTTCTACCGGGTTTTCAGCGATATGGGGATTCCGCGGGAGTGGATTCTCACACCGGGCAATAGCGACAGTGAGATTCGCAAAGCCTTCCAGGTCTTCTCCCAGTCGGCGGTGCGTGCGAGCCAGACGATGACCTTCAGCAAGACCGCGCTGGGCGGCTTCGTCAACTAGCTGGGTCTGGCGGCAGGCCGTGGTTGGCCCGGGCGCGGTGCGTCATTGCTGCGCCGCCGCGCTCGCTCCTCGAGCGGGCGCAGCACGCTCAAGTGAAACAACACAATCACGGTTCCGACAGTGTACTCGGCAATGGCCGATGGAACTTTTAGCATGCGTGACATGACCCGACTCCCTTCCGACCGTTGACCATTGTGACTCCAATGAACCCCACTGCCAACCGATTTGTTCCGCCGCGCGAACGAAAACGCTGTGCATTTTTGCGCACATTGAAAAACTGAACATGCGGCTCTCGGGCAGCGTGTGGGCGCTGACTTTCGCCGCGCTGTGCAATGTACGAACAGCGAGACAATTGCTCTGTCGGTCAGTCCGCTTCGGCGTCGCTCGCGCGGCGCGAACCGTAGCGATCGAGCTCGTCGATCAACACCACGGGGACCGATTGGTGCCGTCCGGGGCTCCAGTACACCAGCTCGGCTTCGTTGCCGATCACGCGCAGGAACGTGTACTGCACGCGCTCGCGCGGCAGCAGCTGGTCGTGGGTGAACACGGCGATCCAGGTGCCGGTATTGAAGTACCAGGGCTCGCGTTTGGCCGCTTCGACGGTGTCCTTCGACAGCGGAAACACGACCTCGTCGTGGGTGTGGCCAAACGTCACAATGGGCACATTCAGTGCTTGACTGATGAATCCCGCCGCATCGCGTAACGGCCGGTCTTGTGGTTTCGTGGCGGGAGTGCGCAGCAGCAAGAACGCCAGGCCGGCGATGGTGAGCAGCAAGAAGATCAGGTTGAGGCCCAAAAACAGCACCGCCTTGAGGCCGAAGCCGGCTTGCATTTCGGTGATCGCCTGAAACCCGGCAAACCAGAGTCCCGCGACCATGAACGTGAGCAGTACGGCGAGCCCCACCGCTTTGAGCACACGGCGGATGATGCCCTTGCCGAACACGGCGGCGCTGCCGTGCACCACCTTGAGCCGGTCGATTTGGTGCAGGGTCTCGCCCAGCCCCGACGACTCGGCCAGCTCGTCGAGCTGGGCTTCGTGGAGCTGGCGCAGCCGGTCGGTGGTGCGGCCCGATTTGGCGATGCGCCGCAGCACCTGCAATAAGAACGGAAAGTGGCTGGTGGCGACGTTGGCCAGCAGCCGCGGCTTGTTGATCAGCAGCCAGCGGAAGTAGCGCACGTTGGCGCGGCCGCTGGGCACGATGAACGTGATCGAGCCGAACTGGTTGTACAGATAGCGCTGGAAGAAACTGCCGATGGGCGAGTCCTGCTCGGTCTGCGCTGCCGCCTCGATGTCGATGTTGCTGCGCAGCTGGTAGGTGAACGCGTTGTCCGGGTCGTACTGGTTGCCGTGCTCGATCCAGATGCGTCCGGGCTCGTGGTGGAACCACGGCTCGAACAGGATGCACTCGCCGGCTCGCTCCGCATCGGCCTCGCTGCTCAGCTCGCGCACCTGCTTGAGCAAGGTGCGGCGGATGCAGTTCTGCACCGGTTGCCACTGAATTTCGAGATCGTGGTTGCCGGGTAAGAACACGACCCGGTGGCCGGCGTGAAGCACGCGGGCGATGGCGCGGACGAACGCGGCGTGGCCGTGCAGAATGTCGGCCATGGTGTAGGCGGCCGTGGCCGGCGTCGACTCCGGCCCGTACAGTCGCATGGACATGCTCGCGCCGGGCTGTGGCTGTTCGGGCTCGATGCGCAGCAGGTCGAAGGTGTCGCCATTGAACACCAGCTTGAACGTGGTCTTACGCGCCGCCGCGTCCTCGATCAGCCAGCGGCAGAACTGCTCGAAGTCGTCGTCGTAGAAGAACGCCTCGAGCCGGTAGAACCGCCGGGTCTTGGGGTTCATACCGCGCCCGAGGTGCAGGTCGCTTACGACGACGATGTCGTGCTGGGGCGCGTCCACGGACAACCATCATAGGGTCAACCCTTGATGACTGCCAATGGCACGAGCTTGGCTACTTTGCGCGCGATGCCCGATTCGTGCATGACCTCGATGACATCTGCGACATCCTTGTACGCCTCCGGGATCTCCTCGGCGACGGTGCGTTTGCTGTCGCTGCGTACGAAGATGCCCTGCTGGCGCAGTTCCTGGAAGATTGGCCGGCCGCGGGCCAGCTCGCTGGCCTTGCGCCGTGACAGTCGGCGGCCGGCGCCGTGACAGCTCGAGCCGAAGGTCTCGTCCATCGCCCGCCGGGTGCCGGCGAGCACGTAGCTGTAGCGGCCCATGTCACCGGGCACCATGACCGGCTGACCCACGTCGCGGTAGACTTCCGGCACATCCGGGTGGCCCGGGCCGAAGGCGCGGGTGGCGCCCTTGCGGTGCACGCACACCCGGCGCAGCTCGCCGTCGACGGTGTGGCGTTCCCACTTGGCGATGTTGTGACAGACGTCGTAGACCAACTCGAGCCGCGCGTCGTCACCGAACTGCTCGGTCATGGCCTCGCGCACGAAATGCGTCATCATCTGGCGGTTGGCGAACGCGAAGTTGATGGCGCAGCCCATGGCGCCGAAATAGTCGGCGGCTTCCGGACTGGTCAGCGGCGCGGCGCACAGCTGGCGATCCGGCAGCTGGATGTTGTACTTGGCGGATGCGCGCAGCATTACCCGCAGCGACTCGTCGCATACCTGGTAACCGAGGCCGCGGCTGCCCGAGTGGATCATGATGGTGATCTGGTCGGCGCGCAGGCCGAATGCTTCGGCTGCCCGTTCGTCGTAGATCTCGGCCACATAGCCCAGCTCGCAAAAGTGGTTGCCCGAGCCCAGTGAGCCCAGCTGCGGCATGCCGCGCTCTTTGGCGCGCTCCGAAACCGTCTCCGGCCGCGCGTTGGGCATGCAGCCGCCTTCTTCGATGACGGCGAGATCGGCAGTTTCACCATAGCCTTCGCGCACGGCCCAGGCGGCGCCCTGCACCAGCACGCGCTCGAGCTCGCGCTTGCTCAGGCGGCGGTGACTCTTGGAGCCGACGCCGGACGGAATCGCCCGGTGCATCGCCAGCGATACTTCCTCGAGATCGCCGACGACGTCCGGCCGCGACATGTCGCTGCGCAGCAAGCGCACGCCGCAGTTGATGTCGTAGCCGACGCCGCCCGGCGACAACACGCCCTCGTCGGCGTCGAACGCGGCGACACCGCCGATGGGAAAGCCGTAACCCCAGTGGATGTCCGGCATGGCGATGGACGCGCGCAAGATGCCCGGAAGATGGGCTACGTTGGCGACCTGGTCGGTCGCCTTGTCGGCGCGGATGTCGCGGACCATGCGTTTGGACGCGAACACCAGTCCGGGTACGCGCATGGCGCCGGACTTGGGGATCTGGTAGCGGTATTCGCTGATTCGTTCGAGCTGTGCGGCCATTTCTACCTCCGCAAAGACGGTTGAGTCGCGGTCGATTAAACGTCGATGACGATTTGCGCGCACCAGCCGTCGCCGGTGTGTTCGAGCTTCAGCTCGTGGTAGGTCACGCTCTTGAGCTCGGTCTCGATTTTTGCCGATGCGTCGGCTTCGCCGTGCAGGGTCGCGGTGAGGCTGGTTGCGCCGAGCTCGATGTCCGCGCTGGCCGTGACGAAGCCGGTGGTGACCGCCGCGTAGATGATTTCGTTGAGCCACTGGACCAGGCGGTCTTCACCGTCGAGGGCGTCGACGCTGACACTGCGCGTGGCGTCGGCGCGCACCTCGGCGCCGCCGGTGAGGGTGGAGACGATCGCACGGGCCCCAACCCGCAAAAGCTCCGCCTCGCTCGGCGCCCACAGCTGCAGGGCGAGGTCGGCGGTGTGGTCGATTTGGCGAAAACCTGACACGACACGACATGGTATGCTGCGACGCTGTGACCGTCGATGAGTTTCGCGAACAGCTCCTGGCCACCATGGAGCAGAAACATCACTGGGCGTGGCCGTCGTTCACCGACGGCAGTGTGCCCGCTGACAAGCTTCACATTCACTTCGAGCAGGAGTACGCGACCTACGTGCGCGATTTTCCGGTGGTGGTCGGCTGGGCGTATGTCCAGTGCCCGATCGCCGCGGTCCGCTTCGAGCTGGCCGAGAACCTGTTCGAAGAGGAGACCGGCCAGCTGGTCGCCGGCAAGCCGCATCCGCAGCTGTTTCTGGAGTACCCGCGCGGCCTGGGCATGGAGCTGTCGCGCTTCGAGTCGGTGGAGCTGCTGCCGTCGAGTGAGGAATATCGCGAAGTGCTCGACGAGATGACCCAGAAGCGCGGCTGGGAGACGGCGATGGCCGTGGCGACCATCTTCGTCGAAGGCACCAAATACGAACGCGGCGAGCTCGATGACGCGGCGCCCAAGCGCCCCGAGGTGCCTCTGGAACAGCACCCGCTGGTGGTTCACTACGGCTTGCCCCTCGAGTCGCTGGCGCTCACCAAGGCCCATCGCAAAGTCGAGGGCAGCCACCGCCAGGCCGCGTGGACCTGTGTGCTGGACTATGTGTCCGCCGACCGGCGGGCCGGGGTGGTCGGCGCCGTGGAGCACACGCTCCACGCGTGGCGCGACTACCGGGATGGGGTCGCGGCGGCCTGCGGTTTGACACCACCGTAACTTCGGGGTGAGATGCGCGTAGGAGAGCCATGATGACAGCGACACGGCTACTTGCACTGGGTATCGGAACGTTGGCGATGGCTTGCAGCGGCGGTGCGAAGAGCAAACAGGGCGGCAGTATGAGCGCCATGGACAAGAAGGTCATGGTGTCGATGAAGATGCACGACGGCCAGCCTTTCGGTCCGCTCGAATACGGCGCCGACTACAAAGACAAGTTCAAGCTCGTCAGCAAGGGGAAGTTTCATTCCAAGCCCCACGGCCGGCGGTTCGTCGAGGTCTGGGTCAACGACATCGGCTATGACGCGTACACCTCGGGCAAACCGTTGCCGGTGGGCTCGATCATCGTCAAGCCGTCGTGGCAAGCCAAAGGCGGCAAGCCCACCACGACCGCCGGGCCGCTGTTCGTCATGGTCAAGAAGCCAAAGGGCTACTCCAAAGAGCACAACGACTGGTGGTACGCCATCCACTGGAAACATCCGCCGAAGCGGTTCAGCGCGGGCGGCAAGGGGCTGTACTGGCGCAGCCCGTCGGCGCGGGTCAACTACTGCTGGGAGTGCCACGAAAACTACGACAATGAGGTCGGTCTGCCGCCGCGAGCCATGCGCGCGTGGAAGCAGCCGGCAGATGGCAGCTAGGCCATGACCGCGGTCGTCGCGGCGGGCCAACGAGCAACTGCGGCGGCGGCGCTCGAAGTTCTCAACGACGGTGGCAACGCCGTCGACGCGGCGATCGCCGCGTGCGCCGCGAGCTTTGTCACCGAGCCGATGCTTACCAGCGCCGGCGGTGGCGGTCTGATGACCGTGGATTTCCCGGACCGCGAACCGGTGGTCATCGACTTTTTCTCCGACGCGCCGGGGCTGTCGGGGCGGACGCCGGCCAAGCTGGACTTTTTCGCGGTCGATATCGATTTCGGTACGGTCACGCAGGAGTTTCACATCGGCCGCAGTGCCGCGGCGGTGCCCGGTATGCTGCCCGGGTTGGCCGAAGCGCACCGGCTGTTTGCCAGCCGCGACCTGACCTATTTGATGGCGCCGGCGCAACGGCTGGCCCGGCAAGGCGTCGCGGTGACCGCCGAGACCGCGCACACGTTCAAGCTGCTGTGGCCGCTTCTGTGCGGCTCGGCCGAGACGGTGGCGCTGTACGGCGGCGGCTGTCCACAGCTGGGCGAGGTGCTGGTCAATCCCGCCCTCGCCGACACCCTGGATGAGTTCGCGCGCACCGGCACGCCGCCGCCGCGGTTCTTCGACGGCGTGCTCGAGGGCTTTGGTCCCGATCGCGGCGGACTGATCGGCGAAGACGATTTGCGCAACTACGCGCCCCAGGTGCGCGAGCCGCTGGCCATCGAGCTCGGTGACTGGCGCGGTTTCACCTCGCCGCTGGTCGGCGGTCAGCTCGTGGCGGTCATCGCCGGCGCCCTGGCCGCGGGACAACCGGGCGCCGGCGAGGCCGCGGAGCTGTTGCGCTTCGGCCGCGCCTCGGCGGCGGGCCACGAGCAGCGCCACGCCTTGACCGCACCGGGCAGCACGACCCACATCAGCGTCATCGACAACGCCGGTGGCGCCGTCGCCTTGACCGTGACCAACGGCGAGGGTTGCGGCCAGCTCATCGGCAACACCGGTGTGCAGCTCAACAACTTTCTGGGCGAAGAAGATCTCAATCCGCACGGCTTTCACCAGCACGTGGCAGGTATCCGGTTGCCGACGATGATGGCCCCTACCATCGGCGCCCGGGCGGGGCGGCCGGTCCTGGCGCTGGGCAGCGGCGGGTCCAACCGCATTCGCACCGCTGTTGGCCAGGTGCTGTACCGGGTCTCCTGTTTGGGCAGCAGCATCGAGCAGGCGGTGGCGGCGCCGCGGGTTCACGCCGAGGGCGACGTGGTCTGGGTCGAGCTCGAGGGCGTCGCGGATCCGGACGCGGCGGTCGCCGCGCTGGCCGGCGAGTTCGACACGGTGCATCCGTTCGCCGCGCACGATTTTTTCTTCGGCGGCGTACACGCGGCATTCGTGGACGAGACCGGGCGCTGCCACGGCGCCGGCGACGACCGCCGCGGCGGCGCCGCGTTGATCGGCTGATATCACCGAGTATCATCGCCGCCGGGGAACACTGAAACCCCGACTTCAACCTGGGGCCCGTCTGGGGTATGGTGCG
>Ga0114931_10007003_pt1 | contig 13825 bp, 11 predicted proteins | sample 2SBtaG_FD_89579 | JGI IMG/M metagenome (GOLD analysis project Ga0114931, IMG submission 89579) | Deep subsurface microbial communities from Kolumbo volcano to uncover new lineages of life (NeLLi) - 2SBTROV14_V59a metaG | ecosystem: Environmental > Aquatic > Marine > Volcanic | place: Kolumbo...
CTCGTCGAGCGAGGGAATCCAGAACTGCGAGCCTGGCGATCGCGTGGACTGGTCGTTGAGCGTGAAATCAGCGTTCTTTGTGAAAGTGCTTGTGTCGTAGGCGCCCGTCTCGAACGCGTCGCGCGTGATCGCTTTACTGTTGTTGAGCCAGTTGACATAGCGAGCAGCGAAGCGCCACGACATACCTTTGGCGGGGACGTTCTCTGTGCCAGCGATCAAAGTCCAACGGCCAAGCAGTGGATCGAAACCAATGTTCTGCGATGCAAAGAACGCTTCCTGCTCTTTCGTTCGATCAAAATACGGTGAATAGGCGTTGACGAACTCCAGCCACTGCCCTGTGGTGACCTCCGTCGTCGCCATGCGATAGGCGTAGCCCACGCTGCCCCTGCCGCGAACGTTGACATCCAACGGCGCCTCTTCGGACAGCACACCGCGATTGCCCGGGTCGCCAATGGTGGCCCAGTCGAAGTCGTAATCGGGGACGGCGCCCGCTCGGGGGCCAATGACGCCTGCTTGTCCAAGCGAAGCCACACCTGCAGGCGGGCATGCCGCCAGCAGACCACCCGATAGACCGTATGCAATGCCCCGAATTAGCCGCGTCTTCCCCCCCTCCCACGCGCCCCCGCGACGCGCGCTCTCCTTGCGCATTTTCATGACTGTCCTTTCCGCAGTTTGCGACTGCTGACTCGGTTCCCTGCTCTGTCTGACTCGAACACATCTGCGCTGCTCCGTCCATCCGCTGTGTGCAGAGGGGGACGAACGACGCTGCTACGTCCAGTATGCGCGACAAACGCGCCCCTGTCGAGCGATTTGTTCAAAATGAGGTGATGGTTATGTGAAGGCGCTGCGCCGTTGTGAGCGCTTTCGTGGCTATTTGACCGCGAAGATGGGAACGCGCAGCCCGTGGCGGACGCCCGGAATGGTCTGGCCATGCAACACATCCGCGAGTCCCTTGTGGCCATGGCCGCCGACGACGAGAACGTCGATCTTTTCTTGCTCGACGATGCGCACCAGTTCGCGGGCGACATCGCCAAACCCGAGGACCGCGCGCGACGCAGGCAGCGCGTCACAGTCACTGGCGGCGCGGAGCTGGGCCGTCAGGTCGTCCATGTAGCGCTCGTCCTCGCGAGCTTCAAGGTCGCCAGTCTGCTGGCCATACCACTGACCTCCGACGCCTTCAACAACGTGGATGAGCACAAGCTCAGCGCTGTGGATTCGCGCCAGCGCGATTGCCTGCGCGAGCATGACCGCGTCGGTGTCTTTCGCTTCAAGGGCTACGCCCACCCGAAGGATGGGTTTGGCGGTCGCAAGCGCGCGCTCCGCAACGCGTTCAGCCTGCGCAAGATCGCGGTCTCTGCCATTGGTCTCGTCCTGGCGGAATGTCATCCACAGCAGCAGCGCGCCAAGCGCGCCTGCCAGTGGAATCGTCACGGACAGCACCAGCCAGCCCAATCGACCCGCAGCGCTTGTCCACGATGTGATTTCTTGAAACACAAGCGTGACGTTGAGCGCGATGATGGTCGCAGCGATGGTCCACGCGAGGGTTTTCACCCAGAGTCGACTCGCAAACGGACCCATTTTCGTCTTGTTTGATGTAAACTTGATGAGCGGCACGACAGCGAAAGGCAGCTGCAAACTCAAAATGACCTGGCTCAAAATAAGCAGTCGGTACGAACCCGCGTCGCCCATTGCGCCTATGACGAGCATGGCGGGAACAATGGCGATCAGGCGCGTGATCAAGCGGCGCAGCCAGGGGCGCATGCGGATGCGCAGGAACCCGGTCATCGTGATCTGCCCAGCAAGCGTGCCCGTGAGCGTTGAAGACTGCCCGGCGCAAAGCAGCGCTAAGCCAAAGGCGATTGGCGCCACGCGCGACCCGAGCAGATCGTGCAGAAGGCTGTGCGCCTGCTGCAGCTCCGTGACGACGATGTCCCGCTTCCAGAATGCAGCAGCCGCCAGGACGAGGATGGCTGCGTTGACGAAGAACGCAGCGTTGAGCGCGACGACAGAATCGATCAGGTTGTACTTGCACGCCTGCGCAATTCCGACCTTTGTGCGTTTGATGGTGCGCGTCTGGACCAGCGACGAATGCAGGTACAGATTGTGGGGCATCACCGTCGCGCCCAGAATGCCAATTGCAATGTAGAGCTGACCATCGCTAAGCGAGCCAGGCACGAAGCCCGCAGCGATCCCCGGGAGGGATGGCTTGGCCAGAAACAGCTCGACCACAAAGCACAGGCCAATCGTGAACACGAGCCCGAGGATGAACGCCTCCATCTTGCGGATGCCAAGGCGCTGAAGCCCGAGCAGAATCAGCACGTCGCCACCGGTGATGAGCACCGCCCATTGCAGTGGCAAGCCAAAGAGCAGGTTGATCCCGATCGCTGTGCCAAGCAGCTCCGCAAGGTCCATCGCGCCGATAGCCACCTCGCATAGGAAGAAAAGCGACCAGTTGATAAACCTTGGATAGGTGTCCCTGCAAGCCTGCGCCAGGTCGCGCCCCGTGACAATCCCCAGGCGCGCCGAAAGCGCCTGAAGAAGCACCGCCATCAAGTTGGTCAAGACCAGCACCCAGATCAACCGGTAGCCAAATCGGGCGCCACCTTCAAGATCGGTCGCCCAGTTGCCCGGATCCATATACCCGACCGACACCATGTACGCCGGACCCGCGAACGCGAGGAGCCTGCGCCACGGCGACTTGTGTGTGACGCGCACCGAACGATGCACCTCAGCTAGCGATGGCTCGGGAAGCGTGTCAGTTTCGGTAGTGCTGGTGGAGGACTGACCGCTGGCCATGGGGCGCTCCCGCGCAGGATGCCGACTGGTGACGACGAAGTGTAGCGTATGCTACAATCCCAGCGAGTCAACCAGATGCGCGTCTGCGATCGACCCCACCATGCCTCCCGAAGAACAACGTCCCGAAGTACGCGAGCGATGAAGAAGGGCGACTGCGCAAGATCATGCGCACCGAAAAATCGCTCTGATCATCAAGGCGAGCGAGTGTACATCGAAATCTGTTGCCCACGTGGCGACATCGATGCAATGCCTTGGCGCCGCTACCCAAGTGAGCGATCACTCCTGTTTTGACAGGATGCCGCCCGTGGATGTCGGCGTGTCACACGTTGCGCCCCACTGCTGCAGCACCATCAACAGATCGTTCGCAGCGAAAGCATTCCCCCAGCCAGCGAGGACAGCAAGGAGATCACTCGCATTCACGACGTGGTCGCCGGTGCGGTCTGCGACGCAAGCGGGCTGAAGGGCATTCCGCTGAATTGGCTTGAGCAGGATAGCCCTGCGGATCACCGGATTGTCGAGGCGTCGCCCGGCGCCGACAATCCAGCCGTTGTCGTTGACGCTGTTGGCGGATTCGATGATCCATCCCGAGTCTGGCGAAATATAAGATGTCAAATCGACCATCTGACCGTTCTCGACAAGAAAGCCACGCGGCGATCCGTCCGCTTGCAGGGCGACGCCAACAATCTGACCACGATCGTTGATGTCGAAAGCTGCTGCGTTATTCCCTCCCAAATCGCCCAGATCAAATGGACCTGCTCCAAAATCCGCCATGGCGCGGAACGTAAAGGTCGCAGCGTCCAGCGCTGTGCCAACGACCGCCCTATACCTGTTGATCGCAATAGGGGAATACGACGACGCGCCCTTGGGAGAGGCGAGTGGCGTGAGGGATCCGCCAGCAAGAATCCAAGCGTGCGTCACGCCTGCGGGGTCGCGCGACGCGCCGAGGATTGCGCCGTCCTCTGAAATGTCGTTGGCCCACGACACCTGTCCAGGCCGGCTTGGAAAAACCTCAATCGGCCTACCATCCACCCACATCACAGCGCGTGTTTCGGTCTTCAGCGGATCGTAGGGTCCGCCAATAAACAACGTCGAAACGCCAACAGCGACACCCTGCGTGTTGACGCCCACAGCCTGCGAAGCATTGTCGCCAGCAAGCGGCGGAAGCTCCTGATAATCGCCGTTAATAGCAATGAGGAATGATCTAGGGAGATTGGTTCTCCCGACGACCTGCGGAAGCCTCGCGGTGATCAGCGCCATCCCCCCCATCCCAGCGACGTGCCCTTGTGCACTGATCGTTCCTAAAGGAAGGGGATATTCAATACGCTGGCCGTCGGACCAGCGAAAGGCCGATTGCCGTCCGCGCGCGAATGCCTGAAAATCACCCACAACGGCGCCGTCGCGGCTGATTGACCACGCTTCGCTCGCGTTTGCGCCAAACTTGTGAAGATCGACAATTGTGTATCTTGGGGTTTGCGCAACAGCTGACGGCGCCGTGAACGCCGCCAAAAATGCAATACCAATGGACACGGCGCGCGCGGGCGCACATCTTGCGTAAAACATGGGTCACCATCCTCCGGTGCGTGATCTGACTGCCCGATCCCTGCGCAGGGTATCGGGATGATCGACTCGCACTGTGGCGCATAAACCTGACGAACGCAACCGATTCTGGCGATTTTACACAAAAAACACGTTGCATGTCCATGCAGCGGCTTAGATGTTCGGGTTGCGATCGCCCTAGGGACGAAGTTGTCTGGCATCGGTCAGGGAACGCCACACCGCTGCAAATTCGCGCAGACACGCAAACGCACGGCCATTTCGTTTACAAGCGCGCATCATCAAACAGTTGGCTCTGCCGCCGCGCGACCGCATCCGATCGTGACGCAATGCACAGCGATTGCCCGCCGATCGAATGCGGTACCATCACAATCATGCGCGTCTTCGTCATAATCGCAGCTGCGGGCGCTTCGTCGCGCTTTGGGGGCGATCGGAGCAAACTGGCGCTTGATCTGGGTGGCAAGAGCGTCCTGCAGCGCAGCGTTGAACTTTTCAAGGACCACGCTGAGGTAGCGAATATCTTCGTCGCAGGGCCCATCGCTGATGACGCCTTTGAGCGATTTCGCGCCCAGCATGGCGACATGCTTGCGCTCCTTGGCGCGACGCTGGGCAGGGGAGGCGAATCCCACCGATGGGAAACCGTGCAGTCAGCCCTGGCGCACGCGCCCGAGGACGCGACACACATCGCTGTCCACGACGCAGCAAGACCCGGAGCGCCTGCTGCGATGATCACCCGTGTTTTCAAAGCAGCAGCGATGCACGATGCGGTGCTGCCAGGAATAAACGTCGCGGACACGCTCAAGCGCGTCACCAGCGACATTGAGCATCTTGGTGAGGTTGATCCCATGAAAGCCGCGCTGCTTGGTGAAGCAGCGTCTGGCTTGACTGCGCGCGTGGTCGAAAAAACAGTGCCTCGCGACCGGCTCGTCGCCGCCCAGACGCCACAGGTGTTCGGATCGGATCTGCTTCGTCGCGCCTATGCGCAGAATGACCTGGCAAGCACGGATGACGCGTCACTTGTGGAACGATTGGGTGAGCGCGTGCTCGTTGTCGAAGGTGATCCGCGCGCCATGAAGATCACGCGCCCTGCTGATGTGCAGCTGCTCATGGCGATGCTCGGTTTGCGCCCCCCGCGCGACCGCGCCGCCCACAAGCGATTCTGAGCCAATCCAAAGAAGAGCCCAACTCACTCAAGAGCGGCGCCGGTCGCATTGCGGGCGCTTGCGACTGGCGCAAAACGCCCACGCGGTCAGTTCCGGATCAGGTTCCTGATCGCATCGGGGAGTGCGAAAACCGACGGAGCGACCTTGTCAAACGCAAACCTCTTATACTTCGCTGTCCATATATTCCCACCTGCACTGTGCGTCCATCGCGTTCCAATGCGAAACTTCCCGATGCGTTCATATTCAGAGACGGCCCCAGCAAGCGCAGCGGGTCCCTGTGCGCTTATCTGGATTTCGCGTCTGCCGACCAGCAGGCCAATGTCGCGGTCAAAAAACTCACTGTATGTGTCGCCGTTGATAGTGACCATGAGTTTATTGCATTGCTCCCCATTATACTTATATATATTAGAATAAGTGACATTTTTATATGTGTTTGCGCCGGGCAAGATGGAGAACATACGGATCGCTTGTCGCTGTAGGCTGTTGAGTTCACCATCCGTGATAATCCGCACCCCGAGTTGTGGATCGTTCGACCAACCCACTTCGCCGTCATACCCGCGCTCAACCATGCCAAAACCAGGCAGTTCCACCTTGAAATATAATTTGTCTGGCTGCGCGAAATACAGGTCGATTGAGCCTGTCAGGCCCACGCCGGTCAACGTGTACTCGCCCGAAACATGAAACGAGCGCACATCTTCAATCGCTGCATGCCCTCCTGATGCATCGACGAATCGATCCACAATACGCTGCGCGGGCTCTTCAGTGATCCACGCATTGGAAGCGGCGCCGCTCGCGCATGTTGCAACGAGCACAGCGGAGGACGCGAATGCATCACAGAAACACATCATGGTTTGGCTCCTTGTCTTCGACTGCGGAGGATCATCCGCATGGTCAATCCCGGTGTGAATCAAATAGTGCAATCTTTGTGTGATTCAGGCGCCAGGTATCGCTCCAAGGTAAAATAGCACGAATCCTGTGGTGTCAAACAGACCATGCGCCATGATCGTCACCCACAGGCGACAACCGCTCAAGATGTACACAGCCACGAGCCCCATCGCGATAAACGTGACGCTTATGGCGCCGGCGGGCCCCTGGTAGATATGCCCAACGCCAAAGATCGCCGCCTGCACAGTTGCAGAAACAATCCAGGCTCTCCTTGTGCCTCCAAACGCCTGGTGCAGGCGATTCATGAGAAATCCGCGAAAGAGCATTTCCTCGCCAAATGCTGCGCTTGTCCAAGAAATAATCAGCAACTGCGCAAGAAACACTGTATTTCCGGGTAGTTCTTCGAAGGCGCTGAGGTCAGGCTGGGCGCCAAAAACGGCGTTAAGCACCGCATTCGACACAACTGAGATTACAACAAGGCCGATCGTGGCGAGGATTGCAAGACCCATGATGCGTAACGGGCGTCTGGGCGCGCCCAGACCCATGTCGCGCCAGCGCAAACCTCTGCGGCGCAGCGCCACATGGCTGGCGCCTACACCAAAAATCACACTCGCAATGCCCAGCCACGTGGCGCCGGTGATGTAGCCAGCTGTAAGCGCGACACCGAAAATCGCAGTGACGATCACCACATCGACAATCGCCTTGCGAGCCGGTGCGCCGTTTCGCAGCGGTATGACGTGGGCGCCTGCGCCAGGCAGAGCAGTTGACGGCCTGTCAATGTCAGACATTGGGGCAGGTCCTTCCTGTGGGGGCGTCCGCGCCCAGGTATGCGAGCGTCGCCCGCGTCAACTCTTCTGCAAGATCGGCGTCGGAAAGACGCACATCGCGAGCTCGTCCGCTGTCCGGATAGAAGAACCTGGCGTGGATAGCGCTGAACGCAAAGAGCATGGCGACACGCACCGCTTCTTCGGGATCGGCATGGCGCATCTCAAATCGTCGTTCGAGCAGCCAACCATGCACCTGGCTGTTGACCTTGTCTCCAAGCTCGCGCTCGCGCGCAGACAGCGCGCCCGCGTCGAGAAGTTGCCTTCGATAGAGCGCCCGCGCAAGACCGCGCTTTTCACGCGCGATGCGAACAGCATTACAAAACAGTTCGTGGACGCGGTCGCCCAACGATATTTCTGACCAGTCAATATCCCGAAATATATGTGCTGCGGTCGCTGCTTGCTCTTCAACGTGTCGTGTGGCCAAATATGGGAGGATGGCGTCTTTATGCTTGAAACGCTGATAAAACGCGCCGACGGAGGAGTGAGCCTCACGCACGATCTCCGCAACTGTGATGGTTTCAAAATCCTTCGTCAGCAGCAGCCGTTCGATAGCGGCAAGAAAGCGATCAAGCGTGTCCCTGCTGCGCCGCTGCTGGGGTGGATTGACAGCGGCCTGCGGATTTGCCCTATTCGCGCGACGCCGTCGGGTCGCGGATGCTGCAGCGGCAGATGACGCTGGCGCGGTCGCTGTAGTCACAACACGACTCCTTTATGAATCAGAATACTGATTCTGTTTAATGCCGCCGCAGTTTCAGGTTGCAGCCGGGCGCATCGAAAATGTCCGATGTTTCACACCGCATGCACCCTTATCCGGCTTGAATGTCCTCAGCGGGCAATTACACCCCACTCACGATGCACGCTCGGCGCCGTCGTTTGAATATCGCCCGTGAGCCAGTTTCAGCATCTGCGTCGCTGCGCCGATTCGTCGCAGATTGATCCTTGCTTTTGGAGAGGTCCACCAGGCCGCGATGGTCTTAGCCACGATCCCCACTGCAGAGCCCGACCTGCCTACAAACACCTTGCTGTGCATGGAGACAAGCAGGTCAATTCGACGCCGTCCACGCCTAGCCGCGCCGCAGCCCTTGGCGTGCGCTGGCACATGCTCCGGCGCCAGGAGCGGCAGCGATGGTTATTTGTCGCGTTCCTCGCGCTGTTCTATCCAGCTTGGCTGGTGATCGTCGCGACGAATCACGCATGGGGATTGACTCTCCAAAACTGGCCTATGGCGGTGGCGATGGGGCTGGGGTCCTATGTCGCGGGCTCCACGCCGATGGGTGGCGGCGCCATTGGCTTTCCCGTGCTTGTGCTGCTCTTCGATCAGCCTGCTGCGATGGGGCGCAACTTCGCCTTCGCCATCCAGTCGATTGGCATGACCGCTGCGTCCTGCTACATCCTTGCGGGCAGCGTGCCGCTCGCCTGGCGTCCGCTGCGCTGGTCTATGCTGGGCACGCTCCTTGGCACACCAATCGGCGTCACGCTGTTGGCGCCCGCGCTGAACGACCTCACATTGAAACTGGTGTTCGCCACGCTCTGGGCGGGACTGGGAGTCATGATCGCGCTGAATCTGCAGCGCTGGAGCAAGCCTGAAAAGGCGCCGATCAAGACGACAGCCCGATCGCGCGACGAATCAACCCATAGAACACTGGAACGCACGGTGATGCTTGGTGTTGGACTCATTGGCGGCGCAACCGTCGCCTCGTTCACGGGCACCGGTGTCAATCTGCTGCTGTTCGCAACGCTGGTGCTGCTCTACCGCGTCGACCTGCGCATCGCTGTTCCCACGAGCGTCGTCCTCATGGCGTTCACGTCGGTCATAGGCCTGGGCGCCTGCTGGTCAGCGGGTGAATTAACGAAACAGCCTGGCGTCTTTGGCGCATGGCTGGCGGCGGCGCCTGTCGCGGCGCTTGGTGCGCCGCTGGGCGCGTATGCGGTGCGACACATCCCGCGCAGCATTACCCTTTCCTTTGTTGCGCTGCTGTGCTTCGGACAGTTTGGCTGGACCCTTATACAGAATCGGCCGTCATCGACAGTGATGGTGTCCACCATACTGGGATTGCTTGCTCTCACGCTGCTCTTCTGGGCGCTTGGCACAGCTGGGCGCAAGCGCGCCGATGCCCGCAACCAAGCCGCCGTATGACTAAGTCGTAGAATCGCCCCCATGTCCTCAAAGCCCCGCAAGCAATATTTCATCGCGACGCCCATTTACTATGTCAACGACAAGCCCCACATTGGACACTGCTATACGACCATGCTCGCGGACGCCGCTGCCCGCTATCACCGCTTTGCGGGGCGCGACGTCTTCTTCCTGACCGGGACGGACGAACACTCCGAGCGCGTCGCCCGCGCTGGCCATAAACGCGGGCTGTCGCCCATGGAGTGGGCCACCCAGAACGCCACCGCCTTCCAGGATGCGTTCCGCGAGCTGCGCTTCACCAACGACGATTTCATCCGCACCACCGAGCCCCGCCATATTGACCGCGTGGTCGCGTGCGTGCAGCAGCTGCTCGACCAAGGTGACATCTACGAGGGCGACTACGAGGGCTGGTGGGACGCGACGCAAGAGGAATACGTCACCGAAAACACCGCCCGCGAGCATGAATACAAGAGCCCGGTCACAGGCAAGCCCCTCGTCAAACATACAGAAAAAAATGACTTCTTTCGGCTGAGCGACTACAGCGATCGTCTGCTCAAGCACATCAATGACAATCCCGGCTTCATCAAACCGGAAGCCCGGCGCAACGAAGTCCTCGGGCGCATCAAGCAAGGCTTGCAGGACGTGCCCGTGTCGCGGGCGGACACGCCAGGCGACCCCGCAGCAGGCTGGGGCATCCCCATGCCAAACGGCTCGGGCAGGCGCATTTACGTGTGGATCGACGCGCTGCTCAACTACTACACAGCCAACGAGGACCGCAAGGAGCGCACAGGCGTCGACCACTGGCCCCCATCGGTCAACCTCGTGGGCAAGGACATTCTCTGGTTTCACGCCGTGATCTGGCCCTGCCTGCTCATGGCGCTGGACAAACCACTGCCCGACTGCGTCTACGCCCATTCCTACTGGATCCGCGAAGGGCGCAAGATGAGCAAGAGTCTGGGCAATTTTCTCGATCTCCCCACACTGCGAGGATATATCAAACGGTATGGCCTCGACGCTATGCGCTGGTATCTGCTCACACAGGGACCTCTGGGCGCCACGGATGCGGACTTCGCCCACAGCAAGTTCATAGAGGTCTACAACGCGCATTTAGCAAATGGCATTGGCAATGCGTTTTCGCGCGTAAGCAACATGATCGGGAAGTATTTTGAGGGTAATATTCCCGCGCCGTGCGACGGCGCGCTGAATTCAGAAGACTTCGACTGGCCAGAAATCAGTTCTCAGCACGTTAAGATGGCGTGTGACGCCGCTAGAGCATTTGATTTCCCCAATGTGTTTCATATTGGGTCGACACTCTCGCGCACCGTCGATGGCTTCATTCACAAGACAGAGCCATTCAAGCTGGCCAAGGATCCGTCACGGCTGAACGAAGTCGGTGACATTCTGTATCACTGCGCTGAGGCATTGCGCATCGCGTAGCTTTTTCTCTATCCCGCACTCCCCGATGCGATGAGCGAACTCTGGCGGCGGATGGGTTTGTCAATCAACCCAGAACAAGAGTCTTCTGACGGCTCAAGGTTGTTCGACCTCGCCAAGTGGGGTGGGCTCCGACCTGGCGCGCGCATCGAAAAAGGCAACGCCCTCTTCCCCCGGGCGGACCCCGACGAGCCGCCGCCCGACCCCATCCCCGCCCCCCCCCTTCCCCCCCAGTAACCCCCACTTGCGACCCCGCAGTGTAAACCTGCGTCCTATCCTCCCACAACACCATGATTCGTCTCCGTCGATACGCCAGCAGGATTCACGCGGACCACGCCGTTGCCCACCTGCGCGAGCATGGCGTCGCTGCCCGCGTCATCGGCGACCACGTGCAGAGCATATTCGCCATTCCCATATTTAATCTACTACAAATGGAGGTTGTCCTGCTCGATACGGATCAGGAACCCCGAGCCCGCAAACTGCTCGATGAATACGACGAAGCGCAGGCAGCGTCAGCGGAGTACGAAAATGGCGCAACCAGCGAGCCTCCCAATCTGACCAACGTGAACTTCACGCCCGATCTGTCCAGACTCGACCGGACCCACATGGACGTGCGCTGCCCTGCGTGTGACGCCAGCCTGCCGATTGACGCAACGATTGCGCGCTGTCCGCGCTGCAGCGGCCCGGTCAACATCGTGGAGATTCTCATCGAGCGTTTTGGCCCCGAAGCCCTGGCGCCCTGCTATGACAGCCCAGCCATCCCCGAAGACGCCGCCCGCGCCCTGGCGACGCGATGCAAACGCTGTGGCTACAACCTGCAAGGCCTGCCCCAGCGCAGTCGCTGCCCCGAATGTGGCGAACTTTTCGACAAGAACGATCACTGACCAAGCAGCAACGCCTCTTGCGCGTTGTCAAGCGCCACCGATGTCGCCACAATGCAGGCGTGGCTGCCCAACACTATTTTCCGGAAGAAGAAGCGGCTGTTGCAGCCCGCGAGGCGCTGCGCCACCTGCGTAGTGAAACGCAAGGCGTGCTCTCGTTTGACGAACACACCCAGCCCGTCCGGTACATTCTCGATCCCGCCACGGGCAGGATCGTCATGCCCGTGATTGCTGCTGCGGTCCTGGCCAGTGAGCATATTCTGCACACGCCTGACGAATCCGACGACGCCATGTCGCTGCTCCTGTCGCCTGATGAAATTGACCGCGAACGCGACTCCCTCGTTGACCGTTGGCGGGCGCATCACAGCCAGGAGCAGGACGTCAACTTCGTCTCGTGCGTCATCGACATGGTCCGCTGGCGAGGCATGGTGATCGACGGCGACGCCATGATGGCGCCCAACCCGCTGGCGCAGGAAGAATCCGACCTACTTCGCAGCCTCAATGCGGACAAAGCAAGACTCCGCGCCATCTGCGCAGCAGCAGCCCGCGTGGACGTGCCTGCGCCCACAGCGGTGAGCGTCGATCCCGATGGCGTGCACGTTCGGGCTCGCTTTGGCGTCGTGCGCATCGTGTTCGCCCAGCCTGTGGATTCCCTCGAAACAGCCCGCAGCGCGCTTGACGCGCTGGCGCGCACACATGATTGAAAAGCCAAATGAATATATCTATAAACCAGCAGCAATTGTGCGGTCTTCGCGACGCCCATGTGCACATCGCCCATCATGGCTTTGAGCTGTCGTGCCTGCACGTGTCGGATTGCGTATCGCTTGACGATTGCCTGCAGCGCATCGCCAGCGCGACGCCCGACGCCCACGGGTGGATCATCGCTGTGGGCGCACGCGTCGAGGGCTGGCCCGAGCGGCGATTTCCGACCGCGCGCGAACTTGAAGACGCCAGCGCAGGCAAGCCCGTCATGGTGCGTTCGTTTGATTTTCACGCGATCGCAGCGTCCAATTCCGCCCTTACTCTTGCGGATATAACGAAAGACACGCCTGACCCTGCGGGCGGCGCGATTGATCGTGACGCTGCGACGGGTGAACCCACAGGGCACCTGCTCGAAACAGCAGCGGAACTGGTCGACAGCCAACATCCAGATCCAACCCCGGAAGATCGGCTTGAACAGGTGTGCGCAGCCTTGGCGGACTTCGCAGCTCGCGGAATTGTCGAAGTGCACGACATGCTCTCCTGGCCTTACCTGTGGGAGGCGCTGGCGAAACTCGACGACGCAGAGGGGCTGCCCGTCCGCGTGCGGCTGATGGCGCCCCTGGAGGAGATCGACCGGGCTGTCGGCGCTCGAGCGTCGTTTGAGCGTAAAGGCGCGATAGAACTGGCGGGTGTGAAGATCTTCACCGACGGCACGCTCAACAGCAAAACCGCCTTCATGCTCGAGCCTTTCGCGGACCCGCGACCCGACGCGCCGCGGGGCGTCGCCTTGATGACCGAAGACGCCATCGAGCACGCAGCCAGCAAAGCCGACGCGCTTGGTCTGCCCCTCGTCGCCCACGCCATCGGCGACGCAGCCGTGCGCAGGCTGCTCGACATCATCGAGCGCGTGGCGCCGACGACGCCCGGCTTTCGCATCGAGCATGCGCAGTTCGTCGACGACCAGGACGTTCCACGCTTTGCGCGCCTGAACGTCATCGCAAGCATGCAGCCTTGTCACCTGCTGCCTGACGTGGAGGCCATCACGAGGCTGGTCCCCCACCGGGCGCACCGGGCGTTTCCATTGCGCGATCTGCATGACGCAGCGACACGAGCTGGGCGCGACCCCGCTGACCTCATCTGGCTGGGCTCCGACGCGCCCGTCGTCCCGCCAGATCCACAGGACAACCTGCATGCAGCCGTCAAGCGCCGCCGATCGGGCATGGCTGTGTCAGACGCGATCGCGCCCGAGCAGGCGCTAACGCGGGAGGAGACGCTTGGGTTGATGCAGGCGCCAAGCTGTGTCTGACACCTCGCATGCACATCATTGGGTGAAACATCAACTGTCAATCACCCACTGCGTGTGGCGTGTGGTACACGGACAAGCGCAGCTTGTCCGTGTACGGGCGCAATCGTGCGCCGCCTCGCGACACACGGCCAAGTCCTTCGGAC
>Ga0114931_10007004_pt1 | contig 13822 bp, 11 predicted proteins | sample 2SBtaG_FD_89579 | JGI IMG/M metagenome (GOLD analysis project Ga0114931, IMG submission 89579) | Deep subsurface microbial communities from Kolumbo volcano to uncover new lineages of life (NeLLi) - 2SBTROV14_V59a metaG | ecosystem: Environmental > Aquatic > Marine > Volcanic | place: Kolumbo...
CGGGATGCCTGGTTAGCGGCCCGTTGAAAAACAGGACACGCGCTGCAAACGGTCTTTTGACGCCATTCTGGGACCGCCGATCCGGCTTTGGGCTGCGTTGCGGAATCCTCAACAAAAGCAAGAACTTTGCCTCCGCCCTTCGCCAAGGCTTCGGGTGGCATGCCGGCCTTCGCCAAGGCTTCGGATGGCGTGCCGGATCCGCGCCACGCCAGAGCGCCAAAATCCTCGTTTTCGCCTGCGCACCTGTTTTTCAACGACCGTTAGGGCGACGATCGGGTTCGCGTCAGTCTCGCGTGGTTTCGATGAAATCCACGATGGCCTCGGCCAACTCCACCGATGCGTCCTCTTGCAGAAAGTGACCACCCGACACGGTTCGATGCGGCTGCCCTTCTGTCCCCGGTACGCGCGCTTGGAAGACGATGTCGCCGCCGCCGGTGATCGGGTCGCCGTCGGAGAACGTCGTCAGAAACGGCTTCGTGAACTTCTCGAGGACTTTCCAGGCGGCGAGATTGGCCGGTACCGCGGGATCGCTGGGATCGGTCGGAACCAACTCGGGAAATTTTCGGGCGCCGCCGAGGAAGCGCTCGCTGGGGAACGGCGCATCGTAGGCCGCGACCTCGGCGCCGCTGAGGGTTCGCGCCGAAGCACCTTGGAGAATGGCGCCGATCGGCAGAACGGGAGAGTTGGCAACGAAATCGCGGAATGCTTTGAAGGCGGCCGACGGCGGAATGTCACCGGTTGGCAGAAACGTATTGGCGACGACCACGCGGGCGTAGCGATCGGGATCCTCGGCGACCAGGCGCAGGCCGATCAACCCGCCCCAGTCCTGCAGGAACATGGTGACGTTGTGGAGGTCGAGCTCCTCTTCGAGTAAGAAGCGCATCCAGTCGACGTGGCGTTGGTACGTGTACTGCTCGCTGTCGACCGGCTTATCGCTCTTGCCGAAACCGACCAGGTCGGGGGCGATGACGCGGTAACCGGCGTCGACGATGATCGGGATCATGTGCCGGTACAGGTAGCTCCACGACGGTTCGCCGTGCATTAGAACTACCGGATCGGCGTCGCGCGGACCTTCGTCGATGTAGTGGATGCGGACCGGTCCGGCCTGCCGGTAGTGCGCGGCGAACGGGTAGTCCACCAGGCCCGCGAAGCGCTCGTCAGGCGTTCGCGCGACCTCGCCGACCTCGAAACCCTCGACCACGCTCGGTGTACCGCCGCCGTCGCCGCAGGCACAGAACAAGAGGGAGATAGCCGCGAGTATGCTGGGCAGTTTTTTCATGGAGCCATGTTTTTCACAGTGAACCCGGTGAAGCCAGCGGCGCGGGCTTTGAATTTCCGCCGTGCGGCGGTGGTCGGAGTTGGTCTTGGAGAGCGCGGTGCCGGGCCCCTCCGCGGTGGGGCCGACCCGCGGTTCCCAGGACTCGTTGTTTCCGTTACTCTGCGCCGATCCCAGGAGGTGTGCGATGTTCAAAGCGATCCAGCGCGTAGCGTCGATCACAGCTATTTTGGCTCTATTTGGATGCGGTAGCGACGGCGGTGGAGGCGGTTCACCGGCGGGCTTGATCGAGCAGCTCGAGGCCGTCGGTGTCGGCAAGTTTCTGTCTCGCCCGGTGCCGGTGCCAACGTCACAGGGCAACTGGATGCGGTATGAGTTCGCGTCTTCGCAAGAGGGACCGACCTGCTTGTTTGGATCGCCCTACCAGGTCTTCGTGAGGCCGGGGAAGAACGACAAGGTGCTGTTCTATCTCGAGGGCGGTGGCGGCTGCTGGAACGAGGCAACCTGTTTCGGGGAATCCGACCTCGGAGCGAAACTGACGTCGGACCCAATCGCGCCATTGGATGCCCTTCAGGGAATCCTGGCGACCGACAGCCCGACCAATCCGTTCGACGGGTGGAACGTTGTGTACGTTCCGTACTGTGACGGTTCGGTGTTTTCGGGCGACAATGTCGTGACCTACCCCAGCGGAACCGTCTACCACCGCGGTCAGGCAAATCTGTCGGCCGGGGTCGACGTCATGCGCGACCTTTTTCCCGACCCGAGCGAGATCGTCGTCAGCGGCAGCAGTGCCGGTGGCTTCGGTACGTTCACGGGCTACGGAGTCGTGCGCGTCGCCTATCCCGACGAGAAACTGTTCGTGCTCAACGATGCCGGTCCCGGGGTGCAGAACAACGACGACCAGCAGGCGGTGATGGAGCGGCGCGAAAACTGGAACTTCGAGCAGTTCGTCGTGAAGGGGTGTACCGGGTGCTCGGAGCAGCCAGCCTTTCTCCTGGATTGGGTGATCGACAACGATCCGAACGTCACGACCGCACTGTTCAGCTACCTCGATGACTTCGTCATCAGTGACTTTCTCTCGCTCGATCCGAGTGACTACCGCGCACTTCTTCTCGACGTATCGGGACAAATCCACGACCGCCACCCGGCGCGTTTCAAACGTTATCTGGTGCCGGGTGCAACGCACACGGCGTTGCTGGGCTTCGGGATTGGTCCCGACGGACTGGTGCTCGGCTTCAATACGCTCAAAGTCGATGGCATCGGCGTGCCCGCGTGGATCGCGGATTTTCTGACCGACGGCCCCGACTGGCGCGACCTGGTCGACGAGGGAGACGGCAACCGGTTGGAGGTGCCTGGGTCATAGTCGCCCGCGCCGGCGACCGGGTGCCCGGTCGCGGTTGGATCGCAGAGCACCTTCCTCTGCTTAGACGGAAGCCGCGCCGCCGGCTTTGAGTTCGAAGGCGGCGCGCATCAGCTCGACGGTATAACTCTCTGCCGGCTTGTCGAAGACCTGTCCGGCCGGTCCTTGTTCGACGACGACTCCCTGGCGCATGACGACCAGCTGGTGACTCATCGCGCGGACCACTCGCAGGTCGTGGCTGATGAAGAGATAGGCGGTGTCGTGCTTGGCCTGCAGCGCGCGCAACAGGTCGACGATCTGCGCCTGGACGGAAACGTCGAGTGCCGATGTCGGCTCATCGAGAACCACCAACTTTGGTTGCAGGACCATTGCCCGGGCGATCGCGATTCTCTAGCGCTGGCCACCCGAGAACTCGTGCGGGTAGCGAAAACGGGTGGCCGGATCGAGGTCGACTTCCTCGAGAATCTGCACCACCCGCTCGTCGCGTTCGTCCGGCGTCGCACCGATGCCGTGTAGTACCAGGCCCTCCTCGATGACCTGGCGCACCGACATGCGCGGGCTGAGCGAACCGTACGGGTCCTGAAAGACGATCTGCATCTCGCGGCGCAGGTGGCGCAGCTCCGTCTTACCGAGGTCGTCGATCCGGCGCCCGTCGAACTCGATCTCGCCGCGGCTGCTGGTCAGCCGCAACAGGGCCAGGCCGAGCGTGGTCTTTCCCGATCCGCTCTCGCCGACGATGCCGACCGTTTCGCCGACGCGGACCTCGACACCGATACCGTCGACCGCCTTGACGTAGTCGACAGTGCGCCGCAAAACCCCTTCCTTGATCGGGTACCATACCCGCAGATCGCGACACCTGGCGACGACTGGCGCGTTCGCCGGAACTGCCTCGGGCAACCCGCGCGGTTCCGAGGACAGAAGGTGCTGGGTGTACGGGTGTTGCGCACGACGGAAGATGGTTTCGGTGGCGCCTTGCTCGACGATCGCTCCCTTCTTCATGACGCAAACCCTATCGGCCAAGCGGCGCACGATACCGAGGTCGTGGGTGATGAACAGCATCGCCATGTCGAGCTCTTCCTGGAGGCGCTCCAGCAACTCGAGGAGCTGGGCCTGGATCGTGACGTCGACCGCGGTGGTCGGCTCGTCGGCGATCAGCAACTCGGGTTCGTTGGCCAGAGCCATCGCGATCATCACGCGCTGCCGCTGGCCGCCCGACAGCTCGTGCGGGTAGGCGCCGAGCCGTCGCTCTGGCCGGTCGACCCCGACCAGGCGCAACAGTTCGAGAGTGCGGTCCCTGGCAGCGCTCGCGTCCATTCCCTTGTGCAGCTCGAGGGTTTCGCCGATCTGACGTTCGACGGTGTGCAGGGGATTCAGGGATGTCATCGGCTCTTGGAAGATCATGCCGATACGGTCACCGCGTACCTCTTTCAGCAGATTGGCGCCGGCGCCGATGAGCTCCTTGTCGTGGAAGCGAATGCTGCCGGTGGGATGGCTGGCCAGTGGGTAGGGAAGAAGTTGGAGCACGGAGAGGGCGGTAACCGATTTGCCCGATCCACTTTCGCCGACCAGAGCGACCGTCTCGCTCTGGCCGATGGCCAGCGAGATGCCACGGACGGCATCGAAGGCGGCGGCGCCTCGGCCGAAACGCACGCGCAGGTTCTCGATCCGCAAGATCGCCCGGGGGTCGATTGGTTCGCCGCCGCCCGTGGCCGGCGCGCCGAGATCGGCGTCACGGTCGTCAGCACCACTGTCGGGCGTGTTGCTGAAGGTCTTGCGCGGATCGAAGGCGTCGCGGACACCTTCGCCGATGAAGACCATCAACGACAGCGTGACGCCGAGCGTCGCAAAGGCGCTGAAGCCGAGCCACGGTGCTTGCAGGTTGTCTTTGCCCTGCTTGAGTAGCTCGCCGAGTGAAGCCGAACCCGGGGGAAGTCCGAAACCGAGAAAATCGAGGGATGTCAGTGTTACCAGCGCGCCGCTGGTGATGAACGGCAGAAAGGTCAGTGCGGCGACCATGGCGTTGGGCAGGACGTGGCGCCACATGATGGTCAGGTCGGGCAGTCCGAGTGCGCGCGCGGCGCGCACGTAGTCGAAGTTCCGGGCGCGCAGGAACTCGGCGCGCACCACACCGACCAGAGACGTCCACTGGAACAAGAGCATGAGCCCGAGCAACCACCAGAAATTGGGTGTGACGATACTCGCCAGAATAATCAAGAGGTAGAGAGTCGGTAGCCCCGACCAGATCTCGATGAAACGCTGGAAGAGCAGATCCAACCATCCGCCGAAGTAGCCCTGGATCGCACCTGCGCCGATCCCGATGATCGACGATAGTAGGGTGAGAATCAGGCCGAAGAGGACGGAGATGCGGAAGCCATAGATGAGTCGAGCCACCACGTCGCGCGCCTGGTCGTCGGTGCCGAGCCAGTTCCTGAGGGTCGGCGGCGACGGTGACGGCTGGTCGAGTTCGTAGATGACCGTGTCGTATCGGTAGGGGATCAGCGGCCAGACGATCCAGCCCTTCTCTTCGATCAGCTCGCGGACTTCCGGGTCGCTGTAGTCGGCTTCGGTTTCGAGGAACCCCCCGAAGGTCGTCTCGGGGTAGGATTGAAGTACCGGGAAATAGAACGATCCGTCGTAGGAAACGAAGAGAGGCCGGTCGTTGGCGATTACCTCGGCGAATAAGCAGAGCACGAACAGTACCGAGAAAATGCGGGTCGACCATACCGCGCGGCGGTTGGCGCGGAACTTCTCGAGGCGCCGCTGATTAAGGGGAGACACGGATCTCAGTGCCGGCGGCCGTATCGAGTCCGGTCGAGGCGCAAGCGGTGCATGCGACTAGTCGCGGCGCTCGAAGTCGATTCGCGGATCGACCAGGACGTAGGTGAAGTCTTCGACCAGTTTCATTACCAGACCGAGCAGGGTGAAGAAGTACAGGGTCCCGAACATTACCGGGTAGTTGCGGTTGATCGCCGCCTGGAAACCGAGCAAACCGAGCCCGTCGAGGGAGAAGATCACTTCGATCAGCAGAGATCCGGTGAACAAGATTCCGATGAATGCCGACGGAAAGCCGGCGATGACGATCAGCATGGCATTGCGGAAGACGTGGCCGTACATCACGCGCCGCTCGCTCAACCCCTTGGCCCTGGCGGTGAGCACGTACTGCTGGTTGATCTGGTCGAGGAACGAGTTCTTGGTCAGCATCGTCAGCGACGCGAATCCGCCGATCACCATCGAGAACACCGGTAGCGTGATGTGCCAGAAGTAATCGGTGATCTTGTGCCAGGTGGAGAGATCGCTCCAGTTGTCGGAGACCAGTCCGCGCAGCGGAAACCAGTCGAAGTAACGACCGCCGGCGAAGACCACGATCAGTAGGATCGCGAAAAGAAATCCAGGAATCGCGTTGCCGACGATGATCACGCCGGAAGTCCACGCGTCGAACCGGGTTCCGTCGCGCACCGCCTTGGCGATTCCCAGTGGGATCGACACCAGGTACACGATCAGCATGGTCCACAGCCCCAGCGAAATCGACACGGGCATCTTCTCGAGGACCAGGTCGAAGACCGGGCGATCGTGAAAGAAGCTATTGCCAAAATCGAAGCGCAGAAAATTCCCAATCATCATGACGAAACGCTCGGGCGCCGGCTTATCGAATCCGAACTGTTTGTTGAGCTCCTCGATGAACTCCGGGTCGAGGCCCTGAGCGCCCCTGTAGTCGCTGCTGCCCTTGCCACCGCGGGCTTTTGTCCGCACGTCGCCGCGCTTGCCGCCGCTGACACGGGCCGTTGCGTCGACGCCGGTGTCTTGAAACTGGGCGATGATTTGCTCGACCGGTCCGCCCGGTGCGGCGTTGATGATGACGAAGTTCAGCAGCATGACCCCGAACAAGGTGGGGATCATCAGGAACAGTCTGCGAACGAGATAAGCGGCCATGCGTTACGTTTCCCGGGAAGCGAGGAAGCGGAGGAGGAAGGGCGGGGTGGCGGTTCTCATGATGCACTCATCCCGTGGAATCGCGGTGGCGGCTGACTACTGGGAGGCTTGGCCGAGTGCGGCATTTTTGTCGGGATCGATCCACCAGGTGTCGACGACCTGGACGCCGCGGTCGGGGACGACGTCGGGCATCCCGAACTTGTTCCAGTACGCGAGCCGGTCGTAGGCGATGTACCAATGTGGAATGACCCAGAATCCCCACTGCAGGACTCGGTCGAGTGCGTGGACTCGCAAGACGAGGCTCTTGCGGTCGGGGGCCGCCACCACCGACTCGACCAGATCGTCGATGACCGGACTCTTGGCGCCGGCGCGGTTGCCGCCGCCCGGATCGTCGGCGAAGGGGGAACTCCAGTACATGCGAAGCTCGTTGCAGGGCGACATCGATGCCGGATAACTGGTCACGATCATGTCGTAATCGTAATCTTGCGTGCGGCGGATGTACTGTGGCACGTCGATCGAGCGGACCCGCACGTCGACACCGAGTCGTTTGAGATTCTTGTTGAAGGGCAACACGATGCGCTCGAACTGTGGGTCGTAGAGAAGGATCTCGAAGCGCATGACCCCGTGCTCCGGGTGGGTGAGCAGCTTGGTCTTTTTGTCGACCGTCCAACCGGCCTTGGCGAGCAGGACCGATGCTTCTTTGAGATTGGCACGGATTCGACCGCTGCCGTCGGTCACCGGCGGCCGATACTCCGTCGTGAAAACTTCCGGTGGCAGCTGGTCGCGGTATGGCTCGAGCAATGCCAACTCGGCGCCAGTCGGTATGCCCGCGGCCGCCAGCTCGGAGTTGTCGAAGTAGGACCGATTGCGTGTGTACTGGCCGTAAAAGAGGTTTTTGTTGGACCACTCGAAGTCGAACGCGTAGGCGAGCGCGCGACGTACCAGAGGATCTTTGAAGACTTCGCGCCGGGTGTTGAAGACGAAGCCCTGCATACCCTGAGGCCGTTTGTGGGGAGAAGCCCGTTTGATGATTCGACCGTCTTGGACTGCCGGAATATCGTACTGGGTCGCCCACGTTTTCGAGGCGTTCTCGGCGCGGAAGTCGTAATTGCCCGACTTGAACGCCTCCGTGGCCACGTTCGAATCGCGGAAGTAGGTGAAGCGGATTTTGCCGAAGTTCCAGCGGCCGACGTTCACCGGTAACGCGGCTCCCCAGTAGTCGTCGACGCGCTCGTACTCGATGAACCGGCCGGGCTCGAATCGGCCGATACGGTAAGGCCCGCTGCCGAGGGGTGGATCCAATGTGGTCTTATCGAAGTCGCGGGTCGCCCAGTAGTGTTTCGGTAACACGGTGAGCTCGCCCAGGATGAGGGGAAGCTCGCGGTTCTCGCCGGGCTTGAAAACGAACTTGACCGTTCGCTCGTCGACCCGTTCGACCCGTTCGACGCTCGCATAGTAGGAGCGATAGGTTGGCAGGCCTTTGGTCCTCAGCGTGTCGAAGGTCCAGATGACGTCGTCGGCGGTGACCGGCACGCCGTCGTGCCACTTCGCATCCTTGCGAAGGACGAACTTGACCCACGAGCGGTCTGGCGGTGTCTCCATCGATTCGGCGAGCAGCCCGTAGGCGGAGGACGGCTCGTCGGCCGCTGCCGTCAGTAGCGAGTCGTAGATGAGGGTGACGGCGTCCGCCTTCGTGCCCTTGATAATGAAGGGGTTGAAGGAATCGAACGTGCCAATCGCGTAGCGCCTGAACTTGCCCCCCTTGGGCGCTTCCGGATTGACGTAGTCGAAATGGGTGAAGTCCGGCCCGTACTTGAGGTCGCCGTGCATGGCGATTCCGTGGTCGGCAGCGGCGGGTGCAGCCACCCATGCGATCAGGGCCGCGATCACCATCGCGACCTTGGGTATAGCGACGGTCCGTGGGTGGGCGGGGATGCTCAGCTGCATGGAAGATCCTCTCGGGGCATCCGCCGGAGTTTACGCGAATCCAGGCGACGCGACCAGCGCGGCTGCCGCGGGGCCAAACTCGAGATGCTCGAGATGCTCGGGATGCTCGGGATGCTCGGGGTGCTCGGGGTGCTCGGGGTGCTCGAGATCGGCGAGATGCTGAAGATACCCAGGGTGGCCGGTGGGGGTATCCGAACGGTGCCGGTGGCGAGTCTGGACAACGGCGGGCCTTTTCGAGTCTATTGACGGCTGAGTTCGCTACCGGCGAGAGAAGCCGAGGAGGTGCGATGGAGTTTGCAATCCAGGTGTCTGGCGGTCAGGTGCGCCGCCAGAAGACGGGGATCGAGGCGGTCGTAGACGACGCTCTGGTTGCCGAGGGGCTCGGCTTCTCGACGGTCTTCGTGCCCGACCACTATGTTTCGGAAGCGTTGGGGCAGGTGCAGCGGGAGATCCCGATGTACGAAATGTTCTTTGTCATGGCGACTCTGGCGCAACGCACCGAGAAAATCCGGATTGGCAGCCACGTCGCCTGCATGTTGTTTCGGCATCCGGCGATGACGGCGCGGTTGTTCGCGCAGATCGACGAGGCCAGTGGTGGCCGGTTGATCGCGGGCGTTGGTGCCGGTTGGACACGCGCCGAGTTCGAGATGATGGGGATTCCGTTTCCACCCGTCTCCGAGCGACTGCGGATGATGGACGAAGCGGTGGCGATCATGCGTGGTTTATGGGCCGAGGAGTCGCTTTCGTACGAAGGCAAGTACTACCAGGTTCACGACGCGTGTTGCCTTCCCAAGCCGGTGCAGACACCGGCGCCGCCGATCATGCTCGGCGGCAGTGGCAACGGCATCCTGCGCCGAGCCGGGCAGTGGGGGGATATCATCCACATGGTGCCGGTCATCGGTGCCGCTGGTACCACGACCCTCGAGGAGATCCAGAAGTTTTCGGACGATTCGCTGCGCGAGAAGCTCGACCGCGTCGCACGGTCCGCCGAGAAGGCGGGTCGGCCGCGCGGCAGCGTCAGCTTTGCGTCGACGGTCTTCCAGTACCAGATGACGGCCAGTCCGGCCGAGACGCGTGAGCAGGGCGACAAATTGGCGGCTCTGTTTGGCGTCACGACCGACGAGATCCTCACCCACCCGGTCAGCTTGATCGGTACCGCCGACGAGATGGTCGAGGAGCTGCGCCGACGCGAGGAGCAGCATGGACTGTCCCTGCTGGCCATCAACTTCGTCTCGCAGGAGGAGATTCGCGCGTTTGGAGAGAAGGTTCTGCCGCGCGTGGCATGAGTGGCGCCAACGGCTCGTTCCGGCCGACGGTGGGGCAGCTCCACCGCACGGTCTTGCCGACGGCCCATACCGCGCTCGACGCGGTCTGCGTCACGCGCTGGCGCCGCACCGCAGGTGGTCGACCAGCGAGGCGAGGCTGGCGCTGGCGTTGCGTCCGGAGGTGGACGGCATGGCGTAGGCTCGGCAGCCGCCGATCGGTCGGGCCAGCCAGCCGGCAGCTGCTTTCGCGTCGATCGCTTTGCGAACGCCTTCGAGTCCGACGAAGCAGATGGTGCGAGGCTGGAACAGTCGAGCGACATGCTCGAGACGCCACAGTCCGTTGCGATACTCCTCTGCAGTCAGCTCGGACGATGCGGGTGTGCATCGTTTGACCAGATCGGTAAAACCGACACCGCGCCGCAGGGCGCTGTCGAGGTCGCGGTCGTCACGGACCAGGTCCGCAGCCAGGGCGGCTGGCCAGAACCGATTGCCGGGACGGCCGAAGGGAATCCCGGTGCGGGCCGCATATGGCGACGGGTTGAGTCCGCAGACCAGGAGTCGGAGATCGGGGCGCAGCCAATCGGCGAGGCTCTCGTTGCGGGTTGCCGAGATTTCGAAGGTGTCGTCGCCCACTGTTGCGACGTCGATCGCCTCGAATCCGGCGCCGGCGAAGAGAATCTCGAGATCGCTCTGGACGGCGCGCGTATCCCGATAGATACAGCGGACGCGCGTCCCGATATCGAGCGATCGCTGCAGTGTAACCAACTCGGCGGGGAGTGCGAACAGCGCGGCAGTCAGAGTTTGTTGGTAGGGCGCTGTGTTCACCGATTCTCCGTCGTTGGGTAGAGTACCCCCGCACTCGACACTCTCGCGTGCGCGCGGGCCCGGCCGCGCGGGCCACGGCGGTGCAGACACTTCAGCGGTCTTCGAGCGAAGTCCACTCGCGGTCGAAGACTCCCGTGTACGCGGCGCGGGGTCGGATGAGTCGGTCATCGTCGATCTGTTCGAGGACGTGGGCGGTCCAGCCGCCGACGCGTCCGACGGCGAAGGTTGGCGAGAAGAGATCGACATTGAGACCGATCCCGTGCAGGACTAACGCGGTGTAGAATTCGACGTTGGTCCGCAGGCGCCGGCCCGGCTTGGCGCGCGCGAGGGCAGCGAGGATCTCTTTCTCGACAATGCGCGCGTCCACATAGATGGCGCGGTCGTCGCGTCCCGCGAAGAGTAGCGCTGCAGCGGCGTCGAGCACCTCGGCGCGCGGGTCGCGCACGCGGTAGACACGGTGGCCGAAACCCATGATGCGCTCACCGCTCGAAATCTTCTTCTCGACCCACTCGCGCGCGACGTCGGCAACATCTCGTCTGGCGCGCAAGCTCTCCTGCTGGATCGCGAACACCATGTCGAGCGCCGGTCCCGGTGCGCCACCGTGCAGCGGGCCCTTGAGGGCGCCGATCGCTCCACAGATAGCCGAGTTCATGTCCGATCGGGTGCTTACGATGACCCTGGCGGCGAACGTCGACGCGTTCATTCCGTGATCGACGACCGTGTTCAGATAGGTCTCGAGCGCGCGCACAGCGGAACCCAGGGGTTTCTCTCCCGTGAGCATGTACAGGTAGTTGGCGGCATGGCCGAGGTCGGGATCCGGATCGACCGGCGCCGTACCGATCGACGCGCGCCAATAGGCCGCTACCAGGGTGGGAAACGCTGCGATCAGATCGAGCGCGCGGTCGGTGTTCGCCTGCCGGGTTTCGCTGAGTGGTGCGCGATCACGCAGCGCCAAGCTCGCCGCACCGATGCGCAGTGCGTCCATGGGATGAATGTCGCTGCGCGCCGCCTCGATCATCGCTCGCGCACCGACGTCCGGGATACCTCGCCGCCGCGCCAGCTCTGCGCGCAGCTCACCGAGCTCACTGGCCGTCGGCAGCCGGTCGTTCCAGAGAAGGAAGAGGACCTCTTCGTAGCTGGCGCGCGGAGCCAGATCCCCGATCGGAAACCCGCCGATTGTCAATCGACCCGCTTGTCCGTCGACTCTGCTCAACCTGGTTTCGGCAGCGACGATTCCGTCGAGGCCGCGGATGATTTCGGTCATCGTGTCTCCTCCAGTGCCATCGGTATCGACTTATATAGATGGACCAGCACGGAAATAAGGTCAATCTTGATTCATCAATCAATGTATGGTCTCGTCGCGCATGGTCGAATCTGGGTATCTGACCGCGGTACAAGCTGCCGAAGAGCTGGGCATCAGTCCTGCGACCCTTTACGCGTATGTCAGTCGGGGAATGATTAGCTCGCGGAGCGGTCCGGACTCGCGCAGCCGCCGGTATCGGGCGGAGGATGTATGGTCGCTCAAGCGTCGCAAGCGGAATCGCCGTGATCCAGACAAGGCTGCGGAAGATGCCCTGCATTGGGGCTTGCCGGTATTGCAATCGGGACTGTCATTGATCAGCGAGGGGCGGCTCTACTACCGGGGCCACGATGTCATCGAGCTGGCCAAGCAACACACGGTCGAGGAAGTTTGTGCCCTACTCTGGGCTGGCGACCTCGAGGCGAGCTTGCCCGATCCCGAGCCGATCGATCTCGGCCGGGATTCCGCTGTGCTCAAACGCATCGAAGCGCCGTTGACTCTGATGGAGGAATTCCAGGCGCACCTCACGATCGCGGCGGCTCGTGACACTCATGCCTACGACTTGCGTCCGGTTGGCTTGCGGCGCACCGGTTTGGTAATCCTGCGCTATCTGGCGATGGTGGCCTGTTCGGGACGTGCGACGAAGCGCAGTATCGCCCAGGTGTTGCAGAGCAGGTGGTGTCCGGGTCGCCCGGAAGCGGTGGAGTTGCTCGACGCGGCTCTGGTGCTCTACGCCGACCACGAGCTCAATCCGTCGACGTTCACGGCGCGCTGTGTAGCCTCGGCGGGTGCCACCCCCTACGGAGTCGTGTCGGCTGGCCTCGCCGCGCTACAGGGGTCGAAGCACGGGGGCGCCTGTGAGAGGGCGGAAGCGTTGTTGCGCGAGGCGCCGCACCAACGTGGCGCGCATCAGGCCGTGTCCGCGCGCATACGGCGCGGCGAGGGAATGCCGGGTTTCGGGCATCCGATGTACTCGGAAGGTGATCCGCGGGGCGCATTGTTGATGGATCTAGCCCGCGCCCGCTGTCCGGATACGGAGGGAGTCGCGATCGCCTGGGCTCTCGCCGACGCGGTGCGCGATTTGATGGGTGAGTATCCGACCGTCGACTTCGGATTGATTACTCTGTGCCGCGGACTCGAGTTACCGTCGCACGCGCCCCTGGCACTGTTGGCGCTCGGGCGAACCGTCGGTTGGGTCGCGCACGCAATGGAGCAGTACGAGGAGGGGAGGTTGATCCGCCCCCGCGCTCGCTACACGGGAACGCTGCCGGATGATTCGCCCGATCTGTAGTTGGTTACCACTTTTCTGCGTACGGCCTGATGTCGAGTTCGAAGGTCCAGGCGGAGCGATCCTGATGAACGAGGTGGTGGACCGTCTTGGCGATACTGTCCGGGTCGAGGAAGAAGTCGTCTTCCTTGTCCTTGAAGAACTCGCGCGTGCGCGGAATGTCGATGACTCCATCGACGATCACCAATGCCACGTGGATGCCCTTGGGGCCGAGGCTCTTGGCCATCGCCTGCGCCAGCGACCGTTGGGCTGCTTTAGCGGGTGCGAAGGCCGCGGTCATCGCGCCGCCGCGCAGCGAGGCGGTCGCCCCGGTCACGACGATCGCGCCGGCACCGGCCTTCAGCATGTCGGCCGCGGCTTCCTGGCCGCATACCAGCAGGGCCAGAGTGTTGACCCGCCAACTGGTCTCGAGCTCTTTGGCGGTGACGTGCTCGAACTCGCGGAACGCGCCTCCGCCGGCGTTGTGCAGGAGGACGTCCACCGGTCCGAGATCGGACCGAATCCGGGCGAAGGTCTCGCGCACGGCTTCGGGAACGCCGACATCGACCGGGTAGCCGCGCGAGCCCTCGATCTCGCTCTCGAGAGCGGCGAGCCGATCGGCCGAGCGCGCCAGCATGGCGACACGGTATCC
>Ga0114931_10007005_pt1 | contig 13821 bp, 12 predicted proteins | sample 2SBtaG_FD_89579 | JGI IMG/M metagenome (GOLD analysis project Ga0114931, IMG submission 89579) | Deep subsurface microbial communities from Kolumbo volcano to uncover new lineages of life (NeLLi) - 2SBTROV14_V59a metaG | ecosystem: Environmental > Aquatic > Marine > Volcanic | place: Kolumbo...
GCCCACACGGTCAGGTGTTACGACGATTTTCTCACGGTCATGAAAGCGCTCAAAGACGCCACCGAAGAGGACGTCCTGGTGATTGATGGGCAAGGCGGTCAGAGGGCGCTGGCAGGCGAACTTTTTACCACGGAAGCGGCTCGCAAAAAGCTGGCGGGAATCGTGGTGGATGGGGCCGTCCGGGACACCAAGACAATTAGGGCCCTCGAACTGCCGGTTTACTCGCGCTACGTCTTTCCAGCGTCCGGCACAACGGCCCAAATCGGGCAGACGCAAGTCCCGATATCGTGCGGCGGTGTCACTATCAATCCGGGAGACATTCTCTTTGGTGACCGAGATGGTATTGTTGTGGCCTCGGCCTCTGAACTCCTCGACTTGATTCCTATGGCCGAAGAGATCCAGAGTAAAGAAGAAAGCGCCCTGCCGCAGGTACAGAGTGGCAAAAGCCTGTTTGACCTCCTCAATTTTGAGGAGCACTTTGAGAATATGTCCGCCGGGAAGGAGAGCACACTTCGATTCTTGAATTAGAAGCAGCAGGATATAGGTTTTTTCAAACGCGCTTTCTGGTAAGCTACCGCAGACAAGATTATGCAAAACCCGCTTGAGTTTTCTATTTCCAGGTCACTTGCATAGCGAAGAAATGGTCAAAGACTTTGCGGGTCGGATTGTTCTGACTGTCCGCTTCCGGGCTTCGAATATAAAAGTCTAGCTGTTGGGCTGCCGGATTTACTGCACCCGCAGGCGACCTCTTGTTCAGCAACGGATAATTAACTTTCAATGTCTGTCTGTCACGCATACCCTGGGTGACCATGAAATGCATTTGATAGTCAGAATAGAGTGGCTTGCCATTTAACGTTGCCTGACCATAGCCCCAGCCAGCGAGATAGATAAAAGTCTTGGGCCAGTTGGTATCTCCGCAACCCGAATCACCATGCTCGTAGATATACGCCGCTACGCCGCCATCCTGACAGGGACTGAATTCGTGAAAGCGATCAAACTCAAGCACCAGATTACCTTCAGGGATCTTCAACCGTGCGATAAAACGGCCGACGTTTTTTGTCTCATCGACCTCGATTTCTGCAGTTCCCTCAACCTGATGTACGTTCGAAGCGTCGTTTCCCATGTGATCCCAGCCGGGAGGATCGTTGAGCCGTCCGACCTGATAGATTTGTCCAGAGGACAACTGAAAGTGACCATCATAGAGGTCGTGCTGTTCTGGCGCATAAAGCGCTATCTCTGCCCCCGGCTGTTTACGCTCCGTCGCCTGCTGGATCTCAGCTTTTTTTTCTTTCTGGCAGCCAAGCATCAGCAGAACCGCCATTGCCAAACAGAATAGAGAGTTTGTAGTCATTTAGGAACCTCCATCCAAATAAAGTGATTAATGGTTGTCAAGCGAGTACACAACCTCGATTGCTGTTGGTTTGCTGGATTCAACATGGATTGTTTTCTGCTGGCGGCCGAGTTTCTCATGCCATATTTCTACATCATATGTCCCCACCGGAATATCTGGAATCGTAAAGTACCCATTGTTGTCGGTTACCGCATGAAACGGGTGGCGATCGACCCGAATGAACGCCTGCATCCAGCCATGGATGTCGCACTTCACGATGACCATGCCCGATTTCTTCACTGTTCTCTTCGCCTTCACCCCCTTGAGCGGCAAGGCGATGTTTGCGTTAAGAGCACCATAAAAGTGGACGTTGTGCAGCGTGGGATCGCTGTTCCTGGCTTCGATGGTGCCCCCAACCGTTACGACGCTGACATGCGGAACAAACTGACACTGCCGATTCGATAGGACCAAAAGGCTGGTTTGATTGGCTGAACTAGTGAGCGTGGGCGTTTCTTTCAGAGCAACGATCACGTTCTGGATTCCATGGCTCTCCGGAGAGACCAGTAAATCCCCTAACGTTTGTAATTTCCCGCAAACCTTCGGATCCGTGGTGTTTTCGATACGAGTGGGGCCGGGTAGCGCATTTCCGGCCAGACGTACAAACCCTTCCAACGTGCCGTGCTTCTTAGGGGGGTCGATTGACTGTGGCTGAGATTCTTGTTTTTCGGACTGACAGGCAACCAGTAACATTATCGTACATGCCCAGAGGCTGGAAGAATTGCGCGCGAACCCCCACACGGTCATCATCATATCGTTAGGTACCTTTTGATGTCACACAGAATTTGTACTTGATCACCGGCGTGTTATCGCCGCGCCAGGGTATCTCATGACTCAGAGTCGAGCAACTTTGCCAGCGCGCCATAGCCGTTCTTGACCAGCCTCTCGGCGCCGAACTGAAAGTACTCCGGCCCGGCTTCGAGACCCAGCCCCTCGACCAGGCGATTCATGAAATTGAACAGGGCGCAGACCGAGACCGCGTCATGGATTGCCTTATCGTCCCACCCAGCTGCGTAAATCGCCGCCACGTCTTGCTCAGAAACTTTCGATGGCGCCACTGTCAACTTCTTGACATAAGACAGAAGCGGCTTGAGCTTCTTGTCGACCGCAGCAGAATCGAGGTCCTCGACAATCTGGCTTAGTACCTCCGAGGAAATGCCGAAGCGTTCGGCTACCGCCCGATGCACACCGCTGCAATAGGTGCAGGCGTTGACGGAAGAGACTACTGCGGCGATCAACTCCCGTTCGCCTTCCGATAGCGGCGAAGGGCCGCGCAACAAAGCTTCGTGATATTCGAGCAACGGTATTGAGGTTTTGGGGTAGGCAGTGAAAATATTCAACAGGACAGCATCGTCAGATTGGGATTTGAGATAGGACACAGGATCACCTTTTCGTTTCGCGTTTCGCAGGAAAAAAAGCAGGCTTGATTTCATCCGTCGACTGTTGCACTGTTACAGCCAGGTGGAAACTACCGCGGGGAAGGCTGCCTGCTTCGCTCCCTGTCGTCCGTACCACCCACCCTGTCATTCCGCGCTTGACGTGGAATCCATCCAAACAAACGCACCGACCTGAGGACTGTTTTTGCCTAAGTTTACCGCTGGCCGGATTTCATCTGGCCAGGGTAAGAGTTTACTTCTGAAGCTCTAACCCAGCCACTCGCGCACACTCAGCTAAAACGGCACCCCCCACAAAAATGGTCTCTTCGGCAGCATAGAAATGCGGTGAATGCGCCGGAATGACTTCTCCTCCAGCTTCTCTCGCGCCGATGCGCATGAAACAGCCGGGCATCTTTTCCATATAGCAGGCGAAGTCCTCTCCCCCCATGTTGAGAAAACCAAGAGGGACCAGGGCCTCTTCGCCGACAGCGGTAGCAACCGCCCGCTGTGCGACGGCGACCGGCCCGGGCGGATTGACAATCGGCGGAATGCCGCCATCCGCGCTGACGACGGCAGTTAGACCAAAAACCTGAGCCTGAGCTTCGGCAATTTTCCGAACCTCACTGATGAGTAACTCGCGGGTTTCAGCGTCGGTGGCACGGATGGTGCCGGTCAGCCGGGCAGTCTCCGGGATAATATTAGGTGCCGTGCCGGCGTTGATCGTTCCGATCGTCACCACGCCCGGATAGGCCGGATTCAAGCGACGCGAGACCACCGTTTGCAACGAGGAAACAACCGACGCAGCACAGACAATTGGGTCGGCTGATTCATGCGGGCGTGCACCGTGCGCACCGCGTCCTTTCAACTCAATTTCAAAGACATCTGAGGAGGCAGCCAGAGGACCTTCCTGTGCCACCACCTGACCCACAGCAAAACGACGGTCGACATGTCCGCCAAAAATAGCCGCAACACCGGACAGGGCGCCGGACGCCAGCACCGCGGACGCCCCGCCCGCCACCTCCTCGGCGGGTTGCAGCAGAATAATCACATCCCCTTCAGCAGGATTCACCGTCAGCAAATGCGCGGCAGCGATGGTCCACGTGGCGTGCACGTCGTGGCCGCAGGCATGCATCACCCCGTCGTTTTCGGAAGAAAAAGGCAAGCCGGTATTTTCATGAATAGGCAGTGCGTCGATGTCACCGCGCAACGCAATTACGGGCGCTTCAGGATTCCTGCCGGCGATGCGGGCGACAACTCCGGTGCCGGCGACCTTCCTAAGCTCTTTCGGATTCAAGGCGGAGAGTTGGTCGTAAAGCTTCTGAGCCGTTCGTTCTTCTCTGAGCGACAATTCCGGATGGCGGTGCAAGTCCTGGCGCAGTTCGATCAGCCGGGCTACCAGATTCGACGAATATAAACGGCGCACTTGTTCAGGAAGGTTAGGTTTGGACACGGGATGGTCTCATAGTTAAATCGAATTGTGGGAATTTGGACATTGGCGCTGTGCCAGAGAACTCACATTTAGGCTACACAGACGCACGGGATGACAGATATAAAACAACCCTCTGAAGGAACATTCAGTACTGACAGTCGAGCCTACCCTCGCTGCCTTAGCTAAGCAGACACCGATTCACACCTGACGGTTAAATCATCGACGCGGTCAACGTTCACTTCGACGCCTATGCCGGCTTTGTCAAGCGGGACTGTCACCATACCCTCCGCGTCCATGGTCCATTCTGGCGTGACGATGTCTTGTTCCCAGTAGCGGGAGCTGGGCGAGACGTCTCCCGGCAAGACAAAATTGGGCAGCGACGCCAGGGCGACATTGTAGCCTCTGCCAACCCCGCTTTCCAACATGCCGCCACACCAGACGGGAATTCGTGACTGGGCGCAGAGATCATGAATCATCAGGGAGGAGGTGAAGCCCGCCACTCTGGCCGGCTTGATGTTGACGACCTTGCCGCTGCCCAGCGCCAGCATTTCTTCAGCTTTTGCCACGCTGGTGATAGATTCGTCCAGGCAGATCGGCGTCTCAAGTTCGCCCTGCAGTATACCGTGTTTGAAGATATCATCCCAGGCCAGTGGCTGTTCGATCATGAGAAGCTTGAAAACATCCAGCTTCTTCAGCAATTCAATGTCTTCCAACGAGTAAGCATTGTTGGCATCTACCATCAAGGGCGCTTCCGGATAGGCCTCACGCACGGCGCCGATAAAGTTGAGGTCCATGCCCGGCTTGATCTTGATCTTGATCTTGCGGTAGCCGAGTTCCAATGATTCACCTACTTTCCGCACCAGGTCCGCCGGGCTGGCTTGAATTCCCAGTGAAATTCCGGTGGCTATTTTCTCTCGCGTCCCGCCGAGAAGGTGCGCCAGTGGCACGTTTTCCTGCTGCGCGGCCAAATTCCAACACGCCATCTCGACCGCCGCCTTGGCCATATTATGCCCGCGAAAATTCTCTTCCAAAACCTCATAAATTCCCGAGGGCCCATCGAATTCTGTCGTCAGAATCCTTGGCGCCACCCATTCCTTGATCGCCATCCATGCCGTCTCGATGGCTTCGGAAGAATAATTCGGAAAGGCGCCGGCGCAGCACTCTGACCAGCTCACCTGGCCGTCAGCGTTTTTTAGCGTGAGGAGAAAAATCCGGCTGGTCGTTTCAGTACCGGATGAGATTTGAAACGCTTCTTTCAAAGGAAGCTGGATTTCTCTTAACGTCATGTCTTTTATTTTGATCATAGCTGTCTTTTCAATATGACTTATTCATTACTATTTGGCTTCAACCACAACATAGCAATAATTGTTCGAAATTCATACACTACATTTGGTAAGTTTTCTTATCAAATCTACTCCAGCTTCCAAGCGCGAAATTTCTGGCTTCATCATCCAACGGCCGCCAACGAAACTCGAAGCGCTAAGCCATCGACAAGACGTAGAAGCAGTGCCCGTCGTCACGATAGAACGCTTCAACCTGATAACCGATAGAAAGGTAGTGCTGAAACGCGCGACGTGTATTGAGACGCCAGCGATTCGCCATGCCGTCACGTTTTGCTTGAATGACTTCTATCTCCATTGGGACCTCAATGCGTATTTTGTTGTCTTGAGGAAGATCGTTGTCTACCGGCGTCGGAAGGAGATCGGGACCCAATTCGGTATTCACAATGGGCAACTCACGGTAGGCTTGAGCGTCCGGTTGCAGACCCGTAGTTGCTGCAAGCTGAACGCGCTCATGTTTCAGTGACCACTCCACGATGAAACGATCCAGGGGCATGCCCTGCTGCAAAGTGCTGCCGGTTTCATCGGGGTACATTTTCACGGCGTACTCATGGACAATCACGCCCAGCTTGTTCATGTTCAGGTGAGCGTTTCGAGCTACCAACGGATCGTAAGTCCAGTAGATATAATCGATACCGTGCGCCAGCAAGTGCGCTCTTTGATACAATTTCAACCGCCGGCCCAGTCCTCTGTCCCGATAGTCTTTTCGCACGGCCATCATTTTAGACCAGTTGATAGTCTTACCGTTGTAGAAGCCGGCAAAGCTCAGGACAAACCCGACCATGTTGTTCGCGGCGTCAAAGGCGCCAGCCGCCAGACCGCCAATCTTGTTTGCCACAATCAATAAAATCGGTGGAACAATTTCGACGGTTTCGTAGCCCCACGTTTCTTTTTGCATGCGCACGCATTCGAAAAACTCCGCGTGTGCCGTCATCGGCCGAATATCAATATCCATTTCTTAACCGACAACCTGATCTAGGTTGCCTTTGATTGCCTATAATTGAATTACAGATGGCACTGTCACAAGGCCAAAAAACTCAGCTTCCACACACAACATGAATATGACCTTTCAATTTGTTACTAACCCAAACGCGTAAAAAGCGCGTGGGTTTCGCTTTGAATAGTACCGATTCAGTCGATTTTTGTCAATGGTTGGGTGACCAGGTTGACGTGGCTTGATTTTACAACAAAGAATTGATAGTTTTAGTTGCCTATTGGGGATAGCGTCACCCAATTGTTTATTTGGCTGAAGTGACCAAAACGCAGGACGATGTCAGGCAAGGGCTATTCAAACGATTCAGAACAAGACAACAGTCAGATGTGCAAGACGTGATCGCTGATCACTTTTGACAACAAGTGGCTGCTGCGGCCTTTGGGGACCGCAAAAATATGAGCTGACGGTGCAAGGCTTCAGCCCCGTAGCGCGCCTGCTTTCTGGCACACAATCCTTAAGTTATGTGGGATGAAAACATTACGAAAATGAACTCAATGTTATTATCAATTTGCCTAATATTCTCAACGATGCCGACTGCACTTGCTCAGTCTGGAGAAAAACTTGACACACTCATTGTTGAGCCAAGCACGCTGGAAGATCGAACTTCCATTCAGCCAGACGGTCCATTTGCCGTTCTTTTCTTCAACGAAGATGCATTGGGAACTCAAATTGGTGTGATCTACTATGGATTGATGCGCTCACCCAAGAATGGCAGTTGGTCTCTCACGGACAGGTTTTGGCAAAAGGAGGATTGGAGCATGGATGTAACGACTATTGCTTGGGGACCAAACGGGAAATATCTGTATGTTGCGACATCTGGTACTTATGGAGTGGGTGCTGTTTATGAACTTGACCTTTACTCAAGAATTTACCGACAAATTTTCCCCGACATCGACGACTATGAAGGTTGGCATCCAGGATATACATCCACACAGCTTATTCAGATAAGACGCTCAACGTTGACCATATTTTCTTGGAATACAGAAGATGGGTACGAGAAACGAAAGAAAGTAGAAATACCATTAACGGACGAGCATCGAAATGGAGATACAAGAACTTTCAATTGGTTTATGGAAAATCGAAGCCAGGTCTTGAAAACCATAAAAGACGCACATCAAACCGCCGCAAAAATTCTCGATGGAATACATAATGTCTGGATACATCGAGACGGCGCAGTAGCTGCGGAGATGTCGGATTTTATTGTCGCATCAATACTTTATCGGCCTTCCGATTTTCTAAAGACATTCTCTACTTCACCTAAGGATTTCGGAGATTTGGTGGAGAGTATTCCAAACTTTGCACTTACGAACTTCAAAGATGACAATATTGAACCCTTGAAAGAACGAAAGAAGCAGATCACAAATACGCTCGCGAACTTTCTAAAAAGTGGTGCAGATAATAAACTTATTGATATGGCGTCTGTCTTATTACGTAGTTTTGAAAAGCAGGAGCCACGAATCATTGATTGAGTCGGCACATAACAACCGCTTTCACAGCGGGGGGGCGCCGGCGCTCTGGGTTGGTTTCGTGGATTTTCCGAGTTTTTTCTGTTCAGAATGTTCCGTGCGTTGAAGTCCTGTCGCTCGGGAAGCGGATCGTTAGGGGGGCGTTCTTATATGGCGGATTTGAGTCTCGACGAATATCAACGCACTGTAGACGAATGGATCAGGACTGTTGGTGTGCGTTACTTTTCAGAGTTGACCAACCTGGCCCAGTTGGTGGAAGAAGTTGGGGAGGTGGCGCGTGTCATGTCACGAACTTATGGCGATCAAAGCTCTAAGCCAACAGATGGCTGCCACGACCTCGCTGATGAACTTGCAGACGTGCTTTTTGTCGTCACCTGCATTGCGAACCAAACCGGCATAGACCTAACAGATGCCGTACGGCAGAATCTCGAAAAGAAAACGCGGCGGGACAAAGAGCGCCACCACAGTAATCCCAAGTTGAGTGCCTGAAGTCGGTGCCCCATCTTGACTTCCGCAAGAAACATCTGTAGATTGCGCCCCTGACGGGGGTTGTGGCAAACCTCTTTATCGCAATGTTCTTGTTGTCGGCTGTGGTGAACCTTTTGTCCGTGCTATCGTAGATTATTCTTGTTACGCCGTGCAAAATCATTACTCGCCGAAAATTTTATTCCCGGGAGAATCTCATGGATATTCGTTGTAGGTGCACGACTCAGTTGCTCAAGGTAGCGGTTGTCATAACAGGTTTTATACTGGCAGGATGCAACGGGTCGTCCGATTCTGCTGCCAGCAAGAAATTCCTCAGTATCGGGACGGCACCGACAGGTGGCGCTTTTTATGTTGTGGGTAATTCGATAGCCGAAGCTGTGAACAACAATGTTGGCAGCCTACCCTGGCGAGTCTCATCAGAATCGACCAAGGGCACGCAAGAGAATATTCGGCGTCTGGCCAAAGGAGAATTGGATTTTGCTCTGGCTAATGCGGCTATTTCATACTTTGCAGTGCGCGGGGAAGGGGCGTGGGAGAAGAAGTACGACATCCGGTCGGTCATGACCCTGGCACCCAACGTAGCGTTGTTCATTACGCCCGAATCGTCCGGCATCAAGAGGATTGTGGACCTGAGGAGCAAACGCGTTGTCGTTGGGCCCGCCGGCGCCGGATTTGAACATTTTATCAGGCCCATTTTGGGCGAGCACGGCCTCACTTATGACGATTTTACGCCTGTGAATGCCACGCAGACCGGGGCAGTCGACATGCTTGCAGACGGCTCCGCGGTAGCGGCTTTTCTCGGAGGTGCCGTACCGACTGCATCCATCACACAAGCATCTGCCTCGCAGGACATCTTTTTCATACCCTTTGAACAGGAAGCACGGCAACGGCTCATTGAAAACTACCCATTTTTCTTTCCTGCGACCATTCCAGCCGGAACCTACCGCGGCCAGAAACAGGCGTTTGAGGGTCTGAACGTTGGCTCCATGCATCTCGTGACCTATGCCAGTGTGGCTGAAGAAACGGTGTATCAGTTTACTAAAACTGTGTACGAAAATCGTGAGGCTGTGGTCAAAGGGCATCCGGCGGGCAAAGCGATCAACGCTAAGAATGTGATTCGAGATACCGGCATACCCTTTCATCCAGGCGCTATTCGTTATTACAAGGAAATCGGTATATGGCCCGAAAACGTATCCAGCGATTAACCTTTCGAATTTGCCAATCTGCTTAATTCCTAGCGCGGCAAAGCTGCACGGCAAACATGAACTCAGAGAGAATTGGCCACGGATGCACACCTACAAAACGCGGATTCCAAATAGAAAAATATACCGAACTTCTCTCCGAACGCACGCGTGTTGTTCATATTTAATTCCAATTCATAAACCACTAAATTCTATTACCAGGAGTGCGCTAAGCATTTGCTCTACCGAATTCTTGCGGTTATTCTAAGCCTTTTCATCCTGCTGGAAGTCAATTACCCGCAACTGTCGCCTCAGTCGCAGCTTGCCTTTTTCAGTATGCTGGGGTTGATCCTTGTGTTCCTGACACATCCCTTGCACAAATCGGTCGAGGACAAGCGCGGCTATCGGATCATCGATTTTGCATTGATGGCTGGGGTGGTACTCTGTTTTGGGTACGTGATCATCCAAACGGAACCTCTGTTTGAGAATCTTTGGGTTGCAAACCAGCCTCTCGGCAACCGCGCCGGAATGGAGGGAAGAGTGGACTATGCCGTGGGTTTCGTCGGACTATTGGTTGTGCTGGAAGGTACCCGCCGAACCATCGGGATGACCCTACCTCTGCTTGCCGTTACGTTTCTCCTCTATGCCAATTTCGGACCGGCCATGCCGGACTGGCTCTTTCCACATCGCGGTTACCCATGGTCTCGAATTGTGAGTCAGACCTTTCTGCACAGTCAGGGCGTGTTCGGCATCGCTTTGAGAGTGATGTTTACCTATGTATTTCTATTTGTCTTGTTTGGCACGTTGCTCGAAAAGACGGGCGCGACCGGCTTTATCATAGACTTCACACGGAATCTTTTTCGCAAGAGTGCCGGTGCACCCGCCAAAGTTGCTGTTATCAGCAGCGGCATGATGGGCTCCCTTTCGGGCAGTGCCGTGGCAAATACGGCCACCACCGGCACCTTCACCATTCCCATGATGCGCAGTGCCGGGTTCAAACCGGCCGTGGCGGCAGGCGTGGAAGCGGCGGCCAGCTCAGGGGGAGCGTTGGTGCCGCCGATCATGGGTGCCGGTGCCTATATGATGTTAGAGATCATCGATCCGCCGGTGACTTATTTGCAAATCATGAAGGCCGCACTCTTGCCTGCCGTTCTCTACTACGCGGCATTACTCCTGATCGTCCATCTTCAGTCAAAACGATCTGGCATCCAAAAAGAGGACTCCTCCGAGTCCGGATCCGAGCATCTGCGGAGCTATCAGGGCGTTGTCTTCTTTAGCTCCTTTAGCTCCCTGATTCTTTTGCTGGCTTCGGGATACACACCGTTCCGGGCGGTGAGCATTTGTCTTGGCATTATCGTGATCGTAAGCTCGTTTAGCCGGCATTCCAGAGTTGGTTTGACCGGCATTGTTGATGCGTTCGAAAACGCCGCACGAAGTGGGGTTGCGCTGGTGGCGGCGGCTTCCTGCGTCGGAATCATCATTGGGGTTGTCACGTTGACCGGTGTGGGCGGAAGACTTCCCAGCGTGATTCTACCGCTGGCCCAGAACAATCTGCTTCTTGCGCTGTTTCTCCTGATGGTCTCGACCATCATTCTTGGCATGGGATTGCCGTCCGCGGTCTGCTACCTTCTCATGGCCACCCTTGTCGGTCCGATTTTGGGCGATTTAGGTTTGGTTCCTATTGCAGCTCATTTGTTTATTTTTTACTTTGGCATGATGTCAATGGTAACGCCGCCGGTCGCTCTGGCTGCTTACACCGCCGCCGCGATTGCGCGGGCAGGGGTCATGCGGTCGGCGCTGGCTGCCTTTCGGTTTTCTCTTGTGGGATTTGCGTTGCCCTATGCATTTGTTCTGCACCCGCAACTGTTGCTGCTGGCACCGGATGGAGGACCAGCGACGGCACCTGCGGTCTTGTTCAGCATCCTGATCACTGTATTGGCCATTGTTCCGTTGGCGGCTAGTGTCACGGGCTATTTGTTTGCCCCACTCGATATTTGGCAACGCCTGATTCTATTGGCGGCAGGGTTAGCCTTGTTGCTCATGCAAACGGGCGTCGAACAAATATGGGTCCAGGTCTCGGCGTTCGCGGCCATGACTTTCATCGGAAGCTTGAGCTGGCGGTCCCGGGGGAGGTGGCTGGAAGCCCAAACGGGGGTAGCGTAAGCCAACTTGTGGCTCATTTGTGGCGGCGAGAACAAGCCGCGGCTGCCAGGCTGCTTAGCTGGGATGAAACGATAGTCATAATCAAGGAGAATAACTCGTGTCTTCCGAATCAAACAATCGTGGCTTGAAATGGGCGGCGGGAATCATTCTATTGACTCTGCTCGTTCTCATGTTCGCCATCAGTGTGTACTGGAGCATGGAACCGGACGGGCTGGACGTCCTCGCCCTGGCAGAGAACAAGGCTCAGAAGCAAAACGTCGAGGTCGTCACCGGCTACGTCACAACCAATACGCTCATTGAAATCGCCCGAACACTTCTCAACAAGCCAGGCGGTTACATGAGCAACGACGTCATGCCTCCGAGTGTTTTTTTGGACAACATACCGCGCTGGGAATTTGGCGTTCTGGTACAAATTCGAGATTTCACTAAAGCGTTGCGGAATGATATCAGCCGAACACAAACACAATCCCAGGAGCACCCTGCCCTGGCCAAAGCCGAACCCCAATTTAACGTGGACAGCCAGTCGTGGCTTTTCCCACGCGCGGAAAGCGAATACAGCAAAGGGATCGATGACTTGCAGGAATATCTGGACGGCCTAACCAATCCCAATAACACGCAGACACAATTTTTTTCCCGGGCTGACAATTTACGTGACTGGTTGAAGGTGGTCGCTAACCGGCTTGGCAGCCTGTCGCAGCGGCTCAGCGCAAGCGTCGGGCAGGAGCGTATCAACACCGATCTTGACGGCGAACCTGATGCGACACAGTCCACGATTCAAGCTACCCGCATCGATGTGAAGACGCCATGGCTCCAAATCGACGACGTTTTCTATGAGGCACGTGGTACTTGCTGGGCACTGATCAACCTTCTGAGGGCGATCGAAATTGATTTTGGTCCGGTTCTCGAGAAGAAGAACGCCGCCCGCAGCTTGCAGCAGATCATCCGTGAACTCGAAGCCACGCAGCGTAAAGTGTGGAGCCCTATGGTACTGAACGGGTCGGACTTCGGCTTTTTTGCCAATTATTCCCTGGTAATGTCATCCTACGTTTCGCGCGCCAATGCAGGCCTTATCGATTTGCGTGATTTGTTGAGCCAGGGATGATTTTGGACTGTGGCTGGTACCTGCGAACCCTGCTTATTGTCGACAACGTTGCTCATGAAACACCTCTACATCCTGCGCCACGCCAAGTCAAGTTTGCCTCATGCCAAGCAAGAAGATTTTGACCGACCCCTAACTGCAAAGGGTCAAACCGATGCTCAAGTTCTGGGGGAAAGACTGGACAGGCGTGCGCTACGAACGGACTGCATTATGGCGAGCACCGCGCGACGTGCTCTCGCAACAGCCCGCCTCATCGCCCGGGAAATACGATTTCGTCAGGAGGATATTATCGGGGAAAGGGATTTATATCTTGCAGCCCTGCCCACCCTGTTGACTATTATCAAGAAGGTTGACGATAGCAAGCAGGCCCTGATACTCGTCGGGCATAATCCGGGCCTGACAGATTTGGCAAATCACCTTTGTGAGCATCAGGTTGACAGCCTTCCGCCGTGCGGACTTTTGTGTTTATCCATGCGCACGAAGTCGTGGCAGGAGATATCCGAAGGGGTCGGACATTTTGAATTTTTTGATTATCCCTCTCACTCAACATTCAGCTGAGTCACCCGCTGCGTTTTTTTTTGGCCTTTTACTGTACAGATCATGCGGTTTACTGTTCCAGCCGGACGGCTTACACCGTGGGGTTTTGAATCATTAAGAGATTGTATTAGATTTCTTTTGACTAACGGGAAGAGCACGTCGGTACTTCTTTGCTTGCACAGCGTAAAAAGAAGTACCGGCGGTGTTTTGTGAAAATGGGTCAAACCCAACCCGTTAACTCACCATTACTATCTTCACCTTTTAGCCGTTGAAAAGGCCTTAGCCGGGCCTTTTCATTTTAGGCAAAGAATTTTTCCAGCCACTCATTTTCTACGTTGGCACCACTTTTCAACGAAGCCTCAA
>Ga0114931_10007006_pt1 | contig 13819 bp, 11 predicted proteins | sample 2SBtaG_FD_89579 | JGI IMG/M metagenome (GOLD analysis project Ga0114931, IMG submission 89579) | Deep subsurface microbial communities from Kolumbo volcano to uncover new lineages of life (NeLLi) - 2SBTROV14_V59a metaG | ecosystem: Environmental > Aquatic > Marine > Volcanic | place: Kolumbo...
GACCGTTCAAGGCGTGAAAGTGGGTTTCTGTAACGAGGGTTGTCTCACGAAAGTCAAAAACGCAGGAGACAAACAAATCGAAATGATCTTCAACGACGAAGCATTCCAAAAAGGTTTCAAGATCGTCAAGAAAGACAAGAAGTAAGCGAGCAGGTCTAAAGGTCATCACAATCAAGCGGGTGTCTCGATTCGGGATGCCCGTTTTTTCGTATTATTTGAAAAACTCTTCCGCTTCTTCAAGAAATCCCCGATCGAGTTCGCGCATCGTGCCGACGGCTTCGGCGAGGAGAACACTGACGATTTCTGTGCCACGCAAGGCAACCATCTTACCGAACTCATTTTTAATCGCCAGACGTGCCGCGTGAATTCCCAGCCTTGTTCCCAACACACGATCATACGCACTGGGTGGCCCCCCCCGTTGCAGATGACCCAGTGTGACCGATCGTGTTTCGAAACCGGTGTTATTCTCGATGAACTCCGCGACGACATCGGCGATGCCGCCCAGTTTTTCGTGACCAAATTCGTCGAGGTCGTCGCTTTTGGTCACGAAGCCGTCTTTGTCAGGTAGTTTGACTCCTTCGCTGACGATCACAAGACCGTAATTTTTTCCGGAGGCACGACGTTGCTTAAGAATTTCGCACATCCGCTCTAAATCCGGTGCGACTTCGGGAACCAGTATGTAGTCTGCCGCTGTGGCGACACCTGCGTAACAGGCAATCCAGCCTGCAAGTCGGCCCATCGTTTCGATGACCATGATCCGACGATGCGAATCGGCAGTGGTACGAATACGGTCGATCGCTTCCATTGCGATGTTGAGAGATGTGTCGAAACCAAAGGTCACATCGGTGGACGATAAATCGTTATCGATCGTTTTCGGGCAACCGATAATTGGTAATCCTTTTTCTCCATGTAGCTTGTTGGCAACCGTTAAAGTGTCGTCACCACCAATGGCGATCAGTCCGTCGAGTTCCATTTTTGCGAAATTCTCGACAAGCTTCTCGATATCTTTTTCGTTCTTATGCGGATTCGTTCGAGAAGAACCCAGAATCGTTCCACCCCGGTCGATGATGTGATCCGTGTCGTCGGGATGAAGTACAACAAAATTTCGCTCCATCGCGCCTCGCCAACCTTCGATGAGACCAATGGTTCTTCCGCCAGCGTTATGAACGGTTCGCACAACCGCTCGTATCACAGGATTCAACCCGGGGCAATCGCCACCTCCGGTGAGCACACCAATTTTCATAAAAACTACTTTCTGATCGAATCGCCGATCAAGCTGATATTTTCAACAATCCTCATGATAGCTAAACGCGAGAGATTTGGCGCGAGCAATGTGAAACTTCCGCAAATTCCATTCGATTACCAGGTGCGTTCGACGAATGTTGTATCGACAGCGAAATCGGTAAACGAAGGGTGTGCGAAGATTTTTTTCGCTAATGGAATCGTCGTTTTCACGCCGTTTCCCTCGACAACGAATTCTTCCAATGCTCGCTGCATGGTGGCAATCGCTTTTTCTCGGTTCGAGCGATGCACGATCAGCTTGCCGATCATCGAATCGTAATGGGGACTGATGGTGTATCCCTTGTGGACGTGAGAATCGAAGCGGATACCCGGTCCGCCTGGTACCCGCAATTTTGTAATTTTACCTGGACAACCGCGAAAATCGTTGTCGGGATCTTCCGCATTGATGCGTACTTCCATGGCAGACCCATTGCAGGGTACCTCGTTTTGATCGAAACCGAGTTTTTCGCCGGAGGCAATTCGAATTTGTTGCTGAATCAAATCGATTCCCGTGACCTCTTCGGAAACCGGATGTTCGACCTGAATTCGCGCATTGACTTCGATGAAGTAATAGTTGCAATCTTGATCGAGAATGAACTCCACCGTTCCGGCGTTCGTATAACCCGATTGGTGGATTAGTCGCACAGCTGAGCTGCACATCTCTTCCCGAATCTCGGGGGATAGTTTTGGAGCGGGACTTTCTTCGACGAGTTTTTGGTGTCGACGCTGCATCGTACAATCGCGTTCCCAGAGATGGACTGCGTTGCCATGATTGTCGGCAAGAACCTGCACTTCGACATGACGTGGTTTTTCTACGAATTTTTCGATGTAGACGCCAGCATTTTTGAAGTTGGTCTCCGCTTCGGTCGCAGCCGCTTTCAAACCGGATTTCAAGGTAATGTCGTTACGGGCAACGCGCATTCCCTTCCCACCGCCGCCCGCTGTTGCTTTGATTAACACCGGATAACCGATTTTGTTCGCGACTTTCAAGGCCTGTTTTTCGTTTTTAATCAACCCCTCGCTTCCGGGGACCACATTCACGTTGGCTTTTTGCGCAATTCCTCTTGCGGTTATCTTGTCTCCCAGTTTCGCCATGGCTTCGTGAGGAGGACCGATGAATTCGATGTTGCAACTGCGACAAACCTCGGCAAAGTGTGCATTCTCTGCCAGAAATCCGTAGCCGGGATGAATCGCCTGGACATTTCCGATTTCCGCAGCGCTGATGATGCGGTTGATTGTCAAATAACTTTGATTCGCTGCCGCTGGCCCGATGCAATACGCCTCGTCTGCCAGTTCGAGATAGTGCGAACCGCGGTCGGCTTCGCTGTAGACGGCGACCGTTTCGATACCCAACTCTTTGCAAGCCCGAATGACCCGCAGAGCAATTTCTCCCCGGTTGGCAATTAGAATTCTCTGAAACATTTGTGGGTACGATTCGATAAAATCTGAAGAGCGAAACAGTAAAAAATATCAGGCCGGTCTCACCTTGAACAACGGCTGACCGAATTCGACTGCGTCGCCGTTCTTCACCAGGATTTTAACGATAGTGCCCGAGACTTCCGCCGGAATCTGATTGAAGACTTTCATCGCCTCGACAATGCAGACCGCCGTTTCGAGATTGACGTCGGTTCCCACAGTCACAAACGGGGGATCGTCCGGTGTGGGGGCAGAGTAGAACGTGCCGACCGTCGGGCTGGTAATTTCGATCAGGTTTTCGTCAACCGGCGCTTCTGCGATTGACGCTTCTGCTACTGCTGGTGCGCTGACGGATGTGGAAGGAATCATTTGCATGACGTTGTTCCCTCCCCTGCGAAGCCGCCACTTTTGATCGCCCTGTTTCAGGCTGATCTCGGTCAGCTCGTGTTTTTCCATCAGCTCGATCAACTCTTTGAGTTTTTCCAGATCGAACGGTCCATCTTGAAGCGAAGCGTCTGTCATGAATTTCTCGACTGCGAATTCTCGAAGGAAAACGGAAGGTGTCTGTGTCTGGAATACGGTATCGCCTAAAGATACGCATCTTCCAACTGCCTGGGCACATGAGACAGAACTTCGCAACCGTCCTTCGTCACCAGAACGTCGTCCTCGATACGAACTCCACCAAACCCCGGCAGGTAAATACCCGGCTCGACGGTGACGATCATCCCTGGTTTCAAAACCATTTCGGACAGAAAACTCATCCGGGGATTCTCGTGAATATCCAGACCGATTCCGTGTCCCAGTCCGTGACCGAAATTTTTGCCAAACCCAGCTTTGTCAATCACACCGCGAGCGACGGAATCGACTTTTCGGCAGAAAACTCCCGGACCGATGGCTCGAATTGCCTGACCCTGTGCTTTCAGCACAACCTTATATATCTTCTCTAATTTGGGTAAAATCCTACCTGTGAAGATCATACGAGTCAAGTCACTGCGATATCCAGCGGGAGTCATCGCGCCCCAATCCACCAGGAAAAACGGTGCGGAACCCAGCGTATCTTCAGTAGGCGGGGCGTGCGGCAATGCGGAATTCGCACCGACTGCAACAATCGGGTCGAAACCGTTCCCCTTACCCCCAAACCTTCGAATCGAACTTTCCAACTCGTAAGTTGCTCGAAGTTCTGTCATTTCGGCGACATAGCCCGATTTCAACAATGCGAACGCTTTCTCAGCAAGACGAATGGCTTCGCGGGTTTCCTTGATCTCCGAGGCATCCTTAATGGCACGAAGGTCTTCCACTATTCCCGCGTGGGGAATGAGTTCTGTCGATTTCAAGGTGTGCTGAAGCGATGCCCAAAGTGCATAATTGACGGTACCCGATTCGAATCCCACGCTTCCCAACTTCAGTTTGTTAAGGATGGCGGCAACGTTTTGAAGCGTCGCACCGCTGGACGATTTGATGGAAGATTCGATCCTCGGGCATTCGTTTTGGAGTTGCGTTGTGTAACGGCTGTCGCTGACGAGAATCTCGACATCCTTTCCGACGATGAGGTAAGTCGAGTCGCCTGTGAAACCCGTCAGGTATTTCACATTGGTTTCGTCCGAGACGAGAAACGCTCCGAGCGATCGCTTTTTGATTTTTTGTACGAGTTTACGTCTACGCAATGCGTAATAATCTTGAGGCATAATTTTCTCTGTCGAGGGCTGGGGTTTCATTTGTTGAATTCACCATCATAATCCGAAACGAAAGCGAAAGGAAATACACGGAGAATTCTGATAGAATTGAGAGTGAAAAGAGCCGCGACCGTGAGGAAGCGTTTCGCGTCCTTCAAGCAGAAACCGTTGATCGCCATGCAGAGCATGGCCTACAAAAAAACGCTCGATATGAATGACGAAGTCCTTGCAATTCTTAGAGCTGTTGAACGAGGAGAATACTCCGCCGAGCAGGCGTTGCAGGATCTTATTGAGAAAAAAGTCACTGCCTCTCATCGACTCGCCGATACCCATCTCGATCTCGACAGAAAGAACCGCTGCGGTTTTCCCGAAGTCGTCTATGGTGAAGGAAAATCGCCTGAGACGATCATTGAAATTTTTCAAACGCTGCTTCGCCACAACCAACCCTGTCTGGCGACTCGGATCGATTCCAAAAAAGCGTTTGCAATTCTGGAACTTTTTCCGCTAGCGATTCACAACGAAGTCGCCAGAACCGTACGGCTTCACCATGAGGATGCAACAAAGATCACGGGAAAGGTTGCGGTCATCAGTGCCGGAACCAGCGATCGTCCCGTGGCCGAGGAAGCGTTGGAAACGCTGCGGTGGATGCAGTGCGAAACGGAGTTCGTTCAGGATGTCGGCGTCGCAGGACCGCATCGTCTGGCTGAACACATCGACCGATTTCAGGATGCGAAGAGTATTGTCGTTGTCGCGGGAATGGAGGGGGCATTGCCATCGGTCGTGGGTGGTTACGTTGCTTGCCCAGTGATTGCGGTTCCCACCAGCGTCGGTTACGGAGCAAGCTTTCAAGGAGTTACCGCGCTTTTGGGAATGCTCAATAGCTGTGCGTCGAACGTCACCGTCGTGAACATCGATGCCGGCTTCAAGGGTGGCTATGTGGCAGGGTTGATTGCCAAACAAGCGATCGAGTTGCCAAATTCTGAACGAACCGAGGATTGAAACGTGACATCCGAAAGTCCCACCGAACGAGTGGAATCGTTACCCGCCCCACCCGAACGCTTTGAAACAGCGCATAAGGGATCGTTCGGCAAGGTGTTGATCGTCGCCGGAAGTCGCGGGATGAGCGGTGCGGCGACTCTCGCGGGAATGGGTGCTCTTCGAGGCGGGGCAGGACTTGTCACAGTTGCCGTTCCAGGATCGATTCAATCGACGGTCGCGAAATTCGAACCCTCGTATCTTACAATCGGGCTACCTGAAGATGCTGCCGGCAGAATACAAAGTGAAGCACTCCACGAACTCGATCATGTCATGCCGCAGCAATCGGTTGTAGCTGTCGGACCGGGTTGGGGACGCTCGGAGGATCTCAACCAATTAGCCGAATGGTTTTTTTCAACGGTGACCAAGCCGGTCATCTTCGATGCCGATGCCTTGAACGCCCTCTCGGAAAATTTAATCAGGCTTCCCGAACCGCCTCGGGTCGATGATCGACCGGTCGAGCGAATCCTCACACCGCATCCCGGCGAGTTTGCGCGTCTGCTAGGAATCGACATTTCAAAAGTCCAATCCAACCGAGAAGAGTTGGCGATTGAATTTGCGGCGAAGTATGGAATCGTCCTGGTTCTGAAGGGACATCGCACCATTGTGACGGACGGTCGTCGAATTGCTCTCAACAACACCGGCAACAGCGGTATGGCAACCGCTGGAATGGGTGACGTTTTGACCGGGTTGATTGCCGCATTGATCGCACAGAAAATGCCTGCATTCGAAGCGTCACATCTGGCGGTTCACCTCCACGGTCTGGCGGGAGATATCGCTGCCGAAGAACTCTCGAAGCAGGCGTTGATCGCATCGGACCTCATGGAATTTGTACCGGAGGCGTGGTTGGAAATCGACAGTTGACTTGAAGTTCGAAAGCAACTCGATGATGATGCGGAAACTTGATCGAGTTCCTACCCATCAGTTTCATCGTGAAAATAAAGAGAGACGTTCATGCGAAAAACGAGAAATATCTTTGCCGTTCTCGGAATCGGTTTTCTGCTCCTTGCCAGTGGTTGTTCGAAGAAAAAAGAAGAGACTGGCGTGAATCAAGAAGGGGACACCCCCATGCCCGACGTGTTAAGTATCCAGGTTGACCCCGTCGAAGGGACAATCGACGGACACGATGTCACTCGTTTTCTGATGAAGAACAAGAACGGCATGACCGTGACGATGATGGACTACGGCGCGACGGTTGTCTCGGTTCAGGTTCCCGACAGAGACGGGAACGTCGGCGAGGTCACGCTTGGTTACAAGGATCTCACTAAATATCAAAAAAGCCCGACATACTTTGGCGGGACAATCGGACGGTTTTCTAACCGCATTGCCAGGGGAAAATTCAAAATCAAAGGAAACGAATACACACTTGCTACCAATAACGGCCCGAACCATCTTCACGGAGGGAACGAGGGTTTTAACAACAAACTCTGGAAGGGCGAACAATTCGATCATCAGGGAAAAGAAGTCGGCGTAAAATTCACCTACATCAGCCCGGACGGCGAAGAAGGATATCCCGGCGAGTTAAAAGCGCAGGTCACATATTCGCTGAACGACGACAACGAACTCAAGATCGATTACACCGCCACGGTGATGGGAAAAGAAACACCTGTGAATCTCACCAACCACTGCTACTGGAATCTTGCTGGAGAAAACACAATTCTCGATCACGAAGTCACGCTGTACTGTCAGCATTTTCTACCGGTCGATGGAACAATGATTCCCACCGGTGAAATCAAAAACGTCAAGGACACACTTTGGGATTTCACGACCCCACAAAAAATCGGTGCGAGATATCGACAAATTCCAATCGATCCCGGTGATGCCACAAAGCTCGGTTACGACCATTGTTTTATCGTGGATAAAAACCTCAAAGGCTCTTCCGTAGAACCCATCCTTGCTGCTCGTGTTTACGAACCGACAACCGGAAGAGTCATGGAAGTCCTCACCGATCAACCCGGTTTGCAGTTTTATATCGGTGTTTTTCTCGATGGCACCAAAGAAACGGGAGGTTTCCCCCAGTATGGTGGTTTCTGCCTGGAAAGCCAGCAACTTCCCGATGCCCCCAACCAGCCGACGTTTCCCAATTCGTTCATCAAACCGGGAGAAGTGTATCACCAGGCAACGATTCATCGTTTCTCGGTGAAGAAATAATTTCGTCGTGTTCGTCGTTCGTTGTGAGGAATCCAAACCCCTCACCCCGACCCTCTCCCAGAGGGAGAGGGAGTCTATTTCACTGCGACGAGTCCTGCCGATGTTTTATTGGCGGTTGGTTTACCAAACCCTAAAAATAGGTTTTTCCATTGATGCGCAATGTCGTTTCACTCATTTTGGGCGGCGGAAAAGGAACTCGCCTCTATCCTCTCACACAGCATCGCTCCAAGCCAGCGGTTCCGTTAGCGGGGAAGTATCGTCTGATCGATATCCCGATTTCGAATTGCTTGAATAGCGAGTTTCGTAAAATTTACTTGCTCACGCAGTTCAATTCGGTGAGTCTACATCGACACATTCGCACGTCGTACCGCTTCGACCGATTTAGCGAGGGCTTTGTGGAAATTCTCGCAGCACAACAAACGCTGCAGGATTCCGACTGGTATCAGGGAACCGCCGATGCCGTGAGGAAGAATCTGAGGTATTTGCGACAACCGGGGATCGATTATGTCTTAATCCTCTCAGGCGATCAGCTTTACCGTATGGATTACCGACAGATGTTGGAGACGCATCGATCCACGAACGCCGACGTCACGATTTCGGCGTTGCCAGTTTCGCGAGAACAGGCTTCATCGTTTGGAATTATGCGAATGGAAGCAGAAGGTCGCGTGACCGGGTTTCTGGAAAAACCTCAAACCGAAGAAGATCTGAAAATGGTCAAAGCCGATCCCGAGTGGTTCCGTCGGTATCACATTGAAAGTCACGGACGCGAATATCTTGCCAGCATGGGAATTTACCTTTTCAACAGGCAGACATTGCTGGACTTGCTGGAGCAATCGGATTACGAAGATTTTGGCAAAGAAGTTTTCCCGATGGCCATTCGCGCGAGGCACGTCCAAACACATCTGTTCGACGGGTACTGGGAAGACATTGGGACGATAAGATCCTTCTACGATGCCAACATCGCGATGGCAGGCGATCACCCACCGTTTCAATTTCTCGAAGCGGGTCACCCCATCTATTCACGCGCCAGATCTCTGCCTCCTACCAATTTTCAAGGAGCGAAGATTTCACGCAGCCTGATTGCAGATGGTTGTCACATCTGCGAGGGTTCGGTGATCGAGAACAGCGTGATCGGAATTCGTAGTTGGATCGGTCCCAACGTGACGATTAAAGATTCGATCGTGATGGGTGCCGATTACTACGAATTCTCCGATTCGCTGGAGACGAGTTCGTCGAAAGGTCCGGCACTGGGAATCGGCGAGGGATGCCGAATCGTCGGGGCGATCATCGACAAAAACTGCCGTATCGGAAACAACGCAAGTCTCGTGATAGAAAGACAATCGGACAACGATGTCGATCATCCTGCCATTAGCCTACGGGACGGTCTGATCGTCACGGAAAAAGGTGCGCTGATCGAAGACGGGTGGAATTTGCAAGACCACGTCTAAATTGGGAATCAGAAAATATGCCTATCGTAGGCTTGCGGAGAAATTGCCAGGTCGATGGTTGCGTCGGTATCTGAATGGTTCGTATTCGGTTAGAGTAAAAGACTGTTTCAGCGGGAGAATCGCCATCCCGGAATAGAAACCAGTACGATTCCCACCGCTCGAGTTATTTTCTTTCCGCGATTTACTATCCCGAGGAGACCGAGCATGAGAATCTTCCATCGACGTACCTCTCTTTTTGTCGCGTTTTGTTTTATCGTTTTCTGTTTCGTGCCTTTGTCCTCTCACGCTCAGAAACTTGAACTCGTCGGTGATGTCGCACACCAGCCGTTGGTAGCGGCTACGAAACGGCTGGAGACTGCCCTGACTTATGTCGGTGCGCCGCTTTCCAAAGAGGATCGGAGGAAACTCAACCGTGCCTATACTGATCGGAACAAAGCCGAAGCTGTGAAAGCGATTCAAAATGTCCTCGACCGTTATTGTCTGACCGGTGTGCATATCAATGCGGAAAGTCGCGTCAAAGTTGCCGAAGGTGCTGCGAAGAAAGAACTCGTGCAACAAGGCTGGCGGACGTTCCTTATCAAAGTGCATAACGAAGCTGGTATCACGCCTGTGCTGGTCGCAGACAGTCCCCAGGCAGCACCCGTTACTATGCGTGGTAAAGGGAGACGTCAACGACCGATGACGAATCAGAAACTCGTCCGCCCCAACCAGGTGAGCGACCGTTTCCTCGACATTAAAATGTATCACCGACGACCTTTGAAGGTACGACTCTCTGGTTTGAAACTCCAGTATCGCATCATCCAGCTTTACAGTCGCGATCCCGGACGCAGAGAAGCGAAGCTCGCCTTCAATGTAGGGCAAGGCACTCAGGATATCGGGTTCCGAAACGCCGTGGCCATTTTGTTTCATGCCAAACCGGCGGTGGAAGTGGTTCTCGATGTGAAAGATTTCGATGGCTCGCCGACGATGGCTTCGTTCGTCTTTCGCGATAAGTGGGGCCGCGTGTATCCCAATCCGGCGCGACGCATTGCCCCCGATTTCTTTTTTCACAGTCAGGTTTATCGAGCGGATGGTGAATCGATCTTTCTTCCCCCTGGCAAATACACGGTGACATATACTCGTGGACCGGAATACTTTGAAGACACACGCGCATTAGTCGTGAAAGATGAGGTCGTCGCTCAGCAGGAAAAGTTCCGTCTTCGACGATGGATTCACCCGGCGAAACGGCAATGGTTTTCCGGCGACCATCACGTTCACGCTGCGGGTTGTGCGCACTACGACAGTCCGACCGAAGGGGTCGCCCCCGCCGATATGATGCGTCACATTTTGGGTGAAGACCTCAACATCGGCTGCGTACTCAGTTGGGGGCCTTGCTGGTACACGCAGAAACAATACTTCGAGGGGAAGGTCTCGGCACTTTCTCGTCCGAATCACCTGATGCGATACGACATCGAGGTCAGCGGGTTTCCCTCTTCGCACTGCGGGCATCTTTGTCTCTTGCGATTGAAAGATGACGACTATCCCGGCACACAAGTTCTCGAGGACTGGCCGAGTTGGACGCTCCCGGTGCTGGCGTGGGGGAAAAAGCAGGGGGGCGTCGTCGGCTATTCGCACAGCGGTTGGGGTTTGCAACTTCCCGATTACGGCCCCGGCGGAAGACGGCGGTTCGTGAATTTTCGTCGTCCCCCCGCAGGTTGGCAGGGACGTGCCGCCGATAAACTGCCCGACTATGCCATGCCTCCCTTCGACGGCATCGGCGCGAACGAATACATCGTGACCGTGACGCAAGGCGTTTGCGATTTCATTTCTTCCGTCGATACTCCTTCAATCTGGGAACTCAATATCTGGTATCACACGTTAAACTGCGGATTCCGCACCCGCATTTCCGGCGAGACCGATTTTCCCTGCATTTACGGCGACAAAGTCGGACTGGGTCGTGTTTATGTCAAAATGCCCAAGGACACAAAACTTGATTTCAATGCCTACATGGAGGGTATCAAAAACGGTCGCAGTTACTGCGGCGACGGACGCAGCCATATCATGGATTTCAAAGTCAACGACGTTGCCGTGGGTGAACCCGGTTCCGCTGGGAAGATCAGTCAGTTAAATCTCGACCGTCCCCGCAAGGTGAAGGTCACCTGCGATGTCTCCGCAATGTTGGCAGAAAAAGTTTCGCCACGAACCGAACGAATTCGAAAAGCGCGTCTCGACCAGAAACCCTACTGGCACATCGAACGGTCCAGATTGGGAAACACCCGCAAAGTTCCCGTCGAAGTCATCGTCAATGGACATGCCGTCGCACGGAAAGAAATCGTCGCAGACGGTTCGACGAAACAACTCGATTTCGAAATTGAGATCCTACATTCCAGTTGGGTCGCCGTGCGAATTCTACCGTCGGCACATACCAACCCCGTTTTTGTGCTAGTAGACGGAAAACCAATTCGCGCCAGCCAAAAAAGTGCAAAGTGGTGCCGCAAGGCGGTCGATGTCTGCTGGAACGCGAAGAAAGGAAACATCCTGCGTTTAGGAGACAAGAGCCAACTCGCCGACGCGAAAAAGGCCTATAAAAAAGCCGCCGGTATTTATGACCGCATCGTCAAGGAATCGGTGAAGGATTAGCCCACGGCGAAGACACCACGGCGATCAAAAAAGAGCCGTGACCGTCAAGGAGCGTTCCGCGTGAATCCGAATCAAATCGCTGACAATGCAGCCCTCACCATTCTCTCTGCCGACTTCGTGAATACTGGCGATGTTGAGATGTTTTAGCTGGGCAGTGGAAGTGTATTCGGCTTTCTCATGTCAATGAAATCAATCTGCGCGGCAAAAGTCTTCTAAATGACATGCAGACGATTTTCTGGCGGAATGTTTCTTCGCTTGTTCAAAGCAGAAAATTCGTATCGATGCCGCCGTCTGGAAAGGGAAACTGGTTTACTTTCGAATCGATGTTCCTGAAGAAGAAACTCGAAAGGCCTCGCTATTAGCCAATACTGTATCCACAATCTTGTGGTGGTTGGTGTTACTGGTCTCGACGATCATGGCCTGGGTCGATCTCAAAGCCGGACGAGTCGATCGTCGCGATGCGTTCCGAATTGCAGTCACAGTTTTCGTATGTTCCTCATTAACCGCACTCTTTGATATTGATCATCGTCTCGATGAAATGCACGAACAATCTGTGGTGATGTATCATCTTGCAATCGCGATTCAATCGGCTTTTCGTTACTGGCTGATGTATGCAGCCGTCGAACCGTACTTCCGCAGAATCATGCCCGAGTTGATGCCATCCTGGAATTGCCTGCTCGCCGGTCGGTTTCACGACCCGCTTGTCGGAAAACATCTCCTCGCAGGAATTCTCGGTTTGTTCGTCGGTGCTTTCGTAACGTTTTTTTCTGTATGGGTTCTGGATTGTGCGGGTTTCTCGAACGGATCCTTCCGGGTTGGGAGCGTCAGTTTTTCGCATCTTGCAAGAATGCGGTGTTCGATTTCGGTTCTTCTGCCTGGAATTCAACCGGCAATCTATGTGTCTCTTTATCACACAACGATCTGCTTGATTGCATCGATGATTTTTAAAAGAAAAAAATTCCCATTGCGATTATTTTTGGATATGTGTTTTTTGAACTATTCATGATAGCATTTCAAGGAACAAACAATCTTGCGTTTTCACTGACTATCACTACGTTTTCTACGATTGTTTTCCTGGTGGTACTCCTGAGATTTGGTTTTTTGGCGTTAGTAGTTTTTCTATTCTGAGATTCCCTTCTAAAAAAACTTGTTGTCTCGTTCGATCAACAAGCGTGGTATGCAGGAGAAGGAATTTTACTCGCCACCGTCATTCTGGGCTTGGCAGTCTACCGTTTCTGGGCATCACTCGGCGGGCGATCACTGTTCAACGACAATCTTGCGAAGTCAAACACAGAGGGGATGGCCACTTCGGAAACGAGGAGATTGGGGTATGTCCGAAAAGAAATTACTCACCGAAGAAGAAATCCAACACAAACTCGTGACGCTTCCCGAATGGGAAGTGCGGGATGGTTGGTTGCGTCGCAAGTATAAAACGCCGGGGTTCTCGCATACGCTATTGCTTGTCAATACCATCGGCTATCTTGCCGAGGCGGCGTGGCATCATCCCGATTTGGAGTTGGGTTATGCCCAAATTATCGTTCGATTGCAGACACATCAAGCTGGTGGGATTACCATGAACGATGTTGAACTGGCGCAAAAAATCGAAGAAGTTGTCCTCTGGAAGCCGGAAGCGTCCGATTCACTACAGGGATATCCCAAAAACTGGGTGAAGTGAGACGTTGAACTGACGATGAACCAGGAAAGACTACTCATTCTCACCGGGCGACTTGCGGAACCGTCAGTACGCCGGACGGTCAATGAAGTGACATCGACGGATTCCCCGTTTCAAATTGAGGTGCAGGTTTTGCCGATTTCCGTGGCGGCGCTCATGCACTGCGACTGGATTCGCAAGAAGCTGATGATCGAATCTGAATTCGACCGGGTGTTGCTACCGGGCTGGTGTACCGGCAACGTCACCGAACTCACAGATACCTATGCTGTGCCTTTCGAACTCGGCCCGAAGAATATCGCGAATTTATCGCAATTTCTCTCAGGAGAAAATTCCATCCCACCCAAGCTGGATGAGTATGACATCGAAATCGTCGCGGAGATCAACCATGCCCCGAGACTTTCTTCAAATGAACTTCTGGCACAGGCAATTCAATATGGAAAGTCGGGCGCGGACGTAATCGATTTGGGTTGCATTCCCGGCGAACCGTGGTCGAGCATCGGCGAAGCGACACATTTCCTGGTTGA
>Ga0114931_10007007_pt1 | contig 13819 bp, 12 predicted proteins | sample 2SBtaG_FD_89579 | JGI IMG/M metagenome (GOLD analysis project Ga0114931, IMG submission 89579) | Deep subsurface microbial communities from Kolumbo volcano to uncover new lineages of life (NeLLi) - 2SBTROV14_V59a metaG | ecosystem: Environmental > Aquatic > Marine > Volcanic | place: Kolumbo...
ATGCAGGGCCTGGTCGAGGAGCGATTGATCGCGGCAGTCGGCAATCTCGTGGGCGCGCAAATCGCCATGGAGATCACCGGCGATTTCGTCCGTGAACGCAAAGTGTTCGGCAAGCCCCTGTCGAAGATGCAAAACACGCGGTTCAAGCTTGCGGAACTCGATGCCGAAGTCGACATTGCCCAAGTCTACGTCGACCGTGCCGTCGAGGTCCACAACGAAGGCCACTTGAGTCCCGAAGACGCTGCGCGCATCAAACTGGTGACAAGCGAGCTGGCTGGACGTGTGGTTGACGCCTGCCTGCAACTACACGGGGGCGCCGGCTACATGGACGAATACGAAATTTGTCATCTCTACAAAGACGAGCGCATCAATCGTATCTTGGCAGTTTCCTCGGAAATCATGAAAGAGATTATTGCGCGCGAGATTCTCGACCGCGGTGGCGCGGCGGCGAGGTCGTAGACGGTGACGGCGAAGCGAACCGGCGTGGGTGCGGCGGCCGTGAGAAGCAACGGTCGGGAGGGGCTGCCGGCGGTGTCGCTTGTGCCGGTACCCGGGCGCTGGCGGGCCAGCTTGGATCTTGCGTGTGAAATCGAGCGGCGCGGCTTCGCCGGCATCTACGTTCCGAGTCTCGGCGATGTGATGGGGTTTTGCGAGGCTCTGGCACTGAAGACCGAGGTGATCCCGTTCGGAACTTCGATCGTCAATATCTACACCCGCCACGCTTACGATTACGCGCAAAGTGCGGCGACCATCCATGAGCTGTCGGGCGGTCGTTTTATCTTCGGCGTGGGAGTGAGCCACGCGCCGATGAACAGCTTTCTCGGGGTTCGTGCCGGCAAACCTCTCGCCGACATGCGCGCTTTCGTGAAAGCGTGGCGGGAAGCGCCACGCGTAGGCGAGCGTCCACCGTTGGTGCTGGCGGCTCTGCGCGACCCGATGGTCAAGCTGGCCGGCGAACTCGCCGACGGCGTCGTGTTCGCCAACGCCGCACGCTCCTACCTAGCTCATTCGCTCGAGACGTTTGCACAGGCTTGCGACGGTGGCGACAACGCATTTTTTGCAGACATGATCCCCACCGTCGTCAGCGACGATCGTGCCGCCGCCGCGGCGCGCAACCGCAAGACCATGACGTCGTACGCGAAACTTCCCAACTACCGCAACTATTGGAAAGCGGCGGGTTATCGAGAAGAGATGGAAGCGATCGAAGCGGCGGTCGAGGCGGGCCGAAGTGAGAGCATCCCCTCGCTGTTGAGCGACCGTTGGCTGGCCGACTGCACCTTGTTCGGCAGTGCCACGCAAGTACGCGAAGGCATCGAAGCTTGGCGCCAGGCCGGCCTGCGTACGCCCATCGTGGTTCCGTCTTCGGCTTCGGGCAACCAGATGAAAGCCTTCGAAGAACTGTTTGCGGCCTTCGCGTGAACGGCGAGCGGGCCGCGAGCCGAGCCCCCGCCGCAAACCACGGCGCGGGCGTGAGGAGCCGAATGAACGGCAGGGAGCGTTTGTCATGATGGACTTCGGAGTCGCCTTTCCTTCTCGCGTGGGTGATCACGGCCTCGTGCGTCTGGCCGAAGGTCTCGGCTACGCACAAGCGTGGTTCTACGATTCGCAGATGATCTACTCGGACGTCTACGCGACCATGGCTCTTGCCGCCGATCGTACCAGCACCATACGATTGGGAACCGGCGTGGCGGTGGTGACCACGCGTATGGCGCCGGTGATCGCGCATTCGATCGCGACCATCAACCAGCTTGCTCCCGGGCGCGTCGAGCTGGGAATCGCCGCCGGCAATACGGCACGCTTGACGATGGGACTGCCGCCGGCCAAGTTCTCCCGCCTGCGCGACGATGTTCGATTGATTCGGCGGCTATTGGACGGCGAAACCGCCGTCTTGAAGGACGAGGGCGGAGAGCATCGCGTACGGTTTTTGCATCCCGATCGAGGGTTTATCAATCTGCGCGACCGAATTCCGATCACATTGAGCGCGTTCCGTCCCAAAGGAATCGAGCTGTGCGGCGCTGAATGCGACGGTCATATGGTGTGGGGGCTCTCGCCGGAATTGGTGGCGATGTTCCGTGCCGGCGTGGAAGCCGCCGCGGAGGCCGCCGGCCGCCGTAGCGACGATGTGCCCATGAAGGGAATTTATCCGACCGTCGTGCTTCGGCCCGGAGAAACCAGTGCGAGCGCACGCGTGCTTGCTTCGGCGGAATCGTTCATGACCAACGCCTTACATTTTCTCATCGAGTGGGGGTCGGCGCCGGTGGTCATCCCGCCGGAAGCCGAAGAAAGCGTCGAGCGTTATCGTGCCTACGTTGCCGGGCTGCCTGCCGAGGAACGTCATCTCATTCTGCACGAAGGGCACCTGATTTACGCGCGTCCCGAGGAACGCGAGTTTCTCACCCCCGCCCTGGCGGAAACCGCGGCCAACATTGCCGAGCCGGACGAGCTGAAAAACCGCATTCGCAGCCTCGAGGAAGCAGGGCTGTCCCACTATGCTATCCAAGTGACCGACGATCCTGAGCGGCAATTGCGCGAGTTCGCCGAGCAAGTAATTGCACGGTACTGACACGCCGCCGCACGGTCCGATGCTCGGGCCGCGCGCAGCCGGTAGAGCCGACCCGGGCAGGCACACGACCGGGCAAGCACGCGGCCGGGCAGGCACACGACCGGGCAGGCACACGACCGGGCAATCGTCCGGTCGGACGTGGTCAGAGAAGGAAGTTGCCGATGCCGGCGGCAACCGGTTTGGTTTCGTCACTCTGCCAAGCGGACACGCGGACGTTGGCGATGCGGCGACCGTGCTTGATGATCTCAGCCCGCCCGAAGGTGTCGTCGGCGCCGGCCGAACGCAGATAGTCGATCGAAAAATTGATCGGCTTGGGCGTTCCCGCCGAGTGCAGCTGACGCGTCAACTCGACGAGAGCGGTCAATTCGAGAAACGCCCCCACGACTCCGCCGTGTAGTGCCGGTAATCGGGCGTTGCCGACGTTGGCTTCGCGGAAGGGCAAGACCACCAGCCAGCCGTTCTCGCTACGTTCGACCTCGACGCCGAGCATGCGCGCGTAGGGAACGCCGGTGATGGGCGTTCGGTTTTTCCTCGAGCCTCCGCTCATGCGAGTTGCTCGAGCATCCGGGCCAGAGGCGTGTTGGTGGCGTTGGCGCCGATCATGAACGTCGCCAAGCAACTCGCGAACGGGCGTTCCGGATCGCGGTCCCAAGCGCGGCCTCTTACGAACGCCACATTGCGTGTCATGCGGTAGCATTCGGCTCGCCCGGTCAGGTCGCAGGCCGGTTCGGCCGCACGAAGGTAATCGATGCGCAAGTCGAGGGTGGCGATGGCGGTGAATTGCTCGAGGCTGCAAAACACCGCCAATCCCGAGCTTTGATCGAGCAGGGTGGTGATTGCGCCCCCGAACACCACGCCGCGCTTGGTATCGCCGATCAGTTCTTCGGCGTAGGGGAGTTTGAGCACGGCGGTGTGCGGCGCCAGGGTCACGATCGACATGCCCAAGCGGCACGCGTGCGGCACGTGGGTGACCAATTCCTGGGGGGGCGGCTCGCGGCCGAAGATAGGCGCCATCGCTAGCTTTTCGGGTGCGAGTCCCGTGGTGCTCATAGTCTGCGTTCTCCTACGGTGCCTGCGGCGCACCCATCCCGCGGGAGGAATATCGAGCACTCTTGCAGCAAGCAAACAAAACTTGTATATGCAACCATTATGGCTGTGACGAAACCGCATGCCGAATCGGCAAAAACGATTGCCGACCCGAGTCCGCTTTCGCCCTGCGCTTGTTTCAACGCCCGCAGCGCGGCGCGTGCGATCACCGACCTCTACGACCGTACACTCGAGCCGGCGGGCTTGCGGATCACGCAATTCGCGATCCTGACGGCGATCGACGTACGTGGACATTCCAACATGCACCGCTTGGCTGCCGACCTCGGGTTAGATGCCAGCACATTGACGAGAACGCTGTCCCCTCTGGAGACGTCGGGGTGGGTGGTATCGGCATCGGGCCGCGACCGCCGCGCGCGCCGCCTCGAACTATCGAAGGCCGGTAGAGGAAAACTCAAACAGTGCCGGCGCTTGTGGACAACGGCGCAACGCAAGCTCGAAGACACAATCGGATCGGAACGCTTTCAGCGAATGATCGGCGACTTGGGAATCGTAACCCGAGAGCTGCGCGACGAAACAACGTGAGGTAGGCCCATGTCTAGAGTACAAGAAGTTCACCCCTCGATTTCACGCACCCCTATCGCCCTGGACGGCGACGATCTTGCTACCGTGTGCGTCCTATGCAGCCACAACTGCGGCCTGCGCATGGACGTACGCGACGGGCGCATCACCGCGATCCGCGCCGATAATCGCAACCCGATAACGCAGGGCTACATCTGCAACAAGGGCGTAACGTGCGACAAATACGCCCACCACGAACAACGCACCGAGCATCCCCTGCGAAGAACTCCCGGCGGCGGTTTCGAGCGCATCGGCTGGGACACGGCCGTCGGCGAGGTTGCCGCCAAGCTGACCTCGATTCGCGAACGGTTCGGACCGCGCTCCATCGCTTTATGCGGCCTAGGAGGGCAAGCCAACCACATGGATGGCGCCTACGGGACGTCGTTCTTGCGTGCGCTCGGCTCGAGGCGGTGGTTCAATGCCTACGCCCAGGAAAAGCACCAGCATCACCTCCTCGATCACTGGATGTTCGACGCCTCGCCGGCTTTGTTCTTTCACCCCGACACCGAGAACACCGAATTTTTGCTCGTCATGGGTACCAATCCGCGTATTTCCAACCGCGGGCACAATCCCACGGAGACATTCAAACGATTGAGCAAGCGCGACGATTGCACAGTCGTGGTCGCCGATCCGCGTGAAACCGAAACCACCCGCGGAGCCGACGTGCATCTGCGCGTCGAGCCGGGCGGCGATGTGTACCTTCTTCTCGGCATGGCGGCCGTCATCGTTCAGAACGAACTCTACGACGCGGAGTTCGTGGGCACCAGAACGGAAGGTTTCAATCAAGTGCGCGATATTCTCTCGCGCATCGACGGTTCCGAGATGGCCGAGCGCGCGGGCTTGAGCGAGGCCGAACTGCGAGAGACCGCCGCGAGCTTCGCGAAGGCGAACGGCGCGGGTATTTTTTGGGATCTTGGAGTGGAGATGACGCCGTTCTCGACGCTGCTGTCGTACCTGATCCGGCTGAATCTCACGATCACGGGGAATGTAGGCCGGCGGGGCGGGCAGATCTTTCTCGAGGGCTTTACGCCGCCCGTGCTTAGCGAGGGGCGCCACCGTGAACCGGAACGCGCCGTGGCTTCCGGCATCCAGGCGATCCGGGCGCTCGGTAACTTCGAGATGTTCTCTCCCTCGCTGCTGCCCGAAGAAGTGATGGTCGATCATCCCGAGCGTATTCGTGCGCTCATCGTCGAAGCATCCAATCCGCTGCTTTCGTTTTCCGACACGCAGGCGTGGCTCGACGCTTTCGACAAGCTCGATCTTCTGGTCGTAGCCGACCCGGCGATGACCGAGACCGCGCGGCGTGCCGACTACGTGTTGCCGGTCCCGTGCGGATATGAGAAATGGGAGATCGCGTTGTTCCCCAAACGGCATCCCCAGATCGACGTACAGGTGCGTCCGCCGATTCTGCCGGCGCCCGCCGATACGCTTCCCGAACCCGAGATCTACGCGCGCTTGGTCGAAGGCATGCAGGTGCTCGATCCGCTCCCCGACGAGCTTGCCGAGGCTGCTCGCGAGCCGGGTGCCGAGTCGCGAGCGGCGTTCATGATGATGGCCATGTCGAAGCTCCCCGAACTCGCGGCGCGCGGCATCAACGGAGAGTCGCAGCTACTGTTCTGGGCTTATCGTGCGATCGGGCATCACTTCGAGTCGCCGGCTTTGGTGGCGGTGTGGGCGCTGTGTCAAACCAACGCCGTGGAACGTCGCGATTCGGTGTTGCGCACCCTAGGGTCCGAATGGGGCGAGAAAAGCCCGCTCGAGATCGGTGAAGAAATGTTCGCGCGCATCATGGCGCATCCCGAAGGGGTGGAGGTCGCGTGCGTTGCCGAGAACGCGGGGCTCGACGAGTACATCGGTTACGCCGACAAACGCGTGCGGCTGGCGCCCGGGGCCATCCTCGCCGAGATGGAGCGTGCGATCGAGTCCGATCACAAACAAGTCGATCCCGACTACCCGTTCGTAATGTCGGCGGGTCTTCGCACGCGCTGGACGGCCAATACTATTCAACGCGATCCGAGCTGGCGGAAGGGAAGCGGTTCGCACTGTGAGTTGAGTGTCTCCGGCGAGGACGCCGAACGTATGGGCATCGCCAAGGGAGATCGCGTGAAAGTGGAAACCCGCCGCGGTTCGGTCGAGTTACCGGCCAGGATCGACATCAAGATCCGCGCCGGTCACGTGTGGATGCCGAACGGATTCGGCATGGCTTTCGCCAAAACCCTCGAGACCCCGACGCAGATCCAAGGTGCGAATTGCAACCAGCTGACCGACGTCGCCGATCGCGATCCGATCACCGGTTGCCCGCATCATCGCTACGTGCGTGTAAAACTGACACGAATGGGACCCGCATCGGCCGGCGCGGCTTAGCGAAGGCCGTGCCGCTCAATCGCCGCGCGCCGGTTTGAGGGCGGGCCTCGGCACGGGCTCGCTCTTGCGGTGGCCTCCGTACCAGTGCAACAGAACGGGCATGAGAAGCAGGTCGGCGATCAGCGCGAAGACGATCGTCAACAAACACAGGAGGCCAAAGTTGACGGTGCCGGCGAAGCTACCCGTCATCAGAGTTGCAAAGCCCGCGCTCAACGTTACCGAGGTGTAGACCAGTGCCCGGCCGATACCCGTCGTGGTCTTTCTCAGGGCGTTCACCATGTTCTCTCCGCGCCCCAACAGCAGTTGCACACGACTGACGAAATGGATCGAATCGTCGACCGCCAGACCGATGGCGATCGAAGCGACCATCGCCGTCATGCTGTCCAAGCGAATCCGCCAAAAACCCATCACCCCGAGACACAGGATGATCGGCGCGAGGTTGGGAATCATCGCGATCGCGCCGACCGTGAACGAACGCATCTGCAGGCAGAACACCACGAAAATCGCCAACAGTGCGATGGTAAAACCGCGTACCAGACTTGAACGGATATACTCCTCCATGTTGGCATAGAGCATCCCGATACCGGTGACCGAGCCATGAATCGGCGGTGCCATATTCGCCGCCAGATAGGTTTCGGTATCCTTAACCAATTCGGTCGCGGCTCTGGACGTGCTCACGTCGACACGGGCGTTGATCCTCGTGGACCGGTCGTCGAAGGTTTTGAATTCGTTGATATCGCCGTCGGGCTTGTCCATTTCGTACAAGAGGAGATATTGCGCGGCCTCTTGGCGGCTTTCGGGCAAGCGGGCCTGCGCGGGGTCGTTGGAAAAGAACGCGCGCCGGAGATCTTTGTAATAGTCGGCGATTGACTGGGTCGAACTGATTTTGTCGTGCGATTCGAGGAAGCTTTGTAGTTGGACGACCTTACGCAGAAATTTCGGTTCGTTGATGCCGCCCTCCGAACCGCTGTCGAGGACGACGTCCAAGGTGATCGAGCCGCTGAGCTTCTTTTGGATCTCGGTGGTGTCGGTGCGTACTCAAGCGCCCGGTTTGAAATATTCGAGAAACGCCGACTCGGCTTTCACGCGCATGGCTCCGGCGATACCGAGAACCACAAGTCCCACCGATACCGTCACGATGGCCGTTCCATGTTTCATCGTGAATCTGTGCAGCGCGGCCAAGGCGGGGGATTCGCCCGTCGGCTCGGCGACGGGGCCGAGGTTCCAGCGCGATTCCGACAGGTAGCTGGCGACGATCGGAACCAGGGTTACCGACAGGACGAAAGCTCCCATCACCCTCAAAGCACCGAAAGCTCCGAACTCGCGAATCCCTTGCACGCGGCTTACCAGCAGCGACAGGAGACCGATCGCGGTGGTGAGACTGGTGAGAAACATCGGCGTCATCAACTCGCGGAATGCGGTTCGGAGCGACGAGATCTTGTCCAACCCCGCGCGTAGGCCGGTTTGGTACTCGATGAGGAAGTGCATGGAGTCCGCAACCCCGACCGCCAGTAACAGGGGTGGCAACATGGTCGTGATGACGTTCATCCATCGACCGGCGAGGATGATCCAGGCCACCGCCCAAACTACGGCGACGACGACAGTGAGCAAGGGCAAAACGACGCCCGCCACGCTGCGCATGAGTAGCCATAGGACGGCGATCAACGCGACGATCATCAACACCGTGGTGTTGCGGCCGTCGCGTTCGGAAAGGACGAAAAACTGTTCGTCGATGACCGGCCCTCCGGCCAAGGCAAAATGCTCGGGCGTCTCCGCGGCCAGAATGTGACGGATGTCGGACAGAGCGTCCATCTTGTATTGGAAGTCATCTGTGCGGTGCGGCAGGCGCACGACAATCGCGGTGTAATCGCCCGTCGCGGAAACCACGTTTCCTACGTAGAGATGGTTGGCAAGCGCCCGTTTACGGATCTGCGGCAACTCGGCCGGATCGAGCGGGAAGCGAATCAAATCGTGGATGCGAAGCTCGTCGTCGACGCCGTCGACCGCTTCGATGTTGGTCAGGCTGAATACTTTCTCTACGTTACGGGCCTTTTCCAGCTTGCCCGTGATGCGGTGGATCATCGAGAGTACGCGCGGGGAAAACACGTCGGGCGACGCGTAGCCGATGACGACCAATTCGTCGCTGCCGAAAGTATCGACGAGACGGTTGTAGGCGACCATGGCCGGGTCGTTGTCGAGAAACCAGATGTCGAGGGCGTTGTTGAAGCGTGCCTTCGGCAGCAGCAGTGCGGCGAAGGCCGTAATCGCGGCCAGCACGACGAGAATCGACTTCCTGTAGGTCAGACAGAAGTCGGCCCAACGATCGGCGATTCGCACGCTCATGGTTGAACGCTCATCGACTGTCCTCGAGGGCGGTGGCACACCATTGGCTTACGAACCCGGATGCCGCCATGCGGTGAAACTCTTCAGGAATCACCATGTGCTGTAAGACCATGCCGTCGAGCGTGCCGATCATCGCGAGGGCCGTGGCGCGGGTGTTGAACTTCGCGTGCTCACCGTCGGCGACGGCGCGGTCGAAGACGGCTTGCACGCGATCGGCCGAACGTTTGTAGGCGCGGCTCATCACTCGGCGCAAAGGATCGTCGCCTTGCGGGCCGAGTTCCCCCCAGACTCGCAGCACCGAGAACGAAAGTTGGCTCCACTGCTCGACGTCGCTCAAGAGCGTGTCCACAAACGACTCGACACGTGTCCGTAGACTTCCGCTGCTTTGCTCGAAGCCCGCGAGGGCGGGTTCGAGCAGTTCTTCGAACAAAAAATCGGCTGCGCCGAGGAGCAAGTCTTGCTTGCTCGCGAAGTACTCGTACACACCGCCTTTGCTGACGGCCGCTTGGTCGGCGACCTGTTGCATGGTGGCGCCGTGGTAGCCGCGGCCGGCGAATACCGCGACTGCGGCTTCGATGATCTGCCGTCGACGTTCGGCTCTGTTTACTAGGCGTGGCATAAAGCAGTTTATGACCGACCAGTCGGTCATAATAAAGCCGCATAGCCTGGACAAGTCAAACCCGAGAGGTCGCAGTCGCGTCCCGGGCCCTATTCACAGCAGGAGAAGGTGTGCTAAAAGCCCGCCGATGAACCGCCCGTCGCCGCTCGAGGCACATGCGACGACGGGTGGTTCGGCGGAGCATCCGGAGGGCATCGGTGCAGGGATCCAAGGGTTTCGAAGAGCTGAGCCCCTGGCTCAGGCATTGGCCGTCGCAGGAACCGAGTCTGACCGGCACGGTCGATACCGACGTGGTGGTGATCGGCGCGGGCTTCACGGGCTTGAGCGCGGCGTTGGAGTTGCGCGCGCAATCATCAGAGGTGGTTGTCCTCGAATCCCAGCGCAGCGGGTTTGGGGCGAGTGGGCGCAATGCCGGCCATCTGACGCCGACGATCGGGAAAGACCTGACGACGCTTGTGCGTATGCACGGCCGCGAACGCGTGTCAGCGCTGGTCGGTTTTAGTGATACCGCGGTCTCGTATGTGGAAGACTTGATTGCCGGCCACCAGATCGCTTGCGACTACGAAGCGGTGGGCAACGTCATCACCGCCGTGCATCCGCTTCAGCACGCGAAGATCGACCGCGTGGCCGAAGCGGCCTTTGCTTTTGGTATCGACGGCGAACTTCTGGACAAAGCGGCGATCGAGAAACGAGGTCTGCCGCCGGCTTTCACGCGCGGATACTTCGAGCCGCATGGGGGCGTGCTCGACCCCGGCAAATATCTTCTGGGTCTGCGCCGGGCCGCGGTCGCGGCGGGGGCCCGGCTGTGCGAGGGATCGGCGGTGGAAACGATCGATGATCACGGATCTCGGGTGATCGTCAAGACCACCCGCGGCCGTGTGCGAGCACGGGCTGCGGTGATTGCCACCAATGCGTATTCGCCGCAGCTCAAGCGCCTGCGTCGGGCCGGTGTTCGTTTGCAGGTCCAGCTGTTCCGCACGCGTCCGCTCACCGACAAGCAGTTTCGCGATGTGGGTTGGCGCGGGCGTGAGGGGATTTATACAGCCCACGAAGTACTCGAAAGCTATCGGCTGACGCGTGACGATTGTATCGTCGGCGGCTCCAAGACGGTGCGTGTCGCTTACGGGGATCGGGTGCTTCCCGATGTAGATTCCGATTGTAGCCGTGTCCTGGAAAAGACCTTTTACGACCGCTTCCCCGAACTCCGTAGCTTGCCTATGGATCAACATTGGGGCGGTGCGATCTTCTCGAGTCCGGATTTCCTACCGGCCGTCGGGCGCACAGGCCGAGGGGGTAAACTGGTTTACGCGGTTGCGTTCAACGGTCACGGGATTGCCCATGCGAGCTATGCCGGTCGCATGGTTGCCGATCTCCTGGCCGAACGCGACGGCCCCGGCAGGGTTCTATGGGGCAGACGTAGTTGGCCGCTTCCTCCTGAACCGATTCGTTGGTTGTTCGTGCGGGGGTTGCTGGCGGCGCTGGGTCGGATCGACCGACGCGTCGACCGCATCGCTCACGGCAGGCCCCGTTCGGCGCGGGCTCGGAGCCGCGCACGCGGGGCGGCTTGAGAACCCGAGGCGGCTTGAGAACCCGAGGCGGTGTGAGAACCCGAGGCGGTGTGAGAACCCGGGGCGGTGTGAGAACCCGTGACGCCTGGGGGACACCGGGCGCGGGGTCCTCGACGGGAACGAAAAAGAGCGGCCGGGGCGGCGGCCGCTCTTGTCCTTCCTCGGCCTTTTGCGGGTCGAGGCCGCCGGCTCGGAGGAGGGGCCGAGCCGACGCAGGGGATGGGTAGGAGGCGGCGGCTAGGCCGGCCGTTCCTCCAGGCGGAGTTCTTCGAGGCTCATGTGCTCGAACTCGCCCCAGCCTTCGGGCGCGCCGGGCTCGGCGCCGGGAGTCTGCTCGGTGTCGAGCCGATACAGTTCCGCAGGCAGGTCGCCGGCGTCGACGTCTATTTGCTCCGAGCCATAGGTGCCGTCTTCGGTATCGACAACGTCGAAGCTGAGAGAGGTCTTTGCCTGGTAGGCCTCGACTTCCTCGGCAGAGACCGGGAAGGGGCTGCGGCCCACCTGAATGCTCTTGGTATCGCCGGTCATTCGGCGTCGCTCGAGTTCAGCCTCTTTCCACGCAAAGAGCTTGGCGCGCAGACAGCCGGCGTCGATGCCGAGGGTGTCGCAGATCACCGTGAAGGAAAAAGGGTCGTCCCAGGTGTCTTCCGCCAGCCATTCTTCGGCCTCATCGGACATTTTCCTGTATTTTCGGCGGGTTGATCCCGTGTACTTATAAAAACAGCGGATTCCGTCCTTGAGGACCGCGTACATGAGGGCTTTTTCCGGACCCATGCCGTCGTCGTTGGCCTGTTGGGCAAAATATTGCTCCGGCAGGGTAAGATCGGGGGTTAGATAATCGAGCAGCGACGGCATGAGGATGAAGTTCCCGGCCATCGGATGGGGCTGGCTGCGGTGGTTGCGATGCCCGGTCGAGCGGCTTGCAGGGTTAGCGGAGACGGCTTGTTTGTTTGAGGTTTCGCTGCTCATGCCCGTGCAAATATCAAGTTCCGTGCCGAAGCCGCGAGGTCAGATTCGGGCCCAAAATCCCAAGTTTTGCCCGCTCGAAACGGCTAGGTCGTAGGGCGCAAGGAAGGTCTAGGACTATTGTCCCACAAGGGTAAAAAAATCTGGTGAGCGCGCGAACTTACGCGAGTTATATCGCGCCGGGAACGGCTTTTACGCACGGTGTCAATATCCCCCCATCTGAGGGGGCACGGAGGCTATTGAACCCCTCTCAGTAGCTGCCGCGGCCCCGTGCAGATTCACAAGCGGATGCCGATACCTTGCAAAGTCGCAGTATTTGGGCGGTGCCTCTCCTAGCTTTGTTCGCTGCGGATTTGACAAGACAAGGAACTGGGTTGTAGGGTTAAATTAGCGTTCAGTTTTTCGAACGCGGATTGTAGAATTCGGAGGCATGCGTTGTCAGGGGCGGCAACAGACAGGCGACTGAGCCGGAAAGAACGTGAATTGCAGTTCCGGGTAGGGATTGTGCTCGACGCGGCGGAACATGTGTTCGCCGAGTCCTCGTATGCTGCCTGCTCGGTGGAGCAGATCGCCAAGCGGGCCGAACTCTCGGTCGGAACGCTCTACAATCTTTTCGACAGCAAAGAAGAGATCTATACCCGTGTGATCTCGCGGGTGCAGACCCGTTTCTTCGACATCATGACCGGTCAGGTCAACGAAGCTCGTGGTCCCGCGGAAAAGGTTCGCTCCACGGTAGTGGCCCACTTCGAGCATTTCAGCCGCTATATTCACCATTGGCGTTTGTACGTGTCGGCGTCGAACGGTTTTCAGTGGGAGCTGAAATCGAAACTGGCCGAAGAGGCCAGTTCGAGCCAGGACGAGTTCATCGCCAAGCTGTCGGAAATCTGTCAACTGGGTATGGACGAGGGGATTTTCAAAACCGGTATCCCGGCCGATCTGGTCGCGCTGGCTTTGATTGCGGTTCCCCACTCCTTTTTGGTGAAACTACTCTACGACGAGACGGACGATCCGATGGCGGACCTGCCGGCCGCGATCCGGTTGGCCGAGCGTTTGGTGGGAATTGACGAGGGCTAGGAAGGTACAGAGGACTAGGAAGGTAGAAGGGAGATCGGCGCCTCTAGATTCCACAGACACCTGTGAGGCGGGGCTCTCAGCCTTGGCGTGGGCTGAGAAGACATTGCGGGGTGGTCAGATGAAACAGGCAAGGTGGGCTTCAAATTCAACTCACGCGAAAGCGGCCGAAATCTGCGAAACCGCGTTGAAAGCGATGGGAATGCAGGTCGAACGCGGTATCGACTATCGCGACGGCTACGACTTTCTTGTCGAGGGTCGTGTACGACTTGCGGTGCGCTACGCGTTTCCAACCACCGAGCGTACTCAGACCTACAAAAAGAAGAACGGCGACTTGTCCAAGTACGTTTACAAACGCTGGACGTTCAACTTTCACCGACATGGAAAGATCAGTGAGCGTTACTGCGATTTCATCGTCTGCTTTCTCGCATCGCCCGAAGCCGCCAAGGGCCGCGGTTCCGACGTGTCGGTGTTCACCATTCCCTGGGAGGCGATCACAGGGTTGACGTTCTGCTCGTCGTGTCGCGAGGGCGGGCACCGGCCCTACCGGGGCAAGTATGCGAAGTACCAGGATCGTTGGGATCTGATCGCCAAGGCGGCGGGGCTGGCCACCTTTCCGCTCGCCGTCGACGGCGCGCGGGCGCCGGAGTCCGCGCATCG
>Ga0114931_10007008_pt1 | contig 13817 bp, 13 predicted proteins | sample 2SBtaG_FD_89579 | JGI IMG/M metagenome (GOLD analysis project Ga0114931, IMG submission 89579) | Deep subsurface microbial communities from Kolumbo volcano to uncover new lineages of life (NeLLi) - 2SBTROV14_V59a metaG | ecosystem: Environmental > Aquatic > Marine > Volcanic | place: Kolumbo...
CGGCGGTCAAGCCTCGCCAGGGTAGCCCTCGCCGAGGATCCGCGCTTCGAGCTCGGCGATCTCGCACACGGCGTAGCCGCGCTCGCGTGCCAGGCGGTGCTCCCGCGCGCCGTTGTAGCCCCACGCGGCCAGGACACAGCGGACGCCGAGAGGCGCCACCGCGTCCAGGTGGTTCAGCTTGTCGTCGACGAAGGTGATCGCCCCGAGCTCGACCCCGAGCTCGCGCGCGAGCGCCTCCATGTGGGCGGCCTTGCTGACGCCGGTCTCCTTGTCGAGCACGCGCCCTTCGGGGAAGAGGCCGGCCAGGCCATACTCGCCGAGCAGCACGCGCACCGTGCCGCGATCCTTGGCCGTGGCGATCGCGAGCTCGACGCGCCCGGCGATCCGCCGGAGCAGGTCGACGAAGGCGGGGTAGGGGCTCATCTGGCGGAGCCACGCGCCGCGATCGGCCGCCGCGAGGGCGGCCCGCTCGCGATAGAACTGGCGGTGGAAGCCGCGCAGCCAGCCGCTTGCGAGGCCGGCGCGAAAGGCGTCGTAGGCCTGCTGGCTCTCGATCCGGGCGCCGCGCTCGAGGATGCGCAGCGCGATCCCGAAGTCCTCCGCGCGGTTCCCCAGCGCCATGAGTGTCAGGAAGCCCGCGCGCAGCGCTCCCTCATCGCCGGAAAGCAGCGGCGAGTCGGGCTCGAGCGTTCGCCAGGTGGCGCAGGCCACGCTGAAGCACTCCGGCGCGCTGTCGGAGATCACACCGTCGAAGTCGAGCGCCAGGAGCTTCACGGGGTCTCCGAAGGGTCGCCGATCTCGAGTACGGCGGCGCCGTCGAAGCGCCCCTCCTTCAGGTCGATCAGGGCCCGGCCCGCCTGCTCGAGGGGGTAGGGGTGGGTGTGGGTCACGATCGGAATCTCCTGGGCCAGGCGCAGGAGCGCACGGCCGTCCTCGCGCGTGTTGGCCGTGACGCTGCGGACGCTGCGCTCCTGGAACAGGTGTCGCCGGTAGTCGAGCGGCGGCACCTGCGAGAGATGGATGCCCGCGATCGCCAGCGTGCCGCCCCGGTCGAGGGCCTCGAGTGCGACGGGCACGATCTCGCCGGCCGGCGCAAACAGGATCGCTGCGTCGAGCTCACCGGGCGGAGCGTCCGGCGTGTCGCCCACCTGGCTCGCGCCGAGCTTCCGGGCCAGCGCGCGATGCTTCGCCTCGCGCGTGTAGACCCGGACCTCGCAGCCGGCATGGAGGGCGATCTGGATCACGATGTGGGCCGAGCCGCCGAAGCCGTACAAGCCCAGGCGGGCGCCGCGCCCGGCGCCGGACCGGAGGAAGGCCCGGTAGCCGATGATTCCAGCGCACAGCAACGGCGCCCAGGACCGTGCGCGGCCCGTCTCGGGCAGCTCGTAGACGAAGCCGGCGGGGGCAACCATCCGCTCGGCGTAGCCGCCGTCCACGTGCCAGCCGGTGAAGCGCGGCTCGAGGCAGAGGTTCTCGCGCCCGGTGATGCAGAAGCGGCAGCGGCCGCAGGTGCGGTTCAGCCAGGGCACGCCGACGCGCTGCCCCGGCTCGAGGCCCTGCACGCCGGACCCGAGCGCGTCGATCCGGCCCACGACCTGATGGCCCGGAACGAGCGGCGTCCGCTGCGGCTCGAGGTCGCCCTCGACCACGTGGAGGTCCGTGCGACACACCCCGCAGGCCTCCACCTGCACCCGCACCTCGCCGGGGCCCGGCTCGGGGACCGGACGCTCCGCGGCGTGCAGGGGCCCGGAGCGAACGTCGGCTGGCGTTTCGAGCACCATGGTGTGCATGGCGTTTCCATAGCACGCGGCCGCCCCGAAGAGCATCCGGTCCCGAGCGCGACGCCCCGCGTCCCCGTCGCGGCGGTCCGGACCCTCGCCGGGGCGAGCCCGCCGGCGCGGACGGGGTATGCTCGGCCGCCGTGATGAAGTACTGGCGGCACGTTCTCCCGTGGCTGATCTCGGCCGTCCTGCTCGGCTACGTATTCGGCTGGGCAACGGACTGGGCCTCTCTTCGGGCTGCGCTACGGGGCGCCAACATCCCGCTGTTCCTGGCCTTCACCACCCTCGACCGCGTTGCCTACTTCGTCGTCTGGACCGCGATCACCGCCGCCGCCATGCGCCGCTTCGTGGATCGCGTGCCCGTGAGCTCGGTGTTCGCGATCCGGGGCGGCGCCGAGCTCTTCCGCACGGTCAGCAATCCCCTCGCCGACGGCCTCTCCCTGCTCGGCCTCGGTCAGCTGGCGGGCGGGCGGCTCGACGTCGTCCTGGCCGCGGCCTTCGTCCCGGCGCTCTGCCACACGTTCGTGATGCTCTGTCAGGTCACCCTCGCGCTGTCCCTCCTGGAGGGGGGTGCGGCCGCGAATCCCGGCGTCGCCTGGACCGCCGGAATCGTCTGGACGCTGATGCTTTCGGGCTTCGTGGCCGTGCGCCTCTCGCGCTCGGGCCGGATCCGCGGGCTCGAAGGGGTTCGCGACTTCATGGATCGCTTTCCCCTGCGCGCCGTCGCGCCGTTCCTGCTGGCCTTCGTCTGCGTCACGACCTTCGACGTGGTCATCCAGGGCCTCGCGACCCGCGCCTTCGGGACGCCCATCGACTGGACGGCCCTGATGGCGCGCATCCCGCTCCTCTACCTGGCGCTCGTCGTTCCGTCGCTCGGCAATTTCGGGACGCGCGAGCTGGCCTGGGCCGGGCTCTTCGAGGGCTTCGCCGAACGCGACGCCCTGATCGCCTTCGCGCTGGCCACGAACGCGATCTTCCTCGTCCTGAACGTGATCCTCGGCGTGATCTTCCTTCCGCGCGCCCTGGCGCTGGTGCGCGAGCTGCGACGGCGCCGCAAGGCCGGCGAGTCGCTCCACGAGCCGCTCCTGCACGACCCGGCCGACAGCTAGGACTGCGGTCGAGGCGGGCGTGGCCCGCCCTCGACCGGCGGCCAGGCCGGCGCGGCCCCCCGAGCGGCGCTACGCCGGGGCGGCCCCCGAGCGGCGGATCCGCTCCAGCAGCGCCCGCACGTCGCCGTGTAGCTCGTCGCGCCGGATCGCGCGTGCGCTGGTGCCGGCCGGGACGGGCCGCCCGAGCGCCCGCGCGAGCGGTCCATCGCGCTCGACCAGGCGCTTTGCGTCCAGGCGCCGCCAGGCCATCTCGTCCCCGTCGGCGGGCAGCCGTTCGCGCACGAAGCGTTCGAGCCGGAAGCGTTCCTGGGGACTTCGGGCCAGGCGGCGCAGAGCGGACGGCACCAGCAGATAGCTCTCGATGTGGCGCCGGGTCCAGGTGAAGAACTCCATCCCCGGTTCGTCGCTGGCGGGATCCGGGTCGAGGGCCTGGTCGCGGTCGAGGATGCAGAGCCCCTGGGCGCCGGGCTCCCCGGCGCGCAGACGCCGCAGGTGCGCGAGCGCGCGGTTCGGCTGGCGTCCGCCGAGGATCACGGCCGAGCGCACCGTCGGCACGGCGTCGGGTCGGTGCCGCTGGCACCAGATCCGCAGGACGTCCCGGTCTCGCGGGCCCTCGACGTAGAGGACGAAGGGAGCGGCCTCGCTCCTGGGGCGGGCGCGGGCCGGACGGACCGAAGGCGGCATGGAGGACCCCGAAGCATCGGCAAACCCGTGTCCCCGGGATCCTAGCCGTCCGGCGTGCACCTTGTCACGAGGCCGGCGCGTTCCCGGTCAGGGCCGACGGGTGAATACGGCCAGCGTCTCGACGTGTGGCGTCTGGGGAAAGAGGTCGAAGCCGCAGACGGAGTCGAGGGCGAACCCGCCGGCCACGAGCGCCGCCGCGTCGCGCGCCAGGGTGGCCGGGTCGCAGGAGAGGTAGACGAGGCGTCCGGTCTCGAGGCCGAGGACGGCTTCGATCGTGTTTCGCGTGAGACCGGATCGCGGCGGGTCCATCACCAGCACGTCCGCGCGCGCGGAGGCCAGCGGCGGCTCTGCGAGCCTGCGCTCCACGGCGCCGGCGAGCACGACGATTCCATCCGCGCCGGCGCGCTCCGCGTTGCGTTCGAGATCGCGGGCGGCCCGCGGGCGGCCCTCCACGGCGAATACGCGCCCGAAGCGTCGCGCCAGGCCGAGCGTCAGGTAGCCGGCGCCCGCGAACAGCTCGACGGCCACGGCCCCGTCGCCGGCGGCCTCCGCGACGGCCGCGGCGACCGTTTCGAACAGCGGGCCGTTGCCCTGCTGGAAGCCGCCCACGTCGGACTCGATCTCCCCCCCGGCCACCGAGCGCCGGACGCGCGGCGCGGGCGACGGCCGCCGGCCGGGGGGCGCCCGCCCGGCCGGCGCCGCGTGCGCGCTGCCGTCGCCCGAGAGCGCGAGCCACCAGTCGCCCTAACGGCCCCGGGCGCGGGCGGGCAGCTCGGGCAAGGCCCGCTCGAGGGCCGGCGCGAGGATCGGACACTGCTTCGTGGCGCAGTGGGCGTGGGAGCGCCGGCGGCGATAGCCCACCCGGCCGTGCTCGATCCGGACGCGGGTGCGGATCCGGTAGCCGTACTCCACCGGGCAGGGGACCATCTCGATCGGCTCGGGAACCTGCAGGTGCCCGATGCGCGACAAGGCATCCCGGATGAAGCCGAGCTTGGCCTCGAGCTGCGCCGCGTAGCGGACGTGCTGCCAGCTGCAGCCGCCGCAGGAGCCGAACGCGGGGCAGACGGGGTCGGCGCGCTCGGGGCTCGGATGCTCCAGCTTCTCGATCGCGCCGCGAGCGAATCGCGCTCGCGCCTCGGTGATTCGCACCCGGACGCGATCGCCGGGAGCTGCGAACGGGACGAACACGACCCGGCCCGACGCGTCGCGCGCCACGCCCTCGCCCGTGGGAGCGAGGCGCCCGATCTCCAGCGAGAGGGCCTCGTCGCCTGCGGGCTCAGCCGTCCGTTGCGGCATCGCGGCTCTCCAGGGGGTCGAGGCGGACGGGGACCGAGCCGGCCATGTCCACCCAGCGGCGGAGCAGGCGGTCGGCGAAGCCGTACTTGCGCGCCATGGCCTCGTTCACGGCCTCGCGCTCGAGCGCGTCGGAAGCGACCTCGGCCCGGTACGCCCGGGTGTGGCCGTCGCGCTCGAGCGTCACCACGGGATGGTCCTGCAGGCGCTCGAGCCACTCGGACTCGGGGTTTCCCGAGCGCAACCGCAGCGCCCCGTCGATCTCGACCACCCAGAGCGTGCTGGCATGGTCGCGACCCCGTTCGTCCACGGTGTGGAGCCGCACCAACTCGCCGGTCGGCAGCGCCAGCGCCAGCAGCAGCAGCGCGGCGATCGCGCTCGAGAAGAGGATCAAGAAGCGGCGCATGCGTCCTCCGGGTCGGGCGGGGCGAAGCCCAGGGCGGCCAGCTCCTTTCGCAACGCCGTGCCCGGCGCCAGCAACCGACGCCAGGCGACCACGCCGGGCCGTTCCCAGCGATCGGCTGGAATCGCGAAGTCGTAGTGCTCGGCCACCAGGGGCGCGAAGGCGAGGCCGGCCTTGCGCGCCACGGTCTCGATCGTGACCCCCCAGTCGGCGCGTCCCTGGGCCACGGCCGCGGCCACGGCGTAATGGGAGCGGGGCTCGTAGGCGAACCCGGCGGGACGCCGCTCGCCGAGCAGGCGATCGATCAGCACGCGTGTTCCGCTGCCCCGGTTCCGGTTCACCATGCGTCGCGTCGGGTCCGCGAGCAGCGCCTCGATCTCGGCCTCCTCGCCCGGCCGGGTGACCACGCCCTGCATGCGCCGGTAGCCGGGCAGCAGCCGCAGCCCCTCGGAGAGGAACGGCGCGTTGTAGCGGCCGGTCGCGGGATCCAGGAGGTGGATCGGTGCGACGTCGCACTCGCCCCGGCGGGCGGCGGCGAGCCCCGCCTGGCTGCCCACGGCCAGCAGCTTCACACGGAAGCCCCCGGCCGACAGCGCGCTGGCCAGTCGGTCGAGGCCGGCGCAGTGGCTGCCGATCACCACGAGGTCGGCCACCGCCGTGGCTCCACCGATCCGCGTCACCGCGAGCTCTTCCCCGGGCTCCACGAGCTCGACGTTTCGCGGGATGCGCACGAAGCCATCGGCCCGGCTGAAGGCGGTGACGCTGCCGCTGCCCTTGCCCATGGGCCACGCGGCGAGCCGGCCGCCGGGCCGTCGCACGAGGCCCACCAGCAGATACTCGAGCCGCCCGCGATCGGACGGCACCGGAAGCGCCAGCTCGGCCTCGACGGTCTCGCGACGCTCCGCCGGGCGTCCCGCCAGCTCGCGGAGCACCGGCGCCACGAACTCGTGGAAGGTGAAGACCGCGGAGGTGGGAAAGCCGGGCAGGATGACCACCGGACGTCGGCCGTGAGCCGCCAGGCAGATCGGCTTGCCCGGCTTCAGGGCCACGCCGTGCACGAGGATGCCGGGGTCGAGCCCCGCCACCACCCGCGCGCACAGGTCGCCTTCTCCCTTGGAGGTACCGCCCGAGAGGATCACGACGTCCGCTTCGTCGACCGCTTCGCGGACGGCCCGACCCAGGGCGTCTTCGTCGTCGCGGAAGGCTCCCAGGAAGCGCGGGTCCCCGCCGAGCTCGCGCACCGCGTCGGCCAGGATCCGGCCGTTCGAGTCGAACACGAGGCCCGGGCGCAGGGTCTCGCCCGGCTGGACGATCTCGTCGCCCGTGGAGAGGATGGCGACCCGCGGACGCGCGTGGACGGCCACCTGCGCGCGTCCGACGGCCGCCAGCAGGCCCGTCTCCCGCGAGCCGAGCGTCGTCCCGGCGAACAGCACCGTCTCTCCACGGCCGATGTCCGTCCCGGCATGGGAGAGGGCCTGTCCGGGAACCCGCGCCTGCCGGACCACGACGGTGCGTCCGTCGTCCTCGAGATCGGTGTGCTCGACCGGCACCACGGCATCCGCGCCCCGCGGCAGCATTCCGCCGGTGGCGATGCTGGTGGCGGTCCCCGGCTTCAGCTCCTGTCGCGGCTCGACGCCGGTCGGGACGGTTTCTTCGTTGCAGGCGAGCCGGATCGGCGTGGCCTCCGAAGCGCCGAAGGTGTCCTCGGCCCGGAGGGCGAAGCCGTCCATGTTCGAGCGGTCGAAGCCCGGGACGTCGGCTTCGGCCTCCACGTCCTCGGCGAGCACGCGCCCGAGGGCGTCGGCCAGCGCGACGTCCTCGCGGCCGAGGGGCGCGGTCTCGATGGCTTCGCGCCAGACGCGCTCGGCCTCGTCCCGGTCGAGCGGGGTGAGGAACTGGGTCTGTCTCACCGCCGGCCTCGCAGACTCACTGGACGCCGCCCACCTGGCCGCGGCCGTCCGGGCCGGCGCGTCCGCTCGGGCCGGTCTCGAGCGCGGCCTCGTCGTAGAGCCGCACCTCGACCTCGGCCCACTCGGGGTAGCCCTCGGTCTCGCGCGGAACGATCACCACGCCCGCCGCATGCACCGTCGAGGACAGGATCGAGGCGCCCGAGGTCGCGAGCGGCACGACCTGGCCGTCCTCGATCGTCACCCGCACGTAGTCCGTCCGGCCGAGGGCGGAGCTGATCTTGCGGGCCAGCGGGAGCTGGACCCGCCGGTGCGGCCACGCGCGCGGTCGGCCCCCGAGCGCGCGGATCGTCGGGCCCGCGAAGAACTCGTAGGCGCACAGGCACGAGACCGGGTTGCCCGGCAGCAGGAAGGCCAGGCGCTCGCGGTCTGTGGGTCCGGCGCCGAGCCGGCCGATGCCCGTGGGGCTCGACGGGCGCATGGCGATCCCGTGGAAGTCGAGCCGGCCGAGCTCTTGGATTAGCCGCGGCGCATGGTCCTCCTGGCCCACCGAGCTCCCCCCCGAGACGAGCACCACGTCGGCGTCGTCGACGGCGAGCGCCGCCCGGATCGCGGCCGGGTCGTCGCGCAGGATCTCGAAAGGCAGGGTGGTACCGCCGTCGCGCTCGACGAGCCCGCGCAGCATGACCGAGTTGCTGTCGACGATCTTCACGCCCTCGGGCTTGCGGCCGGCCGGCAACAGCTCGTTGCCCGTCACGACGAGCCGCACGCGCGGCCTCCGGATGCACCGGAGCGTCGCGATTCCCACCGCGGCCAGCAGGGCCGCGTCCTGGGGCCGGAGCCGCCGCCCGGCGGGGAGTAGCGCGTCTCCCTCGCGGATGTCCTCGCCCAGGGCGCCGACGTTCTTCCGCGGTGGGACGGCGTCGCGCACCTCGACGCCGCCGTCCTCCTCCTCGCAGACCTCGGCCATCACCACCGCGTCGGCACCGACCGGCAGCGGGGCGCCGGTCATGATGCGGACGGCCTCGCCGGCTCCGACGGGCGCTTTGCAGGGGCGGCCCGGCAGTGCCTCGCCCACGAGCGTCAGTCGGATCGGATCGTAGGCCGAGGCGCCGAAGGTGTCGGCCCCGCGCACCGCGTAGCCGTCCATGGCCGAGCGGTCGAAGGCGGGCACGCTGGCGGGCGAGGCGATCGGCGCGGCCAGGACGCGGCCCCCGCAGTCCAGCACGCCGACCTCCTCGGGATCGAGCGCGGCCGAGTGTCCGGCCAGGAAGCGCTCGACCTCCTCCACGTCGGCCCGATCGGCGAAGCCGCGCATCCGGACGTCACGCATGGCGCACCTCGCGAGCTCCGGGGGCCGGGTGAGCTCGCGCTAACCCGTGGCCTTGGTCGTCCAGAGCTCTTCCCGCTCGGGGAAGCGCTCGGCCTTGGCCTGGGCCACCACGTCGGCCGGGACGTCGAACTTGAGCGAGTGGTCCGGTCCGATGCCCTCCTCGGTGAGGCAGGCCGGAAGCGCATCGTCGGCCGCGGTAAAGCCCGCTCCCTCGTTGAACTTCCATTCGTCGAGCAGACACTGCCAGCCGATCTCCGCCACCGCCTCCTTGGGAACCGCTTCCCCGTAGAAGTGGGAGTAGAACTCGGCGATCTCCGGCATCGTGGGCTGCAGGAACTGGCAGAAGCCCGAGGAGTCGCACGCGGCGTTGATGAGCTGCGACTCCTGCGAGGCCTGGGCGAACTGGTCCGGGGAAAGGCCCGGGTTGACGATCAAGCCAGCCGTGTGGTCCGCGCCCATGGGGCTGGTGCAGTAGGTGACGCCGGTGGCCTTGAGCGGTCGCGGATCCCAGGCCGGCAGGGCCTGGCCCTTGGCCACGGGAACGCGTGCATGCTTTTGGCGCTTGCCGATGGCGACGGCGCCGTTGCCGATGGCCTTGCCGAGCTCGGTCCCCTCGGCGATCTCGCCCAGGATCCGCTTGGCACCCTCGGCGTCGCCGAACTCCATCTCGCCCGAGTCCATGTAGATGGCGAGGGCCGCCCCCGTCTCGATCGTGTCGAGGCCGAGCTCGTCGCACAGGCGGTCGAGGTCGGCCACGTCCTCCCAGCTCGCGATGCCGCAGCTGGATCCGAGCAGGGTCAACGTCTCGAACTCGAGGGCGGAGGTCTTGTAGTTCCCGTCCGCGTCGTGGACGATGTTCGAGCACTGCACGACGCAGCCCGTCATGCAGTTGTGCATGCCACCGCCCCGCGACTCGAAGCTCTCGACGATGCGAGCGCCGTCGAGGGTCTGGGCGTCGGGGGACTGGCCTTCCGTGCGGTTCTTGTAGGGGAACGTGTTGAGCATGTTGGCCACGGGCACGACCGCACTCGTCCCGTACTTGAACACGTTGGCCTTCGGCCCCTCGCGGAACTCCTTCGTGTAGCTCTTGCACAGGCCGAAGAAGGCCTTGGAGTCCGCCGGGCGCCGCACCGGCGTCTTCTCCGGATCCACCATCACGAACTTCAGGCCCTTGCTGCCCATGACGGCGCCGAGGCCGCCGCGGGCGGCGTGGCGGGCCGGGCGGCGATCCTGATCCTGATCCGTGCAGGCCACCGAGGCTCCGCTGAGCTTCATCTCGCCGGCCGGGCCGATCGAGATGAACGACGCCGTGGCGCTGTACCTCCCGGCCAGCCGCTCGATCAGGGCGTAGTTCCACAGGCCCTTGCAGTCGTCGGCGGGGACGACCGTCACGCCGTCCTTGCGGACCTCGAGCGCGTAGCGCTGGTCGGGATCGGCGGGCTGCCCCTTCACGACGACGGCGCGGTAGCCGAGCTTCATGAGATCCTGGCCGGGGTTGCCGCCCGCGTTGGCCTCCTTGATCCCACCGGTGAGCGGGCTCTTGCCGCCGATCGAGATCCGGCCGGAGGTGGGGGCCGCGGTTCCCGACAGGACGCCCGGCGCCATCACCAGCACGTTGTCCGGCCCGAGCGGATCGCACTGGGGATCGCACTCTTCCAGCAGGATGCGCGCCGACAGCGCGCGGCCGCCCAAGAGCTTCCACGTCTCCGGGAAAGGCTCCACGCTCGCGCTGAGATTCGTCATGTCCACGCGGATCAAGCGGTCGTCGAACACTGCACACCTCCGGCGTCGGTCAGACCGAACACCATACCAGGGCCGACGGAACGGGGCGAGAAGCCCGGCCCGGCGGCGGGCTAGCCGCCGGCGATGGCGGCCAGGACTTCGACCTCGTCGCCCGCGCCGACCGGCGCCTCGGGTGGGCTCGGATCGCCGTTGACGAACAGCTTCACGAACTTGTGGGGCGTGCCCGCGGCGTCGAAGACCTGGGCGGCGAACCCGGGGTGATCGGCGTCGACCGCCTCGATGCACTCGCGGACGGTGGTGCCGGCCACGGCGAGCGCTTCGAGTCCGCCGGTCGGGCCCCGGTAGGGCGGAGGGATCAGGACGGTCGGCATGGACCGGGAACGTACCGCGTCTTCCGGTGCGCGCCGCTCACTCGCCGGGCTGCCAGCGCTCGGACACGGCCACCTTGACGAGCTCGCCCGCGATCAGGGGGTCGTCCACGCCCCAGCCGTTCATGACGGCCGTCTCGCTCCGCGACCACTGGTTGGCCGTGCGGTGCGAGAGCCGGTCGAGATCCTCGCCCTCCGCCGCCCGCGCCACGCGCAGCCGCGTCACGCGCACGCCGTCGCGCTCCGAGGCCGTGAGCGAACGGAAGCTCCGGGCCACACGCCCGAAGACGTCCGAAGCCAGCATCCGCCCGACCGCGTGGACGCCCATGATCCGGTAGATCCGTCCCTCGTGGGCGATCCAGGTGATGTCGGCCTTCACCTTCGTGCCGTCGAGGTCGAGCTGGGTCCGCGCGCGGAAGCTCCGGTTTCCGTTGATGCGGCGGGTCTGCGGCGCCGAAAGCGAGGTCTCGACCTTCTCGGCGTACTCGCGCGCCGCCGCCTCCGGGTCGTCGCCGTCTCCCTGGAGCTCGAGAATCACCATGGCGTTGCGGCGAGGCGAGATCGCGCGGACGGCCGTGTGCTCGTTGGCGGTCTCCCAGCCATCGGGGAAGCGCAGCGAGATCCCGAGGATGGGGTGTTGGAAGCGACTGCCGACGAACAGGCCTTCGTCCGGGTTCTGGCCCACCACCAGTCCCTCGACCGCCTCGAGATAGGTCTCCCGGCCGTGCTCGTCGTCGGGCAGCGGAACGGCGTGCTCGTAGCGCACCGCGGCCTTGGCGAGCCGCTCGACGGAGCCCGGATGGGTGTCGAAGTAGCCCGCCGTGCGGCTCGAGCCGCGCCGCAGCCGGGTGTAGCGGTCCAGGGTGCCGAGAAAGGACGCCATCGCCAGGGGGTTCCAGCCCGCGTCGCGCGCGATCTCCTGACCGAGCCAGTCCGCCTCCCGTTCCTGCTCGCGGCCGTAGGCCGCGAGCAGGCCCTGGCCGGCGATCATCGACCCCTGGGCGGCAGCCATGGCGCCCGGGGCCCCCCCGGCCAGTGCGCCGACGAGCGTGGCGACCGCGCCCAGCACCTTCGCCTTGCGCACCTCGAGCTCCCGGTAGGCGTGGTGCTGGAGGGCCACGTGCGCCACTTCGTGGGCGAGGACGTTGGCGAGCTCCTGTTCGGAGTTCACGAGCGCGAGCAGCCCGCGCGAGACGTAGACGTGGCCGCCCGGCAGCGCGAATGCGTTGGGTTCGATCATCTCGACGACCTCGAACAGGTAGTGGACCTCCCGCCGGGGGGAGTTCCGCGCGAGGCGCGCGCCGATCTCCTGCACGTAGGTCTGGATGTCCTCGTCCGCCAGGAACCCGAGCTTTTGTTCGACGGCCTCCGCGGCTTCCTGGCCGGCGGCTTCCTCGTCGACCGTCGACATGAGCACGTTGTGGGAGCGCAGCATCTCGCGCTGCGCTTCGCAGCCGGACAGTCCCCCCGCGAGCAGGAGCGCCGGAATGCAAGCGATCGCGACGGGTACCGGGCGGAGCATGGCGCCCCTATCATCGCCGATCATGGGAAAGCCTGCCGGAATCGGGGCGCTCGGGCGATTCGGCCGCGCCCGCAGCGGCGCGCGCTGCGCCCGAGCTCTCGTCGTGTTCGCGCTGGGGCTCGCCGCCGCGGGCTCGGCGACGGCGCAGCACGGGTTCGTGGCCCCCGAGGACCGGCCCCTGCACGAGCGGCTCGGAGCGGCCCGGATCGTCGCGGTCGCGACCGTGGCCGCCGTGGGCTCCGGCCGCATCCGCGTCGAGGACGCCGTCGCGATCGTCGGGAGCGTGGAGCCGGAGTTCCAGCTGAAGCGTTCCCCCTCGCATCCGCCGCCGTGGGTTCCGGGCGACCGCGTGCTGCTCCTGCTCGCGGGCGCGCGCTCGCCCTACCGCTGGGTCGACGAGCCGGTCGAAGCGATCACCTTGTCCGATGCCGGGGCCGAACGCCGATTCCGCCGGGCCGTGCTGGAAATGAACGCGGTGCGCCTCGAACCCGCAGCGCGCCGCGATCTCTATGCGCGCTGGAGCGACGGAACGGACGAGGACCTGGCGGCCCTCGGACAGCGCGGCTTGCTGGACGTTCCGGGGATGGCGCCGGTGCTCGACGCCGACTTCGCCCTCGAGCGCGCTGCCGTGGCCACCGACGCCGGCCGCCCGATCGAGGTGCGGCGGCGCGCCGCGCGCATTGCGGTGCGCCATCCGGCGGGGATCGCCGCCCTGCTGCGCTACCTGGCGCGCACGTTTCCCGCGACCGACGTCGGGATCGGCGAGGTCGCCCTCGAGGCCGGCCTGCTGCTGCGCGACCCGGCGGCCGAGGCCCGCCTGGTGGACGTGCTGGCTGCGCCCGGGACCGAGCTCGGCCGGATCGGCCTGCGCCTCGCCAGGTTCGCCTCGGGGTCGGACGTCGAGCGCAAGCTGTCGGAGGTCGCGGTCGGCGACCCCGACGCGGCCGTGCGCAGCGAAGCGACCCACGCGCTCCAGCGCCTGCGCCACAATCGCGCGCAGCGCGGCGGCTGACCGGCGGTCGCGGGGTCCCCAGCTCCGACCCTCGTGCCTCCCCCTCCGACGCGCGGGCGTCCGCTCGCGGGTCGGACCGACGCGGCTCGGACCGAAGGACGGGCTGGGTGCGAAGGACGGGCTGGGTGGGCGGATCCGGGGCCGAGCACGGCGGGGTGCCTCTCCGAGCCCACTCGACGGGGCTCTCGTGTTGAGTGGCGGAGCGCCGATCATGAGCCGCATCGCGAATCGCTTCGACGAGCGGCTCGAGCATCCAGATCGTGTCCGGCGCGGGTGAAGGCGGCTCGGCAGCACGACTCGGAAGATGCCCTGACGACCTTCCGGGAGGTCCAGCGTCGGGACGACCGTTGCAAGGTCTCCGTCGCTCGTCCATGCGCCTCGGCGTGTTCGAGACACCGTCGAACGAAGGAGTCGGGCCCGTGGTCGCCAACGCCGCCGGGGGGTTCCCGTCCGTCTCCGTCATGTTCTCGTTGGAAGGCTCCCGGGTCGGGGAGGCCTCCCCCGCCCACGGCCAAGACGGAGCCACCGCTGGACGATCAACGGTTGCGCCCCGATCTGGACGCGTCGCAACCCGCCGACACGGTCGTGCACCCGATGCACCGTGGCTCGTTGGGCGTCGACGGGAGCGAATCCTCGGTCTCCTGCCCCGGCTTCGGATGCAG
>Ga0114931_10007009_pt1 | contig 13817 bp, 11 predicted proteins | sample 2SBtaG_FD_89579 | JGI IMG/M metagenome (GOLD analysis project Ga0114931, IMG submission 89579) | Deep subsurface microbial communities from Kolumbo volcano to uncover new lineages of life (NeLLi) - 2SBTROV14_V59a metaG | ecosystem: Environmental > Aquatic > Marine > Volcanic | place: Kolumbo...
ACCGACGGTGGAAAAGAATCACCCATCGAAGAATGGACCGAGGAACAGATCGACCGAGCTCTGGAACAGGTGGCTGGCTTACCGGAAGGCTCAATGAGTGAGTCGGAAGAAATTCCTAACAAGGAAGATCAGAATCAGAATCTTCCTGCGGAGCTCTCGACACCCGTAGAAGACGAAAGTTTAAATCACGGAAAAGACGAGAGAACCGCGACTTTGTCTGGGACATCCGCACCAAGTGACACAACACAACGAACAGACGAGACAAATGAAACCGAAAACCGCGGTTCCGACCGTAACGGGAATAAGTCTGCACCAAAAAACCGCCGTCGTAACACACGCAAAAAACAAACACGTGAATCAGATTTAAATACATTTAAAGAGGAATTATTGCAAGATGTGGCACGTCTGTTGAAAAAGACTGTACAACCAAAAAAGGAAACCAGTGTCACTCGAAAACGGAAAAATATTCCGAAGAAAGAACGGGTGGATCCAAAAACCCGACCTGCGAAACGCACCATGACCACCAAAAACAGACAGCGAGTCCACTTCGATCTACCGTCGACCGCTGCCAATGCGGCCAGCAAGACCGACGGGAAAACCACCCGTCTCCCCACACAACAGACCACCGAGGAATTGATGCAAGAACAACGGTCCCGACGAGAAGAGGAAGATCAATATAGGGTAGCCGGTCCGACTTCCGATTCGGAAAACAGCGAAGATAGCGTGGAGAGTAGCGAAGAAGAAGAAGAAGACCTGTCGGAAGAATCATCCGAAGAAGAGGAAGAGGAAGAGGAAGAGGAAGAGGAGGAAGAGATGCCTCCCCCTCCTGCTAAAAAGAAACGTCGCCGCGGATACAGATCCCATAAAGGGTATCCGGGTGAACCGAGATCCTCCGAGTCCACCAAAAGACGCTACCATTCTTGGGAACCGGAATTCATACAAGATCAGTTGCAGTCTCAACCTTATGAAGATGACTACAAATTATTCGAAGGCTTTTTAGGAGACAAACCGGCCATCAAACCATATTCGGCAGTAAGAGATTTATTATAAACGTTTTCCTATTATTTGATCTAATTTAATGTCCGCTATCGATCCATGACTGTTGTCGCTGCTATGATCCTCGTCGTCAGTTTCCTTACTTTTCGAAAGATCTTGTGATTTTTTACGATCTACTTCTTCCAACACATGATTCATGCGATCAATTAAATGTTGATACTTCCTTTCTAATTCCGTCTGATTGACTTCCCTATGTTGATGGACTGCGAATCGGAACAAATCATTCTGTGTTTTTATAGCATCCGCTCGGTACTTAAAATACATTTTCAGTACTTGAATCAGTAATAGGATGCATAAGATTCCCAATTCTAAGGGTGCATAATCACTCATCTTTTTTCCTTTTTTCGATTATCTAAAATAAATCAAAAACTATAATGGCTGGTTTAAGACGTCAATTTAGTCATCGTACCATAGACGGTAGTGTGGTGGAAGGAGGGTCTAGTTTCGATGGCTCTCACGATCTGTCTACTTATGGTGACAAACTGACCTTGACGGGCGCCAGCGATACCATCACTGTAGAAACCGACAAAGCTACTGATTTTTAAAAGCGCAGAACATATTCAACTCAACGTACCGCAACATGTACACATCACAGATGGGACCACCTCACTTTATGTCAGCATCGTTACCAATCTCATGCCTCTTCTCGGGACGAGTCACGCTACCTTATCCTTCGAAGCCGGTAATATTTTTCAGTTCAAACAAGTCACCGGAGGTACCAAAAAGTACGTCATCGAAATGGATACCGTAGACGTACTCCACACGCATCCCAATGCTACGAATGTCGGTTACGTCAGTCCAGGAACGCATTACTTCTCCAACGAAACGGGCGGTACACCGACCCTCACCGTGGATCCGTCGGGAACCAACCCTTCTTTACTGAGCAGTACCGAAAAAATAGAAGTCTCCGGTACTTCTAAAGTCACCGTGGATACTTCTGGTACCGATCCCAACATTCTATCCAGTACCCAAAACATGACCGTCGGAGATTTGACCGGAAATTACGTCGAAATGCTTCCAACTACGGACGGTCGATACGAGATGCGATTTCATATCCCAGGTACCACCGCCGTCAACGGAGACAAAGAAGTGTACTTGCACGCCTATCCCGATGGATCTCAAAGTATCGTTCGCGCGGACAATTTCTACGTCGGAGATAGGAACAATCCGGGTAACGGTACATTCGTACTCGGGGACTGCATCCTACAACTCCGATCTCCGGGACTCTCCGAACGACACACCATTCGGTACACCAATTCGTACGCCGGTGTCAGTACCGATGGTCCGACCATCATTGGGTACGCGGGTGTCGCTATTGGTCGAAATACAGCCGTCTACAATCCGAGTAATCCTACGGCCGGTCAAACCATTCTCATGAATATCCAAGATACCGGTATTACCAATTATAGAGATGTGACCGGTAAACACATGTATGTACTCGCCGACGCTACCTACGATCTCGGAGCTCCGTCCGCGGCTCTCAACAACATTTACACCGTCAACGCCGTAACGGTCACTTCCGATGTACGCTACAAAAATATCAAACGCAATATTACTCCTTTTATGGGCATGTCCATCATTGATTCTTTGGATCCGATTCTTTATACGTTGAAAGACACCAAAGAAGAAGAACCAAAAGTACGCGCCGGTATCACCGCTCAAGCGCTTCACAAAGCTAAAAATAGAATTTGTCCCGAATGGGACAGCGCTATAGACGTTCCCGAAGACGAAGATGAGGATAAATGGAGACTACGCTATATGGAAATCATTCCGTTTTTAATCGCTTCCGTGCAACAATTATCCGCAACATGCAAGCGACAACAGTATCAGATCGATCAACTCCTCCAATCCCGGAACCAGAATTCCCAAAAGAGGAACAGGAGCAGCAGAAGCATGAGCCCTCCGAACCAAGACAAGAAAAAGAAGAAGAAGCAGAAGACGTCGAATTCACAAAACCTTTAAACGCCATGCCCTCGAGCACATTGGACTCCTGTATCAAGTCATGTGAATTCCTAATGCGGAATGCCGGCTTTGAAACCACCGACGATATTCGACAAAGCTTGAAATTGATGGGGGATAAAATGAAACCGAGGACTCAAAAGGAAATTATGCAAGCCGAAATTGGTGCAGATTATAGTGTAGAAAATGCCATTTATTGTGATTGTCTATTTCGAGAAGACTTTAAAGAACTACAATATAGGTTATGGGAGGAGTCCATCCATACCTCTTCCAGTGTACAATTGGCATAAATTCTATATAAGGAAATCATTTGTCAATTTGTATCATCATGAGTACACGTGGTTATTTAGACGAGCCTAGCTATGAGGAACGGTCCGCGAAAAAACGTCGTGGTGTACTGGCTTCTAGAGAAAGAAAGAGGAGGGGAGCCAATTCGGAAAGGAGGGCACTCAAAGAGTTCAAGATGGAAACTTTTGGAGACGACTCCAAGAAAGCCAGATCGTTGCAAGCTGTGCTGGTTCGGTTCATGCAAGAAAACAACATCATGATGCTGAAATATGATGACGTGAACAAACTCTACGGTGAACAGTGGTCCTTGGACGATATTTATAAATTAGATCGATCTTATTTGGAAAAGAACCGCAAAAAATCCATGGAACTCATCGGAGATCACATGCAGATTCTTCACACTAAAAACGTCATTCGTCCCCAAAAAAGGGGTGGATATACTCGACGACTTCCCATGTATCTGTACCCTCACAACATTGAGGTACTCAACGAAGGCGATCCTCGCATTCACGTCAAGATTAGATATCTGGAAGACGTACTTCGTGCCAAACGAGTTCCTAAAGAAGTGGAGCGGTATAAGAACCGAAGATTCATGGCTTACTTCGAAGAACTCATGGCTCGGTACGATCCAACCAGACCACGAAATACCGGAAAATTCATGGGTGCTCCCGTCGGCCTTCGGGACGACGCCTACGTGCAAGCTAGAGACTACCAACCACACACTGTCGGAAGATTGACCAGCGTTCATGATCATCACAATTCCGATCAAGCCGCCAATAAGAATCCTTTCCAGGACATCGACGTCACAGGCGTGTACGCTTTAGGATTCGAATTACCTCTGGATTACTATCGAGGTCACGAATACTGGAATGAAGTGCTACAGCAACCCGGAAGAGAACAGACCCGTCAAGGCAACCCGTGGCGGGTGTGGGGATTGGGTTTCGGCGGAACAGTTGCCAATTACGCGCGTCACGGTCAAGGTGATACGGCACAGACTTATACGTATACGGCGGAAAATTTAATCAACAAATGGGAGAACGACAAACGCACCTTCTTAAATTCCAGTCAAAAAAGTGGTCTTACTCAAATCATCGATTTGATGCGAGACGAACACGTCAAATATTTAGCAGCAGGTGGATCCGAACAATTTAGAGAAAACAGACGTAAAAGAAATAGAAACACCCCTACCCCGTCTGCAACCGCTACAGGCACACCGACCCCGAAAAGAAAAAAACCTTCCCCAACTCCAACCGGTAGGTAAGTCTTTGTTTCCTTCATATAAAAAAAATTCAGTTTCATTTTTTTTCTCTTATAGGGAACAAGTAACACCAACACCAACACCAATACCAACACCAACACCAACCACTACTCTTACTCCTACACCGACGAGTTCAAAAGCGCCTGCTACTCCTACTTCTAAACCTTACATTGAAACTTCAATACCCACTCCAACAGCTACTACTGCACCTATCTTCATCTATATACGACCTCCGGGTCATACTTTCAACGAGCCTCAAGAATCTCCGGAAGTGAATTTATTCTCCGTATTCGACAACGACGAAGAAGATCAATTCCTTCACCAAATAAAGTACAAAATAGTCCATAAAGAAAACATCAATCTAGATAATTTGTTGCAAGAGTGGAACAATGAACAGACCCACGTTCAAGTCCATTCGGATAGACCTTTCAGCAATACTCCTTTAGTACTTTCACCCGATGCACGATCTTTAATCTTCAACTCTACCGACACGGATATAGACATACAACCGTCCGCAAGCAACACAATCATTTCACTACCACAACCAGATTTGAATGATATTTCACCACACAGCAACATGACGTACTACGTTCCAGCCGATATGGCTCTACAGTACCGTCTCACAATAGACACGGATCAACTTCCCTTGGACATCTACAACTTAAATAAGTTGATTGGCTACGTACCGGTTACTATAAACAGGGAGGTCGCCGGTACGATTCCCGAATTTATCTCGCGGGCATTCAGCGGTGCAGCCTTTGATATACACGGAGCTGCCCTTCGTGCCTGGGGTGAACAGCTCAAGTTAGCTTTCGAATCCGAAACGAAACAACCTTTACAAGGGTATCAATTACAGCTCACCGCTTCCAATCAACAGTTACAACTCAATACCGAGAAACCGGCTCATGGGTTGTTCCAATACACAGAAAAGCAGCAGAAATTAATCCAAGAATACATTCAGAACCAATACGGGTTATCTTGGAGCCCAAAACAAATGAGAGAAATCTCCGACATGTACTTGTCCCAATTGGCGATGCAATGGTCTCAAGAGTATTTTGACAACTCCATTAGTAACCCATCAAACCAGACCGCCGTAACTGGTAATAACACCATCTCCGAGCAATCTTCTCGTGATCAACCGAATTCTATCATGTCAGTCGCCCAGTACCTAGATAATCTTCGGTACGCCCATAATGTCGACATCAACGATTACGAAAGTTATTTGCATGACATGATTGATTTCTTGTCCATGGATACTTCAAAAGATCATTTACTACAAAATTTGCAACAAGATATGCAAATCGGTATCGCCATATTAGGAGAACAACCTTACTATATGTTGAGTCATTTAGCCATGCAGTCCGGATTCATTAATCCGCAGCATTTTGAAATATTGGTAAAATTATCCGATGTCTTACCAAAAGAAGCAGGACTGTACAACATCAACTATACCATAGAAGATTCCATATTTCAATTAAAAAGTCTTCTCTCAAAACATTTTCATCAAATGATGAAATTCGGAGAATGGCGAGATGCTAGTAACCGATTCAGGTCCGCCAGTGATGCTTATAGAAAAGCAGCGGATAGTTACAGCATCTTTGCCAGTCCCGAAAAAAGTCAAGAATCCCTCACCGAAATGGGAAAACAAACACGAATCATGAACCGTCTTCAATCCACACTATCCCATTTAAGAAAACGCCTCGCAGAATTGCACAGTCAGTTTAAGTCGGTACTCACCTCTCCTTATTCAGATCTGGATGACACCAAACTCTATTTCTCGTTGAGCAACATTGGTCGACTTTACCAGCAACCTCACGAACCTGGTGAAGAAGACATTTTGGCTGCTCGACAAGACGTCATTTACCAACTGTTGGATAGGCAAGCGGTACTCAAAACACAACGCGCTCAACATGAAAGCGGAGCGAAATTCGCTTGGGAACGGTTTGTCCCCCAAATCCTAGTCGAATCCGCTGCGCGGACCAGCGCTAAATTGACGTCTCCCGAAAATGTTCAAGTCATCAATCTGAACGAGTTGAATGTGGACATAGTGAACAATATACGCGATCAACTGCGAACCGTGAACTCTAGATTATTCGTCATCAAGTCAATGGGACTATACGTGTACCACACGGTGATCTGGGATTCTAAAACCAATCAGATTTATCAGAATACTCCAAACGAAAATGTAGAGATTTCAAGTTGGGAATCTTGGGCCAATCGCTATTTTCCTAATCCCGATTGGCTAGGAGCCGTCTACGAACCCATAGATCTTAAACCCGGCTGGGAAAAAAGAATTAAAATAGCGAAAAAAGAATGGACCTATGATGGAGAATATAGAAACTGCGAACATTTCGTAAACTATGTCATCTCTAACCTTAAATATAGCGAAAGTATTAGACGAGCTCCTAAACCTATGAGTTTAGATGTCCTTTTTTGGCAAAACGAATAAATTATTGATCCACTCATTCATTCTCATTTTTTGTGCGTAAAGAATAACCCAAACATGTCTACCGTGGGTATGGGAGAATTTAGGAGCCGCCTCCGAGCGGTCCCTCCTTCTTCCGTACAGTACGATAACATTCCTACTTCAGAAGGTCACATTCTCAACTATACCCTGGAACGCATTCGTCCAGAGGGTAATTTATCCAATTATTCCTTCGAAGGAAACAATTCAGTAGTCTTCATCATTGAATCCGCTTCTCATTTCTTGGACTGTGGACGTTCGTACTTCAAGTACCGAATCATTCTTCGAGACAACGGTCCAGATAAAAATGTCGCCAATCTTACTTTCCCCTCCAACATGTCCGTCATGGAACGCACCAACCTCAGCGAAGGACCCATGGCTCCATTCAGACAAATGTACACTACGGTAGCCGGTACAGTCGTCGAAGATTTCCGACGTATCAATCTCTGCCACAGTATCATCGAAGATGCTACCGTCGATTTAGATTATCGTAACTCTATAGGAATCGTTGAAAACATGGGTAACCTACTTCGTCGTCAAGCCTTTCATTATTATTGGCCTGTAACTGACGCAACCACCGGTGCCTCTGTAACCAGCGTCAGTAGACAGGAAGTTCAGGTACCAGAATTGACCTATCAAAAAGCTTTAACGGATCCCGAAACCGCTTGGGACGATAATACAGGAGATGTTTTGGCTGCTTTCGATACCACTCAATTCTTCAGAGTAGCAGCAGGATGGGCTCAAGGTCTTGCATACACTATTCCTGAAGCCAACGGTGTCGATGCAACAGCTAAAAACGCTTGGGCTGCCGCCAACGGTCAGCTGCAATTCCAACCCGACGAACAATATTCCAGCAACGCTCTCAATGTAATGAAATGGAAAAATCATCACGGACAAGTCGTGCAGTGTAATCCTATTTCTGGACTCCTTCAACATCGAAAACATCTTCCTTCCCCGGTTATGGGACCCATCCGTGTCGAATGGGTGCTTGAGAATCCTAATACATGCATGTACCGTAAAAATCAATCTGGACTAGATCTGTACTATGAAATCAGTGATTTCGAATTCATCGCTCATTGGGTCGAACCCGATTACGATTTGATGCGTACTATCGTCGCTCAAGTCAAACGTCCCGGTGGTATCCTACTACCGTACTCCACCTTCCAACATAATCAAGCTACTCTCGGTACCAGTGATCAAGCAGTCACCATTCGACTCAAAAACGGGCCGCAACGTATCAAGAGCAGCATCACTACTATGCATCCCACCTCTCAACTTACCAAAGTGGACCGAGATTATCTAAAGAATTATCCTTTCGCTCAATATCAAACTGCAGCTGACACCGATGAAGCAGCTCGACTGGATCACAGTTCTTTCCCAGTTAGTATCAACTGGCGAGTAGGTGCTCAAACATACCCGAGACAACCTATTACTTTCAAAAACATCACCGACGATCATCTCACTCTATTCAATCAAATGAGTGTCATTCCCGATTTGGTATACGCCTATACCGAGTACCAAAAAGCAATGGGATTGTTTAAAGATCGTACCGTTAATTCTCGTATTCGTTTGGAAAATTATGGTTCGGTAGCTATGCAAGGAGTACGCATCAACTCAGGTACTGGAGATTTAACTACCGAAGCCGAAGGTTATGTCTCCGAATTTGATGAATTTTCGGAAGAACGCGATTGGGGTGTATTCGCACCCGTCTGTCATCCGGATAAATTCTATACTCTACCCTTGTGGACAAAACGCGCCGCTCAAGCAGACGCTGGTATACAACAGTTTAACATGCGTAAAATAGAACGACTCACAGCCATAGATGCCGGAACTACTACATTAACGGGTCAAATGATTTTACCCGAAGGACCACAAGCACCTCAATGGTTAGAAATCATTAACAAACCCTTGGATCTACAACTCTACAAAGGAAAATTCGTTATGGCTATGTCTTATGAAGCCGACAGCAGCAACCCTCATTTCGGTGGAGTCAATTTAGGTCCCGGTGCTGAACTAAACTTGGATATCACTTTCAACAAGACTGTAAGACAACCTCTATCCGTGCATACCTTCTCTCATGTAGATCAAGTACTTAATATTAGACCAAATGGAGCACATCAAATACTCAAGTAATACCTTTATAAATAATCATTTATTTATTTTCCAAGTTGATGATAATGAATATCAACGAATACAATAAACGTTTAAGACACGATCACGACATATTCGGTCGAGTAACCCAACCTTTTTACGAGAATCCTTATTATTATCAACCAAATAAAAGACGAAGAATAGGAAATGTCATACCGGTGAAACCCGTCGAACCACCGGGTCCAGCGCCTCCTCCACCAAACCCCAATCCTGGACCTAGACCCTCACCTTCTCCAAATCCCCAAAGACCTGGTAATCCGCCAAGTCGCAAACAACCCAATCAAAATTATATGGAACAAGCACGTCGAAATTTTTACAAGCTGTATTACGCTCATAAATTTCAAAGCTTTATTCGCAATCCAGATCAGTTATACCAAGAAGCCAAATTCTACTACACTCATGGTGGAGGATTATTTTGGGAACAAAAATTCAAATACTTAGGTGACAAAGTAGATCCTCAAGTACTGGATCCCTTGTTCAACGGAATCTCCAATAAGGGAAAAAAGATTATAGATATTGCCAAAAAATATGTACGTCGCCAAACATGGAAACCTGAAACCCGTAAAAAACTCAACTACATGATGAAAGAAGCAAGAGCCAATCTTGAAGAACAAGATAAACTGCGTATGGCTACCAAATATACCGAAGATTTATCCAAAGAAAAAAGACAATGGTTGCAAGAAACTTCACAAGCTAGAGACGCTGAAATATCAAGAATTGATGCCTTCTACAATCGCAAAATGGACGAATCTGTCAGGACTCAACGAGAAAATATTTTCTTGCGACAAAGTGAATTAGATGAACCTGAATTATCCTTTTTTGGCAACTTTGGCCGAACTCGTGAAGACGATTTATTTCCATACAAGAGATATACCATCGGAGAAAAGGGTACTCAACTAGACGAAGCCGCCATACGAAACGCTGGATATACCGGTAACAAAGCATCACTCATCCGAAAACAGACTATGCGTCATATTGAAAGACGCTCTGAACTGGAACGTCAACTCAACGCCACTAACATGAGAGAACAAGAAATTAAATCTTACGTTGACAAAAAATATAAATCTCTCAACGACAAATGGGAACAAGGTTGGACAGAACGAGAACACGAATTTCGAAAAGATTGGTTGGCTACCAACAAAGGTCATCGATATTCTCAAAAAGGAGGAATTGAATATCGTAATGAATTAAAACAAGATTACGAATACCTAGAAAAAATGCAACAAGATTTAAACGAAGCTTCCAACTCAGGAATCTCTACCGAAAACTATTTAAAATATGAGACAGAACGACTGGATCAAATAGCTCAGCAACAAGACGAATTAATGTACGTCACTCTCAAAGAAGAACAACTCATTCAAGGCCGTAAATTGGGTAGATTACAAATGAAACGAGGTGTACCAGCAGACGATTTAGATGAACTCATACAAACTTGGGAACAACAAAACATGAATTATGATTCTCTTCAAACCAAATTTAGAAATCAAAAAACTTACAACATACGTCAAAACAGAATGACTGCCAAACAACTCGTTCAAATTAACGAGAAAAATAAAGAAGCCATTAGAAAATCTACCATTCCAAAAGGTAAACAAGATGCCAAACCTCCACCACCAAAGGAGAAACCAACACGACCTCCACCTGCTGAAGAACCAAAAGGTCCAGACACTGGCGCGGGTGTAGGCAACAAGAACAGCATAGCCGATCAAGCCGCTAGAGATAAACAAGCAGCCGCAGACACTCGAAAAGCAGCACAAGAAGCTGAGGCTGCAAAAGCAGCACAAGAAGCTGAGGCTGCAAAAGCCGCCGAAGCCGCTCGAGGTGCAGAAGAAGGAGCCATCACTAAAGCTGGAATCGGTGTAGAGAAAAAAGCAGGTGCTAAAGGAGGCTTAATTGGTTTAGCTGTTGGTGTGGCGGTATTAGTAGGATTGGAAGCCGCAAATGGTCACGAATCTAGAAAACTTCGTAGAGAAGTCTTTCCTGAAATAGCAACGAACACCAAACGATTATTCAATGGAGAAATTACAGCAGAAGAATGGAAACAACGCACTTTCCAAAGTCCTGACTTTAAACAATGGTGGGAAGAACGTTCGCAAGATGAAGAAGATCCCTTAAATCAAATGGCTTCGTATATCAAATCCATATACGACGATCTATCCGTAGGTAAACCAAGTAAAGCTCTATCTTTGGTAACAGGAATCAGTTTCAAAGATAGCGACGAATGGGATGAAACAGACCAAAAAATTATCGGAAGAAAAAACGAAAACGATGACACTATTATGGATCCAAACAAACGAGAAAACACCGCAAAAGGAAAATTAAGACAAGCCGCAGATGCAAGTGATCGAATCGGATTAGGATACAGTGGAAGGTACTTAGCCATCGGTATCAAACACACCGGTCAAGATATTCAAGAATTGGGGCAACAATACTACAAATGGAAAGAACAACCAAAAGGAGGACCCATGCAACAAACGTTAGGATACATTCCTGAAGACGATAGAAAAGCTTGGGGTATACCGGATCCCAAAAAATTAGATGACAAATTATCCAGAGATATTAAACAAGTCATAGACCCTGAAAACAAAATCAATCCCAACACCACTCAAAAGGATACAGCTTCCGTTGGAACTAATATAATTAGAGACACCATCAAAACTGGTAATCCTATTCAAGCCTTCACCAATAATATTAAAGGCGTGATCCAAATAGGAAAAGATATCTTCGGATAATTCATTCTTATTTTTTACCAAATAAAAACAACCATGGATCAAAAAATCGATAGAATAGACCAAGGTCTTGGTAAAATTAAAAAACTCGCTCACACTTTTCACAGTCATGTCACCACCAATGATATTACACCTGGAAAACAAAATTTATGGAAATCTCCCAAACAAATGACAGGTCGATTCAAATCTATTCCAATTGGAGATGCTCCGGCTGACAAATACATTCACCCAAATATCATTTCTGAAACACCTTCAAAATGGGAATACACCATGGCCAACTATGATCATCCTATTCAAGCCACAAAAGGAGCTGTACCTAGAAATCTACCAGGATTCGAACATCTAGCAAGAAACAACAGACCGTTCCGTTGGTGGAGAATCAATCAATCAGCCAGTCTCATGAATCCAAAAGAAGACGATCCTAACGAATCAAGACACGATAATTATCCTGAAAATTACCCTAAAATCCAATACCAAACCATGGACGAACGTTATCAAGACACCTACAACCCTTTAAATATCTCAGCAGATGAAATCGCTCATCGTGAACACATGCGTGACCAAACCATTCAAGCCGGTATCATGAAACAAACTAATAAGGACCGAGATCCTGACAACTTCATATTTAAAGATCCTGAAATGGAAACTAAACCTGTACGACCCAACGACGGAATTTATGACACCTTTTGGTCTGACCCACCACGACCTACGATTCGTCCAGCGCCACCCGATGACACAATTCATGACACTTTTATGCCAGAACCATACTCTTACAAGGACCGTAACAATGAAGAAACCAAGAGAGCTAACGTCAATCCTGAAAAAGCCTCTGGCACACAAACACATGGAAGATTCTATGTACAACCTGTTGGAACTACAATCCCTAATCCTATGAATGCCTCTACAGCATTTGTACCTTTTGATCAAATTTTAGACAAATCAGTTCTTAACGAAAATCTAGGTCAACAACAAGATCATTCTGAATTTGCTATACGTGATATACCATTAAAATTACCAACTACAGTACCTACACCAAAAGATTTTGGATTACCATTACAATAAACATGTCTACTGAAGCCTACCGAGATTTCGTATCATCTCTTTGGGAAAAAGATCAACGACGAGGATTCTCCAGAGGAAGCGTTACCGGATTTGGAGGAGGTTTTGGAGCCGGTACAGGAATGAGCTACGAAAACGCTTTTGGAAACAGAGGACACAAAAAACGTAGATACAACTTTGGATATAATCCTGATTTAGTTGGTACAACAACCAGATTTAGAAGACATTAATTTCAGTTTATATTTTTTATACATACAAAACCATGTCTCAAAGATATGATGATGAAGGTGTTGATCCTCATGATAAACGTAAAAAAGAAGATGATGAAGACGACTACAGTTATGAACCCATGCCCACCAGACATCCGTTATCTGAGTTCAGTCAAGAACCAGACATAATGTTATACGGTCCTCTATCCGATCGAGACGAAGAACGATTGATCATGGCCACTCTCGTACATAACATGGATACTAACTTTAATTCCAGTCAAAGTTTTGATCAGGCTTTACAAAATGCTACCCATCAACAACACACCGCTGAAGAACAACATTCAGACGCTTTGGAATACGTGTTAGAATGGGCAAAACAATCTTTACAATTTTTATACGATGAAGGAGCATTACATCCAGTAGAATTTATGGGTTATTATAACAAGTTAAGAGAAGGCTATTTTGATTTAGCAAGAGCTCTCATCGAAATGGCTTCGAAACCTTCAGAAAGACTAGACTTTGATTAGTCACGTCACCCGACGGACCGTGGCACCTACACGAAAAAAAAAAGAAACATAATATTTATCACGTCACCCGACGGACCGTGGCACCTACACGAAAAAAAAGAAACATAATATTTATCA
>Ga0114931_10007010_pt1 | contig 13815 bp, 13 predicted proteins | sample 2SBtaG_FD_89579 | JGI IMG/M metagenome (GOLD analysis project Ga0114931, IMG submission 89579) | Deep subsurface microbial communities from Kolumbo volcano to uncover new lineages of life (NeLLi) - 2SBTROV14_V59a metaG | ecosystem: Environmental > Aquatic > Marine > Volcanic | place: Kolumbo...
TGTCGAAACGCCCGCCTGGCAAGGCGCGAGGAAGGCGAATAGCAGGGCTCAAACTGACGAGCAACGCCGCCAGGCGGAATGGATCGGCATCCAGAATGCTAAGGTTATTTTGGCCAGAGCCCTAAGTGAGCCCGGAAAACTGCCTGAGCAACTTCCCGATTCCGCGCTGCATGGCGAAATCCCGCCGCACCCGCTGCTCGCCTGCCGTGGCCAGCCGCTGACGTTCCAGCGGATCCCGGATCAGGTGTTCCAGTGCCGCGGCCAGCGCCGGGGCATCGCCGGGTGGCACCAGCAGGCCGGTGATCGAATCCTCTATGAGTTCCGGGATTGCGGACAGGCGCGAAGCAATGCAGGCCAGGCGCTGACTTTGTGCCTCCATGAGCACATTGGGCAGGCCATCCATATCTCCATCTCCGGCCACCTGGCTGCTCAGTACGAAAATATCCGACTGGCGGTACAGCTCCAGCAGTTGTCCCTGGGCCAGAGCGCCGTGCCAGCGGATGGCTTCGCTCAGCCCCAGGTCGAGCGCCTGACGTTTGAGGGATTTCAGCAGCGGGCCACCTCCGACATGGTGCAGTTGCCAGTGGAGTTCAGCGGGTAATTGCGCCAGCGCCTCCAGCAATACCGGGTAGCCCTTTTTCTCAACGGCCCGACCCACGGACAATAGCTGCACCGGACCGCTGGCCAAGACTCCGGCTGCCGGATCCTTTTCAGGCGGGCTGTCGAACCGCTCCAGATCGAGACCGTGATAGACCAGCTCAAGGCGCTGTGGGTACGGACTCAAATCCCGCAGATAGCGGACATTGAGTGCCGTGCAGGTCACCACGAAGCGGGCCTCTGCGAGCTTTTCCCGCAACTCCCATTGCGGCGAGGTCCAGATATCCCGGGCATGGGCGGAGGCGCTCCAGGTCCGTCCGCTGAGATGCGCGGCATAGCGGGCGACCGAAGCGGGCGTGTGCAGAAAATGCGCATGCAGATGCCTCACCCTGGCAGGCAGCTCCAACGCCAGCACCAGTGCCTGGCCAAAGCGGCGTATCCGGTTGCGACTTCGATCCCGGCGCAGATCCGCCACAAACAGTTTCCAGACCTGACGATATGCCGGGCTGGTCCGTAACCGCCACCAGGCTTTGAAGACCCGCACGGGCTCGCGGTGCAGGTATTCCGGCAGGTAGTTGACCGGTGCCTGGATCTGCCCGATCAGAGGATGTTGCTGTCGATCAGTCGGGTGGCGCAGGGAGACAATGCGGATGTCCAGACCCGTCTGTTCCAGGGCCAGGATTTCCTGGGCGATGAAAGTCTCCGAGAGGCGCGGATACCCTTTGAGAATGAATGCGATGGCGGTCATCGAGGCGATCCGCCCGCGCTCAGTTGCGACTGTCGGCCACCTCCGCAGGGGGACACGCCTCATCGAGCCACTGATCGAGCAGTTTGCTGAAATTGTCGAGGCCTTCGAGGAGACCCGGAACCACGGTAAGACTCGGTGGATTCTGACCCGGCAACGCTTTCAGCGCCTGCGCCATGCGCTTCGGATCCATACCCTTGCGGCTGTCCAGCATCCGCACCAAACCCAATGCTTCGGCCTTCGATGCACGGATATACTGCTCCATGCGGGGCTGGGTTCTGGGCACGATGATGGCGGGCTTGTCAAAGCTCAGGACATCACAGAAGGTGTTGTAACCGCCCATGGCAACGACTCCCAGTGCATCGGCAAGCAGGGCTTCCGGATGGGTATCGAAGGTAATCGCTTCAACCCGCTGCTGGCGCGCAACCCGGGCCCTGAACTGCTCGCGGCGAATGGGTTGCATGAAAGGGCCGAAGACCAGCAGGCAGCGGTAGGGAATCGTCTCATCGTGCTCATAGGCGCTCAACACCCAGTCGATGAGATCCTCGCCGTCACCCCCACCACCGGTGGTCACCAGAATGTAGGGATCCTTCACTGCCTGAACCTGGCTAATCGGTGGAGCCTCCTGGGAGGTCCCCCGCAGATAGCCGGTATAAATCAGCTTTTGTCCTATCGATTCGGGCAAATCCAGACCCGCCAGGGGCTCGCACACCTGGGGCAGGCCATACACCAGAATGTCATCATACAGATCGCGCATGGCCGGCACCGGATTTTTGCGCCGCCATTCCCGTGCCAGCAGTTGCGGATCATCCATGACATCACGCAGGCCCAGCACCAGCCGGGTGCCCATGGCCTTGAGCATTTTCAGGCTGTCGGTGATTTCACCGCGCAGACCCAAAGGCTCCTTGTCGACGATAAAGATATCCGGGGCGAATTCCCTGGCGGTATGCTGGATGATGGAGGCGCGAAGTTCCAGAACCTGGCTGATGTCCATGCGCAGGCTGAGCGCGGAATATTCACCATTGCGTAATTTGATGACTCCGGGCACACGCACAAAATCCACTCGGGTTCGAAATCCGAAACTGCCGATGATCGGCGAACCGGACAGAATCAGCACGGACAGATCCTCGCGGGCAGTCACCAACGCATGGGCGATTGTGCGGCAACGGCGCAGATGCCCCAGCCCGAAGGAGTCATGGCTGTAAATTAGCACCCGGGAGGCTTGGGTCGCGGAGCTGCGGTTCATGGGCGTGCCCGGTAAGCAAAGAATCGAAGCCTATCCCAAGGGCTGGCGGGGCCGCAATGCCTGTGGCGGGCAATGTCGGACCGATTACAGTCAGACTGAAGGTGCCCTCTGCAGACAACCCGGCCTGGGATTTTCATGACGCGCCGATGAAAGCAGCCCGCCTCGATGCTTGCAGGCATTTGGAAATCATCGCGTGGGATACGCCCCAGGTCGATCCGGGGGGCCGAATCCTCGCTGCTGAAAATCGCCTACTGTGCCCTCTGCAGGTCCGATCAGCTCCACTTGCGATCGCAAAGCGATGGCTTTCCAAAACCCACTGTACAACCTGTGCAAGAATGCAGCAGCATGGTCGTGAAAGTCACTCAAGCAAATTCCGCCCCGGCGATCGGGTCCTGGCGCTGCCCCTGGACAATACCGGCCTGGCTGAGTATTTCCTCAGCACCGGGCAACGTGCCATCCAGCTGCCGGACACCTGCTGGCAATCCGAGCTGGTGCTCGCCCAGCCTCTGGGAAGGGTGCTCAGTGCCCTGCGCCGCCTGACAATGTGCTGGACAAAACGGTTCAGATTCCGGGACAGAGCCCCATCGGCCTGATGTTTACCCAGATGCCGGACTTGATGGGCACGCGGCGGATCATTACCGTGAACCCGGTGGCGCATTGCCTGGAACTTGCCGCGACCAGGTGATCAGGATTTTGCTGGTATACAATCCCTGGACACAACCGCGGCCGTACGGCGGGAACCTTTGTCAGCGCCCGCGGGTCAATCTCTGGGTAGCGATCAGGGAAGTTCTGAAATGATCGGGAATTCCCTGGAAGATGCTTCGGCTCCACAGCAGGTATTCGTGCTTGTCTAATCTTCAGCCATTACCCAAACGGGTTCAGACCGCGATCCAAAATCAGCACGTATCCAGTGAGATTCTTCTCGCCTGGGTGCAACTGGCGGTGGTCAGCCTGTTTGCGCTGTTCTATTTCATCGCCCCCAAGACCTTTGCGCCGGATGCCGAAATCAAGCCCGTACCCTGGATCCTGGCCGGTTATTTCGCCTTCACCCTGTTACGGCTGATTCTCGCCAGCCGCCAGCGCCTGCCCCTGTGGTTGACCTACCTGTCAGGCGTCGTCGACGTGATTTTGCTGCTGGCCATGATCTGGAGCTTTCATGTACAGTACAAGCAGCCCCCCAGTTTTTATCTCAAGGCGCCTTCATTGTTGTACGTATTCATCTTTATCGCCCTGCGCGCCCTGTATTTCGATTTCAGGTTCCTTGCCGTGACTGGTGCCACCGCCGCCCTCGGTTGGGTGGCCATGGTGCTGTATGTCATCTACAGGGATCCGCAGCACTCCATGATTACCCGGGACTACGTCACCTATCTGACTTCGAATCACGTATTGATCGGCGCTGAGGTCGTGAAGATTCTGGTCATTGTAATGGTCACCCTGATTCTGGTCCTGGCCATCATTCGCTCCCGGCGCCTGCTGGTGCAGGCAGTCAGCGAAGGCATTACCGCCGAGGAACTTTCGCGCTTCGTGCCAGAGGTGGTCGCACGCCAGGCGGCACAAGCCGAGGAACATCTGCAGACCGGCGGAGGTGAAGTACGTGAAGCCAGCATCTTTTTCTGTGATCTGGAATCCTTCACCCAGCTCAGCGAATCCATCAATCCGGTGCAGCTCATTGCTGTCCTGAACGAGTATTTCGCAGCAGTCACCGCCCCCATAGAAGCTTGCGGAGGAGTGATCACCCAGTACCAGGGTGACGCCATCCTGGCCAGTTTCAATCTACCCAACGCGCTGGAGGATCATGCCGGCAAAGCCATCCGCACCGCTATTGAAATTCAGCGCCTGCTGGAATCCAGGGAATTTTCCGGCGGCATCCGCCTGCGATGCAGAATCGGCATCAACACCGGTATCGTGGTCGGCGGACTGGTGGGCAGCTCACGCCTGCTCGGCTACACCGTGCACGGTGTCGAGGTCAATTTCGCGGCCCGACTGGAGCAATTGAACAAAGAGCATGGTACCCGGATTATCGTATCGGAACGCACCCGGCGGCTGGCCATAGCGGGCACCGGTGAAGATAGATTTCAATTTACGGCTCTGGGGGAAACTGTGGTGCGCGGCCGCAGTGTTTCTGTACCCGTTTATTCAGTGGGTTACTGAACCGCCCGCTGTCAGGGAGTGCGGTACCCCTGGTCACTCAATTGCTGCAGATACCGCTGAATATTCTCCCGTGCCTGAAGCTCGTGGCGCTGGCGGAAAAACTCTGTAAAACAAAAGTTATCCCGGGCCAGCAGCATATCGAAAAAACGGCATTGTCCCGGGTAAAATTCAGCATCACTGAGGTGGTTGAACTCCGCGCGGACCGCTTTGCTGTCGGTCAGAAACTGCTCCCAGGGCAGGCCGAAGCTGGATAGATCAATATCCACCACATACTCCTGATCGAGGGTCACGGGTAACTTCTGATCGTGAATGGTGACCATAATCAGGTCATAGACAATAGCCATCGCCCGGCTGGACAACTGGCCGTCAGCGTGGGCCTTGAAGAGCTCAGCGCTTTGCAATTCATTGTCACTGGCGCCACACAGATAAACAACGTCGTGATACCAGATGGCCAGTTCCACCAGATCCGGTTGATCCATTCCTGGCCGCGCCGCATCGAATTGGCGCAGACAGTGGGCGATGTGCGCGGGGCGGTGATAGTGGCGGTGTGATTCGTGGTAGTGCCTGTCGATAACAGCAAAATGCGCAACTGCGGCGGCTGCCGTAGCAACGCCATCCATGGCGCTGCGCGCCCATAATTGCTTAAATCGCTGCTGGTCCATACCCTGATCTTCCGGTCTGTGGAAAATTACCGGCTCTCATTCCAGGCATAATGCCAAAGAATCCACTCCTCGGGTAGCCCATGGCCGTCAGTGGCCGGCCTCTCCGGCAAGTAGCGACTGCAAGCGGGCCTGAGTCGCTTCGTACTGGCGGTGCGTGCGGGCAATCTTCTCGCTCAACTGGCACATAACACTGAGCGCGACGCTGGGATTTTCCGCCACCAGATTGAGGAACATCTCCGCATCAATTTTCAGTGCCTTGACCTGGCCGCGGGCGCGAATCGTTGCTGAGCGGGGCGAATTGGTGAGTACGCCCATTTCACCGACCAGATCGTTGACGCTCAGTACCCCGGCCACTGCATAACCCTGCTCGGTGTCGGTGAGGATCTCCAGATCTCCGCTCATAATGACGTAAGCACTATCGGAAGGGTCCCCGGCTTCAAAGAGGATTTCCTGATCGTCGAAGGTCATCAGACTGCTGGTAAACGCCAATAATTTCAGCCGCGATGAATCCAGCTTCACAAAGAGCGGAACCTTTTTCAATGTTTCAGTTTCTGCATTTATATCCATGCTATCACCTATGCATTTGTACCCGATCCGTGTCCACGCCTGGTCCGTACGGGGAAACTCTCAGCGGCGGCCCCTCCCATCGTCCAGAGAACGCATCCTTCACGCCCGCTTATATAACTGACTGAACAAAGTACCGGGTTGATCCAGATTTGCCGGGGAGCCCTGTTCGGCCACTTTGCCATCATCGAGAATAATGATGTTATCGAAATCGCCGGCCAATTCCGCACGGTGCACCAGCCAAATCAGCGTCCGATCCGAAAATTCCTCAAACAGATTGTGGCGGATCCGGTTCTGGGCGGACTCATCCAGGGCCACTGTCGCCTCATCCAAAATCAGAATATACGGATGCTTGATAACCGCCCGTGCGATGGCCAGCTTCTGGCGTTGCGCGGCGGCCAACCGTGAGCCCGCAATACCAATCTGGTAGTCCAGACCCGCTTTAATCAGGGCTGATCGTAAATTCAGCCTATTGACCACCTCACCCAACAGGGCGCCAACCTGTGCCCCGCTTCGGGCACGGCCATGGACAATGCGTCCAAACAAAATATTGTCCTGAATGGAGACCGCCGAGTTGACCCGCTCACTATCAAACGGCTCAATGCATTTACGGAGCGTGCCGAATCGGTGCGTCAGCACCCGCCGCGCTTCTACCAGTCGTTCCTGAAAACTTTCGTCCACCAGTCCCAGCCGGTGCCTGGCAACGACCAGCTTTAGCGGCAAAGACAACAGCATACGCCGGTCTTCACGACTCAAATCCCCGGCAAGAATACCTTCGGTGCGCGTCAGCAAAGTCCGAAACAAGGGCAGATCATCCGCACTGATGAAGCTGAATTGCTCAAACAGCGGACTGCCCGGCTCAACTCCCGTAAACAAGTCCAGCATCAGAGTCGCCACCTGGCGGCCGACGTCTACCAGATTCTGGACCAGACCAAACTCCTGCAACACGTGCAGTACATCTTCATTATCGGGCAACTGCTGTTCACTGAACGATGGATCCAGGGCAGCCCCGAACAGTAAGTTTTCCGCAACCGACATGTTGCTGTTGTAACGATCGACATCAAAAGACTCCACCAGGCCCTTGAAGTCCTTCTCGGCAAGGCGCGCGCGCAAGGCCGTGCGCGCTTGCAGAATCTGCTCAGCGAGTTCCGGCTGGGCACCGGCATCAATGCTGCCCTGCAGGCCGAGCCGGTAGACATCCTCCTCCAGATCCACTATCTGCAACACCTCGATAGCCCGGTGGGTCAGTGCCTCGGCACTGTCAAGACCGATGGCTTTATAATCCACCCAGTCGGCCTCGGTATCAAATACAGAGTTTCCGGACAGCTGTGCTTCCCTGCGTTGTTCTTCCTTGTGCGCATGAGCACTGTCACTGGCCGGGTGCACCGGGCGGTGTTTCAAGGTATAGAGCAGATTGTCCCGCAGACTTCCCGAGCGCAGGTTGGCTGCCTAGCCGACATAGGACAGGAGCCGACCGGTGATGGACTCCGGACTCTTGATGAGATCCTCATCTCCCAGTAACAGGCGTCCACCGTGCGGACGGATGATCAACGCCAGAGCATCGGTCAGCCGATGTTTGCCGCTGCCATCGGGACCCAGCAACGCAACTTTCTCCGGAAGCTTGATGGTGAATGAAGCACCGGTATCGAACTGCCGGTCGCTGTCAAATTCGTTCAGGTTCAAATTGGCCGCTACCAGACTGGTCGGCAGTGGCGGATCCAGGTGCCGGTCTTCACTCAACAGATGATCACTCAAAAGCCCCTGGGGCTGGAAGGTTTCCAGCAACAGTTCATATTTTATCCGGGCATCCTCCTTGGTCTGGTAAAACCTCAGCAATTCCTTCCAGGGAGAGGACAAATCCTTGTAAGCCGCCAATACCGCGACCAGGGCGCCAAAACTCAAATCTCCCTTGATCACCAGATAGCCGCCGATGGAATAGAAGAAGAACGGCGTGACCTGTGCGATGAAGTTATTCAGGAATTTGATAAAAAATTTCTGCCGGTAGATATTCAGTCGAATGACATAAATTTCACCCAGACGCCTGGAATAGTCGGCCAGTTCAAATTGCGAGGTGTCATGTCCATGGACATCGCGGATGCCGGTGACCACCTCGCCAATACGTTCGGAAAGCTTGCGGACCTTCAGTACACGTTCCTTTTTTAAAAGATTCACACGCCGCTGGAGTTTCGGGATCAGCCAGCCCTGTATGGGATACAGCGCGATGGCCGCGGTTCCCAGCACCCAGTCCTGGGCGAACATGAACACCAGGATGGTCAACAGTGTGCCGCCCTGAAACACCGGCAGGGCAATGGAGTCACCGATATATCCGCCCAGAGGCTCCGTCTCGGCGGTGACCATGGAGACGATTTCGCCCTGTGATAATTTCCGAAACTGGGGCATTGGAAAACGCAGCACATGGGTAATCAATTGATAGCGCAGGCGCCGCAGCATGCGTTCACCGACCATGCCACGGTATACGTTGATGTAGTACTTGAAGCCACCATTGATGAACACCAGGGCTAAAAAAATACCGCACAGGATCATCAGGTAAGGAATCTGCTCAAAGGAGAAGTTGAGCAATTGACGCGGAAATTCTTTGCCGCCAATAGCCTGATTGATAATGGTCTTGGGCAGATCCAGGGAGTAGTACAGAAAAGGAAAGGCGGCCAGGGTAAACAGCACCAGTCTGATTTGTTCCGCCCGGCTATGGCGAAGAACAAATCTGAAAATGCTCGATTCCATGACACCCCTTCTCCACTTGCGCAGGCCGGTGCCCGCTGCCGGGCGCCCGGTTGATCAGAGGTGGAGTTTAACCTGGATTATTCCCCAACGCGCGGTGCTGTTCGCGCATCCAGGCAGGCCAGATAGGCCGACTCCAAATCCGCCACTCCAAAACGTTCACAACATTGCCCGGGAGTTCCACTGAATCGAATTTGGCCTTCGTGCAAAATGGCCATGCGATCACACACCGCCTCCACATCCGCCAGCACGTGGGTACTGAAAAAGAAACTTCGCCCGGCATCGCGCAGTGACGCCAGACGCTGTTTGACCAGGGCTCTGGCTTTGGGGTCCAGGCCACTCATGGGTTCATCGAGGACAAACAGATCCTTGCCACTGGACAGGCAGGCGACCAGGCCGAGTTTTTGCGCCATGCCCTTGGAGTATTCCCGTGCCGGGCGGGTCAGCACCCGCGGATCGAGTTCCAAATCCGCAAGCGCCTGTTTAAAGGACTCGATGGGCAGGGACAGGCCATACAGGCGTGACATGTAACTCAGAAATTCCCCACCGCTGAGATGATAGGGGGGAAGAAACCGTTCCGGCAGGAACACCAGTGGCTGGCGGGCGCTGGGGTGGGTGTGGTCCTGGCCGTAGATCCGAATCCGGCCCGCATCGATGGCGATGAAATCCAGCAGGGCTTTGATGCAGGTGGTCTTACCGGCGCCATTGGCGCCGACCAGGGCATGACACTGGCCCGCTTCAACCTGAAAATCGACACCCTCAAGGACTGGTTGACCGGCGTAGGACTTGTTGACCCCGGTAAAATCAATGACCGCCGGCATGGCTCAACTGCTACCAGGGCTGTGCGGATGAGTTGCGACGTCGCGGATTCGATACGCCGTCGGGTACGGCGCACCAAGCTGAATCTGCCCGGCGGTTGACCACCGCCGGGCAGGGGCCTTTGGGAACAAACTCAGAAGACGTAGACGGCGTTGCAATCCTGGGAATCTGAAATGATATCCCAGATGTTGTTGGTGGTATCGACACAGCTGGGCTCCATGAGCACCGGACTGATGGTGCCGTTGACGCCGGGCAGAGCCACCGAGGGTGTGCCGTCGTCCTGGGAGGCACGCATGTCACCGCGGTTCGGCACTCCGTCATCGAGTTTCAAATCCAGCTCGCGCATCACCGTCGCCGGCACGCCGCGGCCAAAGATCAGATACAGGCGCATGCCGGGTGCGGCCATGTATTCATTGGAGCGGGCCACCGCCATGACGTTGTTATAGGCGTTCAATGGCGCGGTACTGGAGGTGTTGTTGGGCAAGGCGGTGCCGCCCTGATAGCTGCCCTGGATGAAACCGGCCAGGGCCAGTTGTTGCCAGAGGGCATTGACCTCGGCCCATTCGGTGCCCGTGGTATGATCGATACGGCCGTTGTCGTTGCCACCGGCGGTCACGCTCTGACCGATCGCCAAAGTGGCGCTGGCCGCGTTCCAGTCCCCCGGCACCCGCCGGTAACGGTCGACGAAACCATAATAGGCGGCCTGGATACCGGTCGCGGTATCGGCCAGGTTGCGGACCCGGGCACTGTTGATCAGTTCCTGGCCCTTGAGGATGCCACCGAGCAGCAAACCGATAATGACCAGCACAATGGCGATTTCCACCAGGGTAAAGCCTGCTTGACGTTTCATGTTTAACTCCATGTTGCAAGACCTGAATTCATTACTGTTACTCATGTTGATAATTTACAAGCAATCAACGTGCCAACATGTATGGATTGCGATACCCGTGAGGTCCCGATTAGACTGCCCTTGACAGTCAGTCACCCCCGACATGACTGGCTTGCAGAGTCGGTGACGTAAAATTTTCTCCCCTGGTAACAATTCCTCCGCTGAAAGGTTAAACCGGCCTGTAGCGCAATACAGTATCCAGAGCCTGGCGATTATTGTTGTGTTCCTGGGCTTTCTGGCTGTGGCCTCGGGCAAGCTGGAAGTTCTCCTGAACGTCCAGGCGGGTCAATCCAATCTTGGGGTCCTGCTCCAGTCACCTGAATTTATTGTGCTGTGCATCATCGGGCTGATCCTGGCCTTCGGGCTGCCTTTGTTCTCGCCGATTTTCGGCTCCTTGCTGACCTTCCTGTGCATGCTGCCGGTCTACTACATGGGTTATCAGGTCCATACCACCCGGCCGCTGATTCCCATGGAGTTCTCGCTGCTCACGATCCTGGTTCTGTATGTAATTCACATTCTCATCAGCTACTTCCGGGAAATCTCCAAAAAACAAAAGGTTATCAAGGTTCTCGGGCAATACATGCCGCCTGAACTGGCGCGCCGGGTGGGGGGGAATCCGGATATTGCCAAACTCGAGGGAGAGGCTCGCGAGCTGTCCATCATGTTTTGTGACGTGCGCCGCTTCACCAGCATTTCAGAATCTCTCGAACCCCGGCAATTGAGTCAGATGCTCAATACCCTGTTCAACCCCTTGACCGAAATTGTGCACCGCCACCATGGCACCATCGACAAATACATGGGCGATGCCCTGATGGCATTCTGGGGCGCCCCCATTGCCGATTCCCACCATGCCGGCAATGCGGTAGCCGCGGCGTTTGAGATTCAGGAGGCCCTGGAGGATCTGAACCGGCAGTTTGCGCTTCAGGGCTGGCCAAAAATCCAAATTGGTATCGGTATCAATACGGGCGTGGTCAGCGTCGGCAATATGGGTTCGCGCTACCGAATGGCCTATACGGTGATCGGTGATGCGGTCAATCTAGCGTCCCGCCTGCAGTCCCTGACCCGGATTTATCAGAGCAAAATTATCGTCGGGGAAAATACCCGGCGAGCTTTTCCCGCGGCCAGTTATCGTGAACTGGGCCTGGTGCAAGTCAAAGGAAAACAAGAGCTTACGAGAATTTTTGAACCCTGCAACCCAGCCCTGGATCCGGCCAGCACCTTGGTCGTCAACATGCAAATTCATAATGGTGCATTACAGCATTACTACGCCCGCAACTGGCAGGCGGCAAGCGAACAGTTCATGGAACTGCAAGAGAAAAACCCGGGAGATCCGCTGTATGGGTATTATCTCGAGCGCATCCGGGAATTCCGGATCACGCCTCCCGCGGACGACTGGCAGGGAGAAATCCGCTACTCCGTCAGCTGAATTTAACCTGCATGACTCATGAACTTAACAGGTTAACGGTGTTCTCAAACATCCGATGAGCCTTAGGATAATGACGAAAATATGACAGGTCGATGATAATCCGTCATATTTTATTCATTAATCCTTTTTTTTTGGCCGAGCCGATTTGGACCGTAATGCGTCCAGTTGTTTTTCAAGAAAGGCGATTTCGTGAGGATCGGTGATTCTGCCGGTTTTGATGAGCTGCGCGGTCAGCGCGAAAGCTGCCTCGAATTCATTACTATCGGCCAGCAGCAGCACACTCATATCCCGCGCCCAACTGGGAACTCCCGGGCCATTGGCCCGCCGGGTCAGGGCCAGGGCGTAGCGTTTTGCAAGTTCCCGATCATGCAGCCGATGGCGGGCAATGATGCTGGCTTCGGCCAGCCAGCGCCAGCGCTGATTGGGCGCCTGCAAGAAGCTCCGATAGATGAAGTCCAGCATGACCCGGACCCGGGCCTGGTCGCTGACCGCCGCGTAGATCCGGGTTGCGGCCAGCAATGGGTACTGGGTACGGGGATCTAGGGTCAGGCCGGCCGCCAGCCAGCCACTCACACGCTGATAGTCGAGGTTCTTGAGCGGCACGCTGATCCCAGGCTGGGTATCGAAAGCCTGCAGCCAGAGCATCATCAAGCGCGCCAGCAGCGGTTCATCGCCGAGCGCCGCAAGCCGCAGCCCGGCAATCGATGGCGGCGCCGGTAGCGGCTCGAAGCGGGCCGTGAGATTGGGGTTGGCCCGGTGCCAGAGCAACTGCCCGGCCAACCCCAGCACCAGCAACAGCCACACCCGGGTGGTGACTGACGCCAGACTTCTAACCGGAGTGGCCATGGCCTTTATTCTCGCGTGGAGGCTGCTGGACGACCCGGCGCCCCGGTGCCGCCGTCAGTGGGGTTCACTCAAAGCACCTTGCGCTGGAGGTCGAACAGGCTGGCGGCACACAACAGCACGACATAGATAAAACTCTGACCCAGAATGGGTAACAATACCTGAGGCGTGGCGTCTTCATAAATCAGCCACTGGGACAGGGTAAAGTGATACAAATCCGGTAGCAGGTAAGCCAGGCCCGTGAGCAGGGAATTGATCACCTGCTGGGATACGGATGACAGATCCAGCAACGGGTTTTGCCCAATCAACTCAATGGCGCCCATGGCCCGGGCCAGCAGATAAAATCCCATTACCGCACTCATACCCAGGGTGGTGTGGTTCAGTGTCAGCAGGCACAGGACTGCCAGGGCGACGATCAGAATCAGTTCGCAAAGCAGTGACAGGGACCAGATCAGAGCCTGATCCACCGGTACATAGAGCAATAGAAATAGAACGCACAACAGCGCCATTACCGCGGCCACGCCACTGTAACCCGCCAGCCGGCCGAACAGGTAGACGCCGCGGGGGATGGGCAATGACAAAATCAGTTCCGTGCCCTTGTCATTGAAGTCCCGGACCATGCTGGTGACCACGAACAGCGCCATCACGAACACCGCACTCGCCCGCAGCCAGGAGCCCAGCAGACCACGCACGATCTGCTCGCTCTCAGTGATGGCGACATCGGCGGTAAATTCGGCCAGACCCAGGCCAATGATCAGAATCGCTATCACCAGCCAGAGCAGGCGGCCTCGTACCGCTTCCAGAAACACCACCCGGGCAATGGCCCGCAGGACCACGCCATGGGACAACAGACTGAGACTCGAATTCATACTCTAGACGGTCCTGAGTTTCGACAGCAGGTATAGCCGGTCTCTGCCGCGTATCCCGACACGGCATACACCGCCACCATGCGGGATGTAATAGTCGGCGGCTTCGCCTATGCTTGTTGCCCACCGGGCCGAAGTCGCCGGGCCTAGGAGCCTGTCGGACTTAGGATGCTCTACTGCGGAAATGTGGTTTCGGTCATTTTGAATGATCCTTTTCGTCAAATAGCTACGGCTATTCTCCTCAAACGATCATCCAAACTGCCTCGAA
>Ga0114931_10007011_pt1 | contig 13814 bp, 9 predicted proteins | sample 2SBtaG_FD_89579 | JGI IMG/M metagenome (GOLD analysis project Ga0114931, IMG submission 89579) | Deep subsurface microbial communities from Kolumbo volcano to uncover new lineages of life (NeLLi) - 2SBTROV14_V59a metaG | ecosystem: Environmental > Aquatic > Marine > Volcanic | place: Kolumbo...
CAATTTCCGCCTCGTCTCGCGGCGTGGCTTCCAGCAATTCCTTCACCAGACGGTCGTCCAACTTCGGCGCCAGTCGCTCAAGCAAATGCCGGGCCAGGGCCTCTTTGCGTTCGAGCGCCAGACGCATCCCCAAGCCGAACTCGGCATTGTCTTCAAACAGCGAATTCGCCCACGCCGGGCCGCGGCCTTCGCGATTGATGGACCAAGGCGTCGTCGGAAGGTTTCCGCCGTAAATAGACGAACAGCCGGTCGCATTAGCCACGACAATCCGGTCGCCGTACAACTGCGTGAGCAACTTGAGATAGGGCGTCTTGCCGCAACCGGCACACGCGCCGGAAAACTCGAACAGCGGTTCGAGCATCTGCGACCCCTTGACCGTGTTGCTCGGCACTTCGCGTCGATCCAACTCGGGAATGGAAATGAAAAAGTCGAAGTTTCGCCGCTCGCGCTCCAGATGCTCCCGCTTGGGTGACATATTGATCGCCTTGTGACGCACCGCCTCTTTGCTTTTGGCCGGGCAAACGTCAACACAAACGCCGCAGCCGGTGCAATCGTCTGGCGCGACTTGAATCGTCATCAAGTGCCCCGTCAGCGGCTTGCCGCTCCATGGCTTCGAGGCAAAGTCGGGCGGTGAACCGTCGAGCGACGCTGCGGCATACGGCTTCATGCGAATGGCCGCATGCGGACAAACCAGCGCGCAGAGCGCGCACTCGATGCAAATCTCCGCGTCCCAGATGGGAATGTCCTGGGCGATGCTGCGTTTCTCATATCGCGACGTGCCGGTGGGAAACGTGCCGTCGACCGGCAACGCGCTGACGGGCAACAGGTCGCCTCGCCCGGCAATCATCATCGCGGTCACACGGCGGACGAAATCGGGGCTGGTTTCGGGCACCGGCGGCTTTCGCGCAATCTCGCTGGTGACTTCCCGGGGAACGCCGACCTCGGCCAAACCCGATAGCGCGGCATCGACGGCGGCGAAGTTGCGATCCAACACCGACTGCCCTCGTTTGGCGTAACTCTTGTGGATCATCTCCTTGATATGCGCGATCGCTTCGTCTTGAGGCAGGATGTTTGCCAAGGCGAAAAAACAGGTTTGCATCACCGTATTGATGCGCACGCCAAGTCGAACCTCGCGTGCCACGCGATAGGCATCCACGACAAAGAACCGCAGCCGTTTGGTGATGATTTGCTGCTGCACCTCATGCGGCAGCTTGTCCCACACTTCATCGGGGCCGTAGGGGCTGTTTAGCAGAAACGTCCCGCCCGGTTCGGCCTTTTCAAGCACGTCCACGGAGGTCAGAAATTGAAACTGATGGCAAGCGACAAAATTGGCCCGCCGGATTAGATAGGTCGAGCGAATCGGACGCGGCCCGAAACGAAGATGGCTGACCGTGACCGACCCGGCTTTCTTCGAGTCGTAGACGAAGTAGCCTTGCGCGTACATCGGCGTTTTTTCACCGATGATTTTCACCGAGTTCTTATTCGCGCCGACCGTGCCATCACTGCCAAGTCCGTAGAACATGGCGCGGGTCACGTCGTCGGCCTCGGTCGAAAAATCTTGATCCCACTTAAGACTCGTATGGGTCACATCGTCGAAGATGCCGATCGTAAAATGTCGTTTGGGCTGTGGTTGGCCGAGTTCCGCGAAAACGGCCGCGGCCATCGCCGGGGTGAACTCCTTGGACGAAAGCCCATAGCGACCGCCGACGACCAAGGGCAACGAGCCGTTGCCGGCGGCGGGCCAACCTTCCACCAACGCGGTGAGCACGTCTTGATATAGCGGTTCGCCCAACGAACCGGGCTCCTTGGTGCGATCCAAAACCGCGATGCGGCGAGTCGACGAAGGCAGGGCATCGAGAAAATGCTTGATCGAAAACGGCCGGTAAAGCCGTACTTTCAACAGCCCCACCTTTTCGCCGCCGCCGGCGAGCGCCTCGACCGCTTCCTCCACCGCACCGATGCCGGAACCCATCAGCACGACGACCCGCTGTGCGTCGGGCGAACCGACATAATCGAACAACCGGTATTGCCGGCCCACCAAGCTCGCGAAGCGGTCCATGGCTGACTGAACAATCTCGGGCGCTTGGTGATAGAACGGGTTAACCGCTTCGCTCGCCTGAAAGAAGACATCCGGGTTCTGCGCGGAGCCGCGAAGGACGGGCCGGTCCGGATCGAGCGATCGGCGGCGATGGGCCTCGACCTGATCGGAATCGATCATCCCCCGCAGCACTTCGTGGGAAAGCGGTTCGATCTTGTTGATTTCGTGCGAAGTACGGAAGCCGTCAAAGAAATGCAGGATGGGAACACGCGCGGCAAGCGTGGCGGCGTGTGCGATGATCGCCAGATCATGCACCTCTTGCACGCTGCTCGAAGCCAACACCGCCCAGCCCGTACCACGCGTGGCCATCACGTCACTGTGGTCGCCGAAGATGGACAGCGCGTGCGTGGCTACGGATCGGGAGGCGATATGAAACACGGCGGGCGTCAACTCGCCGGCGATTTTGAACAGGTTGGGAATCATCAGCAGCAGCCCCTGCGACGCGGTAAACGTCGTGGTCAGCGCGCCGGCTTGAAGCGATCCGTGCGCGGCGCCGGCAGCGCCAGCCTCGCTTTGCATTTCGATCACTTCCGGTACGGTGCCGAAAAGGTTCTCACGCCCGGCCGCCGACCAGCTATCGGCCAGTTCACCCATCGGCGAGGCCGGCGTGATCGGATAGATCGCGATGACCTCGCTCACCGCGTGTGCCACACGCGCGGCCGCTTCGTTGCCGTCGATCGTCACAAAGGTTTGAGACACGTTGCCGAATCCTATTTCTGGGCCGGTTACCAATATCGCTCGAAGTGCAGGTTGCCCGGCTCGTGGGGCTTGTCGATTTGGAACCCTCGATGCTCAAGCACCTCGACCATGCCTTTGGGCCTAGGATATCGTTTTTCCGGATCGTGGGTATGATGGGGCACGCCGATCATCTCCGGAGCGCCGCAGAGAAACACGTGCGTTTCCTCGGGAATCAGCGGGCAGCCGGTCTGGCGCTGAAACTCGCCAGACTCGACAAAGTCTTGCAGGTGCCGCTTGCCGACGTAGTGTGGATGCGACGGATCCAAATTTTCCGCCTCGCGCGTCGTGAGCGGAACATATTGATAGTTCTTGAACTGCTGTTCGACTTTTCGATGCGCGGATAAATAGCCAAGATCACGCTTCCAGCGAACCGACGTGACGCAAATGATGCGTCCACGATGCTCGTGCCGCAAGCACTCGGCGATCATCGCGTCGTGCGGCGCTTCGCCCGTGCCGGTGGACATGAAAACCAGCGCGTCATCCGGTTGAACCCTTTCAAGCGGACATCGCCCATGAACGTCTGGTGAAAGGAAAAGCCGATCTCCCTCGGATAAGAGAAACAGCCGTGGTGTCAACGCCGGCGGACGGGCCTTGGCTCGGCGGATCAGGGCGATATAGAACTCGAGTTCCGGATCATCCTTTGCCGAACACAATTGACCTTGCGCATCAACCAGACGGCAACTGATCGAATAGGCGCGTTTGGCCAACGTGGAAATTTGCCCCGGCTTCAAGGTTTCGCTCTGGGCATCCGCGACGCGGGGTTCCCAGTAGCCCAGACCAAGCACGCTATATTGTCCGGGGCAAAACTCGGGTTTCGGCCCATCCGGGCGAACGCGGAGAATCATCAGCGCTTCATGCACAAGGCGAATCGAAACCGCCTGAGCGTTGTAATGCTGCTGCCGCAGTCGGCTGATGTCGCCTTCGGTCAAAGACCTTTCGGCGGCCGGGTTCTCGCTCTCAGCAGGCATGGACACGTCTCCTACGGTCGATAACTTCGCCTGCGATGGCTCTGCGATCAGAACACCCTACGAACCAAACTTCCGCGCCGGAGAAGGCGTGTCCGTCGACACCGCGATGCAAGGCCTCGCATAAGAACCGGGCAAGCGGAGAGTCTATCGTGAACACGTCTCTCAAGTGCAACTACAGCCTAAGGCAGACAACGTCTGGTGACAACCGGCACGCGCCGTGCTGGGCTGTCCGGAGAACCGCTCGCCGAATCATGCCTGACTTTGTACACCAAACCACTAGCCATTTTCGCGAGCCAAGCGTTGTTGCAGGCGCGCGAACGGCACTTCCGCGCACGTCGGCTACCATGCCGGTCAGCTCCGATATCTTCCACAATGAATTGCCAACGGTGCCGGAAATGCGACACGGACATAAACATGAACATGAACTATCACTGCACGCCCCATGCGCCGGCAAGCGGTAAAGTCAGACAAGTCGTTCTGGGCACCGGCTGCTTCACCGGTCAACGCGGAGCCGTTTTTCTGAATCGATGACGGCACATTGGTTGTTTTACTGGCTGGTCATGGGCTATCTTGCACGGCCGAATTGGTAGCCCAAGGCGATAGGGACGGCGTACTTCTCATTACCCAGCGTATTTGTATTGCTTTTCAGCGAAGGCTTTCCTGATGACCAACGACTCACGAACCATTGTGATTGTTGGCGGTGTCGCCGGAGGCGCGACTGCCGCGGCTCGCGCTCGTCGCTGCAACGAAAAAGCTCGCATCATCGTGTTTGAAAAAAGCGGCTATGTCTCATTCGCCAACTGTGGATTGCCTTACTATCTTGGCGGCGAAATAAAGCAGCGTGATAAACTGCTCGTGGCCACGCCCGAGCGATTCCGGACGCGGTTCAACGTCGACGTGCGGACGCAGCATGAAGTGCTCGCCATCGATCGACAGGCGAAATGCGTGACCGTGGTCAATTTGAGCACCGGGCAAACTTTCGAGCAGCCGTACGACAAGCTCATTCTGGCACCCGGTGCCAAGGCGATGGTTCCCAACCTTTCCGGTAGCGACGCCGGCAATGTCTTTGTGCTGCGCAACATGGAAGACACCGACCGCATCAGGACGTGGCTCGACCAAAAACAGCCACAGCGGGCGGTGGTCGTCGGCGCGGGATTCATCGGCCTCGAAATGGTCGAGCAACTTAAACGCCGCGGCCTTCAGGTCGCACTGGTCGAGTTGCTTCCACAGGTGTTGCCGCCGCTTGACGCTGAAATGGCCCATGTCGTCGAAGAGGAGCTTCGCCGCCAAGGCGTTGAGTTGCACCTTGGCGATGCAATCGCGGGCATCGTCGTCGAACAAGGCATCGCTCGGCAGGTCACGCTTGACAGCGGTGCCGCGCTGGACGCGGACATCGTACTGATCGGCATCGGAGTTCGGCCGAACACCAAGTTGGCCGTGTCCGCGAATCTGGAAATCGGCGAATCGGGTGGAATTCGCGTGAACAGGCACATGCAGACGAGCGATCCGGCGATCTACGCGGTAGGTGATGCGGTGCAGTACGAACACGGAGTGCTCGAGCGGCCGATGCGGATTGCTTTGGCCGGACCCGCGAATCGCGCCGGGCGTGTGGCCGGTCAACATGCCGCCATGGATGACGCGCCGCCGATGGCGCCGGTCTTGGGTACGTCGGTGGTGCGCGCTTTCGCCGCAACGGCTGCCATGACCGGACTGTCGCTCAAAATGGCCGCACGTTTCGAGCGGCCGGCCACCGCGGTGACGATCGAAACCAAGCATCATGCCGGCTACTATCCCGGCGCCCAGACGATGCTGCTAAAGCTTGTTTATGAGCCGCGGTCCGGCAAGGTGCTCGGGGCGCAGGCGGTCGGCGGAGCTGGCGTGGATAAACGGATCGATGTCATTTCGACGGCGATCCACTTCGACACGACGGTCCATGATCTGGCAAGCCTCGATCTGGCCTATGCCCCACCACTGGGCAGCGCCAAGGATCCGGTTCACATGGCCGCGTTTGTCGCCTGCAACCAGCTCGACGGTTTGCTCGACGTGGTTCAGCCGCAAGAAGACCTTGCCGGCAAGCAAGTGGTCGACGTCCGCACCGAAAAAGAATTTGCCGCCGATCATCTTCCCGGCGTTGTCCATATCCCCGTCGATCAACTGCGGGATCGGCTGGCCGAACTCGACCCGGCTCGCGATACAGTCACCATCTGTCGATCCGGTTTGCGAAGTTATCTCGCCGCGCGGCTGCTCATGCAGCACGGCTTCAAGCACGTCAGCGACCTGACCGGCGGCATGGTCATGCGCCACCATGCCCGTGCCTCAGGCATGCTGGATGAAGCCGACGGTAAAAAATGAATGTGCATGAAGAACGACGACCTTCTGAATTGATGTGAGCCGGCAGGTTGCTCCACGATCTCTCTTGGCCCGGATTTTAGAGATGCCTGCCCCCGATGCTATAGCAGATCGGTTTTAAGCGAGAGGAGATAGCGCAGACGTTTTGCCGCCGGAGGCTAGCCACTTGACGTTTTCCATCGATCGGCCTTGGATGATTTCCAGTAGCCGCGCAGCGTCTCGGGAATGGTCGCTTCATCCAGCAAGGCGCCTTCGGCGACGGTGGGATAGATTTCGTCGAAGTGCTTGATTGTAAAGGCGTCGACGCGACGCAAAATGTGGTGCGGACGAATTCCGTCGCGACCGTTCACACCGGCGGCGGCGAGCAACTCGAGGAAGCTGGCAATCGTCGCGCGATGGTATTCGGCCACTCGTCGCGATTTGTCCTCGACGTCGATGGCCTGATAGCGGGATGGATCTTGAGTGGCGATGCCGACTGGGCAAGTGTTCGTGTTGCAACGGCGAGATTGGATGCAGCCGAGCGCCAGCATCATGCCGCGGGCCGAATTGCAAGCATCCGCGCCGAGCGCCATGGTGCGGTACATATGAAAAGCCGTGATGATCTTCCCCGCCGCGATGATGCGGATGTCCGCGCGAACCCCGGTTCCGACCAGTGCGTTATGAACAAAATTCAACCCGTCGCGCATCGGCATGCCGACCGAATTGGTCAGCTCCAACGGTGCGGCGCCGGTTCCCCCTTCGGCACCGTCAACCGTAATGAAATCGGGCAGAATGCGGGTTTTCAACATGGCCTTGCAGATAGCGAGAAACTCGGTCCGATAACCGATGCACAGCTTGAACCCAACGGGTTTTCCGCCGGAAAGTTTTCGTAGTTGAGCCACGAATTCGAGCAAACCGATGGGGGTAGAAAACGTACTATGAGCGGGTGGAGAGATAACATCCCGATCCATCGCGACACCGCGAATCTCGGCAATCTCGGGAGTCACTTTCTCTTTCGGCAGAATGCCGCCGTGTCCTGGCTTGGCGCCCTGCGAAAGTTTGATTTCGATCATCTTGACCGCCTCGTGGCGCGACTTCTCCTCGAATTGAGCGGGGTCGAAATTCCCGCGGGGCGTGCGACAGCCGAAATAACCGGTGCCGATTTGCCAGACCAAATCGCCTCCCGGCTCGAGGTGATATCGGCTCAACCCGCCTTCTCCGGTGTTGTGGGCAAAGCCACCATATTGGGCAGCTTGATTGAGCGCCAAAATCGCGGTGCGGCTTAGCGATCCGTAACTCATCGCCGAGATGTTCAGGTGCGACGCACCATAGGGCTGCGTGCAGTCAGGGCCGCCGAATTGAACACGTGGCTCTTCCTTGGCCACCGGCTTGGGAGAAAGCGAATGGTTCATCCACTCCTAGCCGATACGGTTCACGTCACGCTGCGTACCGAACGCGCGAGTGTCTAGATCACCCTTGGCACGTTGATAGACGATCGAGCGAAACTCGCGGCTGAACGGTGTGCCGTTGATATTCGATTCCACAAAATACTGCTGAATCTCCGGGCGTACTTCTTCCATCAAGTAACGACCGTGACCGATCACTGGATAGATGCGCAACAGTGCGTGCTGATGCTGCGTAACGTCGTGAATACCGAGCACGATCAGCGGCACAACTGGCACGAAAAGCCACAGTACACCCGGCCACCGAAAGGCGGCCACCACGATCAGAGCCGGCACGACGACGGCCAACGAAAAGAAGATTTTGCGAACCATGAGGATCCTCAGCGGCGAGAGTCTCCGAAATGTTAAACTCGCCGTGTTGCGAAAGTGAGCACGAACTGGGAGCTTGGTGTATCTGATCTTGGCAACCGAGACAACCTCATTGCCGCCGCCGCGGGTGCAAAGGGTGCAGGCAGCTTTTCCACCTGCGTCCGGACAGGCCCACGCGGGTCGCTTCGAGACGAACGGCGGCAGGCACGAAACGGCCAGATTCGCCGGCACGCCTTGGCCTCTTGCCCGGCAAGGGATACGGGGACTCCCACCCCAAGCCTCAACCGCCCCGGGCAGCTACGTGGCTTTCTTGCCGTGCCAGTGTTGTAGCTCGAAGAGATTGCCTTCCGGGTCGGCCATGTAAACCACGGTGATCGTACCAGCGCCGGGAATGTCCGTAGTGAGCACCTTGCCCACCTCGGAAGCCCCAAGATCAAGGGCTGCCTGGCGCGCCTGTCGGACGTCGTCGACTTCAAAGGCGATGTGCGCGAAACCGGGCTGATTCAAAACCGGCGGATGCCACTCAGCGTGGCGGCTGTATTGAAAGATCTCGAGCGTCGGCCCATCCGAAGCGAAGCCGGGTAACCGCAGGTGAATCCCGTCGACTTCCGCCGCCTCGATCGAGGTGAGTTCCTCGACCCAAGCTCCGCGCGCGTGACGCCGGCTGCCCACCGGCTGGCAGCCGAACAAATCTTGGTAGAAGCTCGCCAGCCGTCGCCAATCAAGGGCGACAAGGTTGGTGTGAGCATAGCGCGCGCTAACAGACATCGTGGCTTTTCTTTCTTGTGTGCTGCGTACAAATGGCTCGCGGCACGCGGCGTCAGCTCCGATGGTGAAGACCTATGAGGAGGCCGAACACAGCGTCAATTTCAATTCGGCTGAAGCCTCGGCGATGGCGTTGATGAGCAAATCGATATCTTCCGGGAAAACGTGCCCAATGTTGCCGATGCGAAACGTTTCGGCGTCGCTGACCTTGCCCGGATAGATCACGAACCGGCGCCGTTTGATCGCTTCGTAAAACGCCATGAACGAAAATTTCGGATCGTCGGGGTAAAGGAACGACGTGATGATCGGTGAGCGCAGTGGCCGTGCGAGAAGCGGCCGAAATCCCAACCGGCTCATGCCCTCGACCAACCGACGATGATTCTCGCGGTAGCGCTGATGTCGGGCCACGACACCGCCTTCGCCGTCCAACTCATCCAGCGCTTGAGCGAAGGCGCGCACGGTATGTGTCGGCGAGGTGAACCGCCATTTTCCGCCCTTGGTTTCCATCTCCTGCCATTGATCGAACAGATCCAGGCTTAGCGAGCGGGCCCAGCCGGCGGTGGTCGCCAACGTTTCGCGATCCGCGATCACGAAGCCGAACCCCGGCACGCCTTGAATGCACTTGTTGGCTGAAGAAACCAGGTAGTGGGCCCCCGACGACTGCATCGAAAAAGGAATCCCGCCGAAGGAAGACATGGCATCTAGAATGAAAATCCGCTGATGCTTGCGAACCACCTGGCCAATCGCCTCGGCCGGATTGAGCATCCCGGTGGTGGTTTCACAGTGAACCAGCGCCACGTGGCTGATTCTCGCGTCCGCCGCAAGGGTTCGGTGAACACGATCAGGATCGGCCGGTTCGGTTTCCGCGGATGCCAGTCGATCGTGTTCAATGTGCAACCGCTCGGCGATCTTGGCGATCCGCTCACCATACGCCCCGTTGGCGACCACCAGCAACTTGCCATCGGGCGGAATGACCGATCCCACGGTGGCCTCGACCGAGAAAGTTCCGCTTCCCTGCATCAAAACGGCCGTGTACCGTTCATCGGTCTCGCTGGCCAAGCGAACCAGCCGGCAGCGAATGTCATTGACAATGCGGTTGTAGTCGTCGTCCCACGTGCAGAAATCCTGCATCATGACCTGCTTGACCGTCTTAGACGTTGTCAGCGGGCCGGGCGTGAGCAGCAGGTACGGTATATCGGAATCCACGGATGTTAATCCTCGCGGCTGCAAGTGGCGTGTTCAACGCAAGATACCCGAAAGTAAAAACGCCGGTCGATGGTAACGCTTCTTTGGGGCAAGGCGAGCTTGTCCGGCTTGCTCTCGATCGTGGCGGCTACGGGCGTTGGCCCTCAGCGTTTTGCTGCTCGATCTCTTCAAGCAGCGAGGGCACCTGCGTCACGTTGTCGATCACCCAATGGGCTCCCGCCGCGGCTAACTTGTCGCCTGCCGCATTGAGCCGCTGTTGCTGCTCGCTCTCAGGCAAAGCGGCCCACTGCTCCTCGGTCAGGCCGACTCCGCTACCGGTTTGCGTGACACCTACGGCCCAACATCCGGCATTGCGGGCCTCGCCGATGTCGGGAACCGTATCGCCGACCTTGACCACCGCCTCGACCGGGTAGACTCGCGTGGCCTCCATGTTGCGATAGATCATCCAAGGAGCCGGGCGCGCCTCGGGAACCTCGGAGGCATGACAATTCGCATCCGGGTGGAAGCCTTGCTCCTCGGCCGCGCGGTAAACAAGCTCGGCCGCCGCGGCGAAATAGCCCGTCGTCGTGCCGATCTTGATCCCGCGGGATCGCAACTTGGCAACCGTGTCGAGCAAGCCAGGCACCAGCTTGCTGTGCTGCGGCACGCAGGCCAATTGACGAGGCATAAATTCCTGCTCGAACAGCCGGGTGACGTCATCTTCGTTGAAATCGCGACCTTGGGCTGCTTGCCACTGTGCCACGACCGACGGTGTCTCGAACAGCGTTCGGATGTGGTCCAGCTTATGCAGCCCCATCGGGCCACGGGCGACTTCGTGGGTCAGTTCGACCCCAATGGTGTGAAACGCTTCGATAAACGGCGTCACCGGCGCAAAGCAACCGAAGTCGACCGTCGTACCGGCCCAATCAAAGACGACAAGTTTCACACCGCCACGATATTGCCAGCTCTCGGTCATGCGATTCTCACCACGTTCCGGTCGTAGGTAGGAAAAAGGGGGAAAGGGTTGCCAAGCAAACGGTCCGTGGTTCGATTGCCTCGCCCGTCTCGGACTGCTCGACCAAGCCCACGGCTCGTGAACCTCTTGTAACCAATTCGCCGAAGCTGTCAAACGGCTTGCGGTATCAATGGCGCGAGATTCGAGCCGAGGATGCTGAATTTAGAAGGCCGCGAGAAACGGGCGTTGCTGAATTTCAGCGCCGCTGGCAAGCTTGCTTGCATCCGCGACGGCGAGTAAAGTGCCATCCTTCTACGTCGCCAGGATTCGACGTTTCGTCACACGAGAGACATGGCCGCGGATAATCCGTCAAACATGAGCAGTTCGCCTTCCTCATCGGCACTCGACCGGCGTTATCAGCGCTGGCGATTTCAAATCTTCGGCGTTACTTGGCTGGCCTATGCCAGCTATTACCTGGTGCGCAAGTCATTCGCCGTGGCCAAGGTCGCGTTCGACGACGATTCGGCCATTCACTTCACCAAGGAGCAGATGGGGCGTGTCGACGCTGCGTACTTGGCAACGTACAGCCTGGGACAGTTCATCTGGGGACCGCTCAGCGATCGTTTTGGCCCGCGGCCGGTTATTTTATTCGGCATGGGGTTGGCCATTGTCGTGGGCGTCCTTTCCGGCATGTCGACCGCACTGACCGCGTTTATTCTGCTGGCCGTCGTTCAGGGGGCAGCACAGTCCTCGGGCTGGTCGCCGCTTGTGAAGAACATGAGCTCTTGGTTCTCGTTCCGCGAACGCGGCACCGTGATGGGGGTTTGGTGTACCAACTTCGCCGTGGGCGGCTTTGTGGCCAGTATCCTGGCCGGAACCGCGATTGCCTTTTTCAGTGACACGCCCTGGGCCGCTTGGCGTTTCGGGTTCTTCGTGCCCGCAGCGACACTGTTTGTCGTCTGGTTGCTAATCTTCTTATTTCAACGTGACAAGCCCGAGGACGTGGGGCTTCCGCCGATCGAGCAGTACCACGGCGAGCCGCAGCAGGTCGTCGAGCCGGGCGATCGGCCGACGGACGAGCCGGACAAGTCGTGGAAGGTTATTCGTGAAGTGCTGCAAAGCCCGATCGTATGGGTGTTGGCCATCGGTTATTTCAGCCTCAAAATGACGCGTTATACCATTCTTTTTTGGGGTCCGAAATACGTGAACGAGATGCTCGGCAGCGACGCGAGCGAGTCGGCCTGGATCAGCGCGATGTTCGAAATCGGCGGTCCGCTGGGCGTGTTGATCGTCGGCTACTTGTCCGACCGGCTGTTCCAGTCGCGACGCATCCCGGTTGCCGTGATCTCGCTTGTTCTGTTGGCCGGCGTGCTATTCGGCGTCAACCAACTGGTGCTGGGAAAATTCGGCTTTATCATTTTCTTCTTGCTGACCGGTTTTTTTCTCTTCGGTCCGGATGCCATCATCAGCGGCACGGCGGCCATGGATTTCGGCACAAAGAAAGGCGCCGGGACGGCTGCGGGGCTGATCAACGGCATCGGTTCGATTGGCGCGGTCTTCGGCGGTTATATCCCCGGCTGGATTTCCGCCGACACGCAATCGGTCAGCGGGCAAGCGGTTCGTCGCTGGTTTTACAGCACGCTGGGAGTTCAAGACGATTGGGCGATGATCTTCTACATCTTCATGGTCTCGATTCTCGCCACAGCCCTGCTGTTGCTGCCGCTCTGGTGGCATAAGCCCCCGGCCGCGCGCGAAAACGGTCAGTAGCCGCACGCGCTTGCCGATCATCTCGGCTTCACCGATCCACCGGCATGCCCGACGCCCTGAGCACCGTCTCTTGGACTTGTAAGTCGTGTTCGTAGCTGAAATCGGGTTCCTTCTCGCCTCGGAGGATGCGGGCGAGGTCTTTTAGATCGGCCACATAGCGGGCGTAGCCACCGATCTTGACCTCCTGGTACCGCTCCTTTCGGTAGGAGCCTCGATCACGGCTGAAGACCACGCGCAAGTTAGGTCGATCGAGCGGCTGAATGTGGCAGGTTCCCTCCAAGCCGCAGACCGTCAGGTGCCGCCGGGCGAAACCTTCCACCTCAACTCCACTCGACCTTACGCTTACCAGCGCCGAGGGATATTCGAAGATGGCCAGCATGTTGTCGTTCAAGTCGTCTTGAATCGGTGAAACGTGCCGAGCAAGCGACGTCACTTTTTCCGGGCGGCCGATTAGGCCAACGACCATATCGATCAGATGGCATCCAAGCTCGAACATCATGCCCCCGCGAAATCGGGAGACCGGCCCCCGTTTTCTCGTCGAGAGAACCTTGCTCATCACGGCTTCGATTTCAAACGGTTCGCCCAGCCAGCCTTTGCGCAGAAAATCGCGCAACATGACGATCGCCGGATTGTAACGGTACATGTAACCCATCTGCACATGCAGATGCTTTCGCGCGGCCGTATCAAGAATTCGCTTGAACTGCGGAAGTGACGTGCCTGCCGGCTTGTCCAGATGCAAGTGCAGTCCGGCGTCCACGCACGTTTCGGCGGTATCGAGCAACCGGTCGACCCGGGTTTCCACGGCAACCGCCGCCAGCCCGGGCACGTTTAGCAATTGTTCCTCAGTCATCCACGTCACACCTTGAAATTCTTTTTCCTGCTGTGCGTGGCGGCGTAATTCGGCATCGGGTTCGGCGATGCCCACGAACTCGAAGTCCGGCAGCTTTTGCAGCACCCCGATCTTGCCTTTCGCGTGACCGTGCCCGACGCCGATTTGCCCGATTTTGATTTTGCTCATCAGGTCCTCGCGAGTTTTCAAGGAGACGGCCTGATCGATCCAATGCCCGCCGCGGTCGCCGCCGCATGCAAAAGATCAATCCGTCACGCGCCGCCCTGCCGTAAACAAGGCTTCTTGGCGACTCCACCAGCTTATGGCAATCTTTCCGTGCATTCCAGAAGCCGCATGAATCACGGCAATCCATGAGAGGTGGAGCGAACCATCCAAGCTGCCCGAAGCC
>Ga0114931_10007012_pt1 | contig 13811 bp, 12 predicted proteins | sample 2SBtaG_FD_89579 | JGI IMG/M metagenome (GOLD analysis project Ga0114931, IMG submission 89579) | Deep subsurface microbial communities from Kolumbo volcano to uncover new lineages of life (NeLLi) - 2SBTROV14_V59a metaG | ecosystem: Environmental > Aquatic > Marine > Volcanic | place: Kolumbo...
GAAGCGCTCCGGGGCGACAAACCGGCGGGCGATCATGCAATTGCGACGACGCTTGAGCAGCTTGTGCAGCCCGCGCTCGCTGACCTCGAAGCGCCGAGCCACTTGCAACACCGGCTCGACTCGTTTGACAACTGCAAGCATCTTTCTGCGTGTTTCGATCGGAATCCGCATGATGGAGCCTCCTTGCTCAGGAACGCATCATCGCAAACGGAACACGATCGCGCAAGGCGCTCTAGGGCTAAGCGGACGCGATGGAGCAGGAACCGGGCGCTCTTGTAACTTACGCCCGTCTCCTCGCAATACGGCGCAAGGACAGTGGGGCGTCAGACGCTCTGCCTGCGCTGGCGCTCGGGAGACGCGACTGAACCCGCTGCGGGCGCGTGGGCTGCTGGCGGCGCGGGAATGCTGCTTTCAGGTCCGAACGTGTACACGTCGGGCGTCTGGCCATCAGACGCGGCGCCGTTGAGAGCAGTTCGCCGAAGCTGTTTCGCTGTGGCGCGAGCGGACCGCAGCGTTGAAATGGCCCGGATGTTTCGCCTGTGTGCCTTTGCGCCCGATGCGAGCACGCCGACCGCGATGCGGCCGGTCAGCCGCTCAAGCAGCCACTCGCGCAGCGGACGGTCGCCCCTGTACAGGCGCAGGCCCATGGCGCTCCCGCCCTTGCCCGACGCTTTGCGCAGTTCAGCGAGCAGCCTGCGAACAGTGATGATGGCCTGTTCTTCGTCGAGCAGCCACATCGCAGCAGCGATCAGCGTGAGTTCGTTTTCGTTGGCGAGCGTTTCCCATGCTCCAGGGCGCTTGTCGAGGCACGCTGTCGCAAGGGCGGCGTCGGCAATGGCGAGAGATTCAGGCTGGGCGACGGGCCAGCGCCGCTTGGCCAGACGGTGCGCCTCAGCGAGACGCTGTTCAATGCGCTCGACCGTTGCGCCAAGAGTGAGCCTGTCAGGCGCAAGCGCAAGCTGGGCGAACAACGCCTGACGCGTCTTTACGCATTGCGTTTGCACCGACTGCTTTCGAGCGTTTCTTCCGTTTCCTCGCAGCGTCATGCGTTTTTGGCTCGCGTGGCCTTCCTCCAGCAGTTGCTCGGGATTTCCACCCGTGCGCGCACGATACCACTGTGTCCAGCGCGAGGTCAACCGCACCGCAAGTTTTCGGGGACATGTCGATGGTTCCGCGCCGTACGCACGATTCTCGGGCGTCAATGTGGACATGGTGTCGGCGACGAGGGCTGATGGGGGAAGCAGCTGGGGCGCTGGGGTCAATGCACCAGGCTGTTCGCCTTTTCGATCGCTTCCACGACCTGCCGAAGCTGGAATGGCTTGCGAAGGAATCCGTCGAAGCCCACCCTGCGCAGCTGAGCCGCCTGGCCGTCGGTAAGTTTCCCACTCATCGCCACCACGCGCGTGATTGTCAGTTCGCTGTTGTCGCGAAGAAGACGCACGACGCGCTCTGGTTCGGTGTCGGTGAGGTGGATATCGAGCAGCATGACGTGAGGCTTGACGTGCCTGCAAACGACGCCCGCTTCGAAGGCGTCGCTGGCGATGTGTACTTCGTACGACGTTTGCTCCGTGAGGTGTTTTTTCAGCGCGCTCGTGACAGCATTGTCGTCATCGACGATGAGCAGGCGCGTCGCTCCCGTGGATAGCCCATCCATGGGAATGCTGTGGTCCTTCATGAAGCGGACAAGCTGGGCGACGGGTATCCTGCGATCTTTGGAGCCTGGAATCCGATAGCCCTTAAGCTGGCCTGCGTCAAACCACTTGCTCACCGTGCGGGGCGCCACATTACAGATCTTTGCGACTTCGCCTGTTGTTAAAACTTCTTTATCGAGAGGCATACTCACTCCTCACGTCCGCAGGCCGCTCCACTCCAGGATTCGGATCGCTGCTTGGACTCGCCTGTAGCATCGGTCCCAAAGTGGATGGTCTTGACGACGGCGCCGCCTGCGCGACGCAAATCGCGGGTTCACGGACGGGCGCGACTGGCGTAATTCCTCGCTGAGAGACACCTTGGGGCGTGCGCGAATGGCGGTCCGGGCCGTCAGGTGGCTGCTCGCGAGTCAGCGTTATCGGCGAGCGCGGGGCCAGCCAGACCGAGCCGCGGGCCCGCGACGCGGTTGCGTGGACCCGCAGCCCGTCGAATTGCGTATATTGGTGGCTGGCGCAGTGGGTCTACGCGTCACGTTTGGGAAGTGCCGCACGCAGCGGGTGTGACGCTGCTCTGGTGACGGCGCTCGCCGGTTTGCATACCGCCGACGCCATCAGTCCGAACGCTCAGCAAGAAGAGGAGCAAGGGTTTGCGCGCGATTGCATCAATACGAAACAAGTGGGCGCTGGCGGCGGGGATTATCGCGCTTGCAGGCGCTTTGTCTCCGATCACGCAGCAGCGCGCGACAGCGCAGCAACCTGGCGCAACGGCGACGGAGGTATCCAACAACCAGCTGCTCGCGGACTTCCTGCATTATGTGCTCATACGCAAGGATGATCTCGCCAACGCCGACGCCAACGCGCTGCTCCAGCGAAACCTGAGCGCTGTTGATTTTGTCGGCCTGGTTGAAGACTCGCGCGACGGCGTGAATCGCTTCGAGGACGTTGTGCGACGGGCTATCGCCACGCCCTCTCTTGAAGGGTCGGCAGCGGCGCTGTGGCGTCTCTACGAGGATGGCAAGCGCGGTCGCAGCAGAGACCCTGATGAGGTCGCACAGAATATCGCCATGCTCGATGGCCCCGCGCGTGGCAGGATGCTGGCGCGCGAAAGACTCCGGGCTGCCCGCGAATACGCTGTTCCACAGCTCCTCCAGGTGCTCCAGACAAGGCCCAATCCGCTGCTTGAAACAGAAGTGATGCGGCTGCTTCGTGACATGGGCGCTGACGCTGTTGCGCCCCTCACTGCAGCCATACTCAGCCTCGACAATGCGACGCAGGTGAGTGTGGCGAAGATTCTGGGTGGGATCGCCAGTGATATTTCACTGCCCTATCTCCGCGAACTCGCGCAGACCACCATCGTGGATGAAGTTCGAGGCGCCGCCCGAAAGGCGATCCGCGCCATCGCTGGCGCCGACGTGTCGCAGAAGTCGCTCAGCGATCAATACGAACGCCTCGCTGAGCGCTACTACGCCCAGCAGCAAAGCCTCACACGGTTTCCGGATGAACCGCACCAGCTCTTGTGGACATTTGATCCGTCCTACGGACTCTTTCCCATGCCTGTGCGAACAGCGGTCTTCCATGAGATGCGGGCGATGAAGCTCGCGCAGCGCGCCATCGAGCTTGATGCGCGCAACGACCGCGCGGTCTCGCTCTGGATCGCAGCCAACCTGCGTCGAGAAATCCAGACGCCAGATGGATGGACCAATCCTGCCTATCCCGCGACGCGCCCGGGTGCAATGTACTATGCCGTTGCAGGTGGTTCCAAGGTGCTTCAGCCCGTCCTTGCCCGCGCGCTTGCGGATCAGGACACGCAACTGGCCCGCAAGGCGATCGCAGCGCTTTCCGAAAGCGCTGGCGGCGCGACGCTCTGGGAGGGTGTGGGCGCAGACAAACCGCTGGTCCGCGCGCTGCTGTATCCCGATCGCAGGGTGCAGATCGACGCAGCCCTGGCGCTTGCCCGCGCCAATCCAAGGGAGTATTTCGAAGGCGCAGATCGCGTTATGCCCATTCTTGGCGCCGCCGCTGCTGACGCAGCCACAATCAATGCGCTGGTGCTTGCGCCAAATGAAGAAAATCGGCAGGATCTTCAGTCGCTTGCCGCCAGCCTGGGATACAACGTGTTGACGCCTGCAGCGTCGCTCCGGGATGCGCGCGAAGCGGTCGCTGAAGCGCCAAGCGTTGATCTCGTGCTCATGCGCATGGGGGCGCAGACGCAAGCGGTGATTACGCGCGTTCGACTCGTGTCAAAGTTGCAGGTGGCGCCCATCGTCGCGCAGACGGGCGTGACCGTGTTCAACGAGATTTCCCCAAGATATGCGTCCAACATCCTCGTCCGAGTCGTTCGCGACGGATTGTCGCCCGAGCAGCTCGCCACCGCCACGCTTGAATCAGCAATGCACGCAACCGGTCCGCCCATCACCAAGGACGAAGCCACCGCGTACACGCAGTCATCACTGGTCGCGCTTCGCACACTCGCTGAGGCGCGCTCCGACGCCTTTGACGTGCGCCAGGCTGCTGGCCCGCTGCTCAGCGCCTTGAAGGAACAAAAGGGCAAGACGCAGTTGCTCGTCGCCGACGTGCTCGCCCGTGTCAACCAGCGGCGGGCGCAAACCGCGCTCATGGACGCAGCGATCAATGCAGCAGGCGCCGATCGAATCACGATGCTCGCGCGTGTTGGCTTGTCGGTGCGCCGCTTTGGCGGCATGCTCGATCGGGCCCAGCTCGATTGGCTCGTCGACACAGCGCTTGTTTCGGAGGATGAAGGCGTCGCCACCGCCGCAGCCGCCCTCATGGGTTCGCTCAACATGCCCGAGTTGCAAGTGGCGCCCCTGATCCTGCAGGGCGCTTAACGCGGGCTGCAAGCGACTGGCGAACAAACAGACGTGCGATAACGCCCAATCCTCTCGGGTTTGTGCGTTGCGCTGCCTGGCGGCGCACTAAACGGCGAAGTTCTGGGACATTGTTCGCGCGACGCACTGTGGCTGCGCGCGAGCGCTGAAATTCTCGGGCCCGCGCCAGCGTCAATGACTGCGCTCTGCGCCGCTTGCAAGGGTTCAGCCGCGACGGCAAAGCGCGACAGTCGTACGTGCGTCAAGGCGAACGCCACGCCATCCGATCTCAAGATTGGACCCACGCGACGCGGAAGCGTTTTCCGTTGTCGCGCGATCCAACGAAGTTCGTCGGGCCCCCGCGAGGCCCTGTCGGAGAGGCGAGGCGTCGACGTGTGACTCGACGCCGCTCGCGCACGAAGAGGTCGCGGAAAGGAGTGCGAGTAATGCGCACACGTCGATCGCAGGGTTTCACGCTCGTCGAAATCCTCATTGTTGTGGTGATTCTTGGTATTCTCGCAGCCATCGTGGTTCCGCAGTTCACCAACGCCAGCCAGCAGGCAATTAAGGGCGCGCTTGCAAGTCAGCTGCAGACCATCAACTCGCAGGTCGAACTCTATCGCGTGCAGAACGCGGGCAACCTTCCCGACACCGACGTTGACCCGGTCGGCGGCGCTAATGAAGGCGGCTGGGGCGTGCTTGTCACGCAGAACTATCTGAAGGATCAGCCGAATAATGGCTACACACGGTCGAGCACCGTCGTTGTGCAGGCTGGTGGCGCCGTTCCGGCGTTCGCCATCGCTGGTCCGGGTTGGGTGTACGACAGTCTTTCTGGCGAAGTCCTGGCCGTGGGGTACGACAACGCCAACAACCTGATCTCCAATGAAGCTGGTTTTGTGAATCCAGTCTTCTAATCACAAGACGCAATACATCAATTAACATTGATGTATACAAAGAGAAAAAATCGCAGTGTCCCCCTTGATCGCCTGGTGACGCAAGGTGAGCGCGGACGCTGCTGAAACCACCAGCGGTCGCCGTTGAAAGACGCCGATCGCTGATTCCAGGCTTGCGGGTGAGGGACTGCGCATAGTCGACAGGTAGTGAGTCCCCTATGAAGATCGGTCTGTTTCTAAAGGGCGCGAACTGGACCGCGATTGGCGGTGTGGCGACAGGGCTGGGCGTCGGCGCTGCCTTGCTCGTCGTTGGCGCCTCCATCGACATCACGCCCGCAGCGAGATCGCAGCAGCAAACTCCAGCAGTCGAGCAGAACAACCCCGAGCGACAAGCGGTTATCGACGGCGTCCAGCGACTGATCGAGTCAAGCGTCGCTCTAATCCGCGTGTCGAACGCCAGCGCCCGCCCGAACCCAAGCCTGACGAACGTCGGCAGCGAAACCACCTCCATCATCCTCTGGCTGACTGACGATGTCGATCCTGGCGTGGTCAACCTCGGAGAACTGGTCGTGCTGAGCCAGCGACCGGTGCTTGGAGCGATAACAGCGACAACATTTGGGGCGGATCCAACTGACGATGACGCTGGCCCGCCTACGCCCGCCAGCGCCCTTCGCTCGCTTTACCCCGTTCGCACGCTCCGGGGCAGGGTGCAGACAAACACGCGCGTAATTGCGACGGGCGTGCGGGCGATGACGGTCGATCAGGCTCGCATTTCCGCCATCGATACACAGATCACTCTTGAACTCACTTGGGATGCAGGCGCTGCCGATGCGCCGGAAACATCCACCATTTCTGCAGTGACGCATCTGTGGAATCGGTGAAGCGCAGAGTCCTTCGCGGAGGCGCAAGCCATGACGAACGCGATACAAGCAAACAACCGACCACCCACGCCGACGTCGCGCAATCGTGCGCTGGTTGTGGCGCTCCTCGCGCTCGCTGGCGTCTCCCTCTTGACGGATGTGGGTCCAGTGAACGAGCGTCATGCGCTCGCAGCGATTCACGCTGTCCAGCCAGAGCCTCGCATTGGCATTGTCAATCCAGACGACCAGAGGCTGACCATCATTCAGGAGCTCCGAAAACTCAATACGACAATATCCCACATCGAAAAGCATCTCACCAGCGGGGACATCAACGTCAAAGTTCTGGAGCTCCCAGCAAACGCGAATCTGCAAGGCGCGCAGGAGGATCAGCGATGAACGCGCTGCGCTTCGACTCCCTCTCAACAAACCCGCGAGCGCACGAAGCCCGAGCATCGGGGTACACGCTTATCGAATTGCTCATTGTCGTCGTCGTTATGGGCATTGCTGGCGCCATGGTCATTCCCTCCATGTCGCGGGCGGGCGTGCTGCGCATTCACGCTGCAGTGCGCTCCATCGTCGCTGATCTCACCTTTGCGCAATCGGACGCAGCGGCGTTTCAGCAGCGGCGCGTCGTGTACTTCGGACAGGTCGCTTCGTGGGATGACGCAGCGTCCGCGTGGACGGTCGCGCCAGGCAATGGCTACACGCTGTATGCGCCGCCAGCGGGCGCAGCGAATGTCGATCTTGTCAATGACATCATGTTTGATCCCTTTAAAGCCAACGAAGCCTTCACCACGTCGTTTGACGCATCAAAATATGGCGGAGCTCAGATTGCGAACGCCAGTTTCAACGGAACACCCATGGTCATCTTCGATGAACTGGGCGGCACAGGGCTCAATCTGACAAGCGACGCTCCAGGTGTCGGCGGATCCGTGCAAGTCGTCGGTCCCTTATCAACATTCACTATATCTGTTGACGCATTCACAGGAAGAGTCACTGTGACAAAGACGACGCCTTGAGGCGTCAGGAAAGTGAAACGATCTCGTGATGAGTGGTTGGATCAAACGCGGACTGGCGCCCATAGGCGTCGATATCTCGCCCCACGGCGTCAAGCTGCTTCAGCTGCGCAAAGGTCGCGATGGGCTCACCGTTGTCGCATCGTCGAGCGCGCCACTCGATGAAGCGAGTATGAGCGGCGCCTTTGCTTTTGCAAGCCCGTCTCATTCTGACGCGGGCGCGCACAAGTCACAAGCCGAACACGAAACACCCACGAATTCGATCGACGCATGGAGCGCCCCGGAAGCCGACCCCGGAGCACTGATCGATCAGGAGGAGCGTGAGCCTGCGCCGCCTTGGAAAGCGAACCTCACACAGGCGCTCACCACCGCGCTCGCTGCGGGCGCCTTTCAGGGTCGGCGGTGCACTATCGCGCTAAGTGATGAGTTCCTCCGCGTGCGATCGGTGCGTCAGCCGCGCATGCCAAAGGAAGAGGCCACCTGCGCAATTCGCCTGGAAGCAGCGGATCGGCTGGGATTTCGTAGCGGCATTAAAGTGGAAATAGACTGGATTGAGGCGGGAGAAGTGCGCCAGGGCGAGGACGTGCGCGAAGAGCTCATTCTCGTCGGCGCAGAGTCAACAAGACTCGCCCACATCGTCGACGCGGTGGGCGAAGTCGGCTTGGCGCCAATCGCTGTGGAGCCCGCTTTTCTCGCGCAGGCTCGCGCGCTCGGGCGCACGCTCCGAAGAGCGGACGACACTTCACTTGTTCGGCTGATTATTGACATCGGGCGTCGACAGACGGGCGTCATTGTCACGCGTGGCTCGGATGTCGTGTTCTACAAGGCGCTTGAGATTGGCGGCGAACGATTTGACGCAGCCGCCGCCCAGCGACTTGGCGCGCGCCCGGAGAGCGTTGCAGACCTTCGACGCCAACGTATGCGCACGCCCGCCACGGAGCGCGATCCGCGTGTCGATCGCGCAATGTTCGAATCCATTCGTCCCGTCATGAGCCAATTGACACAGGAAGCAGCCCTGTGTTTGCGATATTACAGCGTGACATTCTTTGGCGAGCGCCCAACACTGGCGCTGCTTGTGGGGGATGAAGCCCGTGAGCCCGGATTGGTCAAGACTGTGGGAGAGTCTCTCAGCGTTCCAGCAGCGGTCGCCACGCCGCTCGACGGCGTCGCGCTCGATGGCGTTGGAGCGGAGTCAGATCGGCGCAGCGAACTCGCTGAATGGTCGACGAGCGTTGGCGCGTGTCTGCTTGGATTCCCGATCAAGCGCATAGAATCAGACAAAACACAGCACAGTGAAGCGGGATCATCCACCAGCCCCGTGAAGGAGGCTGCTGCGTGACCCAGCGCATCAATCTCATGCCAGCAGCGTGCAAGGAGCGTTTCGACAAGCGCAATCGGTTGCGTGTCTGGATCACTGTGTACCTAGGGTCAATCGCCATCATTGGCGTCGCGACGGTTGGCTTGCGAACCACATTTCGACCGAGTCACGAAGAGCTCGCCATGCTCGACGCGCGAGCGACGCTCACCGCCACGCAGAACGCCCAGGTCGCTCGGCTCACCAAGGAAGTGACGCGCGTGCGCGCTCTTATCGATCGACACAAACGCCTCGCTTGGCCGATCGCAATCAGTGACACAATTGCGATTGTTGGACACAGTACACCCTCGGGCGTCTCTATTAAAACGCTGGCTGTCACACCAAGAAAAGATGCGAACAACGCATCCAAACCAGCTGCGAACAGCCAAGCTGCAGACAGCAAGCCTGGCTCGATTCTCCTTCTCGAAGTTCGAGGCGTCGCGTCAAGCGACGCACAGATCGCACAGTTCGTCGCCGGCCTTGAAAGCAGTCCGCTCTTTGAGGGCGTGACGCTGGACTACGCCAGGCGAGCCCAGGCAAGCGGCGCTGACACGCGCGGGTTTGGAATCACCTGTCGAATAGACGCGACAAGAACATATCGCTTTGACCACCTGAGCGCAAATGCAGATGTTGACGAGGAGGAGACGCCTTGAAAGTCAATACGGTAATGCAATTGGTGGCCGGGCTGTTCGCCATCTGGGCGCTTGGCGTCGTGCTTCTCATGGCGCCCGCGCTGCGCTCGCGCATCAGCGTGCTCAAAGATATTGACTCGCTGCGCGCCAAGGCTGCGTTGAAAGCCGTTGGCCAGCGCCAGATCGAGCGAATATCTGCAGATCTTGAGCGACTCCAGAGTGAAACTGCTGAAACCATCTCGGAAATTCCAAGTGACGCGAACGTCGCAATGCTTGTCGGCGCATTGAGCGCAAGATTGAACAGACTTGGAGTTCCGGGAAGAGAGATCTCCACGGGATCAGTGCGGGAAACCGACGATGCGAAGTATGTCCCGGTGACGGTGACGTTGCGCGGGCCTTTCCTGAGCGTATATGCAGCGATGCGGTGGATTGAATCGCTTCCCAGGCTCGTGCGAGTTTCTCGCGCTCGCATTGAACGGGCGAGCGCAGCGCAGCGCACACATTCGTCGGTTGCAGACAACACGGTGCGCGCGGAATTTTCGCTCGATGTCTTCTTTGACGCTGCGCCCATCAACGCTTCAAGCGCCGCCAGGAAGGCCAATGGAGGCGCGACGCGATGAACAGACGCCTGCAGGAATTGTCTGTGCTCCTCAAGGCCAATCAGAAACAGGCTGCGCTGCTAGGCGCGCTTCTGGTTGTGGCGCTCGGGCTCACAGCCCGCGCGGTGGTTAAGAGCGTTTCGCAACAAGGTGCGACTTTCGCAGCGGGCGCAGAAACGAAATCGACTTCGGTGAATCCGGTTGCAGTTTCAGCCCGAAAACGCGAGGCCAATATTGTGCACTTGCCGCCACTGGCTCCGCTAATGCGAGACCTGTTTCAACCGACCCCTGCGGAACTGGCGCTGTCGGCTCAGACAGACCAGTCAAAGCGAAAGGGCGCAAAGTCGCCAGAGTTCCATGTCGAGAATCCAAATGGTGAAGGCGACATCAACGCGGACCGCGCGGCGATGGCCAGACTGGTTCGCGAGGAAGCCGCTCGTCTCACCTTGCGGAGTGTTCTCTTGGGCGCCAATCCCGTCGCAGTGATCGCAGGCGCAGCGAACAGGCAGAAGCCTGCAGTGCTGAAGAAGGGCCAGCGCATCGAGGGATTTGAGCTTGTGGAGATTCATCAGCGCCAAGTCGCGCTGCGGAAGGACGGAGTCACGGTCACGCTCACCATTGGGGGGCGTTGACGCACAGCGAAGCGGCGTCAGCCAACCTCGAATCGCCTGACAAACGCCTTGCTGGAGGAGTACACGGATGGCTTGCACACACGACAATATCGCAAAGGGTGTCAGCCGCTCTCATGGGTTGGTTTGCGCTGCTTGGGTCATCGCGGCAGCGGGGACAACCCAGGCAATTGCGCAAAGCAAGGATCCCTTTGACGCCAAGAACGCCTCCAGCGAGCAGGATCAGGTCCGTGTTTCCGAACACATGACCGTTGATCTGCACGTTAACGACGAAGATCTCATCAATGTTCTGCAGATGTTGTCGATCCAGAGCGAACGCAACATCGTAGCGTCCAACAAGGTCTCCGCGACAGTCAGCGCCGATCTTTACAACGTCACCTTCTATGAAGCCCTCGACGCCATTTTCAACGTCAACGGATACGGCTATGTCGAGAAGGGCAATTTCATCTATGTCTACACGCTTGAAGAGATTCAACAACTGCAGGACGCGGAGCGCAGGCCCATCGCAAGAGTGTTCCGTCTGAATTACCTCAACGCCAACGATGCTGCGGAGTTCGTCACACCGCTCTTGTCTGAGTCAGGGCAGATCAAGACCAACGGCGACGTCGACACGTTCACCATCCCCGACGACGCGCCGATGGGCGATGAACAGTTCGCGCTGGCAGCGACGCTGGTTGTTGTTGATTTTCCGGAGAATGTGGAGGAAATCGCCAAGCTTGTCGAGCAGCTCGACACCAAACCCCAGCAGGTGCTCGTGGAAGCGACGATCCTGCGGACCAAGATCAACGAAGGCAACGCCTTTGGCGTTGATTTCTCCGTTATTGGCGATCTGAATTTCACCGATTTCATCAACACAGGCGGCCCGCTCTCCGTCGCCAACGCGCTGCAGATGGGCGGTAGCGGCGCGACAGATGAAGGCTTCAGCCCGTCCAACAACCACGCGCTTGGATTGTCATCCACGCCGGGCTCCACGGACAAACCAGGCACATTCAAGCTGGGGTTTGTCCAGGATGACATCTCCGTCTTTCTGCGCCTGCTTGACGAAGTGACAGACTTCACGGTGCTCTCGAATCCCAAAGTGCTGGCGATCAACAGGCAGCCTGCGCGCGTGCTTGTTGGCGCCAAGATCGGCTTCCTCAACACCACCGCCACCAGCACTTCCACGACTCAGACCGTCGAGTTCCTCGACACAGGCACGCAGCTTGCGTTCCGCCCCTTCATTTCCAAGGATGGCTTCGTGCGCATGGAGCTTCGTCCAAGCGTTTCGGAAGGCGTCATTCGCCAGGCGACAGGCGGCAACGGCGCGTCGGTGTCCATCCCGGATGAAATTACGCAGGAAGTAACGACAAATGTCATCGTCCGCGATGGCTCGACGATCGTTCTAGGCGGTCTGTTCAAGGAATCAACCACGATCACGAGCAAGCAGGTGCCCTTCGTCGGTGATATTCCCATCATTGGCGCAGCGTTCCAGGGGCAGGACGACGCCACCGAGCGCGACGAGATCATCTTTCTCATCACGCCCACGATCATGAACGACAACATCCTGCTTGATGAAGGAAGAATAGCGCGCGACTACACAGACGCGGTGCGCTCTGGCGCTCGTCGGCAGCTGCTCCCCTTCAGCCGAGACCGCATGACCGCGTCGCTCAATGTGGAAGCAGAGCGTCTTGCAGCCAGCGGCGACACGGAGAAGGCCATATGGAAGCTGCGTCGATCACTTGAACTCGACGCGCATCAACCAGAAGCCCTGCGACTGCGCGAACGCCTTATTGGCGAGAAAGACCGCGAGCCAAGCAGAAATATCCTTCGCAGAGTAATCGAAGAAGCGGTCGAACAGCGAGGCGACGCAGCAATGCTCTCGCCGTCGGCGCCTGCCCAGTCCACGCCAAATGAAACCAGCGACGCAACGCCTGACCAGGCGCCAGCGTCGACGCAGGTCGTTCCCGCAGCCCACCAGCGTGACGAGGCGCCAAGCGACGCCCAAAGCGCTCCACCCGCGCAAGCAGGTGCGGACGCTGACGAGCCACTTGACTTCACCTTCGATTGGCCGGAAGCAAACACGGGTTTGGGGCAATTCGACGCTCAGGACGTCCAACCAACCGAAGTGGCGCCGCTAGGCGACGATCAACAGAACCCTGGCGCTGACAATCCCGTGCATCAGTTGAATCCCGAGCCCGACGACGCGCCCGCGCCACAGGATGAATCGAGTCCAGGCGCCGACGCTGGCTTCATGAGTTTCCCATCGCAAATGGCGCCAGCACAGGCGCCTGCGCAACCAGCGACGCCTCAGCAATCACCAACCGAAGCGGGCGCCAAAGCAACGTCTGCGCCAGAGACGCCTGCGCCTGCGATGTCGCTGCTTGATTCACTGATTCGCAGAGCAGCCAAGCAGTCCATGCGAAAGAGCGATCCATCTGCACCCAAGGGCGCCCCGGCGCTCTCGCCAGAAGCCACCGCCGAACAAGCGCTGTCTGCGCCAGCAGCCGTTCAACCCGCGCCCACGCCGCTTCCAGCTGCATCGTCAGCGCCGAAACCAGTGGCGCCTGAACCATCGCCATCTGACGATGAATCGAAACAACCCGGCGGGTCTGGCTCTTTCATAAGGTCCCAGCACACACCCGCTGGCGGCGCGATCTCGCACAGCGCGCACCCCGCGTTGCCGGCTACTCCAGTGGCTAATGCGTTGTCACGAAACGAATCGCTCGCAACCTCGTCCACACCATCGAAAACTACCGCTGGGAATGGGTAGAACCCGCAGTTCCTGCTTCCGACGCTGGACCCGGGCGATCTCGATATCGGCCCATCGCCCGACGCGCCCACGCTTTCTCACCTGACGACGCCAATGAAGTCGACCCCACCACCGACGTTCCAGTCGCCAAACCGCGCACGCCAAGCGTTCCTTCCCGGTGATTCCCGCATCACGACGACATTGACGCGCACAGGCCGAAGCGCCGTCGAGCCACCCACATATTTCGATCCCTTTACGCACTTGCCCAATGACCCGTTTGAGTGGAATAAGTCGCTTGCGGACGTGCCAGCACAAGCTGCAGAGCGTCGAGCAAGGATGCAGCTTGTTTCACCTTGGGAAGTAAAGAGTTTCCCAAGCCAGTGGCAGGGGCCTTCATGGATTTTCGATCCCATGTTCCCATATCTCACGTGGTCACTTGCCCCAGGCGCCCCGTTCTTCCTACCCGCTGACGACGCCCAGTGGCCCGCTGCCCTCATAAAGCTAGGTTTGTATCCCACGCTCAAGGGCACATGGAAGCAGGTGCAAGGTCCGCTTCAGGACCCGAGCCAACGCGACGACATCGAAGAAAGCCACACCAGCGCCCGTCTCACGGAGGTCGGACCTGA
>Ga0114931_10007013_pt1 | contig 13810 bp, 17 predicted proteins | sample 2SBtaG_FD_89579 | JGI IMG/M metagenome (GOLD analysis project Ga0114931, IMG submission 89579) | Deep subsurface microbial communities from Kolumbo volcano to uncover new lineages of life (NeLLi) - 2SBTROV14_V59a metaG | ecosystem: Environmental > Aquatic > Marine > Volcanic | place: Kolumbo...
ACCGAGATCTACACGCACATCACCCGCGAGCACGTCCGGCGCGCGCACAAGCGCTCGCATCCGCGTGGCTAGCGCGACGCGGGCTGCAGCGGCGGGCCTTGCGGGCCTGCAGCGGGACCTGGCGGGGTGCCCCCTCGGGCCCCGCTGCCCCACGGCCGACGGCTGTGCTAGAAGCCCGCGCGAGGTCTTTCGTGTTCTTCTCCGTGCAAGAGCCCCAGGCGGCGGAAATCCCGGTGGTCGTCGAGGTGCCGCACGCCGGCCTGGCCGTCGACCCGCAGTCGCTGGCGACGCTGGAGGCGCCGGCGCGGGCGCTGGGCTTCGACGCGGATCTGTACGTCGACGAGCTGTACGCCGCGGCGCCGCTCGAAGGCGCGACGCTGCTCGCCTCCCGGGTCAGCCGCTATGTCTGCGACCTGAACCGCGGTGAAGGTGACGTCGACGCGCTGACGGCCGAGGGCGGCAACGCGCGCTCCACGCCGCACGGACTGGTCTGGCGCACCACTACCGAGGCCCTGCCGGCCATCGCCCGTCCCCTGCCGCGCGCGGAGCTGGAACGTCGCCTGGAGCAGATCTACCGGCCCTACCACAACACGCTGCGCGAGCTCCTCGAGGACAAGCGCCGCCGCTTCGGCTTCGCCATTCTGCTCTGCGGGCACTCCATGCCCAGCCAGGGCCGTTCGGGACACAGCGACCCCGGCCGCGTCCGGGCCGATGTCGTGCCAGGCAGCCGTGGGCGCACCTCGGCGGCGCCCGAGGTGATCCTGACGCCGGAGCGGGTAGCCGGAGAGCGCGGCTGGAGCGTGTCCCACGACGACCCCTACCGTGGCGGTTACAGCACCACGCACTACGGCCGCCCCGGCGACGGGGTGCACGCGGTGCAGGTGGAGTTGGCGCGCAGGCTGTACATGGACGAGCAGACGCTTGCCAGAAATGCTAGTGATTTCAGCAAGGTGCAGTCGTTCTGCCGAACGCTGGTAGCCCGCCTGGGGCAGCTGGCGCTAGCATGAACACCTAGCCTTCGCTACCCCAACCTCTGATGGCATCGGAACCCTCGACTGCCGCCGCCCAGCGGGGCCCGACATCGGGCGTCCACCAGGCACTTTCCGCCACCGGGACCCCCAAGCCCCTGCTGGCGTCCGAGGTGCTCCGGGACGAGCTGGCCCCCAGGGAACCCGCACGCCGCGCGATCCGGATCTGGCTGGTGGTGGCGGCCGCGCTGCTGGTCGCGCTGGGCCTGGCCTTCAGGCATGGGGTCGGTATGCCGACAGAGCGGCTGGATTCGTCGACGCTGTCGTTCTCGGCGGCAGGCGCCCTGGGGGCCCTGGCCCTGCTGCCGTTCCCCTACGCGCTCAGGGCTGGTGTCGCCTTCCTGCTGGGCGCCGCGCTGATGGCGCTGGGCTTCCGCGACGCTGGCCCGATGGCAGGCATCGCTGTGGACGGGGGCCTGCTGCGCGATCTGGGGCGGCTGGTGACGCTGACGGCCCTGCCGGCGGCCCTGCTGTTCCGGGCCCACTACCGCGCCTACCGGCGGGCCAGGGTGATGCTGGCCGGCGCGCTGGCGCTGGCTCTACCCTTCGTCGTGGTGGAGGTGATGCTGGCCATCAATCCGGCAGCCGCGCTGCTGCCCCGGATCGCCGCCGGGGCCGACGTGGTGGTGGTCGGCTGTAGCCTGCTCGGGTTCATGGGCGAGGGCACAACCGGGGCCGGGACGGTCTGGGCGGCGCTGGTCCTGGCGGTACTGCCCCTGGAGATCGCGGTCCGGCAGCTGACGCCGCTGGCCGAGGGGGACACCGGCTGGTTGACCTATCCCGCGACCGCCGTGGCCATCCTGTGCGCCGGGCTGCTCACCAGCCTGGGGCTGTTCCAGCTGCTGTCCGCCGCCCTGGCAGGGGACGCCCGGCGGGTATCGAGCCCGATGCGTCTGGTGGACGAGGACGATTCGGGCCTTGAAGAGCGCGGGCCCGTGGGCTAGCTTCCCGCCCCCCATGGCCAGAAGCGAGATCACCGGCAAGCGTCGCCACAGCGCGCGCAACGTGTCGCACTCCAACATCAAGACGCCGCGCTGGCAGCACGTGAACGTGCAGCGCCGCCGGCTCTGGGTACCCGAGCTGGGCCGCCACGTCACGCTCAAGCTGACGACGCGCGACCTGCGCACCATCGACAAGATTGGCCTCGTAGCGTTCGCGAAGCGCCACGGCGCCAAGGTCGCCTAGGTCGCCTAGGTCGCACCACAGCTCACCACCGCCGTAGTGCGCGGCGGCCTTGCTCGACGCGGGCTCGCTGTCGCTTTGCCGGACGTGTACGCGGAACGCGAGGCTATGACCGACTGGCTTCGGTCGCCTGCGTGCGCGGGTCGCGCTTGACGACCAGCAACGGCTTGGCCTGCGTCGGATCGTCGAGTCGATACAGCATGGGGCCGGCGATGACCGCGAGCGACGTTCCGCTCTTGTCGCGGCGGATGGCGATCGGTGCAGGCGCCGGGATGCGCGCGCCCGGCGCGACGCGCGTCACGCCGCGCTGCACCGGCACTGCCGCCAGCGGCGCTTCCAGATCCAGGTCGTCGATGGGAAGACCATCGGAGACACGGCGGTAGCACAGCGCCGCGAAGACGCCGCGCACGTCGATCGCGCAAACGGCGCAACCGATCCCCAACGCCTCGGCGTCCTCGACGACGCCTTTGCCCTCTTCCGCCCAGGGCGGCTCGACGAGGCTGCCGGCGCCGAGCTTGCGCTCGTCCGCGTCCTGGTCGATGTCCGGAACCGAGCCGAAATCGGACGGCGTCACCAATCCGCCCTGGCTCGGCCCCGCGATACGCAGCACCGGGCGGACGAACGCCGCTTCGGTCAGGGCGCCGGCGCCCGCCGAGCGGATACGCTTGAGCAGCCCAGCGCGCGCATCCGCACCGCTGCGTTGGGCACGGGAGATCCCGGGCTTGAGGATGGTGCCGAGCCGCTGGCTGCCGTCATAGGCGTGAGCTACGAGCGCCGCCGCCACTCCCGTCGGGATCGCGACGCGCGCTGAATCGGGGACCTCTTCCCCTTCCTTGAACCCGCGCGGGCGCTTGGTCCCGAGCCCCGGCTGGCGGAGGCGACCGTCGAACGCGCGCGCACCGACGCCGACCCCGCCCACCAGGATGCTCACCGGCCCCAGCAGCACCCCGGCGAACGCCCCGCCAGCGGCGAAGAAGCCCGTGAGCACGGCTCCGACGGCCGACCCGCCCGACGCGAGAAAGTCCTGGGCGGCTTCGTCGGCAATCGGATCGTTCGCAATAGCAGCGGCTCGAGTGGTCATGCGCGGTCGTCCAGCTCCTCAGTCGGGATCGTCGGGGTCAGTTGGCTCGTCGCCGCGCGTTCCGTCCGCGGCGCCGTTCCACGCAACGTAACCGCCGTCGCCCGCTTCGTCACGCCCCTCGCCGTCTTCCGCTTCGTCACCGTTCAGCTCGCGGAGCATCCGCGCTGCCCGCCCCGCGCCCCTGCCCTCGACCACCACCCAGGCCTCGGAACTGCCGACCAGCCGCTCGGCGAGCGCTTCGATGGCCGCTCCGCGGAGCTCGGCGGCTTCGCCGAGAGCCAAGAGCCGGGTGTACAGCACCTGGGCGGCGGGTGGCTCGCACCGCGTGAGATCGCGCACCAGATGCACCCCGAGGGACTTCGCGAGCTGCTCCGCCTCATCGTCCTCCCACAGGCCGCGCGGCTCCCACGCGATCCGCCACGAGCCGGCGAGCCGCTCGACCAGCTCGGCCAAGCGTCGCGGGGAGCGCGCTCCCGGCATCACCGACGCCGGCGTCTGGAGCACCAGCCAGGCCGCTTCGAGCGCGCGCGCCCGTTCGAGCGCGTAGCCGAGCGCCGCCTCGTGCGCTTCGCCCGGCACCAGCGATCCGACGGCGCGCGGCAGCATCACGGAAAACCGGAAGCCTGCTGGCACCGAGGCCAGCCAACGATTGAGCGTTGCAGTTTTTGGCAGCCTTCCCGGCTCGGCACGGAGCTCGAGCAGGTTGAACCGCTGCGCGTAGCGGCTGATGTCGCCGTAGAGCGCAGACTGGCCGATATGGAGCCACATGGTCGGGTCCTTTTTCCCAAAGCGCGCCTCCGCGCGCCAGTGCTGTCGCCCGGTCTACCCGCCGCCGAAGTGGAACCACTGCGTGGGATGGGCGCGGATGAAGCGCTCCATCTCCAGCGCTGCCTGTCCGGCAGCCCGCTGGATGTGATCGGGGCCCGCCCGGCGCGGCAAATGGATGGCCGGGCTGATGGAGAACTCGTAGTCGAAGTAGTCGACCCGCCGCACGAACACCGGCAGCACGGGCGCCCCGACCAGGGCCGACAACACGAACGGCCCCTCCGGTATCCGGAACGGCCTGCCGAACAGCTCCACGTCGAGCGAACGCTGGTTGGGATAGGAACGGTCGATCTGCGCCGCCACGACTCCGCCCGATCTCAGATGCTTCAGGAGCGGCAGACTGTCGAGCGGATGCGCCCCGACGTGCACGACGCGAACGCCCTCGCTGCGCCGTACCTGGTCGTGCAGCAGACGCGCGCGCGCGTCGGGCTCGGCGTGCATCACCACCAGCACCTCTAGCCCGGCATCCCGCGGCAACAGGTGCGCAGCGGCATCCCACGCGCCGGTATGCGCGGTGACCAGCACGATGCCGCGCCCCGCCGCCACGGCGCGTTCGAGATGTTCCGTCCCGCGCAGCCGCCGGCGGGCGCGCTGCGCTTCAGGGCGCCCTCTGGCCAACGACTCGGCAAGACAGCGCGCGTACGTCGCGAAGGTACGCGCGACATCGACGTTCTCTTCGAGCGGCGTGCGCTCGCCCAGGATGCGGCGCAGGTTGTCGCGGACGCGCGCGCGATGCTCGGGCAGGAGGGCGGCGAACGCGAGACCGAACAGCGGGGGGCTGTGGCGGACCCAGGGTCGCGGGCCGTAGCGTGCTCCGGCAAAAGCCATGCGACGCCAGAACGCCGCATCGACGGAAGGCGCCGTCACCTTGGAGGGGAGGGGCAGTCTCTTCATGGAGGGGGGAGTAGCCGGCAGTCTAGCGAATCCGTGCCAGCTTCTTCTGGATTCCTTTGCGGTCCACCGGCCCCTGGGCTTTGAGCGCCTTTTTGTAGGCGTCCCGGGCCGCCGGCGACTCGCGCCCGGCCACCAGCACGTCGCCGAGGGCTTCCCAGCCCGGGGCCCAGTCGGGGAAATCCTGCGTGGCGCGCGTCGCAAACGCGTGCGCCGTGGTGGGGCGAGCCCCGTGCAGACAGGCGCGCGCCGCGTGGACGAGCGCCTCCGGGCTGGTGCGCGACAGAGCGTGCGCCTTCTCGTACGCTTCGATCGCCGGATCGATGTCGCCGCGCGCGGCCAGCGCATCGGCCTCGAGCAACTTGCCGGCGGCGTGGTTGTGCACGACCGAGAGCGCCTGCTTCGCCTCGGCCAGGGCCTTGTCCGCGTCGCCCTGGGCGAGCAGCACCCGGCCGAGGTCGGCATGCCAGTCGGCCTGCTTCGGATCGATCGTGAGCGCACGCTTCAACGACGCCGCCGCCTGCGCGAGCTGGCCCTGCTCGAGCTGGTTTTCGCCGAGCCGCGCCAGCGCCGCGCCGAAGTCCGGCCGGAGCGAGAGCGCGTGCCTCAGCAGAGCCTCGGCTTCCTTGCCCGCGGGCAGCTGCGACGCGAGCTGCACCAACAGCGAGGGTTCGTCGGGTCCCAGGCGTGCCGCGGTGCGGAGCTCGGCCAGCCCGGCCTTCTTCCCGCCGCCTTCGTACAGGAGCGCCGCGAGATAGCGGTGGGCCTCGTAGCGTGATCCATCTGCGGCGATCGCCGCACGGAACGCGGCCTGCGCCCCGCTTGGCTTGCCGATTTGCTCGAGCGCGCGGCCCTTCGCCACCAGCGCGTCGTAGTCGTGCGGTGACTTCGATAGCGCCCTTTCGGCGGCGGGGAGAGCGAGCGAGGCGCGCCGCCACAGGAGCTGGGCTTCGGCGATGCAGGCGTCCGCCTTGACGGGCGAAAGCGAGCGGAGCCCGCGGCACTCGCGCAGGGCCGCTTTCTGCTTGCGATCGGCGATCAGCATCCGCGCGGCCTGGAGGCGCAGCTGTATGGCGGTCGCCTTGTGCTTGCCTGCGCGGAAGTAGCCGTGGCGCAGCACGCGCAGCGCTTGGCTGTGCAGGCCCGCTCGACCGAGCGAGCGGCCCAGCTCGAGGGCCTTGACCGGATCGGACGGCGGGTGCCGTGCAGCGGCCTTCAGATGGGCCACGCTGTCGGCGGCGCGCGCCGATGCCGCGCCCAGAACCAGCGAAAGTCCTAGAACAAGAGCCGGCAGAAGCCCCCGGGTCGTTGTCATCTGCTCATCCTCGGTGCGGCACGATGGTCCCGCGAATCTGCCACCCGTGATAGCCCATATCCAGCAGTGGATGGCCCCCGGAGCGCCGACGCCGCGCGAAATCCCATGCGAAAGAGAGCGAAATTAGCTAGCTTCTCCTCTGGTGGAAGAGTTCTGGGAGGCCCGCTCCCGGCGCGACCTGTAGGACGAGCCTGTGGCCCGCTGGATTCACGTTCCAGCAGCCAACCGCGCAACTCGCCACCCCGGAAACTAGAGCGAGGTCCCCGCATGCATCAGCTTATCGGTCGATTCCTGGCTTTCGCAACCATCGCTGCCGCCGCCGGGTGTTCCAGCGGCAAGACGAACACAGGCGGTTCGTCGTCGTCCGTGGACTGCTCCAAGCTCGAGACGCCCACCAACGCCGACTTCTGCAGCAGTGACAACTGCAACCCGGAGCTGGACTGCCGCCACGCCGCGCAGCGCCCGATCAACGACTGCTGCGTGCTCGTCGGCAAGCCCGGCGGGGGCACTGGCGCCACCCTCCAGCGCAGCACGTCTACCAAGAAATACGCCGGCACCGGCGCCCCGGACCTGTCCTGCCTGAGCCCCGCTGGCTATCCGGCCAAGCCGCCCAGCGGCACGCCAAAGCTGGTGACCATGCAGGGGCTGGTCCAGGCGTTCGCGCACGGCTGCGACATGGCCGGCGTGAAGATCGAGGTCTTCAAGGTCAAGCGCACCAGCGATCCGGCCACGGACGGCGAGCTGGGCGATCTCGTGGGATCGCCCGTGAGCACGGACACGAGCTCCACGGTCACGCTGACCGACACGGGCAACTGCAACGACCCGCGCAAGGACCGCGCGTACACCTACGCCAACGTGCCGATGTACACGGAGCTCGTGGTGAAGACGACCGATGCATCGTCCGGACAGTGGGCGCCGCTCGTCACGTACAACATCTACATCACGGACAACGATCCGGAGTTTTCGAACGGCGTCTACACGCACAATCTCGAAGCGCTCGCCGCCGACGACTTCCAGACGATCCCGACCGCCGCAATCAGCCGTCCCATCTCGCCCGGCAACGGCGCCATCGGCGGCGAGATCCACGACTGCGGCAACGTGCGGCTGCAGAACGCAAGTGTGGACGTGACCGCGCCCCGCTCGGCTCTCGTCTACTTCGACGACAACGAGGACGACCCGTTGCCCAAACTGGGGCGACAGAGCACCGGGCGCACCGCGCTGTACGCGGCGCTCGACGTGAAGCCAGGTTTCGCGCGCGTGGCAGCCAACGGGCTGATGCCCGACGGCAACGGCGGCACGAAGCTGGTCAGCCTGGGCTACTACAACGTGCGGGTGTTCCCCGACAGCGTGACGAGCATCTCGCTGCGCGGGCTCAGGCCGTTCCAGGTGCCGTAGGCGCTTTCGCTCCGGGCGACAGCAGGCGGTCGAACATGATGGCGGCCGCGGCACGCACGCTCAGGTGGTTGTAGCCGTCCTGGCGCGGCGACACGATCGCTCCGAGCTGCGCGTCGGCCTGGGCCAGCACCTCGTCGGCGAGGCCCCAACCCGTGCCGAACACGATCAGCACGGCGGGGCCATCGCGGCGCAACCGCTCCGCCGCGGCTGGATAGTCGAGCATGGGAGCGGCGGCCTCGCGCGCGCTGGTGGTCCACAGCTCCACCGCGGCCCGGCCTCCCAGCGCGGCAATCGCGTCATCGAGCGACTCGACAATTTCGATCGCGCGCATCGGCGGCGAGCGGTCGGGGATGCGCCGCGCACCTGAACCGCTGATCCAGTGCTCGCGGATGCGCAGGGCGAGCTCCCGCTGCGCCGCGACGGGATGCGCGACGTACAGCCCGCCGAGACCGTAGGTGTGGGCGCTGCGCGCAATGTCGTGCAGGTCGAGATTGGTGATGGCAGTCGTCACCACGTTGCCCTGTCGATCGAGCACCGGGTGGTGGACGAGCACGGCCGCGACGCGCCTCATCGGTCGCCCTCTTCGCTCGACAGATCCGGCCGGCGCTGCCGGGTGCGCTCGCGGGACATTTCGAGCCGCCACTCGGCGATGCGACCGTGATCCCCGCTCACCAGCACGTCGGGCACGCCGAAGCCCCGGTAGCTCGCCGGGCGCGTGTACTGCGGGTACTCGAGCAGACCGCCGCAGTGCGGGCTGAAAGACTCCTCATGCGGCGATTCCTCGTTGCCGAGCACACCGGGCAGCAGGCGCACACACGCCTCGATGATCGCCATGGCGGGCACTTCACCTCCGGTGAGGACGAAGTCGCCGAGCGAGATCTCCTCGTCCACGAAGCCGCGGATGCGTTCGTCGAAACCCTCGTAGCGGCCGCACACGAATGACACGTCCGGTCGGGCGGCGAGATCGTGCGCGACTCCCTGGTCGAAACGCCGGCCCTGCGGCGTCAGGAGCACGCGCTGCGACCGCGCGCCCAGTTTCGCTTCAACCGCCTCGAGGGCAGCAACGACGCAGTCGACCCGGAGCACCATGCCGGACCCGCCGCCGTACGGCGTGTCGTCCACACCCAGGTGGCGACCGAGGCCGTGCTGCCTGAGCGGCTCGAGCTCCACCTCGAGCTGGCCGCCCGCGATCGCGCGCTTCACGAAGCTCGTCTCGACGAACGCTCCAAACAGCTCCGGAAACAATGTGACGATGCCGACGCGCACAGTCCTCGTGAATACCTCGGATAGCCTCTCGCGTCGCAGCAAGCGTGAATATCAGACAATCAAGCCGTCGGTCGTGGAGAGGCGAACGCAGGCTTCGTCCACGTCCACGCTCTCGATCCACGGCTCTCCGAGCGGCTGTTCGACGAGCGTGCCGTCCTTCCGCTGGATCACCAGCGAATCGACGCTCGGATGCACCCGCACCTCCACGACCGTGCCGACTTCGCCCGACGGCGCTTCCACCCGGGCCCCGACCAGATCGGCCAGGTAGAATTCGTCCTGGCCGGGCTCAGGCAACTGGTCACGCGAGACCAGCACGCGTGCGCCGCGCAGCTCTTCCGCGGCGTCCATGTCCTCGATGCCCTCGAGCCGGAGCAGCACGAAGCGGTTCGCACGGCGCGCCGAGACAACGCGGAATGGCCGCGCTTCAGCCACTCCGGAAGCGAGCCACACCTCGTCGATCGAGAGCAGGCTGTCGCTGCCCGCGAAGTGCGGGCGCACCTTCAGCTCACCGCGCACCCCATGCGGCTTCACCACGCCGCCGACCTCGACGACCTTCGGCGGCTGGCGCGTGGTGACCGGAGGCGTCAATCCACGATGTCGAGATGCGCGCGCCGTCCAAGCTTGGTCGACGCCGCCGTGAGGATCGTGCGCATGGACTGTGCCGTGCGCCCGTCCTTGCCGATGACCTTGCCGATGTCGTTCTTGGCGACCTTCAGTTCGATCAACGAATTGTGATCGCCTTCGATCTCGGTGACTTCGACGCTGTCGGGGTCGTCAACAAGAGCCTGGGCGATGGTGGAAATCAGTTCCTTGAGTGCCATGGGTGACAGAACTCCAGAGTCGCTGGCGCATCTCGCGCCCGGAAATGCTGCGGGGAATCGTCAAATGAGAGTCCGGGGGGCACGCACAAGCTCTGGACTGTGCCGGCTCCAGGTCAGCCAGAAGCTTCGGTCGCCGGCGCCGGGTTCTTCTTCAGCAGGCGCTCGACAGTGTGGGAGGTGCGGGCACCCTGCTTTTGCCAGTACTCGAGCCGCTCGCGGTCGAGCTCGAGCTTCGCGGGGTCCGACGCGGGATCGTAGACGCCGACGTTCTCGATGAAGCGACCGTCGCGCGGGTTGCGCTGATCGGTCACGACGATGCGGTAGAACGGAGTCTTCTTCGAGCCGTGGCGGGCAAGGCGGATGTGAACGGCCATTAAATTTCCTCGATCCGTGGGACGCTTTGGCCCGGACCAGACAAAAGCTAGCACCGGCCAGGGCCGGCGCCAGAAAAGCCCTCTGCCCGGTCCGGAGGGCGGGGGGGTCGGGAAACTAGAGGAAGCCTCGCGGTCCGGTCAAGCGGCGTGCTACCTTCGGGCCCGGATGCCCTCCCCTCGCGACGAGATCCTCCGGGTGGTCCATGACATCCTGGCCCCTCTGGTGCGGGCGGATGGGGGGGATGTGTACCTGGTCCGGGCCGAGGACGATGCGGTCGAGCTACACCTGGCAGGCCGCTTTTCGGGCTGCCCGGGCAACACGCTCGCCAAGCGCCGGGTCATCGAGCCGGCAATCCTGGCGGTAGCGCCAGGCGCCCAGGTCAAGGTCACCTCGGGTGCCATCGTTCCGGAGGGAGCGGAGAAGATAGAAGACTAGGGCCTGCCGGCAGGCGGGCCTCGAGTCGCTACGTGCGGCCTAGTGCCCGCGCCGGTGCTTCTTCTTGCTGTCCTTGGCCTTGTCGCCGGGAGGCGGATTCGCCGGCTTGGTCACCGCCAGCACCGAACTGTCGACCGCGTTGCGGTTCTTCTGCTTGTGGGTGCGGTAGCGACTGAGGCCATCGGCGACGCCCTTGTCCTCGTACACCATCGCGAGGACGTGCTGCGCCTCGCGGTTCAGCGCACGGATGATCGTGCTGTTGTCGAACCAGATCGCCTCGTCGTAGTACTGGTGCTTGCTGAAGTCGGCGGGGATCATCTTCGGCGCCACGCCCAGCTTCTTCGTGAGTATCGTCACCGCTTCCTTGTAGCTGCCGCCGAGCGGGCCGCCCTTGCGCAGCTTGTGCTCGTCGTAGATCTTCCAGAGGCGATCCGAGAAGAAGAAGAAGTGGCGCGCGGTCCCGCTGCGCAACGTCACGCGGCTCATGCTCTCGTGATTGCCGTAGGTGAACTCACCGGCGAGCGGCGACTGATCGAGTCCGGTCGGCGTGTCGTTGAACCCGATCAAGCTGCGACGCAGGATCGCCTTCTTGTTCTTGAGCTCGACATCGAGTGCCGTCATCCGCGGCCCGGGCTCCACCTTCTTGTAGAGCGGTACGAATTCCTTATCGAAGATCTTGTCGTACAGCCGGGCGATCTGCTCGCTTCTCATGCCCCAGCGCAGCCCTCGCGGCGCTACAGCGATGTGCTTCTTCAACCGCCCGGGTTCACCGGCCGCCTTCGCCTTGTGGGGATGCCTCGCGTGACCGAAGCGGGCCAGGACAGACGACGACGCCGGTGCGGCGCTCGCCGTCGTGGCCGCCAGGGGAGCTGCGACAAGACCGAAGGCGGTGAGTGTCACGACGACGCTGAGCTTCATTGTATCCTCCCGAAATCCTTCACAGTCGTTTCGATCCGCGGGCGCCGGGACGCTAGCATTGCAGTCGACCGCGGCTCAAGGCACGCCCGCGTGAGGTGGGTGTGCCTGCATTAGACGTTTGACGCCGCGGAACTATGGAGCAACCTGGCCGGAATCCGAGCCGGATTTCCCGGAGCGACCCCGTAGGCCTTCCTTTTCCCCCTCCCGCGACCGGCGCACGCGACAACTGCGCGCTGCGTCATGCGCCCTCGACGCGACCGCGCCGGGTGGCTATCTAGAGCACAACGTTGGATTCCCCAGCCCCGAAGCGTTCTCCCTGGCCGCTCCTGGCAGTCGGCCTGCTGGCCTGCGCCGCGCTCCCGGCAAGTGCTTGCGCGCCGCCCAACCGGGCGGAAGCGGCACCGGCAGGCGAGCAGCTGCCGCCCTACGGCCCCGACGCCGCGGCCCTGTTCGACGACAGTATCGCACCCCAGATTTTCGGGGCGACGCTGACGGGCACCAATGCGGCCAGCGATCCAGCATTGCCCCGCTGGACGGAGCAGGCCGAGTCGGTGCTGCCCGTCAAGATCTCCACAATCTCCAGTGACTCGGTCGGCGACAATCCGGCGTACACGCTGGAGCTCCAGCCCGTGGGTGCGCCGCTCGCCGGCCGGTCCCCGGCGCAGTCGATCGACATCGAGATCACGCCCACCAACCCTTCCTACGCTTTCGTGCACTCGGCGGACTCGACTCTCGTCGGCAAGGAGTTCATCCTGTTCTTCCGGCGCTATAGCGAACAAGGCCGGCCTACTCTCCACTGGCGCGCGGAAGCCGACACAGCAGGGTTGCGCGCCGCCATCGAACGGGCACGGCTCGTCGGCGGTTTCGGCAGATGAACGAACGTCATGCGGTCAATGCGTTTCCAGATGTCCTCCGTTGAAATCAAGACGCCGCGGGAAATCCAGGCCATGCGCGATGCGTGCCGGCTCGCAGCCGACACGCTCGCACGCGTCGGAGCGATCATCCGTCCGGGGATCACCACCGAGGAAATCAACGAGTTCGTGCACCAGGACACACTCGACAAGGGCGCGATCCCCGCGCCACTGAACTACAAGGGCTACCCCAAGAGCGTGTGCACCTCGATCAACGAGGTCGTGTGCCACGGCATCCCCGGCCCCCGCACGCTCGGGGACGGCGACATCATCAACGTGGATGTCACGCACATCTACAACGGCTTCCACGGCGACACGTCCGCGACGTTCTACGTCGGCACGCCGAACGACGACGCCAAGCTGGTGACGGAGACCTCGCGGCGCAGCCTCGAGCTCGGCATCGCCGAGGTGCGGCCGGGCGCTCGGCTCGGCGACATCGGCGCCGCCATCCAGGAATTCGCCGAGGCGCAGGGCTGCTCGGTGGTGCGCGATTTCGTCGGCCACGGAATCGGCCGGGTGTTCCACGACGAGCCGAAGGTCAGCCACGTCGGCACCCGCGGTCGGGGGATCCGCTTCCGCCCCGGAATGACGTTCACGATCGAGCCGATGATCAATTCGGGCGACTGGGAAGTGACGATTCTGGATGACGACTGGACGGCTGTGACGGCCGACGGTTCGCTGTCCGCGCAGTTCGAGCACACCATCCTGGTGACCGAGAGCGGCTGCGAGGTTCTGACAGCTCGCTCGGAACCGCTGGAAAACAGCGAGATTTTCCCCAACTTCTTCGGCTGAGCGGGACGCAGCCAGCAGTCGCTCGCGGCGGCGACGGCCGGACGTGCGGGGGCGCAACACGCTGCTTGACGGGGTACGTGCCACCCGACTAGCTTCCGGGGGCAATTTCGGGACTGCGGTCCCACTTATTCGCCGACGGGGGCAGAACCCTGCACCTCTTGTCGAGGTATTCGGCCCGTTGGCCCGCCGCTACTCTGGGGGTCCGGGTGCGGCCGCTCTCCCTGGTCAACGCTGATGCCGGCCCGAAACAAGAAGAAGCTTTCCAAAAAGCGCACCAGCGCTCGCCGGACCGGGGCCAAGCCCGCGAAAAGCTCGAAGAAGAGCTCCGCGAAGCCGAAGCGCTCCGGAAAGAAGTCGAGCCGCCGGGGGACGACGTCGAGGACAAGCGCCGGCAAGAGCCGCGCTGCCGCGAAGAAGAAGACCCGCCGCGCTGCCGCAAAGAAGAAGACCAGCCGCGCTGCCGCAAAGAAGAAGACCAGCCGCGCTGCCGTGAAGAAGAAGACCAGCCGCGCTGCCGCGAAGAAGAAGACCAGCCGCGCTGCCGCGAAGAAGAAGACCAGCCGCGCTGCCGCGAA
>Ga0114931_10007014_pt1 | contig 13808 bp, 2 predicted proteins | sample 2SBtaG_FD_89579 | JGI IMG/M metagenome (GOLD analysis project Ga0114931, IMG submission 89579) | Deep subsurface microbial communities from Kolumbo volcano to uncover new lineages of life (NeLLi) - 2SBTROV14_V59a metaG | ecosystem: Environmental > Aquatic > Marine > Volcanic | place: Kolumbo...
CGCGGGCCTGCTCTTCGATCGCCTTGACGGTCGGATCGTGGTAGCCGTCGAAGTTGAGCGCCTGCCCCCAGTAGCGCAGGGCCTCGTCGATGTTGCCGCTCTGCTGGCGCTCCACTTCGCCCAGGCGGTAGTACAGGTCCGCCGCCTCGGTGCCCTGGGGTCCCAGCTGCAGCGCCTTTTGCAGGATCTCGCCACAGCGCTCCCAGTCCGCCGCGTTCTCGTAGATCTTGGCCAGTCGCGTGAGCGCCGGGACGTAGTTGGGCTCGCGCGCCAGAATCTTCTCGAGAATCTCGCCCGCGGCATCCGGGTTCTCCAGCGGTCCTTCCCACACGTCCGCGGCCCGGGCGTAGCAGCCAACCTCTTGCTGGGTGTGTCCCAGCGTGCCGTACACGTCGGCCATGCGCTCGAGGAGCTCGACCAGATCGTGCCAGCGCTCGCCCTTGGTGAGGATCCGCTCGAGGTGCGCATAGGTATCGAAGTGCGCGTTGTCGATGTCCAGCACCTGGTACAGATAGCCAATGGCGTCGTCCGGCTCCTCGCGCTTGTCCTCCGCGACCTTAGACAGCTCGAGCATCAGCGGGATGCGCTCGCCGGGACCGTCGGCGTAGTCGAGCCGGCGGGTGAGCACCTCCTGCACGGCGATCCAGTCCTCGCGCCGGCGGTGCACCTGCTCCAGCGCGACCAGCGCCTCGGTGTCGTTGGGCACGCTGTCGAGCACTGCCTGCCACGCGTCCACCGCGGCAACCAAATCCTCATCCATTCCTTCAGGTGGCGACGTGTAAAGCTGCGCAACCTTGGTCTTGAGCACCCGCTCCTGTTCCGGGTCGCCGGCGTAGCGCGCGGCCAACCGCAGGGTGTCGATGAGCTCTGACCAGCGCGCCGTGCGCTCGTAGATCGCCGCCAACAAGGCGTGGGCCTCGCGGTCACCCTCGTCCAGATCGAGCACCTCTTTCCATGCCGCGATGGATGCGTCGAGCTCGCCCAGGTGCTCGCGCAGCTGCGCCACCTCGACGTAGAGGCTGTGCTTCTGTTGCGCGTCATAGGTCAGCTCGGCGCGCCGGCCCAGAATCTCGGCCAGGTTCGCGGCGTCCGAGCGCTCGCGGTAGATGTGCTCCAGATACTGCAACGCCTCGTCCGATTCCGGCTCGGTTTCGAGCACGGCTTTGAATGTGGCCTCGGCCGACTCGTCGTCGCCCAAACGCTGCAGCTGGATGGAGCCGAGCTTGCGCTGCAGCCGCCCTGCGTCCGGCCCCAGGTCCGTCTCCGACGAGCTGATGACTCCCGCCAGCCGTGCCGCGACCTCGCCCCAGCGATTGGTGAGCTCCGCCAGGCGTTCCAGCTCAGTAACGGCCTGCTGCGATGCCGGGTCTTCGGCCAGCCAGCCGCCCACCGCGTCGAGCGCCCGCACCGGGTCGGCCAGCTTGGTCTCGGCCAACTCGGCGATGCGCGAGTAAATCTGCGACCGGTCGAGATGGTCCTCGGTGATGCTCAGCTTGGCCCCCAACAGATCGACCAGGCGACCAAACTCGCCCTCGCCGTCGTACAGGGGCTCGAGGATGTTGATGATCTCGGCCCGCTCGTCGTCCGTGGTGGACAGCAAACGCTCCAGCGCCGACCGGGTGGCGCCGTGTTGCGGTGCCCGTTCCAGAACGTCAGCGTAGGCGCGCACCGCCCCGGAAATGTCCTCGAGGCCGCCTTCGCGCATGTCACCCAGGCGGAACAAGAAGTCCGCCTGCTCTTCGTCGTCCAGGGTGCTGTCGGCCTCGCGGGCCAGGATCTCGGCCAGTTGCTCGTACTTTTGCGCTCGGCCGTAGATGCGATCCAGGGCCGCCAGGGCCTCGCGCTCGTCGTGCGCGCACTCCAGCGCCTTGCGGTACTTTTCGGCCGCGCGATCCAGGTCACCGATGGCCTCCTCGTACAGCTGGGCCAGCTTGGTGGCGTACGCGTACTCCAGCTGGGAGTCCATGATCTCGACCAGCCGGGCCTCCAATAGCGACGCCAGCTCCTCCCAGCTGCCGCGCGCCGCGGTCAGCCGCTCCAGCTCCTGCTGGATGCCCTCGTCTTCGGGGGTCTCGGCCAGCGCCCGTGCCCACACGCCAAACGCCGCATCCACGTCACTACGCAACACTTCGTGGACTTCGACCAGCTGGGCGTACAGCTGCCGCCGCGCGGCAACGTCCGGGTTGTCCACGCCCAGCCGCCGCTCGTACAGGTCGGCGAGCTGGTCGTGCGCGGACTCGGCGCGGTAAATGCGCTCGAGCACCTCGGCCGCCCGGGGCATGGTCTCTTCGTTCTTGGCCAGCTCGTCCAGCGCCTCGCGGGCGCCGGCGTGAGCCTGATCCAGCTCGAGCACCCGGGCGTAGCGGCTGATGGCGTCGTCGCGCTCCATCAGCTCCTTCTCCGCCACCTGGGCGCCGCGGGATACCAGCTCGGCCCGCGCGGCCACGTCCGGCTCCAGCGCTTCCCGGCGATCGATGATCGCCAAAAGCTCCGGCCAGTTCTCCTGCGCCACGTACTGAGCATCCAACAGCGCCAACGCTTCGACGTCGCTGGCATCGGCGTCGAGAATGGAGATCAACTGCGCGACGACCTCGTACGGCTCGTCCAGATGCTCGTTGTAGACCTCGGCCAGCGCCAACCGCAGCGGCCGCTGGGCCGCCGCGTCGTCGACCAGGTCGACCTTGCGCAACAGGATCTGCGCCAGCTCGCTGTACTCCTGCTCCTGCCGGTACAACCGCTCCAGCGCGTCCAACGCGGCCGAGTCGGAGATTTCGACATTGAGCACGGCCTTGTACGCTTCGATCGCGTCGGTCACGTTGTCCAGCTCGGTCTCGAGCACCTGTGCCTGGCGGTGCAACAGCTCCACCTGGTCCGCGGGCTCGAGCGCCAGCTCCACCCGGCGCTTGAGGATTTCGACCAGCTCTTCGTGGCGTCCCTCGGAGGCCAGCAGGCGATCGAGCGACGCCAGCGCCATCTCGTCGTCGTCCTTGACCTCGAGCACCTTGCGCCACGAGGCGATGGCCGCGGGCACGTCGTTGCGCCGGGTTTCGTGCACATCGGCGATCTGGGAGCGCACGCGCCCCACCAGCTCGTAGTCGTACAGCTCGGCGATGCCCGCCTCGAGGGTCGACACCAGGTCGTCCCACGCGCCCAGCCCCTGGGCCTGGGTCCACAGCGCGCCGAACACATCGTCGTTGCTCGGGTCGACCTTCCACGCCTCGGACAGCGCCCCGAGGGCCAGGGTCTGGTCACCGCCGCGAGTCTCGTGGATGTCGGCGATCTCGCGCAACATCGAGACCTTCTTTTCCTGGTCGTCGACGAACGCCAGCTGGGCGTCGAGAATGACCACCAGCTTCTGCCACCAATCGTGCTCGCGGTACACCGGCTCGAGCAGCTCGGCGATGCGTTCGCGGTGCTCCTCGTTCTGCACCAGGTGTTCCAGCGCTTGCAGCGCCTGCTGCCAGCCTTCGCCCTTGGAGTACAGCACGCTCTCGTAGTGGTCGATGGCGCCGAGGATGTCCTCCAACCGGTTGTGCCGCAAGTCCGCCATGCGCAGCCGGAACTTGTTTTCGTCGGCGGTGTCTCCGGCGCGGTCGATGCGCCCCTGCAGCAGATCCGCCAGCTCGTACCACGCCTCCTGCGACTGGTACAGGCGGTCGAGCTCGTCGGCCGCGGCCGTGTAGGCCACGTCGATGTCCATCACCGCGCGGTAGGCGTCGATGGCCGCCGACACGTTGCTGAGTTGCTGTTCTTGCACCCGCGCCGCGCGGGTGTACAGCTCCTGACGGCGATCGTCGTCCAGGGTGTTCTGCACGCCCTCTTCGTACAGATCGATCAGGTCGTGCCAGCGCGATTCGCGCGCCAGCATCGCCTCGGCGCGGGCGAAGGTATCGGTGTCGCCCGGCTCGGCTTCCAGCACCCGGCGGTATGCGGACAGCGCTGCGTCGATGTCCTTGGTCCGCCGGTCGTAGATGTCGGCGACGACCAGCGCCACCGACAGGGCCGCACCGGTCGCGCCCATCTCGTCGTCCAAATAGTCCTGATACACCGCCGCCAGCCCTTCCCAGTCCTCCAGGATGGTTGCCAGTCGGTTGAGCTGGTCGCGCACGCCGCCGTCTTCGGGCGCCTCGCGGAACACTTTGCCGTACCAGCGGAACGCGCCCTCCAGATCCTCGAGCTGCTCTTCGTACAGCCGCGCGATGTAGCGGGTGAGCTGCAGCCGCTCGGTCGGATCCTCCGACGCGGTCAGCTTGATCTCGTAAATGCGGACCAGCTTGGGCCAGTCCTGCTGCGCCACGTAGATCGGCTCGAGCACCTCGGCCGCTTTGTTGCGCGAGTCCGGGTCGTCCAGCGTGCGTTCCAGCGCCGCTGTGGCGCCCTGGTGATTGGGATCGCCGCCAGGGCCGCGCTGTAATTGTCCACCGCCGCGTCTGGATCGCGCAGCTGGTGCTCGTGGATCTCGCCCAGGCGGAAGCGCAAATCCACCGCCTCGTCGACCGAGAACGCGTAGCCCAGCCGCCGCTCCAAAAGCTCGACCAGGTCGGACCAGCGCTCCGAGTTCTTGTACAGCTTCTCCAGCGCCGCCGTGGCGTCGCGGTTGTTGGGCTCGAGCTCGAGCACCTGCTCCCACGCCGCGACCGAATCCTCGGGCCGGTTGAGATGCTCGGCGCTCAACCTGGCCGACTCGGCCAGCGCTTCGACGCGCACGCTCAGGTCGTCGCCCGCCAGATCGGCCTTGCGCACCAGGATCTCGTACAGCTTCTCGTGCTGCTCCTGGCTGCGGTAGATGTCCTCCAGGGCTGCCAGGGCGCGGCTGTCGTCAGGCGATGTGTCGAGCACCCGCTGGTAGTACTCGCGGGCCAGGTTCAGATCCTCGCGCAACGCCCGCGCCAGGTCCGCGATGTCCAGGTACATCAACCGCTGCAGGTCGCCGTCGAGCACGTCCGGGGCGACTTCGCGGAAAATCGCGATCAGGTCGTCTTGCTGCCCCAGCTCGGCCGCGATGCGCTGCAGGTCGCGAACGACGTCGGCCATCTCGGGCTCGGCCACCGCGACCCTCGCCGCGCGGCCACACACCTCGAACGCACCGACCTTGTCGTCCAAGAACTGCTCGCGCAACGTGACCACCGTGCGCAGGTTCTCGAGCCTGCGCTGCGGATCGTCCACGGTCTCGGCCACGCGCAACAACAGCGCCGACAGCTTCTCGTGCTGCGATTCGGCCTCGTACAGCGGGCGCAAAATCTCGGCGGCGCGCAGGCGCAGGTCGTAGTCGTCGAGCATGGTCTCGACGCCCGCCAGGGCCGCGGCGTGGCGCGGATTCAACTGCAACACCTCGGCGTAGCGCTCCAGCGCTTCGGCCTCCCGCTGCAGTTGCCGGTGCAGCAGCGCGGCGATCTCGTAGGTGAGCTCGACCTGTTCCTGCTGTTCCTCACTCAACGCCAGCCGGCGCTCGAGCATGTCGAGCAGATCCGGGTGGCGCTTTTGCGCCAGGTACAACCGGGACAGCTCCACCATCGCGGACCGGTCTTCGGGCACATAGTCGAGTACCTCGAGCAACGCGCGGATCGCTTCGTCCGGAGACTGCAGCTGCTCTTCGGTCAGCGATGCGATGCGGCGCAGATAGTTGCGCTTGTCCTCGGGTTCTTCGACCAGATCCACGCGCCGGCGCAACACGCCCACGAGCTCGGGGTGTTGCTCGCCGCCTGCGTACAGCCGCTCCAGGTTGTCCAGCGCCCGAGTGTCCTCGGGATCCTCGTTGGCGACCTGATTCCACGCCTCGACCGCATCGTCGCGGCGCTCGAGCCGGGTCTCGTTGAGCTCGGCCACGCGGTACAGAAGCTGCTTGCGCTCCTCGGGGCTCTCGGCCCAGTCGGCCTGACGGCGCACGATGTCCAGAAGCTCGGGCCAGCGCTGCTCCTCGTCGTAGAGCCGATCGAGCGCCGCACCGGCGCGGCGGCCGACCTCGATGTTGCCCGGGTCGACGGCGATCAGTCGCTTGTACGCGGAAATGGCCTGTTCGGTGTTGGCCAGGTGCTGGTCGTAGATGCCGGCCAGCTCGCCCAAAAGCTCGCCCTTGAGCATGGGATCCGCCGACGGGTGCTCGGCGATAGCACTTTCGTAGGCCTCGGCCGCGGAGTGCCACTTGTCCAACAATCCGCCGAGACGGAACACCGCCTTGCGCGAGCGCTCGTCCGAAGGCTCCACCCGCAACGCCTCGGCCCAGGTGTCGAACGCGCCCTGCTCGTGGTGCATGTTCTCTTCCTCGATGGTCGCCACGCGCGCCAAAAGCTCCACCGCTTCGTGGCTGGAGCCGGCAAACTCGCGCTGGGCGCGCAGCACGATGCACAGGTCTCGCCACAGCTCGTCGTCGGCGTAGATCGGCTCGAGAATTTGCGCCACCCGCAGGCGCAGATCCTGATCGGGCAAAAGCTCTTCCAGAAGCTCGCGCGCGTCCGAGTGACCGGGCGCCCGGCTCACCACATCTTCGAGCAAATCGACCGCGGCCTGGGGCTGCTCCAGTTGCTTGGCGCGCAACGCCGAGCGGCGGTACGTGAGCTGCACCTGTTCTTTGTCACCGGCGGTGAAATCCAGCTCGCGACCCAGCAGCTCTTCCAGCTCGGTCCACGCCTGCTTGTCCGTGTACAGCCGCTCCAGCGCCTTGTAGGCGCGGATCAGCGACGGATCGAGCTCGAGCACACGCTTGTACGCATCCAGCGCTCCGTCCGGGTTCTCCAGTACGCCTTCTTCGAGATCGCAGATCGTCAGCAAGATGTCGCGACGCGCTTCGGGGTCCATGCCGGCCGCCGCCAGCGCGTTTTCCCGGCGCAGCATCAGGTCGCGCAGGTCGGTCCAGCGCCCTGCCCCGCGGTAGATGCGATCCAAACAAGCGAACGCCGCCGCATCGGTGTCTTCCAGGTCCAGCACCTTGCGCCACGTGACCTCGGCCTTGTCGGTGTCGGCCAGCTTGTTGTCGTACAGCTCGGCCAGCTGGGTGGCCAGCGCCTTTTGGGCCAGCAGATCCTCCTCGTCGGCGGCCAGCTTGGCCAGCGCCTCTTCCATGTGGGTCGCCGCGTCGGCGCTGCGGTCCAGGGTGTCGGCCAGATCGAGCAGGGTCTCGCGATTTCCGGATGACGCCGGATCGGCGGCCAGCACGCGCACGGACGCCGCGTAGGCACGTTGGGCGTCGTCGAGGCGCTCGCCGTACAGCACCACCAAGCGGCGATCGAACTCGAGCTTCGCCGGCTCGTCCGCCGACGCGCGCAGCACCTCGATGGCGTTGGCGATCTTGGCGGCGTTCCCCGCCGCTTCGTACAGCGGCAGCAACCGCTGGGCCACGTCGGCGCGGTCGTCCTGCGCCACATCTTCGGCCAAGAACCGCTCGAGCGCCTGGTGCACCGCCATGCGGTTGGGCGTGGTGTCCAGCGCTTCTTTGTAACCGCGCAGGGCGTCGCCCCGGCGGTCCAGATTGTTTTCGTACAGGGCACCCAGGCGCAGAAGCAGCTCGACCCGGTCGTCGCCCTCGGCCGTGCGCTCCAGCTCTTTTTCCAACACCTCGGCAAGGCCTTGCCAGTCGCCGCGCGCTTCCTGGATTTTGGCCAGGTGCTTGAGCGCTCGGCGGGAGCCATCGTCGATGTCGAGAATGCGCTTGTAGGTCTTGGCGTCCGCTTCCAGGTCGCCGACCTGCCCTTCTTCGAGGGAAGCAACGCGGAACAGGTGCTCGACCTTGGCGGCCTCGTCTTTTTCGAGCTCCGCCCGTTTGCGGTACACGCCGAGCAGCTCGGACCAATCGGACAGGTTCGTCGCGATCGTCTCCAGGGCATTCATCGCCGTGGGATCACCGGGCGCCAGCTCGAGCACGCGCTGCTGGTACTCGCGCGCATCCTCCGGCTGGTGCAGCCGGTTCATGGTGATCGAGCCCAGTTGGCGCAACGCGAACAGCTTGTCGTCATCGCTGATGTCGTCGGCGGCGACGCGCCGCTTGAAAATCTCGGCCAGCTCTTCCCACGCGTCAGCGTCCTCGCCGATGCGCAACAGATCGTCGAGCAAGCCCGCGTCACTGGGCCGCAGCTCGTAGGCTCTGGCGGTCCACGAGAACGCCTGCGCCTTGGAGTTGATGTGCTCGGCGCACAGATCGCGCATCTGCACATACAGCTGCAGCTTCTCGTCGTCGTCGGCCGCGTGAGCCAACAGAATTTCGTAGACGCCGATCAGCCGCGTCCACTTTTTGGTCTCCTGATAAATCGGCACCAGGGCCCGCGCGGCGGCCAGGTGTTGCGGATCCACCGACAGTACGCGTTCGTAGGCGCGCGCCACCTTGTCGCGGTTGTCGAAGTGCGCCGACGCCAGGTCCGCGGCGCGCGACAGCAGCGCCAACACCTCGTCCTTGTTCGACAGTCGGTCGGCGATGGAGAAGAACGCTTCGACCAGATCGTCCCACTGGCCCAGCTTGCCGTACAACTGCTCCATGGCGTCGTAGTCACCGGCGGTGGCGTACAGCTCGCGAATGGTGCGCAGCGCGCGGTTGTGGTTGGGATCCAGATCGAGGATCTCGGAGAACGCCTCGGCGGCCTGGGCCGGTGCGTTCAGCCGATCCGACAGCAACGCGCCGAGTTTTTCGAGGATCTTGATCGCCGCGCCGGTGTCGCTGCCGACCAGCTCGCGCTGGCGCCGGTGCACCTCGGCCAGAGCCAGGTAGCGCTTCTCGCGCTCGTACAGCCACTGCAACGCCTCGAGCACCGCTTCGTCGCCGATCGCGCCGGCGGCTGCCTCGGCCTCGTCGTCCCCCGCAACCGGCGCCGGCAGCTCCAGCGCCCGGTTCCACAGCTCGATGGCCAGGCGGTAGTCGCCCAGCCTTTCGGTCGCCAGCTTGGCCATCTCGGCGACGGCGCCGCGCCGCGTCTCCACCGGCTTGCGTGCGGCCTCGTTTTCGAGCAACCCGATCAGGGCGCGCCACTGGCGCCGCCGTGTGTAGATGTCCTTGAGCCGTGCGGTGGCCTCGGCGTCGTCGGGCACCAGCTCGATCAGTCGCTCGAGCGGCTTGATCGCCTGGGCGTAGTTGCCGAAGCGATCGATCCACAGGGCGGCGATTTCGCGCAGCATGTCGGCGCGCTCGGTCACGCTCGCCTGCTCGGATTCGGCCTTTCTGGTCAGCACCGAGATCAAGTCGTTCCACCGACCCAGCTCTTTGTACTTGTCGATCAGCTCGTCCAGCGCCTGATTGTTGTTCGGGTCGAGCTTGAGAATGCTGTTGTAGGTGTTGATCACCATGACGTCGAGCTTGAGGCGATCGCGGTAAATAGCGACCACCTCCATCAGCCCGGCGACCTTGCCGGCGACGTCGTCGCCGAGGCGCGCGATGTCGTCTTTCATCAGATCGAGCAGCGCGTTCCATTTTTCGGTCTGGCGGTACAACCGGCGCAGCGCGTCGCGCGCCGCGGTGTTGTCCGCGTTTTCGCGCAACAGCTGCTTCCACGAATCGATGGCCTTTTCCGGGTTGCCCATCTCTTCGGCGGCCTGGGCGATTTCGAGGGCCAGCTGGCGCTTGCGATCGTTGTCGTCTTTGCCGACGCTCTTTTGCGCCTGGCGCAGCACCTGCAGCAGCTTGGCGCTCTCGCCCCGCGCGGGATAGAACTCGCGGTAAAAGCTCAGCGCCGCCGGATGATCCGGCTGGGCCTTGCGCACGCGGCGGAAGTACTCCTCGGCCGCGTCGATGTTGTCCATGCGCTTCCAGTACAGCATGGCGATTTGCAGCAGCATGCCGATGTCGCTGTCGCGGCCGCTGCGGCGCTTGTTGGCCTTGAGCGCGTTGGTGTACAGCATGACCAGCGCCGACCAGTTCTCCTGGCTCTCGTACAAATCGCTGAGCATGCGCAGCGCGCGCGGCTGCGCCGGATCGGCGGCGATGACCTTTTTCATCGTTTCGGCAGCCAACTCGGCGTCGTCGACCTTGCTGAGCGCGAGCTCCGAAATGCTCAGCAGCGCGTGGATGCGTTCGTCTTTGGTCGCGGCCGCATCGACCCGTTGTTCGAGCAGCTCCAAAAGCTCCTTCTCGCGCTGCTCGCGCCGCAACAGGCGCTCGAGCTGCACCGCGGCCTCCCGGTTGCGCGGATCGGCCTCCAGCGACTTGCGCAAATACTCCTCGATCTGCGGCGCGTCGCCCTGGTAACGCGCGTACAGCTGCGCGGCGGACAAGTACATCTGCGTGGTGAGCTGGCGGTCGGTGGACGCTTCGGCTTCCTCGATGTACTTGGCGGCGAACCTCTCCCAGTGTTCGCGGAACATGCCGAGCTGGGCCAGCGCTTCTTGCACGCGCTCGTCGTCCGGACGCAACTCGAGCACCTGGTTGAAGCACTTGACGGCGGTCTCTTCGTTGAGCAGCTGGTCGGCGTAAAAGTTGCCCTTCTCGTAGAGCAGCGCTGCCTTTTGCGATGTGTCCGTAGCGGCGTGGATCTCGACGTCGAACAGCTTGGCCACGAGCTCCAGCTCGCCGCGCTCGCGTTGTGCTTTGCGCGCCTGTTCGAGTGCCTGTGCGGCCTCTTCGGACTTGAGTTGATCGGCGGGTAACGATTCCAGCGACGCCAGCGCGGCGTTGTTTGCGGGATCGGTATCGAGGATTGCTAAGAACTCCTGGAACTCAGCAGTCATGTACGGGTAGCCCTTCCTGACGACGGAGCGGGGGCCAGCTTTCCCCCAGTTCGGCCCAACAACAGGTCTCGATGGTATCTTGCCCGGACGGTTGACGACAACGCCATTGGCCTAAGAATTCATTGGTTTATCCCGCCACCCGGTGGCCAACCGCAGCGATTCGGGCTACAAGAGTTGGCCCTTGGCAGAGCCGTTACAGCGCCCACGTCGCAGTCCGTGGGCATACCTGCGTCCATATCGCACGCGCATTGTGCTCGGCACGGTGCTTCTGCTCGCCACGAGCGTGTGCGCGCTGACCGTTCCGTGGTTGCTCGGCAACACCATCGACGCGCTCCGGAGTGACGCGCCGATGGAAAAAATCCCGACCCTGGCGGGGCTGATGGTCGGCTTCGCCATCCTCCAGGCGATCGTCCGGATTGGTTCGCGCCTCGCATTGTTCAACACGGCGCGGGAAGCGGAGTACGATCTGCGCCGCGAGGTTTTCGACCACTTACTGCGGCTGGAGCCGGGATTTTACCAGCGCAACCCGACCGGCGACGTGATGAGCCGCCTCACCAACGACGTGTTGAGCGTCCGGGTGCTGTGGGGGCCGGGCATCCTCAATGTCGTCAACACCACCTTCACTTTCACCACCACCCTGGTGCTGATGTTGATGATCGATCCGTGGCTGACCCTGTTCGCCATGATGCCGTTTCCGGTGGTCCTGCTCATTGGCCGATTCTTCGGCAAGCGCATCTACAAGGTCAGCCGCGGCGTCCAGGCCCAGCTGGGCGCGGTGTCCAGCGCCGTGCAAGAGGATCTCAGCGGCGTCGGTGTCATCAAAACGTATACGTTGGAGCAGCCCCGCTACCGCAACTTCGAGGGCATGTCCAAGACCTTGCTGTCCCGCAACATGGCGCTGGTCAAGGTGCGCGGCCTGCTCATGCCCGCGCTGGGCGGCCTGGCGTCGCTGGGAACGGTGGTGGTTATTTATGTGGGCGGCCGCGAATACATCAGGGGCAACATCGGCCTGGGCCGACTGGTGCAGTTCAATGCGTACCTGGCGCTGCTTTTGTGGCCGACCATGGCCCTGGGCTGGGTCATCAGCATGTTCCAGCGGGGTTATGCCGCGTGGTCCCGGCTGGTGCAGCTGCTCGAGACCCGGCCGGCCATCACCGACGGCCACGGCGGACGCCGCTTCGCCCACGACGGTGGCAAGCGCGGCGCCCTGAAAATCGACAATCTGTCCGTCACCCTGGACGACCGGCCCATCCTCGATGCCGTGTCGTTCACCGTGCCCGCCGGTACGCTCACCGCGATCGTGGGCCGCACCGGATCGGGCAAGAGCACCCTGGTCGCCGCCATCCCGCGCCTGCTCGAAATCGGGCGCGGCACCATCTTTCTCGACGGCGTGGACGTGACCACCATGCCCCTGCCGGAGCTGCGCCGCGCCGTGGGGTACGCGCCGCAACAGGCGTTTTTGTTCTCCACGACCATCGCCGACAACATCGCGTTCGGCTGCGAGCTAACCGACGAAGGCGACAAGCTGTCGGATGAAGACAAGGCGAAGCGCGTGCGCGCCGCCGCCGACGCCGCGGGGCTGAGCCGCGATTTGTCGGCCCTGCCCAACGGCCTGGACACCGTCGTGGGCGAGCGCGGCATCACCCTGTCCGGCGGCCAGCGCCAGCGCGTCGCGTTGGCCCGTGCCCTGGCCACGTCTCCGGACATCTTGATCCTGGATGACTCGTTGTCGGCGGTGGACGCCGAGACCGAGCGCGAGATCCTCAGCCATCTGGACGAGTCCCTGTCGGGCCGCACCGCGCTGATCATCTCGCACCGCGTCGCCGCGGTGAAGCGCGCCGATCAAATCGTGGTGCTCGACGAAGGCCGCGTGGTCGAGTTGGGCAGCCACGCCGAGCTGCTCGCCGCCGGCGGCGTCTACGCCGAGCTGTACAAGACCCAGCTCGAAGCCACCCCCGACGAGCTCGAGCGACCGCTGGCGGAGGTGCAGCCATTAGCCAGCAGCGCGCCGCCGCCGGAGAAGAAGTCCTGGGCAAAGCCTACGACTCCCGGTTGTTCAAACGCATCTGGCAGTTCGTGCGGCCGCACTGGAAGCTGCTGCTCATCGCCCTGCTGATGATGCCGATCACCGTGGGCTTCGAGCTGGCGCAGCCGTACGTACTCAAGGTCGCGTTCGACGACTACATCATCGCAAAGAAGCTCAGCGGCCTGGAGACCATCGCGCTGGTGTTCGTCGGTTTGGTCGTGCTGCAGGCTCTGGCCGGGTTCGTGCAGCTGTACTGTCTCCAGCTTCTGGGCCAACGCTCCATGCACGACTTACGCGTGGCCACCTACAAGCACGTGCTCAGCCAGCGCTCGGCGTTTTTCGACCGCATGCCGGTGGGCCGGCTGCTCACCCGCATGACCAACGACGTCGAGAGCATCAACGAGATGTTCGCCAGCGGCGTGGTGACCATCGTCGCCGACGTGGTCAAGCTGACCCTCATCGTCTTGGTCATGCTGTGGCTCAACTGGAAGCTGGCGCTGATCACGTTTCTGGTCCTGCCCTTGCTGTTGGGCGTGGTCGAGTGGTCGCGGCGGATCATGCGCACGTCGTTCCGCAGGATCCGCGTCAAGCTGGCCGCGATGAACGCGTTCGTCGCCGAGCACCTCGGCGGCATCGCCGTGGTGCAGCTGTTCAACCGGCACAAGGCCGCCACCGAGGCCTACGGCGAGATCAACCGCGACTACCGCGACGCGTACCTGGGCGCGATCAAAGCCGACGCGTCCATGTACGCCATCGTCGAATCCATCGGCATCATGAGCGTGGCGTGCATCGCCTATTACGCCGGCGGCGAGATCACCAAAGGCGCGCTCACCGTGGGTCTGGTGATCGCGTTCATCGAGTATGTCAACAAGTTTTACGTGCCGGTCAAAGACATGTCCGCCAAGTACGCGGTGATGCAGAGTGCGATGGCGGCCACCGAGCGCATCGTCAAGCTGCTCGACACCTACGAGCTCGACGCGGCCGCCGGCGGCGACGGCCGCGCGGTTCCGGTCGACGCCGACGCCCCGGCCATCGAGCTCGCGGACGTCCACTTCGCCTACCGCGCCGAAGAGCCCGTGCTGCAGGGCGTGAGCTTCGCGGTCGACCGGGGCCAAACCGTGGCCGTGGTCGGCGCCAC
>Ga0114931_10007015_pt1 | contig 13808 bp, 13 predicted proteins | sample 2SBtaG_FD_89579 | JGI IMG/M metagenome (GOLD analysis project Ga0114931, IMG submission 89579) | Deep subsurface microbial communities from Kolumbo volcano to uncover new lineages of life (NeLLi) - 2SBTROV14_V59a metaG | ecosystem: Environmental > Aquatic > Marine > Volcanic | place: Kolumbo...
CCCGGAAATCGGCTGATTTCCGGTGTGCGAGCCTTACGATCCGGGACCTTTGGGCTGTCGGGGACCGGCACCAACGAAAGATCCCGGATCGCTGACTTTCCTTGCCAAACCAATGGTTTGGAGGAAAGTCCCGTCCGGGATGACTCGTTAATGAGTACACGGCCTAGGTCGTATTCGAATAGTTGTTGGAAATTCGTTTTCAGCTTAGCTCCCTTTTGCGAGGGTTATACAATCGTACGGCGAGGTCAAGCGGTTGGTCTGTTGGGTCTTGAGCGAGGGCTCGCCAGTCATCGAGACGGCGCATGGTGATCCGCTCTGACGCCATTTGCATCCAGAACGGTGGAGTCAGTCTAGGTGTTTATACCAAGGAGCGGTGATACGCATAGGCATTACATTTGGTGGGAGGAACCATGGGCCTTCGCCGAGGCGGATTGGCCGCGAAAATCCACGCCGTCGTCGATGCCAAGGGTCGGCCCCTCGCGGCGCGGGACCTCGCCGCCGCCGTTCTCAGCCGCATCCGTGCGCCGCGTCCGAGGGATCAGGTCACACCGCTCAATTCAACGCTCTTGTGTTCCTCGGACGAATAGGACCCGGCCACGAACTCGCATGCGACGGTTACCGAGTTCGTAGTCCCAACGACGGTTTCGCCGGCATGGTGTATGGATCCCGTCTCGGGGTAGTCGAGTGCCCAGCAGACGCTGCTTACGATGAGTTCCGTGTTCCCCGATTGGCCGGGACGCGAGATCGTCACGCAATCGCCGGTTCGCGGCACGCCGGGCATTTCGAATGCCAGATTGTGATGGGGCTCTTCATCTTCGACAGGGACAAGCACGAGTTCGACTCTCATGGGTTCGCACGCCTCGTCGGTCGTAGTGATCAACAACGCCCCCCGCGGTCATGCAAGTTTCGAATTCAGATGTTTTCCGGGACCATTTCAATGGCGCCGCAGGGGCATTCGGCGGCGCAGATGCCGCAACCCTTGCAGTAGTCGTAGTTGAACTCAAAGCGCAGTCCCGGACCCAGCTTGGTCACCGCGTTGTCGGGGCAGACTCCGTAACAGTTGTCGCATTCGAAGCAGTTGCCGCACGACAGGCACCGCCGCGCCTCGAACAGCGCGTTGGTCTCGTCGAGACCGCGGTGGACCTCGTCGAAGCTGGTCTGCCGGCGGACCACGTCCAGCTCCGGTTGCACGGCCTTGGGCGCGTCGGCGTAGTACCAGGTGTTGAGCTTGTCGACGCCGGCCAGCTCATGGCGCGGCGGTGGCTCGTAGCGCTCGTCGCGCAGCCAGGCGTCGATGTGCCGGGCCGCCTTCTTACCGTGGCCGACCGCCACGGTGACGGTGCGCTCGCTCGGCACCATGTCGCCGCCGGCGAACAGGCCCTCGAAGCCGGTCATCATGTCCGGCCCGACCTGGATCACGCCGTCCTTGGCGATCTCGACCCCCGGCACCTTGGCGATGAAGCCGGTATCGACGTTCTGGCCGAGCGCCAGAACCAGGGAGTCGGCCTCGATGGTGTCGAACTCGCCGGTCGGCTCGGGCCAGCCCTCGTCGTTGAGCGCCATCTTCTCGACCACGAAGGAGCCGCTCTCGTCGATCTCCTTGATCGTGGTCAGCCAGTTGAGGATCACCCCTTCCTCCAGCGCCTCCTCGACCTCGAAATCGTGGGCCGGCATCATCTCGCGGGTCCGGCGATAGACGATGATCGCCTCCTCGGCGCCCAGGCGCTTGGCGGTGCGGGCCATGTCGATCGCGGTGTTGCCGCCGCCATAGACCACGACCCGGCGACCGAGCAGGGGCGGATTGTCGCTGGTCTCCATCTCGTGCAGCACGCCGATGGCGTCGAGGATTTTGCCGGCGTCCGGGGTCGGGATGTCGACCCGCTTGGCCAGATGCGCGCCGATGGCGAGGAAGCAGGCGTCGAATCCGCCGTCCTTCATCTCGCCCTGGATGTCCTCGACCTTGTGGTTCAGCTCGAGCTCCACGCCCATGGCAAGTATCCGGTCGATCTCGGCCCGCACGATCTCGCGCGGCAGGCGGTAGGCCGGGATGCCGAAGCGCATCATGCCGCCGGGTACCGGCCCGGCCTCGCGGATGGTCACGGCGTGCCCCAGGCGGCACAGGTGGTAGGCCGCCGAGAGCCCGCTCGGGCCGGCGCCGATCACCAGTACTTTCTTGCCCGAGGGGGTGGCCTCGAACGCCGGCATCCAGCCTTTCTCGATCGCCTGGTCGCCCAGGAAGCGCTCGACCGCGTGAATGTTGACCGCGTCGTCGAGCGCCGAGCGGTTGCAGGCGCCTTCGCAGGGATGGTAGCAGGCCCGGCCCATGATCGCCGGCAGGGGGTTGTCGCGCATCAACTCCCGCCAGGCATCCTCGTAGTTGCCCTCTTCGGCGTGGGCGAGCCAGGCCTGGATGTTCTCGCCCGCCGGGCAGGCGTTGTTGCACGGCGGTAGGCGGTCCAGATAGACCGGCCGCTCGGTGCGCCAGCTTCCGGTGCGGTTGGCCAGGCTCGAGCCCACGTCGAGGGTGATCGCGAAGGGCAAATCCGGGCGCTGCTGGCTCATAGCGGTGCCTCTTCCGCTTCACGCAGCAGATCGAAGCGCTTGATGTTGACGTCGGCCATGCGCTGCAGGCGGGCGATCCGCGCGACGTCATCACCGCCGCCCTTGAACAGGTGGGCGAAGCGCTTCTGCGGCTTGAGGTAATCCTCGACCGGCACCTTGCGGCGGATCGGAATGCTGCCGGTGACCTCGCCGTGCTCCGCCTCGAACAGCGGGAACAACCCGCACTCGGAGGCCAGGCGCGCGACGCGGATGGTGTCGTGGCTGGCCGAGCCCCAGCCCAGGGGACAGGGCACGAAAATGTGGATGTAGCGCGCGCCGCGGATCTTCATGGCCTTCTCGACCTTGCGCTCCAGATCGTGAAGGTTGGCGACCGAGGCGGTGGCCACATAGGGGATGTTGTGGGCCATGGCGATCAACGGCAGGTTCTTGCCGGTGCCGAAGACGTTGCCCGGCTCGGGCCCGACCGCCGGCGTGGTCGCGGTGCGCGCGGTCGGCGGGGTCGCCGAGGAGCGCTGTACGCCGGTGTTCATGTAGGCCTCGTTGTCGTAGCAGATATAGAGCACGTCGTCGTTGCGCTCGAACATGCCGGATAGACAGCCGAAGCCGATGTCGGTGGTGCCCCCGTCGCCGCCCTGGGCGACCACCCGGACCTGCTCGCGGCCCTTGACGCGCATGGCCGCGGCGACCCCGGAGGCCACCGCCGCGGCGTTGCCGAACAGGGAGTGGATCCAGGGCACCTGCCATGAGGTCTCGGGATAGGGCGTGGTGAAGACCTCCAGGCAGCCGGTGGCGTTGACCGCGATGAGTTGGCCCCCGGTCGCGCGCATGGCCGCGTCCAGGGCGTAGCGCGCGCCCAGCGCCTCGCCGCAGCCCTGACAGGCGCGGTGGCCCGAGGTGATGGCGTTGCTGCGCCGCATGCTGCCCTGCACCGAGCGCCGGGCCTGGTCGACCAGGCGGTTGCCGACCGTGAAGGTGCCTTTTTGATAGAATTTGACCTTTTGCTCGGCGGTCATGTCGGACATGGCCGTGGCCTCCTCAATCCACCTGCTCAACCCGCTTTCGAGGCGCGTGGGCCGATCTCGCGCAGGATGTTCTCGGCGATCGGCCCGGCGGCGATCTGGCCGCGCTGGTTGTCGATCTCGCGGCGCACGATGTCCAGGTCGAGATCGAGAAAGTGCGGATCCTTGAGCTCGCCGCGCTCGGCCCGGCGAAACAGCCGGGTCAGGGACTCGCGGGTGATCGGCCGGCCACCCAGCCCGGCGATCACCGTATGGACGTGGGTGTCGACCCCCTGCAGCGCCATGCGCACGTCGGACGCCAGCACGCCGCCGAAGCCGAGCGCGAGGCTTTTTTCCAGCACGATCACCCTGGAGGTGCGCCGCATGGCGTGGCGCAGCCCGTCCAGGGGGAACGGCCGATAGCTGCACAGGGTGATCACGCCGATCCTGGCGCCGTCCTCGCGCAGCTCGTCGACCGTGTCCTTCACCGTGCCGGCGACCGAGCCCATGGTCACCACCACGGTCTCGGCGTCCTCCATGCGATAGCCGTGGAACAGCCCGCCGGAGTCGCGGCCGAAAATATCCTCGAACTCCCTCTGGATCTCCGGGATCACGCTCAGCGCCTGCAGCAGCTTGTCGTGGGCCAGGTAGCGCACCTCCATGAAGGCCTCGGGGCCGACCATGGCTCCGATCGAGTAGGGGGCCGAGGGATCGAGCACCTGGCGCGGCTGGAAGGGTGGCAGGAAGGCGTCGACCTGGGCCTGGTCCGGGATCTCGACCTGCTCGTAGGCGTGGGTCAGGATGAATCCGTCCATGCAGACCATCACCGGCGCGCTCAGCCGCTCGGCCAGCTTGAAGGCCTGGATGTGCAGATCGGCGGCTTCCTGGTTGGTCTCGGCGTGGAGTTGAATCCAGCCGGCGTCGCGCAAGGCCATGCTGTCGCCGTGGTCGTTCCAGATGTTGATCGGCGCGCCGATTGCCCGGTTGCCGATGGTCATGACAATGGGCAGACCGAGCCCGGCGGCGTTGTAGACCGCCTCGGCCATGAACAGCAGGCCCTGGCTGGCGGTCGCGGTGTAGGTTCGCGCGCCGGCGGCGGAGGCGCCGATCGCCACGCTGAGCGCGCCGAACTCCGATTCCACGTTGATGTATTGACAGTTCCCCAGCTCGCCCATGGCGACGAACTCGTTCAGGCGCTCCACGATGTGGGTCTGCGGGGTAATGGGATAGGCGCAGACGACCTCCGGATGGCAGAGGGCGATCGCCTTGGCAACGGCATGTGAACCTTCGATCTGCTCGAGCATGTTCGGCCTCTACCGCCTAGTTGGTTCTGATCGAATCGTATGCCTTGGCGGCGGCCGCGGCATTGGCGTCGCCGATTTTCCCGGGGAACTTCCGCCGGATCGCGGCGGTGACGGACTCAAGCTTCACGCGCCGGGTCACCGCGGCGAACGCGCCGAGCAGCGCGGCGTTGGGGAGCGGCCGGCCGACATACTCAAGCGCCCATTCGGTCGCCGCGACGGTGCTGATATGATGCGGGGGAAACCGTTTCACATAGTCCCCGAGCCCCAGGTCCCGATAACCGCGGCGGGAGTTGATGAGCAGGTAGCCTCGCGTGTCCAGACCTTTGAAAAGGTCGACCTGGTGCAGCAGGGTGGGGTCCTGAACGACCAGGGCGTCCGGGGTCATGACCGGCTCGCGCAGACGGATTTCCTTGTTGTCGAGGCGACAGAACGCAACCACGGGCGCCCCCATGCGCTCCGAGCCGAAGCTGGGGAAGGCCTGGGCGCAATAGCCCTCGAGGAAAGCCGCGACGGACAATATCTCGGCCGCCGAGACCACGCCCTGACCGCCTCTGCCGTGTATGCGAACCTGGAAAATGCCGCCTCCGAACTCCCGCGTCTCACGGGAACAGTCCAATCTACAAACCGCCCGGGCCCACACCCTTTCGGGCCGGACGATCGGTCCAGGACCGAGAGCAAGCCTACCCCCGGAGCGCGACGCGCATCTTGATCTGTGTCAACACGGGCGGGCTTGGCATTCGCGCGACGCCACCGGGCCGGGGTCGCGAAAATCCCCTGTATTCTTCCCTGTTAAACAGGGAATTTAGCGGAGACGGGATCGCTCAAGACCGCCCGCGCCGCCAGCCAGTCCTCGATATCGCGCGTGTCGGGACAAATCGGCTTGAGACGGAGAGGGGAGTCCCTTGGCGTCCCTTGGCGCAAAATCCCTTTCGCTATCTCAACGGCGCGGGGCCATCCCGCCGGGACTCCTTGGCGGCGCCGGTGATGTCGCCGATGGAGGCGATGGCGTGGCGCTCCACCATCATATGGCGCGCCAGGCGGAGCGCGCGGCGTTCGCAGGCGGCGCGGCGGTCCGGATCCTCGATCCACTCCAGATCGATGTTGTGCGCCAGCCCCAATATGCGGCGGATCATCTTGGCCGCGGCGAAGCCGACGGTATCGGCGAACAGCGCCCGCATATAGCGGTCTTGCGCCCGGCGATGGGCCTCGGGATCGCCGGCGAACAGGGCGGCGGGATAGGCATCGCCGGCCCGCGCCCCGTCCCACAGGGCCAGGAACTCGCGGGTAAAGCCGTTCCAGCACGCCTCCACCTGAGCCAGCACCCAGTCCTTGTACTCCTCGCGTGGATCGTCCCGGCTGGCGTGGCCGTCCTGACTGAAATAATTGAGCAGCAGATTGCCGATCACCGCTCCCACGTCGAACCCCATGGGGCCGTAAAAGGCGAACTCCGGGTCGATCACCTTGGTCTCGGTTTCGGTGACCATGATCGAGCCGGTGTGCAGATCGCCGTGCACCAACGCCTGGGTCTCGCTCAGGAATTTTACCTTCAGTTCCGAGACCGCCACCTTCAGCGGCCCGTCCTCGCGGATCGTCCGCGCCGCGTCGTCCAATTGCGGCGAGGTCCAGCGGTTGTTGTCGGCGATGGTGTAGGGCTCGGTGAAGATCAGATCCTCGGTGATCTTGCACAGGGCGTGGTTGCCGCAGAAGGTGGCGATTTGCACCTTCTTCTCGGCGGCGGGCACGGCTAAATCCGAGGTGCCGAACAGGGTCCGCGCCATGAAGGCGGCGATGTGCCCGGCGAAGGCGGGATAGCGGATCGCCTCGATCATGCCCCGGCGCATGATGATGTGCGGCCGCAACAGCTCCATGACAATGAGCGCCATGGCTTCGTCGTAATGGTGCACGCGCGGCACCAGGCCGGGGGCCAGGCGGTTGTGGGCGCTGAGCGCCAAATGCTCGTAGTGGGCGCGCGAAAGCGGCAGGGGCCAACTTTCGCCCACCAGGCGCATATAGGGCAGGGCTTGCTTCACGGCGACGCCGCCGGAGGGCCCGCGGACGATAAAAACCAGATTCAGGTTGCCATCGCCCACCTCCTCCACCGTCCAGGTGGCCGAATCGCCGCCCAGCAGACCCGCGACCGGCGCCAGCCCGGCCAGATAGGCGCGCAAGCCACCTTCGTCCAGGGGCCGATACCCGTCGTTCGATGCGTCCCAGTTCCCCGTCATGGCGGCGATTGTGGCGAGTCTTACGCCGTCCGCCTAGGGGTTTTGGGAATAGCCGCCATCCCGCCCGGCGGCGAAAACCGAAAAAATGTGTATCATGTGCAACAATGGTCGGGGCAACGATCGGGGCAATACCAAGGGCCAGGAGGCGATGGCGGGGCGCAAGGTGGTGACATCCCGGGACGTGGCGCGCGAGGCGGGGGTTTCGCGCTCGGCCGTCTCGCGCGCCTTTACCGAGGGCGCCAGCGTCTCGGAGCGGACGCGCCAGCGGGTGCTCGCCGCCGCCTGGAAGCTGGGCTACAGCCCCAATGCCCTCGCCCGCGGCCTGATTACCCAGCGCTCCAACATGGTCGGCTTGGTGATGGCCGATATTACCAACCCGTTCTACGCCAAGGTACTGGAAAGCTTCAGCGAAAAGCTGCAAAGCGTGGGTCAGCGGGTGCTCCTGTTCTCGATCGCCAAGGTGCATGACATCGACCAGGCGCTGCCCGCCCTGCTACAGTATCAGGTGGATGGCGTCATCATCACCTCGGCGGTGCTGTCTTCGGCCATGGCGGAAACCTGCGCCAAGACAGGCAAGCCGGTGATCCTGTTCAACCGCTATGTGCGCGAGACCACCACCAGCGCGGTCTGCACCGACAACGTGGCGGCGGGGCGGCGGGTGGCGGATCTGTTGCTCGATGCCGGGCATCGCCGCTGCGCCTTCATCGCCGGCACCGCGAACACGTCCACCAGCAACGATCGGCAACGCGGCTTTCTCGACCGCCTGGCGGCGCGCGGCGCGCCGCCGCCCCTGGTCGACCGTGGCGATTACCGCTATGGGGGCGGCTTTGCCGCCGCCGAGCGCCTATTCACGCGCGACGACCCGCCGGATGCGGTGTTCTGCGCCAACGACGTGATGGCCATGGGCGCCATGGACTTGATTCGCCGGGTGCGGGGTTTGCGCGTGCCGGACGATGTTTCGGTGATCGGCTTCGATGGCATCGCCGCCTCCGGCTGGCCGAGCTTCGATCTGACCACCATGGAGCAACAGGTTGAGCGCATGACCGACGAGGCGATGGAGATTCTCATGGCGCGCATCGCCGATCCGGCCTTGCCGCCGGAAACGCGCTTTGTGCCGGCGCGGCTGGTGGCGCGAACCTCGGCGCGATTGCCGCGGGAAGCGCTCGCCGCCGCCTCATGATTTAGACGGCGCGCGGCGCGCACCCCGGCGCGGCGCAATTTGGCTCCCGCACCCGGCCCTTGCAAGGGCGCGCTTTCAAGTCCGCGTCGAATCGGCAGGGTTCCGGGGAACCGGGCAAGGGAGAAGCGAGAGCGTGGCGCAACGGGTCGTCCATTTTCTGCTGCACGTGCCGAAATGCGCCGGGACGACGGTGGAGGCGCATTTCCGCGCCGTTCTGGGGCCGCGCTTCCTGCTGGCGCCGCGCTGGCGCAACCCGCTGCGTAACGTGATCGGCAATCGCTACTCCATGGCCGCGGATGATCCGCGCCTGCCGCGGGTGCGGGTCGTCACCGGGCATTCGCTGGGGGTTTCGCTAAAGCGACGGTTCCCCGGCGCCGAGATCCGCGAATCGGTGCTGCTGCGTGACCCGGTGAGCTATCACCTGTCGCTCTACAACTACCGCCTCCAGCGCCACCACGCCGGCACCGGGCCGGAGCCGCCGGGCTTCGCTCGCTGGTACCTGGCCCAGCGGCGCACCCCGATCAGCCGATTCCTGCTGAACCATTATTTCGAGCAGGGCGTGCCGGCGCTCTATCGCATCTCGTCGCGCGACCGGCTGGCCTTCCTTGAGGAACGCTTGCGCGATTTCTGGTTCGTCGGCAGCTACCGGCGGGCGGACAAGATGATCGCGGGGATCAGCCGCGAACTGGACGTGCCGGCGCGGGCGGCGCCACGGAATGCCGGCACGGTGCGGTAGGTGACGGAAGAGACCCTCGGCGCGGAGATGCGCGCGCGCATCCTCGCCGAGAACGCTCTCGACCAGGCGCTTTGGGAGCGCTGGGCGGAGCGGGGCTGGAAGGCGGACGGTCACAATCCCCACGAGGCGCCACCGGCGCTCCCCGGCAGCGACCGGCTGCGCTATCTCGGCAGCGACATCGCCACCCTGGTCGCGCGCGCGACGCCTGGCCGAATGTGGCCGGCTCGACTTCATCGTTGACTTGCGCCCGCAAAACCTGCGCCTGGACACAACCGACGGCGCCAAGGCGCCGCCCGGCGGCATGCTGAACGCCGAGACGGAGGCGCGCGTGGACTGAGCGCCGCCAATGTTCAACCAAGGGTCAAGACCTGAGCGCGGGCCAAAACCCAACCAAATGGAGGGAGGACAATGGGCTTATTCAGTGGATTGACACGGCACCGCTTCATGCAAGGGGCCGGTGCCGGCGCGGCCGCGGCGGCGGGCTTGTTGACCCGCCTGTCGTTCGCCGCCACCCAGGTGCCCCCGGGCAAAAAGCTGTTCAAAAATGTAGAGCTAACCTATTTTCAGAATTCCAACAGGCCGCATGCGCCGATAACCTGGCGGCCGGCGCCACCGGCGCTGGAGGCCGATTCGATTTGCACTCGTTTGCAAAAGTGCGCTTTAATCACGGTATCGGCTTTTGCGCCGACAAAACCGGACAGAAACCAAACGTGATCCGGTAACGGGGAGGACGCGGGTTTTGCACACGCAGCCACCGAATCCGATCGACGTGCGCGGCGCGCGCGCCATCCGGCGGCGAAGCGCCGCGCCATGAGCGTCGCCCATGTGCCCGATTGGTTCGTGCACAAGAAAGTGCGCGATAATCTGATCGTCGCCCGCTGGGTGCCCGCGGCCCTGGTCGGACTGCCGGTGCTCGTGCTGTTCGCCATCGTGGTCTATCCGACGGTGTGGATGTTCTACCACGCCTTCCAAAACACCAACATGATGCGCCTGTTCCAGGGGAACTGGAGCTTTGTTGGCTTGGATAATTTCCGCACGGTTCTCGGCTCCGAGCGATTTGGCGATTCGGTCCTGCATCTGATCCAATACCTGCTCTTCGGCTGTGTCCTGCAAGTCATCCTGGGCACGGTTCTGGCGCTGTCGCTCTATGAACTGGTGCGCAAGGAGTGGCTGCGCGTCCTTTTGCTCATCGTCATGGTGCTGCCGATGATGCTGCCGCCGTCCATCGTCGGCGTCTTGTGGAAGTTCATGCTCACCCCCTCGAACGGCGCGGTCAATCAGGCGCTGCTGAACCTGGGCCTGGTGCGCGCGCACGTGGAGTGGTTCAACGCCGGCGTTTCGTTGTGGGCCATCATCATCGCCGATGTGTGGAACTGGACGGCGTTGCCCATGCTCATCGTCTATTCGGGCCGGGTGTCGCTGCCGCCGGCGGTTTACGAGGCGGCGCGGGTGGATGGGGCCAAGGGCTGGCTGGTTATGCGGCGGATCACGTTGCCCATGCTCAAGGAGGTGATCGCGATCGCCTTCATCGTCCGCTTCATGGACGCCTTCAAGTTCGTCGATCTGGTTTATGTAATGACCTCGGGCGGGCCGGCGCAAAGCTCCGAGTTGCCCGCTTACATCGCCTTTCAGCGCGGCATTCGCGAATTCGCCATCGGCGAGGCGGCGGCCTATGCCATCATTATCTTCGCCATCTCCGCGATCCTCATCACCCTGTTCCTGAAGTACCTGAAAAAGGTGCTGAAGGCGCAAGGGATCGCGTGAGGGAGGGCGCGCGATGAGCGAGCAAGGCGCCAGATTGGTCCGCATCCTGCTGCTGATGTTTCTCGGCCTCTGGCTGATCCTGACGCTCTTTCCGCTCTATTGGCAGTTCATCACGGCCTTCAAGTCCGCGGCGGAGACCAACCGCACCATCCCCACCTTCTGGCCGGAAGTCTGGCATTTCGAGAACCTGGCCTCGGTGTTCGCCGAAAAGTCCAACTTCAATGCCCTGGTGGACAGCTTCATCATCGCCACCGGCAACACGTTGGCCTCCCTGGTGCTGGGCACCCTGGCCGGCTATGCCTTCGCTCGCTTTCCGCGCCAGGCCGGTGGCGAGAACCTGGCCTTCTGGATTCTCTCCAACCGCATGTTCCCGCCGGTGGCCGTGCTGGTGCCCATGTTCTTCCTGTTCGACGCCATGCCCTGGGGGACCGACAGCCATTTGTCCCTGATCATTCTCTATCTCGTTTTCAACATGCCGCTCGCCACCTGGCTGATGATGGTCTTCTTCCGCGATGCCCCGCGCGAGCTGGAGGAGGCGGCGTATTTGGATGGCTACACGCCGCTGCGCGCCTTCGTGAAGGTCACGTTGCCGCTGGTGCTGCCGGGCATGATCTCCGTGGCCATGCTTTGCTGGATATTCGCCTGGAACGAATACCTATTCGCCAACCTGTTCGTCGGCACCCAGGTGCGCACCTTTACCATCGTCATCCCCACCTTCACCCACGGCAGCCAAACCCTGTGGAATCTGCAGATGGCCTTTAGCATGATCGCCATGTTGCCGCCGGTTGCCTTGTTTATCCTGCTGCGCCGCTACATGGTGCGCGGCCTCTCCCTCGGCGTCGTGAAGGGATAGGGCCATGGCGCGCATGCAAATCGAGGGGCTGTGCAAGGGCTGGGACTTTCCGGTCATCGACCGCCTGGACCTGACGGTCGAGGAGGGTGAATTCTTCGTCATCGTCGGACCCAGCGGCATCGGCAAGACGACACTGCTGCGCCTGATCGCCGGGCTGGAGACGGCCAATGCCGGGCGCATCGCCATCGGCGATCAAGACATCACCGCCCTGCCACCCTACAAGCGGCCGGTGGCCATGACCTTCGAGAGTTATGCGCTCTATCCGCACCTGAGCGTATTCGAGAATATCGCCAGCCCCTTGCGGGCGCGGCGCATGGACACGGCGGCCATACGCGCCGCGGTGAACGAGGTGGCGGAGCTGTTGCGCATCGAGGCGCTGCTCGACAGCCGGCCCGGCGAGATCTCCGGTGGCCAGAAGCAGCGCACGGCCCTCGGTCGCACCTTGGTGGCCAAGCCGCGGGTCTTCCTGCTGGACGAGCCGATCAGCCATTTGGATGCCAAAATACGGCACGAGTTGCGCCAACAGTTCCATTCCCTGGAAGAGTTGCGCCGGGTGGCCACGCTCTACGTGACCCACGACTATTCCGAGGCACTGTCCCTGGGCGATCGCATCGGCGTCATGGGGCGCGGCGGCCTGGTACAGGTTGGCAGCGCCCGCGAGGTGTTCATGCGCCCGCGCACCTTGTTCGTGGCCGAGCACTTGGGCCAACCGGCGATCAATGCCGTTGCCGCCCACATAGGGGGCGAAGGCGCGGATCTGCATGTGCGCGCGGGCAATTCCGGATTCGGTTTTCCTATCGGGGGCACACGGGCCGCGGCGTTGTCCGGCGCTCGCCACGCGCGGGTCACCGTCGGCATCCGGCCGCAGCACATCAAGGTGTTGCGCAATGGCGAGGATGCGCCGGGTCACCATGTTATCGAGGGCCATGTGGAGATCTACGAGGCGCTTGGCGCCAACGGCGTGCTGGTGGCCGATGCGGGTGGCATTAGCCTGACGGCGCTGACCTCGCCCGAGCACGCCTTCGCGCATGGTCAGCCGGTGCGTCTGGCCCTGCGAACCGACGCGGTCTTCTATTTCGATTCCGAAACCGGCGACAACCTTTTGCTGTAACGATCATGGCCCGCATCCGCCTCCAACAGGTGAACAAGATCTACCGCTCTCGCGGGCGTACGGTGCACGCGGTCAAGGACCTGAACCTCACCGTCGAGGATGGTGAGTTCGTGGCCATCCTGGGACCCTCCGGCTGCGGCAAGACCTCGACGCTGCGCATGATCGTCGGACTGGAGGAGATCACGAGCGGCGACATTTTCTTCGACGACCGGCGGGTTAACGATCTGGACCCACGGACGCGCAATGTGGCCATGGCCTTCGAGACCTATGCGCTCTATCCCAACTTCACCATCGAGGAGAACCTGAGCTTCCCCTTGGAGGTGCGTGGCATGCCGGTGGACGAGCGGCGCGAGAAGGTGCGCGATCTGGCGGCGTTGCTGCGTATCGAGGATATCCTCGACCAGCGCCCGGCGGCGCTCTCCGGCGGTCAGCAACAGCGTGTTAGTCTGGGCCGCGCCCTGATCCGCGATCCGGCCGTCTTCATCCTGGACGAGGTGATGAGCCACATCGACGCGCACCTGAAGTTGCAGATGCTTTTCGAGTTGAAACGCATCCACCGGGAACTGGGCAAGGTCATGATCTACGTGACCCACGATCAGGTGGAAGCGCTGGCCTTGGCCGATCGGGTGGCGGTCATGAGCAATGCGACCTTGCAGCAGGTGGGCACGCGCAATCAGCTCTACAACGAACCGGTTAATGTCTTCGTCGCCGACTTCATCGGCGAGCCGCCCACGAACTTTTTCGCCGCCGAGCTGGTTTCGAACGGTGCTCGGGCGGTGCTGCGCGCCAAGGGGTCGGACTTGACCTTCGCCGTCCCGGCCGAGCGCGCTCGCCGCCTGGCCGAACGCGCTCGGCGCGACTTCATCGTTGGCCTGCGGCCTCAAAACCTGCGCCTGAACACAACCGACGATGCCGAGGCGCCGCCCGGCGGCGTGTTGAGCGCCGAGGTGGCGATCAACGAGTACGTGGGCGAGCGGACTATCCTGACCCTGGTTGCCGGCGATTGCCGCTTTCGCGCCCAAGCACATGCCGAAACCGCGGTCGGCGAGGGCGAGCATGTGCGCCTGCGCTACGC